>ERZ772974.26-NODE-26-length-109022-cov-10.445933_pt1 | contig 109022 bp, 135 predicted proteins | sample MGYA00580671_ERZ772974 | MGnify/ENA primary metagenome ERZ772974 (study PRJEB29015, sample SAMEA2738065) | human oral metagenome | biome: human oral; feature: human-associated habitat; material: saliva | place: China | collected 2218 ... | reverse complement strand
ATGACTTATGGCTCGGGAAGGCAGGAGGGTTATGTAGATGGTAGTGTAACGAGTGCGGGGCTTAGCTTCAATTTTTAATTCAAATTGAAGTCAGGGTTGGTTTTTTTGTTTCCAGCCCCGACTTTTTTCGCATTTTTTTATTTTTTGAGATTTTCTTTGTCTTCTCTAAGTCTTGCAGCTATTGGTTTGTAATTCTTCATAAGCTTTTTTCTAGTATCCTTGTCTGCTTTAGAGAATTGGTCTATAAGTTCATCCCCTTTGTTCCAGTATTTATCTCGTTGTTTTCTTGCCAGGGGACGTGCAGCCAAGTTACCTAATCCCATACCTATGCCTGCCCCAAGTGTACGTAGTCCGTTTCCAGTTCCACCTCTTTTCTTTGCATATCTTTTTGCGAGATGTCCTATACCGGCACCAGCTAAGGCTCCACCTACTGTACCTATAGCCGTATTAGTTCCATGCATGAATTTTCCACTCAGGTCAGAATCAAAATATATCATTTTTGCATGTTCTTTCTCCTCATCACTCATGCCCCTCATCTTGTTCTTATACAGATCATATTCTCTTTCATCTGATGTGCGAGAGAATTTTTTATCTTTTGATTGTATTTTCTTTTTGAGTTTATCCTCTTTCATTTTTAATCTCAGTGGTATGTAGTTCTCCATCATACTATCTCTAGTCTTTCTATCTGCTTTGGAGAAGTCATCTATTTCTACGACCTGCATCTATGTATTTCTTAGACTTTTTCATAGCGGGTATTTCAGAAGCTAGTCTTCCTATGAATCCACCAGTTAATAAGCCTTTTGCTAGTGCGTGCTTGTCGGATGAATTTTTTGCATATTTCTTTGCAAGTGCTGTTAGGCCCACACCAGTAGCTGCTCCAATTAATGAACCTTTAGCCTTTGTTCCAAGACGTGCATTCTCAGCTTCTGTTACTGCATCATTATGTAATAAGATTATATGTTCTTTATCTTTATTACTTAACTTATTTCCCCCCCCGATACATTAGTTCTTACTATTCTCATTTTCTTTATCTTTTGATTTTTTCATAGCCCTAGCTGCAACTTTACCTGCGATATAAAGCTCAGCTGTTGGAAATGCTGCACCAACACCTGCCATTAGGTTAGATGCTTTCTTACCTAGTCCTAAGTTCTTTGCTCCCTTCTTGAACAGATATGGTTGGAGTGTATAAGATGCAACTCCTACTGCTGCTTCGTCTGGGTGCTCTTTTATATATTTACCTACTTTCTTGCCAGCTATTATTGTTTTATTCTTTAGCTGTTCTGCATTTTCCTTAAGTGTATGTGTCTTGGCGAAATCATATGTATCTTTCCCCCAATTCTTTACACCTACTGCTTTCTTCTTTATAGCTCCACCCAGTTTATTTAATTTAGCTGTTATTTTGCTATCATCAGAAAAATTTTTGTTTCTTAATACTATCATAATTTATTATTTATATGTGTTCTCCATAAACCTATTAATTCTTTATTAGATTTTCTGGTTGATAAATTAAGCACTCCTTCTTTGAAGTTATGGAATTTATCACTGAAGGTTGGTTCGATAAAATCACCAAACAATTTCTTTTCTGGGTAGTAATATAAACCATTTCCTTCATTATCCATTTCAAGTATAGGTATTGATGTCCCATCTGCATAATAAAAACAATTTTCTATTGTATCAGCATCAGAGACTCTTGGAATCGTTTTTTCTAACTCTTCTATTTTGAACTCTGGGTTTTGTTTACAGAATTTTCCAAACTCAGGAGCAAAGCTTTCAATACAGCCTAAGTATTTATTTATAATAGAGAGGTCTATTTTTATATTTTTCTCAACTGAACCTAATTCCTTCTTTATTTTATCAATACTATAGTACCTCCTTAGAAACTCTTTTGGATTATTCTCCTTAAGCCTTTCCAGTTCATTGTGAGTATCTACATATTTATTATACTTATCAATACTCTTCTTTGATGTACCTATCCACCCTGCTTTTAATCTATCCCAATTATTCTTATAGTATTGCTTCCTACTGAGCATACTATAATTTTTACTTCTTAATACTAACATAACTAATTTATTATGTCCCACTAACTTGACTTCCTGTATGTGGTGCTCCTGAAAATGGACAGACAGGGATGCAATTAAAGGGTCCACTAGTATCTGTGTTTGCTTTTCCGCGAGTTACTAAGTTTCCACCTGTTATTTTAACTGTTGGTGCCTTTATTGTTGTATTCCCTGAGCTGTTTATATTCGAATTACCACTTACATTAATGTCTGTATTGCCATCTACTTTAATTTTTATAGACCCTGACACATTAAGTTCCAGGTTTGACTCTGAATTAACTTCAACTTTTCCGTCCTTTGTTATTTTTATCCAGCTTGTAGGTTTTGGTGTTTTATCTTCCTCACCTACATCATTATAATCTAGTTCTGGATCAAAAATACCAATAATCAGTTCGTCCTTTGTAAACCTAACTTGTTTACCTCTAGACCTAATACCAATGAAGTTATTTTCTTTTATTTTTTCGTAGATATAGTAGGATTTATATATAGGGTCAAGTTCATGCAGGATCACAGTATCTCCTACTCTCGGTTCGTCTAGTTCTGATCTCTTAGGGAATGCCTTTAGTTCGGTATTTCTTCCTGGCACATCTACTTCTATTGTATATAAGTCAGGGTCTAGTATTTTTGTGATTGTCCCTATATAATGTTCCATAATTTTATTTCTTTTTATCTCTTTTTCTTATTCTATCTTTCGTATTAACTTCTGCACCTACGACAGCACTATTAACTTTTCCTGAGACTTTATTATAATGCTTACCTGCTCCTACTAATGCTGCAGCTATTCCTATCTTCCCGGCGTGTTTATTTATCTTCGGTGCATGCTTCTTTGCGCTTTCTACTACTCTTCTACCTGCCGCTGTTTCTCTTAGTAATTGACCAACTTGACCTAGACTATCAGCTCCTCTATTTGCGCTTAGTTCTATCAACCCTTTTGGTACTAATTTAGATCCTAGGTATGCAGCTCCTCCGTATTTTATAGCATCAATGGTTGGTTTTCTTGAGTTATTTTTTAATGCCTCTTTACCTGCTGCGAATTTGGCTTTCTTTACTATAACTTCGTCAGATAAACCCCTTGATTCTGCCTTATCTGCCGCTTTCTTTGCAGCTCTAAAGTATTTCTCTGAGTCTAACTTACCATTTTTATCATTTACCCAGCCAATTCCTTTTCTTGAGTCAGGGAGTGTAAATAATTTATCTCTCAGTATTATCATGTATTATTTTCTCCACTTTTCTAATGTTGTCTTCTTCAGCCTACCAGTTTCTGCGTCGTAGTTATACAGTTCTCCATTTTTTATATTTGGATTTACTACTAGTGCACCCTTTTCATTCTCACCTATGATATGGAAATCAACAGGTCTATTATTGTCGTATGTATTATAACCTTCTCTTCCTAATCTTCTATAAGTATGGAATGGGTATCTAGCCCCTGAATTACCTGTGATGTAGTTATCAGGTAGGGTTTTTATCTTATTATATAGTTGTGGATTATTGGTCTGTAGTAATTTACCTGTATCACCTACTACATTCCTATAATAATCTTCTTCATTGTCTGGGTTATAGCTATTTACTGTCTTACTAGGGGCAGGAGTATATTGATTTCCCCTGTTTCCTCTGTTTCTAGTTGCTAAATAAGCCCCCCCGTCATTGCTAGAGGAATAGTTAGTAGTGCGCCTGCTTTTAACAAGTCACCTTTTCCGCTGTAATTTTTGTTTCTTAGTACTATCATTTTCTTGTTGGATTATCTTCTGTTCCTAGTGCTATCTTACCATTTTCTTCGAGCCCTATTAATTTTGTTGTCCACTTTGTTTGGTATCCATCATCAGCCACCAGACTTGAATCATCTGCTGCTATAAAGAACTCATTTGATTTAACTAGGTAATATTTAAAAGGCCATAGTTTAGAGTTAGGTGTAGTTTTTGAATCTCTCACATAAGTTACTACATCACCTATTTTATAGTTAGGTATTTTTCTATCAGTTATTACAACTTCTTGGAACATATTTGAGTATAAGTAAGATACATTATAGTTCAAGTTTTCCATTAGCTGCATGTAGTCTTTATGTACAATATTCAGATCTCCATTTTTATAAGTAACTCTAGGAATAACAGGTAAGAGTGTTGAATAATCTTTTCCTGCTAATTCTTTATTTGACCATATATCTACGACTGGTTCATACAGGTCTTGTTTGTATTCTTTTTGGTATGGTGATTCTTGTTCTACGCCATCTGAGTCTACATGTAATTCAATACTAGGTTCTTCATCTCCTCTTGAATCATATTTTCCCATTGTTTCTTTTAATACAAGTCCTTCCAGTCCAAATGCGAATATAGAATTTTTCTTATAACCTAGGCATATACGTTTTAGGAATTCTTGATCAGTCTCATTATTTTGGTAGTACTTAATATTTTTTGCTTGTATATCAGTTTCACACCTTCTTTGTACTTTACCAGGAAAAATACTATCAATCATGTCCTCTAAGTTATCCCAAGTTGTTTGATGTACATCTGTTATAAATTGATCATCTATTATACAAACAAAACTAATATCTAAGAAGTTTTTTTCATGACTCCTATGGATTATAAATATAGGAATTTCATAAATAAGTCCACCTTCCTGTTCTAGTTTTATTGTCCCTGTATTTTGTTTTGTTATCAGTTCAAGTGCATTCTGTTCACCATTAACTTCTAACCTCATTTCACCTCTTGCAACCTCCCCACCTAGTTCTTCATATAAGTGGAGAGATTGGAAGCGATAACCTGTATCAAACCAAGGTAAGAAATCTACTGTGGTTTTATACGAGTTTTTATATTTCATTTTAGTTCTTTAAATTTCACTAAGTGCTCGATCTAGTGAAGATTTTGGTATAATTCTAAGTACATTACCCTTCCTATATGCCTCTAATCCAACTGCACATGTTAATATTAGGAGTCCTGTATATTTAGTATCTCCATATATTTCTTTTGCAATTAAGTCAGGTCTATATTCATGAGTAGTTATAGTATAGTTTGTTTTATCTGGCTCAAGTTCTTTTAGTTTATCTAAGATTATTGAGTTAAAGACATCAAAACCATCTATATAGTTCTTTAGATCTTGCTTAGTTTGTTCAATTCTATCTGATTTAGTATACATAATATTATAAACCTAATCGGAGCTGGTCAGACTTTTTAATTTTCTCTAGTGATCTTCTCATTCTTAGTTCAACACCATCTGCTTCATTTGCTTCAGTACTTCTAAAGTTTGCTGATGCTGCTCCGCTCAAGAATCTACCAATTGATACAGCAGAGAATTTAGATGCAGGACGTAATACTAGATTCACTTCAGCATAGAGAGGTGATAATTCTCCATTTCCATCTGGGCTTGGATTTTTTACCATTTCCTTGCTTTCTGTGATATTAATATTACTGATTACTAAGTTTTCGATCGCATAGTAAGGACCGATTCGTAGTTTGAATGTTCCTTTCTGTATTAGGTCTACATCCTTTATATCAGCCTCAAAACCAGCGGGAGGTGTTTGCCAAGCTGCTGTCTGACTAACGAAATCTTGTACATCTTGTCCTAAGCCTTTAACTATTACAGGTACATAGTCTCCCATAACATAAGGAAAAATTTCACCTATCTGATCAGTAACAGACAAGAAGGTTAAGTCATTGGTGGCTGTACCACTTATCATAGTAGAGCCCTGACCGAAAGTTGGAAATATAGTAAACTTCAATCCAAAATTACTTCCAAAATCAGTACCAGTACCTGTATAATAAGTGAATCTAGCTCCTTTTACATCTAATGCTCTTGCTAGGTATTTTGCTTGCATCGCTTCTCCTTTTGCTAGGAATCCTGAAACAATAGATGCAATATATCCAACGGTTTTACCTAGGTCATTACTGTTGGATTCAAATTCGTCAGATTTTGCTTTTATTTCTCCTAGAGCTTTTGTAAGAATTTTAGCGTATGGTGCTTTAGGTCTAATTGAATTCCATAAAGCTCCAATTTCATCTCCTCCAAAGCCTGTCCATTCGTTTGTTATACTAACTTGAAAATCTTGATTAATGATTGACTTACATAGTGGATATTTACAATATGGGTATTCAACTCTTTTATTACCTACTTGTTTTGAATCTAATTCTTGATCTTTTTCAGGTATAGGTAGCCAAACTGGAACACCCTCATCATCAAAACCTCCTCTTATTGTATTTGGATATAGTCCAACAGATAATAAAGGGTTTCGCATTTGAAGATCATAGTAAAACCCACTAAGTTCACCAGTTTTATTATTATTTTGTAGCATAGCTTAAATTAACTTGTCCACTTTCTAACTTTTCCAGGTTGTACTTTTGGCCTAGTATTACCTGCAATCTGAGAGAGTAGTTGGTTTGTTTGTGCTTGTTGATCCACTAGCTCTGACATATAAGCAGAAGATACTTGGTTAGCGGCTGCAGAAATCTTATCATATTTATTAGCTGTCCTAGACCCTAATGTATTTTTATCTACCTTAGACTTACCAGCATAACCAGCTAACATAGATATTCTTTCTTTATCTAGTACCTTAAACAGTTCTTTATTACTTTGAACCATTTTCTTAGGTGCTATCCATTCGCCTTCATGTACATATCCGACTATATTTCCTGTTGAGCCATCTCTTGTAAATCCGCCAGTATCATGAGATGTTTTCTTACCTTTCTTATTATTTTTATCTTTACTGTTTTTGTCTTTATCTTTTCCCTCTCCAGCCCTCAAAAGAGCATCCTTAAGTTTAAACTTTGTATCTTCATTCTTCTTTGACGGCACTAACATCGGAAGATGAGTCTGGGGGTCAATACCAATGTCGTACATACCGCTCCTGAACTTTTCGGTCTCCATTAATTTTTTCTTTATCCGATCAAATGTACTCTTACTATAATCTCCAACCTTTTGTTCAGGCTGATCACCTTTAATCTTATTAGCTTGTCTTTGTGCTTCAGTTCTTACCTCACCTCCATAACCAAAGAAGAAATTACCAACTTCAGAGAGTTTATTCTTAATTTTGTTCCAGACATTACTTGCCCAATCCTTCACAGACTGTACCCAAGTTAATGCTTTGCCAAGGAAACTTTGAAATGCTGAGCTAATACCCTCTGATAATTGGGTAAAGATATTCTTGTTCTGATTAAATACTGTCTTAGCGTCTGTAAGATTTTTATTAGACTTTTTGAGATATGCAACTTTATCAGCTTCTGTTTTCTTTTGTACTGATTCAAGAGCTTCTAACTTTCTAACAGCTTCCTTACTGAGTTTCTCTGCTAATTTTGGGTTACCATCCTCGACAGCTTCATCAATAAGCTTCATGTACTCTTTTCTAATTTCCTCTTTTTCTGCGTTAATAGCAGCTAGACTAGAGTCATACATAGCTACCTGTCTGTTTCTCTCTTCAAGTCTTGCAGCAAGGAGTGTATTATTCTTATCTTTTAATCCAAGACCTATATCACCCTTACCTATTGCATCTCGTCTCGCTATTTCAATATTAAGTTGTTGTTTAAGTTTCTTTATTTCTTCTGGATCACTTGAACTACTTATTTTTTGCCTTATGTCTTCGATTTTCTTCTGTATTGGACCAACTAAGTCTGCATGATAGTTTTTTCTTTTTGCCTCGTCGAAGTGTTCCTTTACTTGTTGATCAGACCCTTTATAACCAAGTCTCCTATATTCTTTGATGAGTGCGTTTTCAGCTTCTTCAAATCTACCTTGACTTGATAATTCTAAAAATTCTTTTTTACTTCTTTCAGACATTTGGCCATTAAGACCTCCTATTCCTCCTGCAAAACCTTCTCCCTCAAATCCAAGAAGTGCTCTATCGACATCTTCCTGTTTATAGTTATTGATTCGGTTCTTTGTTTTCTCTGTCCATTTATTAGCTTCAAGCCACCCATTAACTCTTTTCTTTGATTCTTCTCTTCCTTTATCTGATAATCCGAGCCAATATCTTTCAAAATCTGCATATCTCTTAACGCCTCTAAATTTGAAATAAGCTTGATTCTTTTTCCATAATCCAGCAGCTTCCCCTCTCAGGGCGTTAATTTTCTTCTCTTTTGCTAGTTCAGCATCAGATTTAGCATCAAATGGTTTCTTCAATTCAGGGAAAGGTCCGTCTGATGATGCACCTTCCCACGCAGCGCTAATAGATCCTGCAATACCTCCTGCATTAGCTGCTTGTGACGGGTCAAAAGATATCGAATTAGAGTCTCCATAGTAACTAGCAGCACCTTTTAAGTATTGGTATGGGTCGATTTCATAATATATCTGTCCTCCATTATTATTCATCTGGTTATTCATTGGGGTATTACCAAGACTCATAATGAAAGTACCAAAGTCTTTAGCCCCCAGTGAACCTCTAAACTTCTTAAGAAACATATTGAGTTTATCATTCATATAGTCCTGTACTGTTCCATAGGCTATATTCTTACCGCCTCGCTGCATTCCACCAAAGTTATTTTTATTTCTTGCAGCTGAACTAGTACCCCCAGCAGACTCAAAACCATCTTGTGCAGTAAAGAAGCTAGATAGTCGACCTGCATCTTCATCACTCAAACCTCTCTGTTTTAAGACACCATACCACTTAGCCTTGTGATCTCTCCAAAAGCTAGCTCTATCACCACTTAGATTTCCGGAAGACACAGTTATTGGAGAACTAGTTCCGAATGATGGAGTACTACCACCTAAACCTATATGATTATCATAAGCAGATGCACCAAAGCCACCACCGCCGAAGTAAGAACTACCTCCTCCTCCAAAGCCATAACTATTAGATACTCCGCCTCCACTACCTAAGAAGAAGTTACCTGACCCACTATCTGAAGCATATGCACCTGCAAAAGGTTCTCCTGTATCAGAGACTCTATTATAGTGTCTGAATAATGTTCCTTTTCTGATTTTTCTATACATTGCAGCAGCCCATAGATCTTGCTGAACGTGGTCTGAGATCCATTGAGCACCAGTATACATACATATGTGACCACTCGGGTGATTATCTGCAGCAGGTATAACAAAAATATCACCAGGTTGAGGCTGCCATCCTGTAAATCTAAGTGCTTCGAATCCAAGATTTCCAAGTTTATATAGCCAATCTTTAGCTGCTGGTGCCATACCGCGGAGTTGATTTCTCTTTAGACCTAATCCATCCTCTATTGCATATCTAACATAGACACCGCATTTACCTAACGATACTCTACGTGGAGCTCTTTGTATAAGGCCATTTACTGCTCTAGGGACATTAAATCTAAGTCTAGGATCTCTATTTACTATTCCAGGTTGACCAGCCCAAGTTGCACCACTAACATTATTTGGATCAGAACTAGCAGTAAAATTACCAAATGCATTAAATGCTTTATTTGCTAACTTAAAACCATCATTTACAACACCTACTATACTATTACCTAACCTCTTCGTATTATTTTCAATAGCGCCTAGTGATGAATTGCTCCAAAATGCTGCTTCTTCTGCATCATTGACTCTTGTTACATTTTCGAACTCTCTCATACCCTCACGGTATTCAGTATCGTCGAAGTCAAATCTATCTTTAATTGGTCTTCCAGTCTTTAGCCATTTTCTATGAGTGCTTGCAAAACCACCGCCTCTCGTAATGAGTGCACGTTTAGCCCCCTCAAAGAGTCTCATTGCATCATTCTTATAAGAGCTGGCACCGTATAGTTTTTTAGTTAGGTAGCTAATTGCGGCAGGAGTCATTTGGTAATAGGTTTTATACTCAACTCCAGGTCTTGGGTCATCAATAGGAACGAGAACGAGCTTTTTATCTCTTGCAGTCATTCTGTTCCATTTATTACCTAATGCAGTCATACCTGCTCCAATAAATCCAGATCCAGATGAAAGTGGGCCTCCAAACAAAGAACCTCCGTCTGCAGCATTTAGCATCCTATTGGCGATCCAGCCTCCTCCTTTACTCGGAATCATGTTTGTTATTGCATCGTTCATCAGGCCCTTTTTAAAACCCCCGACAAAGCCTCTAGCATTCTGACCAGCATAATCCTTTTCAGTCTTATCAGCAACGACATACTTCATTTCAACGGGTTTAATAGATCCGTTTTGGATGAGCTTGCCTGTATCACCTTGGAACATCCTTTCAATAAACTCTTCGCTTACTGTTACCGTTCCTTTTAGTTTTGCAGTATCTTCTAGTCTTCCGAAACCTGTTGCGACTCTGGCAGCATCTATCTTACCAAACTGTCTAGCATCATTATAGGCACTAAGTATATCCTGACCTTGTGAAATTTGAGAGCTTAATGATCCAGTTAACCCACCTGAACTATCAAGAGCATTTTTTACTAAACTATATCTTCTTTTACCTGCACCATTTTCTTCTGCTGCAAGGTCTCCTAGGTCAGTATTTCTAATTTTACTATACCTATCATACTCAGTAAATCCATCTCTTTCTTGTGCTTCTTTAGAGCTTTTCAAGCCACTTGTTTTCATATTGGCTTTTAGTGATGCCTGTATACCTCTCTTAGGATCTACCATAGCTGTAAGAATATTACCAAGATATCCAGCCATATTAGAGAGCGTTAAGCCAATATTATTTAGGTCTACATCTGGGAACTTAATACTTCTAATAGCTGCACCTCGTTCTTCCATTCCATGTTCGAGTTTCATCTTAAGGTAATCAATTAAGTCCTTACCTACTCTCATAAGTGCTGTCCCAACCGTATCACCTTTTCTTACATCACCACCAAAGAATCCAATAAAGTCTGCTCTAAATCCTTTACCTGCTCTCGCTAATGTACTTCCATCAACACCAATTCCAAAGTAGTCTAATCCACCTTTTATTTTTTCACTGACCCAAGTAATAGCCTTTAGTACTCTTGTCCAGTGCTTTGCTAGGAATGTAACACCAAAGAGCATAAGTAGGTTTTTAAATTGTCCACCTACTGATTCACCAATCGCCTTAGGACTGAAAGCTGACATCATCTCTTTTCCGACAGATTCCATCTTCCTAAGCATCTTATTGGCACTCTTTGTTAAACTCCACTCACGTCTATCGAACTCTCTTCGTCTCTGTGTGTTTTGTTCTTTCTGAGTAGCAAATGCATTACTTACCCAGGTTTTAAATTTAGTCTGTTCAGGATTTTCTACATTTCTAGGAGGTGGGGGAGCAATTGTTACATCTCTCCCTTGTACTGGACCACCTACATTTGTTGTCGTTGTATTATAGTTATTGTTTATTACTATATTATTTGGCGTTACTTTAACATCTCTACCCTGTGTTCTTTGTACCCTAGGTTTTTGTATTCCATATTTCCCTAGTATCTGTTGAGTCTGAGGGTTAACTTGCATTTGGCTTGAATTTCCTGACATACTAGCTATTTGTCCGGCCTGCAACATCATAGAGCTAGCTTCTTCGTCTTGGTCCATTGCAGCCTTTTCAAGTGCCAGATTTTGTGCCCTCTGGTCTTGTATTGCTTGGACTTGATTACCTAATGCTTGATAATCTGCCAGGTCTCCTCCTTTTTTTCCTGCAAGTTCCCTAGTTCTTCTTCCTAGTTCTTCTTCTCTTGCTGCCATACTTAATATCTTTTATTTTATCTAGACAAGTTAAGTATTTCTGTCATATCACTATCACTTTCGCCTACTTCACTTGATTCTAGTTTACTTTCTGCTTGTACTTTATTAACACCTTGTATCTTTTGTCCTTTATCCCCGAAATCAATCAATGGGAAGTCTGGGTCTGTTCCGCCTGATGTTTCTATAAATTTATCATAAGTTGTTCTTAACTTAAATAGTGTCTTTAAGTCATAGAATTCAATATTATCTACTTTTAAAAACTTATTTAAATAGAATTTTAGTTCCATCAATTGGGCAGTTGATATAGATGTCTCGAAAGAAATCGACAATAAGCGAATCTACACTTACTGCCACACTCCTCCTTTCTTCTGGTTTTAATCCTTTATTACACTCAGAACAAAATACTTGAACAGGCTCTAATCTATCGTAGTAAAGCTCTCTCATTGCCATAAGTGTAGTAATATCGGAGTGTTTTGCACCTAATACATCTTGTTCAATCTGGTTACCTTGTAAATCAAAGTCCCTAATAAGTGCAATTGTCTTGATCATTTTAAGATCAGTTACCTTCCTGAATTTTAAGTATAGTTTAAATACTTTCATGAAATCAGTCCAGGTAGGTACAATGGTTTCATATGAATGTCCACCAAGTTCTATCTTAGCACCATTCATTACTTTTTCATCAATCTGCTTAAAGTGAATGTCTTTATTAAAGTCTATATTTTTACTAATTGGCTTTCCACATGTAGGACACTTAACTTCTACATGATAACTTAAGTCTTCACTGACTGTACATAATTTCTTGTAGAATATTAAGAAATCAATATCCATTATGTAACAATCTTTTATATTTTGATCGTCTTTAATTAATTCATGAACGTCAAAGTAATACTTACCAAGGGGATCATCTGTAGGAACCTCATTTAGGTAATTGCAGATTTCTAGAAAATTATAAGGCTTAATTCTAACACTAGGAAAACTATAGCCATAACCGCCACTAGGTAATAATGATACATTTATTTCCATAATTCTTTTTTATTTAATTAGTTGAAAAATAAATCACCTTGAAATTAATCAAAGTGAAATTGTTTATAAAATCGAGGGTTAGGGTATGACGACAGAAATTATATCATCATACTCTAAAAATCCTCCTCTTCTATTAATAAGGGAAAAACCTCCTATCAAGTTACTTATTCCTTATCTTGCTTATTGTAATAATCCAAATCTAGAAGTGATTCTAATTTAGTTCCTGCCTTAGTTAGTTTTTCTTTAATTCTCTCATCACTTGGCACTATATTTTTATTATCGTTTGTCCAAGTAACTACAAGAATCCCTATTTCGGTTCCTGAACTACTTCTCATGTAATATAACCCAGTCCTATATGTATTCTCTATTAACATTGCATGGGCATATCTTTTATCTATTTTCTCCATATCATCTACCCCAGCTATTATGAGATTATGTTTACTTAAGTATGTTACCATTTCATATAGACTAGTTCTTACATTTTGGTAGTTCTGGGCTATCTCTGGTATTCCCCTTTCGTAACAAACTTTCTCATAACTCTGACTAAAGAATCTGAAGTGTAGTCCTGTTGTTGTCTTTAGGTTATCATGAAAACTACTAATAACAACCCTATCTGCATCAAGTGTTAGTCTAAGTTTTTCTATTTCATTATTAACGCTTGACTCTATTTCGTCATTCAGGTCAAATGCGTAGTTATCTTCTCTTCTTAGGTTTTCTCTATCAGCTACTATTGCTTTTGATAAGATAACTCTAGTATTCCTATCTTCTATAGTGATGAAAAACCCAACCATTACCACAATAAGACCAGCAAATACAACAAGTTTGAGAATAGAAAACCAACTAACTTTGCTAGTTACTTCCAGAAACTTGGTCCATACATTAGTTAGTCTCTCTAGGAGGGATACTTTACCTTCTGTTAACATATAATATCCTTTACTCTTTTATTGTTCTTAGCAAGTCTCTTTACAGTCTATTATTTACACAGTCCAAACAGATACTTATATTTCTCTGTTTCTTGCATAAATGACTCAACTTCGCTTCTAATACCTATAAATACTACATCATCTGGTATACTCTGATAAAATTCTACAGCAGTTATGTTAATTACATCCTCTATAAGATCAATTGCTGTAATCTTATCACAAGCTGTCGGATTTATATCAAGTGGGTGTAGCTTTTCAGTAATTCCCATATAAGTCTCAGCTATTTTATCTTGATAATCTACCAGAATGTTATAGTATTCATCCAAATATTCGTGTATATTTTTATGTTCAGCTGCCCAATGAAGATTCTTACATCTAGTTTTCCAAGCTTCTAAGTTATTCAAGTAATTAATAAAAGCTTCTCTACTATCTTCACTATACTGCTTTTGTTTGTATAATATCATGATGAATACGATTTTGACCTAGGGAGAATAAAGAACTAAATCCTATTCTCCTTAAGTCTGTATGTTTTGATTAGAGATTCTTGAATTCTAGTGAGTAATGTTCAAATTTAGCTGACATTGTTACATCTGAACGATCACTTTCTGCTTCTGCTTGTCCATTATTATCTATACCTGCATCCTGTATAATCACATTGTAGAAGGTAAGCTCACGAACATCAAGTCTCTGTGCATTGGTGATAAAAAGTTTACAGTCCATTACAACATCATCCTTACGGAAAGAATATTTAGTCTCACGATCTGAAATTTTCTGTCTCCAGTCATCAAGGAAATATGTAATAGCTTGGTCTTCTTTATCAACGAAGCTCAAAGTCAAGTTACCTGAAGTGGTTTGGTTAGTCTGTTGGTAGATTGCATAACCACCTCTCATACGTTTTTCTATACCAGTAACACTAGTATCAACACCAACCTGAACTGAATTAAGTCTCGCATTGATTATATCATCACCTGGATAGTAAACAATCTTAGGTGCCGCGATTACCTTAAATTCCCACATATCACCGCGAAGGAATTCTTTGTTATTGTCACGGTAGGTTGAGGTATAGTCAATAAATTTAGCTCTAAGCTGACTACCTCTTACTAATTCTGTAACTGTTGTCATGTTTAATTATTTATTTATATTGTTTTGTTATAGTTTATTGTAACATCTAAGCTGATCTCGTTCTTTACTAGGTCGCTTATAATAGTATCTATTTTTAGCTCTAACTTACTATTTCTCGAATCTATCCTAAAGTCCCTTATCAGAATCTGTCTAATTACGGAGAATCTATCAGCTATCTTCCTAAGTATTCCCTCAATTGTACTTCTAATTGGTCCAGTTGATCTAAGTGATAGGTAACTCCACTTATTTTTCTCAAGTTCTCTCTGTATTTTACCTAGACAGAACCTCATTATTCCACTAGTTATATAAGAATCTCCGTCTAAGTATGCAGGATAATAATAGTAAAGTCCATTATCTATCATATAATTTGACTTATACCTATCCTGTATTAACTTAGAATCCCCATAAAGTTTTTTACCGTCCATGGGAGTTCTATATAGGATATCTGTAGTAGAGTAAGAGTATTTATTTTCTAGTATTCCTCTTAAGTAGGTATAGTATCCAGGTCTATATCTATTACTTACTTCCATTGATCCATAGAAATATAGTAAGTAATTATTCCTGTCATCTAATTTATTTCCCTCTATTGTACTATCAGAGTTTTCGATTAGAGCCTGACAATTAATTTCTTTGAGTTTTACTAGTAGATCATCATAGAGTTTATAGTGTTCATCTACTTTAACCTGACTACTTTCATAACTACTAGGATTAGGTAACATTAAGTAATCTAGGTAGAGAGTATCTGAGTTACTAAGGAGAGTATTAAGTGCTGCATCAAAGGAAACACTTTTTTCTACTTCACTTCCTCTCAATATCCAAGTTCCCTCAGGTATTCTATGATCTCTAGGGTTTTGAAGTACCATATAGTCTTCATTATTACTAGGGTCACTACTATAGACTGCAGGATATTCTAGAGTTTTATCATTTCTAGTATTTAACCAAGAACCTAAGAAAGATTGAATTAGTCTACAATAAATTATTTTTGAATTTTTATTTATTACTGTATCTAATCTTTCGTCTACTTGATCTGTTTCGCTATATCCTTCATGAATTTCCTGTATATCAAATCTATTAACTGTTACTCTATAGAAATTATTTCCAGTATTTTCGATCTTGATTTTAATATCACCATCAATTCCACCAGATCCTATAGTCTTTGACCAAAATTCTATTCTAGCATCACCAACACTAAGAACATCTAGTATAAAGTTAGTTGTTTTCTTGTCGGGTACTAGACTAAAACCTTCTATATTATAAAAGTACGTAGATTGTATAGGAAATGGTGCAATTATTTTATTCCCCTCTATACTAAAACCAAAAGCCTTAAGTTTTTCAAATAAGTCTCTATAGTCAGTTACTTTCTTCTGTGTATTATAGTACTTACTTTCTACTATTTTCTCACTAGGTACTGTATTTCCAAAGTATAGAATTGTTTTTTCACCACTCTCTTTAGACTGTATAACTAGGTAAGAGTCTTTATTAGGTACTATGTTTTCATCATAAGTAACCTTAAAGGCCAGTGTTTGATATTCTTTTTCTATAAGATCAAGTTGAAGATTTCTCAATGATGGCTTAACTGATAATAGAGATTCACCGTTTTCTTCAATATTGTCCTTTTGACTATATATCGGGTTACAATATTTGATCTTAGAGTCTCTATGACAGATTCTCAGAGTATCTCTATTTAGTGTTGAAATTGACTCCCTTGTTTCTATATTCTGAGGTAGGTCATCTATATTAACGAAATCATTTATTTCTTGAATCCAAATAATCTTATCAAAATTGAGATCATCTTTAGTAAATCTACCATTGCCATCAAAATTAATTACCTTGTATATTTTATCACTCTCACCAACCTTAGGAAGTTCTGAAGGTCTATAATATTCTCCTTCAATATCCCTAAACCTGTGATAAGCTATAAAATCATTTCTCCAATTATTGCTTTCGTTGATAGGTTTAAATAAGTATAATACATTACCTTGACCTATTAATTCTTTCAAGTAGTCATAATCTTTGAAATCTTTACCAAACCAAAGAACTAATTCATCAACAGTTCTAACAAATACAGGTTTCTCAAAGGACATATCAGAATCAACTACCTCTGCTAGTATAATAAAATCATCAATACTAAGAGATAAGTAGTTTATTTTTGTTTTTCCTAATCTTAAGTACATATATTATCCTCCAATTACTCCAATACCTGTTACACTTTTAGGACGCTTGTTTAATATTTTATCAGCTTTGGCAGAAACTTTATTATTAATACCTTCATAAACACTCTTTGCCATTTTAAGCTGAGTAGACCCTGAACCTGAACCAGTTGATGAGATATGAGATGGATTTTCACCAACTATACTAAAAGATACAGTTAAGTCTCCCCCACTTGCTTCTATTTCTCCAAACCTTTCTTCTACTAGATCTTTAAGAGTCAATAGTAGTTCATACCTATTAATTGTTCCTTTCTGTGGTGTCATACAGTAGATAGAGCACTTGAATGTAACATTCTTATAAGGTGCAATACATGAAAAGTTTTTATCCACTGATGTAAGTTTCTTATATGGTTTACTATATCCTATGTAGTTATTGTTTCCATCTTGTCCATAGTCTTCAGGTCCATGAGGCTCACTATTAAATACAGAGACTTCCATACATTTCTCAAAGTAGTTTCTGAATGATTTATATTGATCATCTGAAATAGTTATCCTAAATTCATTACTAAACTCTAGAGAAGTAGGAAAGCTTATTTCTCCTTCAAATAATCCAGCTGTCTTAGTAGTTAGCTTAGCTTTCTGCATTTCAAAAGAGGTAATAGGCAGCCATCTACTATATCCAGTATTTACACCGTGATCTAGCATATTCCATAGATTTATCTCCTCTATTGGTGGCAGGTATGATACTTTTCCATTCTCTGCTGCAACAAAAGGCTCAAAAATAATCTCCCAGAATGAATTAGAGTCTAAGGTTAATACTTTTAGTGGACTATCTTTACCAGATACTACCTTACTAGCTGTTGACATGTAGGGGCTTTTTTCGATTACATTAAAAAGATCTTGTACAGTTCTAATCTCTTCTACATTAGATACCATACAGAGATTCTCTAGTGTTGTATTAATACCCTGAAAAGCTCCTCGTCCTATATAGTTTTCATTAAATTCATATCTCTCAGGTGAACTATCTACTTTACCTATTGCAGCATTTATTAGTTTTTTTCCTATATCCTTTAAAGACATCCCCTTAAAGCTTTCGCCCTTTGAGTTAGTCTTCGTCCATGTTTGATAACCTAATTCATTTGTTTGTGGGGTGTCTTTATCAATTGGACGGTTTATTGGATATTTTTTCTCTAAACTTTCGCCATGAATTAATCCAACTACTTTATCTTTTACTCTTTTTACTCCATCTTGTAGACCTTCTTTTACTCCACCTGTTATAAGTTCATTAAGTATATCAGGATTGCCAGGAAGTCTATCTCTATTTGCTTTCTTTAATCTCTCACCTTCTTCACGAGCTAGTACAAGAACTGCTAATGTTTCATCAAGTAGAAAAGCTCTTAGCCATTTCTGATTATGCCAATTTCTACCTATTATCTTCTCAGCTACAAATCTTAAGTAGTTATTTATATTTAGTGAGTTAATATTGAATTTGGGTAATTTCGTAGCAGGCATTGGTGTAGGATTTGGATCTTTCATTGCTGCTTTATACAATGCTTTTTCAAATTCCCTAGCTTTTGCCTCTGTTATATTTCCACTACTTAAGTAAGATGATATAAGTGATGAAACTTTACTAGCCCAACCTTTATTTAAGACTTTATTTTTTGTGAAGTTAAGTAAGTTATTGTAGTAGTTATTGAGATCTTTGTAGTCTATTAATTTCCTCTCAAAATCAGTCAGACTTGGTTCTTCAGCCCCTACTTTTTGTTTCTCATTACTTAGCTCTACCTCACCTACTTCGCCTATGAGTTTCTCTGTTTCCTCACTAAGATTATCTTCTCTAGACTTATCATCTATCTTACTAACCTCATTACTAAGTTCTAACCCATCTAAGTCTGTCTTTGAACTAATTAACTCAGATTTTTTATTACTTAGTTCTTCTACGTTACCGCCTTTATTAGATATAATCTTCGTACCTGTACTAGATAGATGGTCTTTTGCCGGATCGAACTGTTTATGTATTCCATCTGTACTATCCTCTACTACATTTTCTACTTGATTACTTAAGGCTACATCATTACCAGTATCTTGTATTCTACTAATGATATCACTTAGTGAGTAACTTTTATTATCTTGTATTGTTTCTTTCTTAGTACTTAGTGGATATTCTCTGTCATCGCTGATCTTATCTACCTGTGTACTAAGTGGATATTCTCTATCGTCACTTAGTTTTTTAATCTGTGCACTTAATAAACTAGTTGAATTATCTTGTATTGTTTCTTTCTTAGTACTTAGTGGATATTCTCTGTCATCACTGATTTTATCAACCTGTGTACTTAATGGATACTCTCTATCATCACTTAGTTTTTCGACATTACTACTAAGCTCTTGTTCAGAATTATCTTCTAGGTTGTCTATATAAGCACTTAATGAAAATTCTCTATCATCGCTTAATTCATCAACCTTATTACTTAATTCTGTTTCTAGCTTAGTATCTAGTTTTTCGACATCACTACTAAGCGGAATTTCATTTTTTGCATTAAGCTTATCTGGCCTATCAGTACTAAGTTTATTATCCCTATGATCTTCTATTTGACTTACCTTTCTACTTAAGTCTGGCTGTACTGTTTCATTTTTTATCTTACTAATCTGATCACTTAAGCTATTACTAGTATGATCATTTATTTTTGAAACTTTCTTACTTAATTCAGGTTTTGTCTGTGGGTTAATTTTATCCTTCTTATCGCTCAGTTTATTATCCCTTGTATCCTTTATCTTATCTACTTCGTCACTGAGCTCTATTCTTTCATCTACTTCTAAGTCCGATATTTTATCACTAAGAGCTAAATCTTCATCAGTCTTTATCCGATCTATTTTAGTACTTAGTGGGTATTCACGTTCGTCCTTTATTGTATCTATCTTATCACTAAGACTTAATTCTATATCTTGTTGCCCTAATGTATCTTTATGTTTACTTAATTCTACTTCTAAGTCTTTATTTTCCTTGAGTAATTTATTTATTTGATTACTAAGAGAGTTTGTTTTAATACTAGAGCTATTTAATATTCCTTCTGTCTTTTTGCTAAGTGAGGTTTCTTTTTTTCCATTACCTATTTTCTCAACTAGTCTGCTTAAGGTCTGTATTCTATCATCACTTAAGTTTTCTACTTGTGTACTTAATGGATACTCTCTATCATCACTCAGTTTTTCTTTTGTTTCACTTAGTGGATATTCTCTATTGTCACTTAAGTTTTCTACCTGTGTACTAAGTGGATACTCTCTATTATCACTTATTTTTTCTTTTGTTTCACTTAGTGAATATTCTCTATCGTCGCTTATTTTATCAACTTGTGTACTTAATGATTTTTCTCCACTATCACTGATCTTATCTACTGTATCACTTAGTGAAACTTCCTTACTCTCACCATCAACACTGAGAACTGAATTACTTAGACTTACTTCTCTGTTTGTCTCTATTTTCTCTACCTGTGTACTAAGTGGTGTTTCTTTTATTAATTGTCCATCGAAACCAATAACACCTAGTTTATCTTTTTCTAAGACAGTATTATCATCATAAGCTTTCTTTAGTTTTCTTAGATATTTATTGAGAGCTTTTATTTCTTCTGGCTTAGTAAATTGTTCACAGGATCCGGGAATTTTATTTTGTTTCCTTATTTCCTCATCCATAATTTTACATGTCAAGTGTTTCGATAATACTCATTAAGGTATAAGAATAGAGAGTATCGCCTGTTTCACTGTATCCCTGTTTTAGTGAAATCTTAAATCTATACGTTCTTTTATTTCTTGTATACTGTAATTCATCACCTACTTCAAGAGATCCATCATTTGTGAAAGCTTCTATACTATCTCTATTCCTATTCCATACATCTTTCATATCATTTAAGTTGACTATTAAGTTTGTAGTAAACTCATCGTAGTCATTCTCTAGTGTACTGTCAGATGAATATGATCCACCAAACACATTCTTCCACTTGCTATTTTCCTTAGGTCTTAATACAACAAATTTAGTACCTAAGATTTCTAACTGTGCTTTTATATTACTAAGAGCTGCTTGATAGAATTTATTACTCAAGTCTAAACTCTTTAATACCATATTCTCTGCCATTATCTTATTTTATTTAAATGCTTTTTAGAATTGAGCAAAAACCTTCTTCCTCTATAATAAACTTAACTAACTTAATATATTGAGGTAAGGTTAAGCTATCAGACAGTTTCATAACAAAGATATTTCTATCTAAGTTAGTACTACATCTACTAAACTTTGACAATTCTCTAATAAAATCTTCTATCTTAATCTGAGTATATTCTAAGTCAATTGGTATGTAGAGTTTTATGTCCTTAATATCTCCAGTTATACTAATTGAATCCTTAGGTACTTTCTCAGTAATCTCAAAATCTTCTATTTTCTCAGATTCTAGTTTATTTTTAATGTTATCTAACATATTTTTATCAAAAACTGAAAAATCCTTCTCTCTAAACTTTATCATATCAGCTCATTGTTATATAAATTTGGCTTGAGATCTAAATCCATAAACTTCTTCAAGACAGTTCGGAACTCACTCTCACTTCTGATTGCATAAGTGTAGGTTGAGACATTATCTATCTTTGATTTGTTTATAATATGCTTTAGTTCTTTCTGCATTCCTGATATTTTCTTATCTTCCTTGCTATTAAACACTGATGAAATTATAAAAATACCACCAGCAATAGACATTTGAACTGGTTTCTTTTCGTTGCCTATTGAGTAGTGATGTCCTTCGATAAAATAATTCTTCTTCAATTGATCTATTAAGAAGTTATTATCTAGCCAACCTCTATTAGGCTTTATACCCAATCTTATTAATTCACTTATTCCTACTTTTTTAAATGCAGTTACTAATCCTGACATAATAACTTCAGGAAGTGACTTAGTAAAACCTTTGCCTATAGATAACTTAGAAAATCCACCTCCTAGAATTTTAACTGCATCATACTTAGTTATTGAACCCTCTGAGAAAATTCTATCTTCTTCCTCTGTTGCTTCTTGGATTCTATTAGTAACTATTGCATTATTATCTAGAAGATTTATCTTAGTCTTCAGTTCATTACTAAGTTCTATAATAAATTGACAAACTGCTAAACAATTTGTAAACTTAATATTAACAGAGTATGAATTTACTTTTAAGTTTATCACTTTAGCATCATACTCCATCCCAAAATATTTTCTACAGTATGAGTCTAAGACTTTGTTGATTTTATCTAGTTCATCTTTATCTACTCCGAATGTATACATAATAATTTGATTATCATGTATAGTAAATGTAATTTTATAATCTGTTATATTTCGGCTATTAAAGTCAAACTTATCTTCTATCTTAGCTCTTTTATCAACTGTTTCTCCTACTACTACACCAGCCACTTGATAAATACCAAACTGTCTCCTAATTCCCCTATCTACTTCTTGATATTTAATAGATGTCATAGGTTTGTGAAAATAGTTTAGGAGAAATTTTGCAGCAATACCACTAACTGCTCCTAATTTTGCTCCTGTTATTGCATCATCTACGGCATTTCTATCGTTCATTAGCCCTCCAGTTAATGCCCCAATACCTGCTCCGAGACCCGCACCTTTGGCAACAGTCTCTAACATTCCAGGTAGGTTATCAGTGCTTTTAGGCCCAGTATAATGACCTTCTTGTATAGAAAAGGATTTATTTCTAAACTTAATCATCTCTCCTTATATTGTTACATCTGGGATTGGTACTGTATGTGCAATTTCAGCACCTTTGTTCAATACGTCGCCCACTGTTGTTTTTATATTATCTAATCTCTTAGCAAATCTACCTGATCTGTATTTATTAGCACTATTATCTAATTTAGCCAGAGTTTTCTTAGGTATGAGAGGCTTCTTTATTACAGCTGCCGTTACTGGTCCACCCCAAGGAGATAATAATGCTGTACCAACGGGACCACCAACTGATAATCCCACAGGTATTGCAACAAATTGTCCTGCTGCAACTGTTGCTGCTACATCAGGTCTTCTAATTGCAGATTCGACAACATTATTTGCAGTAGTTCCGATTGGTGTTGTCTGTGCCATAAGAGATTTAGCTTGGATTTTATAAGGTAATTTCCTAACCTTACCTACAAGACCTTTAGCTTTCTTAGAGATAGAATTAGTAAATCCACCGCTTATGCCTTTCAGTAAGGATTCTTTACCGCCTATAGATAATGTACCTGCATATGTTTTTGTTCTTAGTATTATCATATTTATAGTAATAGTTCTCCGTACCAACCTGATTGTATTGCATAGTTATCACACCTACTTCTTAATTCTTGATAAGCTGCATCAACATTACTTAATACATCAATTGCCATATTAGGTAATTGAAGAGATGCCTTAAGCTGCCTAATATAGTCAAGTAGGTGAGTCATGCATAAGTCCATAAAGAAATTTCCTCTTGCTCCACTTTCTACATCTAAAAAGTAAATAGCACTACTCTCCGATGCATGATTAAATGATCTATCTGGTAAGAAATCAGGTATAATAGGATAACTTGTTAAACCTTTCAGACAGATAGTTGTGTTAGGTACATCATCTAAAAATATGTAAGGTTTTCTATAATCCGTTACATATTGATAAGCACCTGGAATAGGATAACTAGATGAGCCACCAAATCCTGCATAAGAATTATTAGTACCTTGTCCTGAAACTCTCCAAAGCGGTATAGAGTTAAACACTAGAATAACTCTGTTAAGTGGGAGGAGGCATTTAAGCCATAGAGTGAAATTAGATTTTAACTCATAGTATCCATCACCAATTGCATCGCACGGTAATAGCTGAGTTCTATCGACAGTACTTTCCCAAATTAATGGTGTTGTATTCTCAAACTCTCTTAATGCTTTTTTAAAAATCTCTAGCAATACTTCGTCTGCTGATACTACTTCATTTATACCAAGTAATTCATCGAGTCCATGTATTCCTAGAAGTGTAGACCTAATAAAAACTTTCTTTTTTAAGTCTGATAGTAATGTTTTATCTGCCATATTAATAGGTTACACTGTTAAATAGGATCGAAGAGAGTGAATAACTAAAAATGTACTCACCCTCTTTATTTCGATCTTAATTAGATTTTACCATCAAAAGGCATTCCCATATCGTAAGCTTCATTATAAACCTCAACATACTTGAGAGATCTTGGATAACGAACTTCAACGAGAACATTTACCTTATTCTGACGTGCAATCTCTTCGTTATTAATGCTAGAAATTGTAATCCTATATGCATCAACTGTATAAGACATTGACAATATATTAGTACGGAAGAAAAAGTCTAGTACTCCTTCCATATCAGAATACAGAGTTTCGCCAATTCTTCTACCAATGAACTGCCTTAACAACTTTGGAATAGACTTACTAATACGAATCATAAGACGACTATTAGCTTCATCAGACATAATATTATCCTCAGACTGCTTAGTATAGTTATCGTTCATGTTCCAAGCCTGTGTTTGAGTATTCCACAGTGCAGTATTGATCTTCTTGCTTAACAATAATTGACGAGTTTTCTTATTGAACTCTACTGCTGGCTTCTGATATTGAACTACTCCATTAGTTTGACCTAAGATTGGAGCAAATTCACGATCAAGTCCTCTATTTCTACCAACTGCTTCCCAGTACAATGTAGAAGGTGCTGCATAATACTTAAATCCAACTGTACCAGTATCAACATCCCAAGGAGCACTTATATAAAGTTTATAGCTGTCCTTACTTAATCTATTTGCTGAATTTGCAATAGTTAAGTAATTAGTACTATTAACTGTACTTGCTGGGTAGAAGTAGTTTTCATTTATTGCTAAGTTAGACATATAAGATTGAACACCTGGTGATGTACAACCAAAATCAGCTAAACCTTCTGTCTGATATACTTCATCTAATGCAAGTTTATCGAATGCCTTGTAAATATCAGTATCGCTAACATCTAAGATACTATACTTATCTGGATCAATACGAAGATTTACAAAAAGTTCTTCTGGATCAGCTTGTTCTGGTTTAATTCCCTTCTGATACTTATAGAACTTACCTTCAGACTCTTTACCTACCTTAGCAATATCGTCTGCTTTTGGTTTGAGTACATGAGCCTTTAAAGTACTAAGTGAATCTTCTACATAGGTTGCAGTTGGAGTAGAACCATCTGTCTTCTTTTCCCAACCAAGACCAGTAGATACAGTACACTTATAGTAAACTGTTCTTCCATTTATATCTTCAATCTTAGCAATCTCATCATTAGTACCAGAAGCTGCCATCAATTCTTCTAAGCTATTATACTTCTTAGCTTTTCCTGCAGTTACTGTATCTACTTCACCTTCCCATAGTTGCCAAGTGTAGACAGTTGTATTTTTGTATTCGTAATATGTAGGAGTCTTTTGACCTATTACTGCAACATCACCTACTTTAGCATTAACTGCCTTCATATCAGCTTTGCTATCATAGGCTTTTAGTTTACCTAGCTCTTCTGAACTTAACTCTGTCTTCTTAACAGGAATCCATCCAGTTGTTTTAGTCTTAGGTAAGTAGTTATAGTAGTCAAGTCCCAAATCTAACATATTATCTGGGAGCTGTAATTGAATCATCTTAAGTGACTTGTTCAACTCATCTACTGTCATATCACCACGCCCCTTTATATTACCTACATTAAAGTAAGCAGGTTCAGAATTAACGCTAGGGTCAAATATAGCAATTTCGTAGAAGTCACGTTTAAGATTCTCTAAACTAGGTGCTGCTGTTCCATTCTTAGTAAATGTATCAAGAACTGAGGTAAGTACTGTATAAGGAGAATTACCACCTTCATTTACGTCTGCCTTGCTGAGTTCCTTTGTAATTACTGCATCATGATTAAAACGTCTAATACGAACCTTTAGGGGAGTACTAGAATTGTAAGCATTAGTTGCATAATACTTAGCTGCTTTAAATCCTGAGAAAGCAACACTATTTAGGTCGACTAATTTTTGTCCAGGATTTTCTATCGTCCAATCTTTCTCACATACTACAACATATGCAAGTCCATCTACTGCTCTTGGATCTGTCTTGTCAAGTATTCCGTTGCCTAAGTAAACTTCATGGAATACAACACTTACTGCATTCTTAGGATCTTTAGAAACTATCTCACCCTTTTCATCATCATAGAAAGAGTAAGATGGGCTAAAGAAGATAGATGTGTCATTAAGATATTCAACAAGCTCTTTTAAGTCCTGTACATAGTAATCATATTGAGGACCTTCATCGGTTGTTCTATTACCTAATGAACCTACACCATTCACAGAGATTGCCCAACCATCTGTATTATGATTTGCTTTGTCCTTGTCTACATCAATAACAAGCTTAAATTCAGGTACTTTCTTCAATAACTGACCATCACGAAGAATATATGAACTATTATCGTCCTTAATGAGTGGCTTTGAGAAGGAAATATTATCTGCCTTAGATGCACGAACAATTAAAAGATTATTTGAACCTGCTAATCTATAAGCATTAAGCCACATAGTTTCTGCCATTGTTAAGTCATCTCCCTTATATAGACCATTCAGAGATTCAACATATTTCTTAGTTAGATCCTGTGATGCATATGTAGAGAGGAAATCTGCCTGACCAGTAATCAATGTAGGAGTTGAAGGTCCTGCATCAGAGATAATTACACCGCCGATAATCAAGTCTTCACCCGCCGTAGGATTAATAGGGGCAGTTTTTATTTTCTCATGAACTCTTACATATGGTTCACGAGTTTCTTTCCATTGTGCCATTTTATTAATTTTATATTATTAACCAACTTCTACCATATATGTAGGATAACCACCTTGTATAAAACCTTTGATGATATACAGAGCTGTTTTTAGGTTTTCCTTAGTATTTTTGATAGTTGATATCTGTATTTCGTTATATTTATTAGTTGCAAAATTCTCACTAACCTCTGCAGTATTTAACTTCTTAGTAAGTACCTTAGTGAGCTTCTTAAGGTCAGGGTCATCTACAGTATTAACCAAGATCCTAAAATCAGAGCCATTAGAATTAAGTACTAGACAAACCTTAGTACTAAGTTTATTGGCTGTCTTTGGATCTCTGGTAAAATCTATATTCTCCCTAAAACCCTGCCTAAGTAGATCATGGACAATAGGATTTAATAACCTATCATCAACCTTAGACCTACTATAGTGCTCGTTTACTTGTCTTACTGTACCAACTAAAGCCCCAAGTGCAGCACCAATAATAGCACCTACGCCAGTTAAAACTCTACCGTCTTTAAACTTTGGGATAACTTTACCTGCACCATTTGCCAAAGCCCCAACACTCGCTCCTAAGCTAGCACCTTTTATTGCATCACTAACAATATAATTACTAAAATCTTTTTGTCTGAATTTAATCATATTGTTCTAATATTTTATTAAGTTAAACTAGTAACCTAACTCTAATAACTCTGTTTCTCTAAGAGTTACAGTTCCTCCCCTTCCTCAAAATCTACCGGTATTGAATTTATCGGTCTATCACCAAGTATACCAGAAATAGTAATTTCAAAAAGATTGCTATTATATGCACTTGCTATATAATCATTTATTTCTTTAGCCATTATTATTTCAAATATTATATACGAGAGGTTTATTAATCTCTGCCGGGGTGTGCAGGTTCATGATGCCCTCCATTTAGTCTATCGCGGATTTCTCCACCACTTCCATTTTCATAGCTATTACCTTGGCCTTTACTAGTAGAACTGACCTTTTCTCTAGTACCAATAAGATCTTTTGCATCATATACAAGAGATCTATCACTCTCAGCGTTCATTCCTATAGCTAACAAACCATCACTATCTGCAATAGTCAAGTAGTCATTAACTTCCTTAGCCATTATTAATCTTTCTTACCAATTAGATCTAAAGCTTTGTAGTTAATATCTCTCTCACCCTCTGCATTAATCATTACAAAGTTAACTAAGCTGATAGGGTCTGCTGTTGTAATAAAATCATTAGTTGTCATAATTAATTATTTTTATTTTTAGTTCCTAGTGTTATGTAGCTGCCAAAACCATTACTTCTCTTAGTGAATTTAAGCTTTGGCTCAGGTTTAGCTGCTACCTGTGTTGATTTAATTTCGTTATCTAAGCTCTTAACTGAATTACTTGTCTTACTAAGTTGATTAGTTAATTTACTAAGGGCATCTATTTCTTTCTGCCTGAACTCTTTATTACTATTATCACGGTTTCTATTATTTACAGTATTAGCAACATTGAGACCTAGCCCTACCGTACTAGTTACCATGAAAGGATTTTTTAAGTTCTTGACTGTATTTGGATTTCTACTTGCCCATTCACTTACGCCCTTCTTAACATTACTAAAACTACTGAAGCTTTTGTATCTAAACTTTATCATATTACCTCCAAAATTTTAGTAAGAATAGCCGTCACGCTGAGTCATATTAGTTCTCCAATCTTTGCGCTCTCTTCTTAGTGCTTGCCTCTTAGCATAATCTAATCTTTGATTATAGAAGTTGTTTTCTGCAGCCTTCTCACTTGCTTTCTTATATGCACTAGCTGCAGCACCTATAGCACCTACAGTAGCACCTATTTTACCTAACTTAGCTGCACTAGAACCCATTGCGGATAGCCTAGATAACTGTCTCCCAGCAGAATTGACGCCAGGTTTAATCAGGCCTTTAACTGCACCAGCACCTATACCTAATCCTGCACCAGCTACACCTGCAATTGTGGCATTTCTAGCAACAGTTCCATAATCTGTTGTTTTCTTTTTCTTTTCAGCAAGAATATCAGCATCTTTCATACGTTTGAGATTATCTGTTTCATCCCAGACCGTATAAGTTTTTCTCTTAAGTTTATATCTTGCCATAATTATTGAGTTTGTTGTTGTTGCTGAAGCTCTACTTTCTTATTTTGAGCATCTTGATATTTATATGCACCTGGGTCTACAGTCCTACCTATCTTATTTACTAGTTTCTGACTTCCATCCCATGTTGCACTAGCCAGACCAGCACCTGCAGCAATTCCAGCAGTATTAGCTAGAGTTTTGTGATTCTGAATAAACTGTCCTGCCTTAACTGCAGCATCACTTTTAACGCCTTTTATACCATTTACTGCTCCACCTGTACCTAGTTTCTCTAACGTCTTACCAAACTTATTTATTTTGTCAGTATTTAACATTCCAAAACTGGCAACATTAGCACCAAAACCTGACAATGTTTGGCCTGGATGAGCTCTAAATTTTTTAAAATCCCACCAGTTCGGTTTTAACTTACCAATACCTTTCATAATTGATCCAGATATTGCATAAGATCTTTGTTGTGCTGGTTGATCTTGTGTAGTAGGTTGTGTAGGTTGAGTTGCACCTACTTGATCCTTGAGTTGCTGTTTATCGGACATATATCCCATATAAGCTGGGACTGCTGTAAATCCAGCTGCCATAGCCCAAGTAGATTTCTTCTTAAGTCCCTTTGCTAGATTCTTTCCAAACTCACCAACAACTCCATAAGATTTCTGAGTTAGATTTCCATTACTATCAAGATCTAGCCCTTCCTTCTTCATATTATGTTGTATTGCCTTTCCTACACCATAACCTGCAGCAGCCATTGTAACTCCCGTTGCAACATTTTCAGCCATTCCCTTACCTAGTTCAATTCCGCCAGCCTTAAATACATTAGAACCTAAGTTTTTTACGCTATTAAGTCCTGATCTCATTTTAGCTAGTGGTCTTAGAACAGACATAGGCGTTCCAAACTCCTTCTGAGCCACTGCCCTAGCTGATGCAATAGCTGCTTCTGGATTTTGTTTGGCACGTTCTGCAATCCTATCTAATTTTCTATTTTGTTCCTGGAGTAGTTCGTCATGTTTTCTCATCTGCTCTGCTTGTTGTCTTGCATTCTCTTCTAACTGTTCATTCTGTTCTTGTCCTTGTTTTAATCCAAGTAGCGAAGATCCAATACCAACTGCATTCAAAGCTGCACCTATCCAGAACTCTTTCTGCTTAAATCTTATCATCTTGAGTCCCTCCTATCCTATTTAAGATTGAAGAGAATCACTTGCAGATTTAAGACCTTTACCTAAACCTCTTGTAGCAGCGGCACCAATTCCTGCTCCTACTAACCAACCGAGAGGACCACTGATAGGAGCTACAAGACCACCAAGACCAGCTAACCCTTTACCGATTGCACCACCGATAAGAGAACCACCAGCAAGACCGCCAGCAATTGCAGCAGGTTTTGAATCAAGTGCTTTACCTACACCGCCAGCTATTCCACCGACAGTATCTGAAACTCCCTCTGCCCATCCGAATGTTTTTCTTTTTAATCTATATGTAGCCATAATTTAATCTTCTTTTAGGTTTCCCCAACTTAGCCCTCTATTTAATTCTCTATACATTTCTCGTTGTTCTTTTCTAATACTATCAAGCTTATGTAACTCTCTTTGGCTAGTGTTCATCTTGCCTAATCTCCCTAAGTCCTGATCATATTTTCTAGTTCTCCTAAATCCGAGCAAGGGCGCATTTGTATTAATAATGCTAGAGAAATGTCTAAGTATTATCATGCGTCTAAGAGATATATTTTATAATTAAGTCCAAAAGGTAATACATTCAGTGCATTAATAGCATCATCAATAGAATTAAACTCCAATATAAGACTTCTACTAGGCTTATCATACTTTATTGCATCACCAAGTAATTCTGTAACTTTATATTTTATACTGACCTCTGGTGAAAATGATGAATTAATAAAGCCACCTTTCTTATTATTATTGTTGTTATTATTATTGTTATTGCTATTATTGTTACTATTGTTATCTTGTTGGCTATAATCGTTGAAGTTATTCCTGTTATTCTCTTGATGATTTTTCCTACTAAATAAACTTAATCTTTCGTCACCAGAGAAAATTTTATGATCTAGTGAAAATTTAAAATTACCTAATCGTTTATCATAAGTTTTTCCACTTAGTCTCACTTCATCTGGTAATTTAGCTTTTGCACCTATCTTTAAGTACATTCTATATTTATCTTTACCAAACATAGAAGTACTGATTACAAATCTTTCAACTACGATATTGTTACCTCTTAGGATTGGAATTAATGCACTTGAATTGATAATGGGAAACCTACTTTTATCACCATTCATTCTTTTCATTAATTCAACATAAAGAGTTCGCATTGCATCATACTCTGAAAAATTCTTCTGTCTAAAGTTTATCATATTCTATATAGATTTTACAATTGATAAGTCATATTTAACAGCTAGGATCTCAATAATGTCAAGTGCAACTCCTAAGTGATCTGTCTCACCTGTTACAGTTCTTTTCTTCTTATCTGTATCAGTTATTCTCATGTTGAAATAATCGAGCCCTCCAATCAATTTTTGAGTATATGGGTAAAATTCTTTATCTTTTACTGTTATTTGATAAGAGCCTTTTTCTGTTTTTAGAAAAGACATTAATACCATAGATTTAGAATTTACCTTACTAGTCTTATCTGCTTGGTCTGGTTCAATTATTTTAAAGCTTACATGTTCCTTTTCTAGATGTTTAATCGCTTCATCTATTAAGTCTACCTCTAAGCTTTTACTTCTAAATTTTATCATGTTTTATTCTTATTATTATCCTCAGACTCAATCATAGTAACTATCTCTTTGAGGAAATTAAATCTTGTATCTAATACCTCATAATAAAATAGTTCACACCTAAATTGACACTGAAAAGCAAAATTAGAGTTATCGTCAGGTTGATATATGTGATTAAAATCTTCTGTTATTGAACTCCACTTTATTGCTGCGTTAAAAGAGTCTCCATATTTATCAAGAACTCTAAATTCTGTAAAGTTAGTCAATAGCAGTACATCACTATATTTATTCTTGAAATCATGATACATAACCATATCAGTTGTGTGAAATACAAATTCAACTGGCTGACGATGGTTCATAACATATCGCTCTAAGTCCCCTCTTTTCGGGTGATTTGCATTAGTAGGAGTCTGATTGAATTGATAAGTGATATAAGAAGCTTTACTTAGTGTCTTCTCTTTATTTAATCTAACCAACTCTACTCCGTAATCATCTAATATTCTTCTTAGTTCTAGTAGAAATTGGTCTTGATAATCTATTTCTCTTATCAAATAGTCGTTATATCTTTTCCTTAGTGTGTAGACTGTATCATTAGTAGACTCAACCTCAGAATTATCTTTTCCAATTATTAGTTTTGGGAAATTATATATCCTATAATCCTTTACCCTAGGCCCAACTGGTTTTAAGTAAAGTAGATTGCCTGAATAGAATAAGAAATTTATAAATTCTAGGTTTCTATAATCGTCTTTTGATACAATAAATACAGTATGGTTATAAGTCTGGACTACTCTTGACTCTGAATCATCTGCTATTATTATATTGATAGTGTGAGGATCATAAGTTAGTTTTTCCAGTCTTAACCCGTTCAATGAAATACTAGTATGAGAAAACCTACTTGGACTTCCCATAGGTATCATTTCAGTCTTGCCATTTCCTACTAGGGGTATTCCAAGTGAACTAGAGAGAGACTTTGCTGTGTTTCCGGGTGAATATGTCAAGACTAGTGTTCCTTTATCTTCCCTTTCTACAAGAGAATTAATACTACCTTGTACTACCTGGAAATACTTACATTTTTCAGATGATAACTTAAGTCCTCTATAGATAATTTCATTTCTCATAATAATATCTTTATGATGCTGCTTGCTTAGACTTATTTCCTCCGAATAACCCCTTAGCTAATAAACCTACACCAGCAACACCAGCTGCAGCCATTCCAGTTTTGCCCATAGCTCCTGCATTTCTCCAAGTATTCATGACACCTTGTTTTATGCCTGCAGACTGAATACCTTTTTGATAACCTTGTTGTCCAGTTACTTTTACTGCTTCAGCCGTTTTATTAATAATATTCTGATAGCCTTCTTTACCTACAGCTTTTGAAATCTGCCCCGCCTGTCCTTGTAAAGCAGTTCCAGCGACTTTTCTAGCTGCCCTATCTACTGTCTGCTGCGCACTTTTCGCTGCATTCTCTGCTTTAAGTTGTGCTGTTCGGTCTGCTAGTGAACCTTGTAGTGTTCCTGCTTTTTTCTCAGCAAGAGCCTGTTGAGCCTCTCTACTATAAGTCTTTCTTTTTAATGTGTACTTTGCCATAATTAAGAGATTTTAGAATCCTGCACCATTTTCTTCTCCCATCTGTCCAGTGAGAGCATCATTTGTGGTCTTTGCGAGCTTACCTGCCCCAATTGCTGTACCTGCTGCTAATAAACCACCACCTACTAATCCTGCAGTTTTTAGTGCCTTAGTGTTAATGAATCCAAAACTTTTACGCTTTAATTTATAAGTTGCCATAATGTTTTAAGTTTCGAAAAATAAACTGCACAAACTAGAATGTAGTATGAGCAGTGTTAATATATAAAACAGAAGAGGAACTCAGCATAGATTCAAAAATCACTATGAGAATTCCCCTCCATTATTTTATATTAATCCTATTTTCTTTAGGGAAATTACTTATTTCCTAGGATTAGAAGCCAAACTTGAAGCTAACCTTCTGAACGAGTTCAGGTGCCAAGTAGCGTACACCTTCTTGATAGTAAATACCACTAGCCATCTGAGTTGGGTTGTTGTAGTTACCGATTGTAGGTGTATCAGTCAATGGCATATAGATACCACGTGCAAGAGGAGCCATTTGACCATCTTGTGTCTTGTGAATTGCGTAGAATGTACCTTCACCAGCAGCTTCTTTGATATCAGTTGAACGAAGTACTGGAATACCATCATACCAACCAAGTAGGTCATTGATGTAAGTCATCTTAGTATTACGCTTGAACTTACCGATTACGCTACCCTTTTGGAATTGGTTAGCTGCTTGATTACCTGCTACATAAGCAGTAGTAGTTACACCCTTAACTGCCTTAGTTGCAAGTGCTGACTCAACATTGATCAAGTAAGCATCGAACAAGTCTACACGTGAACGATAGTCCATGAACTTGCTTGCGAGAGAAGTAGTAGCATTAGACAAGTCAAGATCAGTCATTGCATTACCTGCATAACCTTTTTCAAGAGTTTCAACTAATCTAAAGTTAATTGTCTTGGTGTAAAGTTCACGAAGTTTAGTGAACAAGAATGTAGCCATATCAGAACCAGTTGCCTTCTTCATAGCGCCGAGTGCTGCAATGTTATATTCAGCGACCAACATATCAGGAACTGTATTAAGAGCTATCTGTTGCATCTTAGCAATGAAACGCTTATCAGCTGCATGGGCATTAGTAGCTCCGAGTGTACCACAAGGAGTACCAGTTGTATCTTCCTTACCAACTACAGTAATCTTACCTGCTGCAGTGATTGGAGTATTGAGTTCGAATTCAATCTTACCGCTCAAGTAGTTAATAGTACCTTTCTTAAGTACACCAGCGATTGACATGAAATTACCTTGACCATCATCAATCAATTCATACTTCTTACCTGAACCATCATCACATTTAATGCGAACTGTACCAGGAATCAACTTACGACCAACAAGTGGAGTATAAGCACCAGATGCTGGAGTGATAGTAATAGGAAGTTCAAAAGTACCCATTACTTGAACATCTTGATATTGATCTGGACCTAAGTTAGGCAATACTTGACGTAAGTCTGTAACTCCCAGAACATCAAACCAATAGAAGAGGCCGTTGGGTTGATCAAAGTCACGTTCGATAGACATGTAACCTGCAAAAGAGCTTACATAAGAAGCAACTGATGCATTAAAATATTGTGTTGACAAAAGTGGAGTCTCTGCATACCCAGAGAAAGTTTTCTGGAGGAGATTAGAGCCTTTGTCCATACCAAACAAGTCCATCATCTCTGCATTACGAGAGAACATCTTTGCATACTCGTTATTACGGAGACGAGCATCTTCAGTTGAAACTGAGCTTGCGCGGAGGGCACTCATCATCTCAGGAGTACCCATGATTTGTGAAAAATTATTCATTACGTTTATAAATTAATTTATATTGTTTTTACTTATTACCAAGCCAAGATACTAATGTATCATTAGCACTAAATGTCTTTTCAGAGAACTGAGCTTCAACTACCTCAGGCTCTGTTGCAGGTGCAGGTGTTGCCTTAGCCTCTAAAATCTGAGCTGATGCTTCTTCTGCTGCTGCCTTAATGCTCTCAACTGCTGCAAGAGCTTTATCTTCTATATTTTCTACAGTTGCTGGTTGCTCTTCTACAACTGGCTGTGCATTTGGGTCTACTACTTGTGCCTGTGCTTGTTGTGCCTGTGCAGGAGCTTGAACAGTATTAGGTTGAGTTGCAGGAATAACATTATCTGAGAAGAACTTATTCAAGGTATCCTTTTTCTTTTCTTCATCTTCATCTTTTTCCTTCTCGTCTTCCTCTTTTTCTTCCTCCATTTCATCAATGAGAGTTGTTGCTTCATCCTCAGTAAGTGGAGTTACATCCATAACCTCGTCATCGAGAATTGCTTTAGTAAATTCACCGTTCTCTTTATCCTCAATAACTGCTACATTATCACTAATTGGAGTAATAATTTCATCATCTGTTTCTACAGGATCACCAGATTCAATAGCTTCCTCTACATCATCTTGATCTGCTTCCTCAGAGAATAATCTCTCCATGTAAGAAGTCATTGGTTCGTTGGTAGAGAAGAATTTAGTTTCTGCATCATTACAGTAAACATCAGAATATTCTTTCTCATCCATCATCGTATCTGCTTCTTCCTCAGAGATTGGATGTACATTTAGAGAATCTTCATCAACTGTAGTAACCTTAGTAAATTCACCATTACCTTTATCCTCAACTACCGCTGTTTCTGAGTCAATAGGTGTGATAATTTCTGACTCTGTTTCAATTGCTTCACCTGATTCAATAGCTTCTTCAATGGCATCTTGACTTGACATGTCAGAGAACATTCTTTCCATGAAGGCATTAAATGGCTCATTATCAGAGAAGAATCTAGTTTCAGATTCGTCACAGTAGATATCAGAGAATTCTTTTTCTTTCTCGTCGTCATCATCATCTTCCTCAGACTTTTCAATTAGTTCTTCAGCCTCGTCTTCAGTAAGCGGAGTTACATCCATTGTACCTTCATCGAGAATTGCTTTAGTAAATTCACCGTTCTCTTTATCTTCAATAACTGCAGATACAGGGCAAAGTGGTGTAATGATTTCATTATCTGTCTCAACTACCTTGCCAGATTCAATAGCTTCTTCTACATCATCTTGATCTGCTTCCTCAGAGAATAATCTCTCCATGTAAGAAGTCATTGGTTCGTTGGTAGAGAAGAATTTAGTTTCTGCATCATTACAGTAAACATCAGAATATTCTTTCTCAGCCTCAACAGTCATAATATCTTCACCATTGAGAATAGCTTTTGCAGCTTCAGGTTCCATATTTTCCATCAGCATATCTTCACCTTGAAGAGAAACAAGTGTATAATCACCATTTACATCTTCAATGACAGCATTCTGTGGATCAACAGGAGTAACGATACCATCTTCGAACTCAACAGAATCTCCTGACTTAATAGACTCTTCAACAATATCCTGAGTATGACTGATGCCTTCTGCAGTTTCTGAGAAGAGCTTACACATCATTTCATTGTTATCAGAATAGAATCTAGTTACAAATACTGATGCACCTTCACTATATTCCTTTTGCTCAACTGGCTCTTCAATCTCACCTTCTCCTTCTACAGGATCTGCACCTAGACCTTTTAAGAGTTGCATTGCATAGTCCCTAGCATCTTCTTGGTTATCAAAGATTTCTACTGCTTGTATACCATCTTCTTCAAGACGTCTAAGAAGTTCATTTGCATCTTCCTCTGTATAAGCCTGTGCATCAACTATAATGTGATCGAATGGCTGAACACCTACTACAAACAATGGCATATAATCGCTGAAATTCTTGCTATCTAATTCAGTTACTTCCATTTCATCATTATCAAGTGTTACTTTTGCTTGATCACCGGTTGTTTCATTCGTAACTACTACAGTATTCTCTTCGTCATCTAGTTTCTCAACCTTAAGATCACCAACTTTTGCAGTCTCTTCACTTTCAATTACTTCAGAGAAAAGACGCTCACAGTATTCTTGGTCACTAAATATACGAAGTACTACTGAATTGTCTGTAGATACTGAGAATTCCTTCTCTTCACAATCAGTTCCCTTGCAACCTACGTGATTTTCAACTTTCTCATCATCTGCACCAACCTGATTACCTGGGCGACCTTCTTCTGACGGGTGGAGAAATTTTTCCAACTGACCATCCGGAACAGCTACAAGATCATAAGTATCAGCTTCATCAGTAGCTTTCTGTGCTAAAGTTACCTCACCGTTTTCCTTGTCTGTAACAGCAACATTGCCATCACCTAAATCTCTATACTCAACTTCTTCAGTATCAACAACACCATTCTCTTTTGCAGATTTGATGTCATTATCTACCTGCTTTGCCAATTCCTCGTCTGTATTTGAGAACATGGCTTGCATAAATCTTGTTGTCTTCATTTATTATTATTTTTTTTAATTCTTTATCAATACTTGACTTCCATCTAGTGAAATTACATCCTTAGAAACAAGCTGATCTACAATATCGTCTGGAGCATCTGAATATCTATTATGTAAGATATCCATAAACTGCTTAATACCCATTCTTTGACCTGCATACTCTAGTTTAAGATCATGTATAATGCTTGAATCTTCTAACCAATTATTACAAGTATCTTCACTAAAATGTAATTCACGTGGCGATAATTCATGTGCCTTTCTCAAGACCATAATTCCTCGCTCTGGTAACATTCTGCGATCTTCTAAGTGGTCTATTATATCGCACTTGTCACAATCGCCAGACATTACAGATTCATCAAGGTCTAATACTTTTGTTACTTGTATTATGAGTTTACTAAATAATCTCTCTGACTCAAATGCAGTAGGACTAATAGATACTGAGTTTTCTACAATTTCTGCAAAACCCTTCTCTAACATGTCTTCTGCCTTATCACTAAATGTCTTCTCAAACTCACCCCTAGTAATAGTCTTACCACTGAACTCTTTAAGCTTTGTTTCAAACTCTGTTAATATTGGTTCATCAAGTTCAATATGTTTTTCTGATTCTGGGTTAATATTACTCTTGAATATCTTAAGGCTAAACCTCTTTCCACCACAATTAGGACATAATATACTGTTTACATTTTCAGCAGTTTCCATTACATGCCCACAGTCTCTACAAACTACCTGATGAAGCTGCTTTTCCTCAACATTACTAAATAATTTTCTCCTACTAAATATCTTAATTCTTGGCATCATTCTCCTCCTTCTTTTCGTTATCTTCTTCAAGTTCTTCTGGTAAAGGATTAGAACCAAATACCTCATCTAGCATAGACTTAGCAAACTCAGTATAAGCTGCTTGTATTTTTTGTAATCTAACAGGAGTAACTTTTCCAGTCCTAGACATTTCTTGCATAGCCATCCTATACGGCATTTGAAGTTTCTGGGCTGACACTCTGATTGACTTCCCTAATGAACTTGCACCAATTAATGTAGATACTTGTTTTCCTGCTATAACCTCCGGAGTAATCTGTTTAAATATATCCAGTACATCAGACATAAACAGAGACTTCATTATCTTAAGTGTCTCAGGATCAATCTTCTCACTACCCCCAGCCTGTTTAACAAATTGTCTATATTCTAAAAACAATCTCCTAAATCTCATACGAGGACTGAACTTGGCATATCTAACTCTCTCTTTCAATGTAGATATACTAAATTCTTTTTGACCTGACTTAGTAACACCTTCAACCTCAACAGCTACATTACCAGAACTAAATTGTTTTGCTTTTAGACTAGTGAAGTGATTGCTAATTTTTGAACTCTTTGGTAACTTAGTATCTCCAAAAACAGACAAGTCAGAAAATTCCTTAACTTGTAATGTACAGTTAGTCTCAGAGAATGTTTTTGTACCTACATTAGAATCTCGATGATCTAATACTTCTACAACCGATGCATCTGACCAACTAGGATTCATAGTAACATCAAATCCTTTAAGAGCAACTAATCTTTGGAGAGTGTCGTGAGAGTTTTCATTGTTCCAGTAACCAAGTATGACGGCTGATACACCCGGAAGAATTGAATTAGAGATCATACCCTTCAAGCGTCTAATATTCTGAACTGCTTGATCATCCATTCCTTCCTCTGACAGAATAGTGGCAGTACAATAAACCCACTGATCACTGTCCTCAATCCAAACTCTATCTATATAATGAGTAGGACTTGCAACACCTACTAACATAAGTTGATCATCTTTACCTGCTGTCTTAGATGCAACTGATGGATTGTATTTATTCTGTGCTGCCCAATTACGTACTAAGTGGGTGAGAGAACCTAACATTCTCTTTTTTGCAATATCCTCCTTGTACTTGTCACTAGCTAAATACTCTTCAACCACATGGCGCGGAATAATACTAGAATCACTAGCAGGTATTCCACCCACTGAAAATAATTTAACTTTTATCTGCATAATATTTAATCTATAATTAAAATGATTTCTAATTGTCCCTACACCCTCATCGAAGAGTATACCTAAAGTAAGTGTAGGAAATTTATATTAATACTTGTATGTTATTAAACCTATCTTGTTAATATCATCAAGACTAGATATAAATTCAGAATGATATGGGTCTAGATATAAGTTCTCTCCTAATTTTTTAATAACAAAATAATTATTATTATTGTCAAACTTATTAGCTACTAATTCAAAATATGTCTTAGAATTACTACTAAAACAGGGCTTATTATCTACTACATTTAAAACTGATCCTCTATTATCTCTTATTATAAAACTGTATGGGTTTCCTTCAAAAAATAGAACCTGATCTGTATAGTATCTATGTACAAATTTATTATCTTCGTACACTAAATACCTATCCTCTCCAAATCTATCAAATAATTTAATACCTCTATCATAGAAAAGCTTAGTGTAATTAAAATATACTAATACTTTTATCTCTTTAGTATCTTTTTCTATTTTATTTTTACGGTAATAATAAAAACACTCTGGCTTCTCATCTGGGACATGGGGCAAATCTCCGATACTATGCTCTACTAATTCTTCTTTTATTAATGCCCTTCCTTTATTATCTACTATCTTATACTTTACTAACCTCTTACAATACTTACTTACATCTAGCCCAACTATTTCTAAATCTTTCCAGCTAAATTCACCTAATTTCTCATTAAGATATATAACTGTATAAGTCTTTCCTGTATCTATATCTAGTCTTAAGTTAATATTTTTAATCGTATATTCTGTATCTGAGTCTATACCAAACACTGATCCACCTATTACCTCACTAGATTTAATCTTTACGTATGCACCTATTAACTGCTCCTCACTCCAAATACCTGAAGGACTTGTAATATGTAGGTCATTTGTTCTATATCTACTCATAAAATACTGTTATTAATTTAAAATGGTTCCCCTAACTCTATCGCACAATGTATATTCCTGGTTGGGGCCTCTGGGGCTCCTCCTTCTTCGGATTCCTATCCTGATACCTCTCTGGATCCATTCTATTTATCTTCTTGAGGCGCTCCTTAGTATTTTTCTTAGCTCCTAATCTAGAACCTAATGCACCCAAACCTGTAGCTATAGCTGTATCTCTTACAGCATTGGTAGCTATTTTACGTCCACCGACACCTACCTTATGTAACACAAAACCATCCAAAGCAGCATTAGCTAATCCAATTGCACCGCCTATAGCAGCGCCTGTCCTAGTTGCTTTTTTGGCTGCAATCTTCTTAATTTCTTCATCAGATTTACCTTCAGCATCTGCTCGGTCTGCTGCCTTTTTACCTACATAGCCTCCTAATGCACCTGGAAGTCCTCCAATGAAGCTACGGCCGAGGCCTCTATGTGAATTAATGTCTTCTAAACGAATTCTCGTCCTCCCCCCCCCTATTACCTTCGGGTTCTGAGTAAAATTTAATTCTTTTTACTATCATATTTTTTTTTTATTGTTTATTCTGATCCATTTTCTTTCTCTTCTCGAGACGATGCTTTGTATTAAGATGACTAGCTAATCTATTGTAGCCTGCCAATCCTGCAGTAGTTCCTAATACTGTACCTGCAACGGCTACTTTACCTACACCTTTATTCTTTAGCAGGTTAGTGGCAACTTTATTAACATTCTTGTTCTTAATAGTATTTCTAGCTTTAACTGCAAGACGACCACCTTTGAGTTCATCTGCTAAAGCCTTTCCGAGCACTGTTCCAGCTACTGCTCCTTCTACTGCGCCTGATTTAGTAGCAGCGTTCTTTGCTCTTCTTAATATCTCTTCATCTGTTGCACCTTCTTCATCAGCTTTATGGGCAGCACGTCTCCCAAAATAGCTTCCTTCGCCTTTCCAAAAATCCTTCTTGACCTTTCTCAAAGGAGTTCTCTCATTATCTGAGTAAAATTTAATTCTTTTTACTATCATGATTTTTTTTTTTGTTTGCTTTTACTAGTTAACATTCTCTTAATGGGTCTAGTATAGCTCTTGATCCTATCTCTGATTTTCTTCGATACACTATTAACTACGGGAACTTCTTCTATCTTTTCATCTATTGTATCTAGTGGCTTAATAGTCCCTAAGATTGCAGAATTATATGAAACTCCTTGTAATGGTTCATATCCAGAAAATCTTTTATTTCTCTTGATTAACATGATTCCTTTAATGGATTATAGTCTCTCAGGTTTTCGTCTTGATCTGAGTTTTCTACTTCCTTTGTGAATCTTTTTTCTGTATATTCCATAACTTACTTACGCGGCATAGATGTAGGTTGAACAGCGTGAGCCTTTGATTTATATAATCCAGTGTTATTTGGAGTCTGATTGTTATTCTCCTGCTGTCTTATCCTAATTCTATCTTTACTTTCTGATTGTTCCTTCTCTTTTTCAGCTTTTTGTAATTGAGTGAGCTGGCGATTCTTAGATATTTGCTCTTTTACTTGTAATTGCTGCCTCTGATTATTGATTTGCATCTGTTGTCTTTGTAATTTCATCCTCTCAATCTGCAAATCTCTAGCTGATATCTCCTGACTCCTCATTGCATCTTCCATATCAGGTTGCGCAGAAGAGTTAGTAGTTGGATCAGTTACATCACCAGGGTTAGGAACTGAATAATTTTTACTTCTCAGTATTATCATCTTCCGCAGACTTTCTCTTCTTGTCATAGAGCTTTTTAGCACCTACCGCAAGTGCAGCAGTACCTGCAACACCAAGAGCTGTCTTACCAGCTATCTTAAGGTTCTTTTTTCTCCTTAATTGATTTGCTAACATTGCTCTCTTTGATGCTTGTTTTGTTTCTCTATCTAATATATCACGCCTTAATGCCTTTGCATCACTCTTAGAAAGACCCTCATAATCTTTCTCTGCAAACTCTTTTTCTTTAGCTTTTTTCTTCTTATTGTAGAGGGAAGCTCCTAGAGTTGCAGCGCCAGCAGCCATTGATGCATAGCCCAGTCTTCCTGCTTTCTTGAGATTTTCAGGCTTTGTTGCAGTTCTCATATATTTCTCTATCTGCTTTTCAGTCAGTTTAGGGAATTTCTCCTTAATTTGCTTTGCAGATAGACCCTCTACGTCTTTTTGAACTTTCTTCAATAACTTAGAGCCACCTGTCAATGCACCACCCATACCAATTAAGCTAGCTCCTGCAGCTCCTGCAAGTTTTCTTTTCTTCTTTGGGTCTTCTACTTGCTCTTTTTCTGAGTAATAATTTCTCTTAACTATCATAATTTATTTTTCTTCTAATGACGTTAGTACTTCATCAGATATACCCTGTTGCTCTAACATTGCTTTTAATTTAGCTTTTGCAAGAGCAGTGTATTTATCTATTGTCTCTTCTGTAATTAACGCTTCTGTATCAGGGTCAATATCCTTAATTAACCCTTGTATATAACTTAAGTATGCCTTAGTATCAATCAATGGTGCAGAGCTATCTAAGACTTGTAGTGCATTAGATACTATACTAGTAATATTATTTACTAGATTACCTATACTTTCTCCTTGATTTAATTGATTATTATACTCAACGCTAGTCTTTTCACTAATATGTAACTGAACTAGATTAGGATCCAGGTCTTCATTATATACAGTCTTATATATATCACACACAAGCCTAGTAACAGACTCTTTTATACCAGTCATAAATCCAGCAACTCTACTATTAGCTCTTTCACTTTGCTGTAATATTTGCCACTTACTTCCACTAGTACTATCTAGAATCGTTGCAGGTATACCAAGAGGGCTAAGAACATTATTTCTACAGCTATCTAAGTTCTGCATAAGATCTAAGAGTTTATCACTGAGCTTGTCCAGTGGTAACATACTATTTTTATTACCAATTGTTGCATTGAAGTCAGGCAAGAACTTAGCAGGCTGACTTAGTGTATTCTCAATGAAACTGATTGCATCAAATTGACTAGTTAGAAAAGTAGCTAGTTCATTTGTATTATTAGCCAACTTAGTAGCCCTAGCACATAGTTCATTTGCTGTTTCTAGTGGAGTCTGCTTATCAAACTGTAATAGAAATAATTGAACGCTAGATAGGTCACGAAGAGATATAAGTGATATTAGTAGCTCTTTAATTACAAGCTCTTTAACCTTTAATACTAATGAATAGAAAAGTGGCTCTCCTGATAAGTAAGAATTTGATCTTAGTACTTTGTCTAGGCACTTTGAACTATCATTAATACCAATTGATGGTTTTACGTATGCCTTAGTTTCCCAAGACTCATCAAGATCATTCTCTAGACGCAAGTTAACAGAGCCTAACATAAAAGCACTTTCAGACTTTATCTCATACAGTTTATTATCTGAGCCCCTTGTTATATAAGTGTTAGATATTGAACCTTCCTTATCTCTCGTTTTCTTAAGTACTACACTAGTCGGGTCATTAATCTCCTCAAATCTAAACTTAAGGTGGCCAAATTCATCTCTAGTACTCATTAACATACTAGTATAGCTACCATAAAATACAGTATCTTTTATATGACTTCTTATGTAATCGTAGATTTTAAGATCATTTAAGAGTATGTCATTTAATTTTTCTGTCTTAGCTTCATCTGTTACACTTCTATCTTCTGTTAAGATAGTAACTGCACTCTGACCTTCACCTAAGTAGTTAACTATATAATCTGAGAAAAAGTTAGTTGCTAATTTAATAACATCTAATAATTGATAGCTTCTTAATTCATCAACCCTTTCATAATACCCAGATAATAAGTTACTAGGGGATGCATTTCCTAAGAGAGGTGATTGACGTAGTGATGTTCCAAACCTACCTCCTCCAGTAGATCCTATTCTGCTGTACCCTGAACCACTATTAAAAACATTAGATCTCAATGGTACACGAGAAGATCCTACTGAAAATCCACCAAACATCTTCTCAAATAATCTTTCAGATTTCTTCATACTTTAAAAATATTTTCTATTGACTTAGATTTCCTAGCCTTATCGAAAAGTAGAGCCTTAATACTCACTAGGAAATTATAAAGAATTAATTATTTCTTTTTATCAGACTTGCCTTTAAGTAGCTTGGATCCAGCACCCATTGCAATAGAAGCTGCTGCGAGACCACCAGCAATTTTACCAGCTTTACCTGCTATATTACTTGCCTTAGCTTCTCTATTGTTAATTGCTCTTTTAACACGAGTAGTTGCATCCTTGAACCTCTTAGACTTCAGTAATTCGCCTAACGTCTTACCTTCATAAGCAGCAGAATTTTCTAACCCTCTCTTAATAGCTTTTGCATTATAGCCAAGAGATGCCGCAGTTGCGCCTAGTGCACCTATACCTGTTGCAGTACTTCCATATGCAAGACCTTTAGATGCATTTTCTTTGGTTTCTGAAAACTCTTTAGACTTCTTATTTTTATCATAGAGTTTCTTAGCGCCATATGCAAGACCACTAGCTAAACCTACGCCAAGAGCAGTCTTACCAGCAATCTTAAGATTCTTTTTTCTCCTTAATTGCTCAGCTAACTTCTGTCTCTTTGCTGATTGTGATAATTCTCTACCTAATATATTACACCTTGCGTCCCATGCATCATAATCTGCATTATCTATAATGTTTTCTAAAGCTTTAGATCCTATTGTTCTCTTTCTTTGTACCTGAAGATCCTTTGCTATTTTATTCCTAATATCTCTTAACTCTCTTGCACCGTTCTTAGAAAGACCCTCATAATCTTTCTCGGCGAATTTCTTTATTTTTTTTAGAATCATATCTATTTACTATTATCTTCGTCTTTACTGTACTTGATCTTTCCAATACCCTTACCTATCCATCTAGAGCCTTCACCTATTGCAACGCCCTTCAGAGCTTGTCCTCCATAAGTTCCCCAAGCTTTTCCTAGGTCTTTTCTGCTTTGCTTTAATAACTCCTTACTTGCACCAAGCTTCTTCATAGTCTTAAGTCCATTTAGGCTAGCTTTACCTTCTGCAATCAATAAAGGAGCAGCAAGAGCAGCAGGAACTACACTCGCTTTAGCTTTTGTCCACTTAGATGTTTTCTTGCCTTCAGATTTGTTCTTCTCTTCTTTTAGGCCAGAGTGAACACCATTAACTAAATGACCTAATGTACCTAACTTACTTGAGCTTATACTAGACAAAGGAATTAGTTTGTGAGCAGCTTTACCTACTACAGACTTAGACCTACCTGATTTCATATACCTACTATGGCCTAGTTCATGTGATAAAACTGCTGCAGAATTCTCATAATCTCCACCCATTACTATATGATCCTTACCTAAATGCTTAAATACACGACTTGTTGGTAAATTTTTAGTAGCAGCGTTTATTCTATCTAAAGACTTACGACCTTCACTAGACTTCCTCAAGTTTTTCTCAGCCTTAGCAAGAGCATCTCTCATAGTCTTACCTATCTTTGATCCAGTATAGATAGAATTACTATACGTAGGCTCTTCATAAACCCTAGTTCCTTGCTTTTTGGCCTCCTTTAGAAGTTTATTATATATTTTATTATTATCTTCTATGTTAATGCCTTTATTTACTCCCCTTTTAAGACTAGAACCAAGATCTTCTGTAATAAGATTACCTAAATTAGATCCACTTACTATCGAGCTCAAACCAATTATAGCTGGATTAACTTCTTTTTTATCTTTCTTACCTTCATATCCAGCAAAGTATTTAATCCTTGATATTATCATCTTCCTTGTTATTATTTCTTACTGTTCTCCTGCCTAGCACCATAACCGCACCGGCTGCTAGTTTAGACTTGTCTTTATCTTTGCTTTTCATATGTTCTCATTGCTCTAATGCTTAAGAAGTCTCCCTCTTAAAATATATCTTCTAGCATATTCTGTAATTGTATGCTACTGTCTTCCCTAGCGTTTCTTGTCATCTTTTCTACAATTCTGAGCTGTTTATTTGCAGAACTTCCACCTTCTTCTAAGTATTGTGAGTATTTCTTATAACATGCCCACACTGAACCTACACAAGCATCAGCAATATCTTTAGTACCTGGCCTATCACCTGTTTTGTTCTTATAGTCAAATTCAAAACTACTAGACTCCTCTGGGTGATCTATCTTAACGTGCGTTCCATTCTTTCCTGTTGTTACTATCCTAAGCTCAGAACATTCTCGCAACATTCTTTGATTGTATACCATCTTAATACGTCCAGATAATACAATATTCTTGAACATAAAATAAGGCTCGGTTGTTCTATCCACAGACAACTCCTCATAAGGTATACCAGCTCTCTCACATGACTGAAATAAACCAGCACTAGCAAAAGAGTCAGCACTAACATTTACATTATAGTCAATTGTTAGCCTCTGTATGAACTGAAATATATGGTCCAGTGATGTTGATTGCCCTTTCTTTCTACTTAAGCCAAACAATAAAGGTACTCTAAATGTTGGGTAAGGTGTATTATCAAACCCGTCATTATCTGTTATTTCACCATCAAAGTAACAAACAGATATACCACAAACGTCATTCCTAAGTCCAATATCTAAGTGAACAAATAATGTAGTAAATTTTGGAACACTTGATAACATAGGAGATACTCTATTATATATTGTATCCTCTAAGTTATAAAAGTCAATATCCTCAATTACGTCATCTCCTAGATTATTAATTGTCGAACAGCTAACTAGACTACTTATGTTACCTTGAAAGAATAACTCCTTACATGAATAACCAAAACCTGCTAAGTCCTGTAAACTACGAATTGGATTAAACAAGAATGCCCTTTTTGTTTGTATTGGGCACTTGATAATTCTATCAATATCTAGCTTGCTTCTATCTGTGTTTTCGTTAAGTACAAAAGGCGTATGAATTGAATCTCCTCTATAAAATTCAAATGTCTGTCCATTACTTTCCTTATACAGCTCGGGTCTTGCTACCCATTGTGGATATTTCGCAAGGTATAGTTCTTTCTCTGGTACAGCTTCTTCAAATTTATCTGCAACTGAGTGATCTGCGTCTTTGGCACTTGAGTCTACTATTACATGGCCAAAATTAAAACGCTTATTAACAAAACGAGACTGATACCTAGTTAATACCTCACTCATCTTGTTCATTGCATCTTGTGGTCTCCAGAATCCAATCTCTGATAATACACTAAAAATCAATTGTGTACCTAGAACTGCATTAGATTTTGGACCACTAGATATTAAACGTATCTTTGGTTTATTGTATAGGTTCTTGAAGTAAGGACTAATTAAAAATACATTCTTATAGTATAATACAAAATCCTTATATGCAGTTTCCTCAGATGCATGAAAGAAACCATACGCAAGCTTAGCACTACCTTCAATACCCAAACTTAGATTAGCATTTATACAACAATCTAACCTATGGTATAAATATAGACCCATTAATTTTGACATCGTTGACTTACCTGAACCAATACAACCCCCAAATGATATATAAGGAGTTTTTGTATTTATTGGTGTTGGGTAAATCTCATTGCCAACTTTTTTCCATATATCAAAAACAGTTTTACCTCTATTCATTAAAGCAGGATTACCCAAAAAATAATCATCCTTAATAAACTGTTCGAAAGATACAGGTACATGATCCATACCTAGTAATTTTGAACCAACTATGATTTTTTCTGTTCTTGAAAGCTTTGAATATTGTAAATCTATATTTGAAGGTAGAGCAAGATCTTCTATAGACTTCGTTGGGTCTGACGAATGATCTATGAACTTACTACTATCCATAATCCTTAACCTAACTTACTAGCATCTATTATTACAGGATTTTTCTTCTCTTTCTTTCTCTGTAATATCTTCCTAGCAGCTAACGATAAACCAACCCCAACAGAACCAATTGCAAGTGCTCTATTACTATTCTTTCTCTTAAGTACTGTCTTAGCCCTATCAACCGCACCAGCTACACTTTTACCTAGTTCTTTTTTCTCAAGACCTATGTAATTCTTAATACTTCTCTGTGTATCAAGTAGTCTCTGTTTTTCAATGCCTAAGTCTTTTGTTAACTTATCCTGCAGCTTCTTATTCTTGAATCCCTTAAATAATCCAGACTTACTAGCTTCCCTTTCAAATTTATCTTCTAATACTTGGTTTGCTACTTTATGTCTAGTTACTGCATCATTACCTAACTTCTCACTTAGTCTATTGAGCTTTTCATTCCCCTTAGCTAAATGATTCTCTGCAAGCTTATCGAGTTTCTTAGTACCGATTTTATTAGCTAGTTTATTATAACCAACTGCACTACCAATAGCTAAGGCACTACCACCAAGACCTACTAAGTTTGCAGTTCTTTTTTTCTTCTCTTGTTCACTATAAGATTCAGCAAATAGTTTCCTTAATATTTTCATAATCTACCGTATGCCTTCTTTAATCTCTCTGAGTATACTGCAACTTGACCTGGACCATTATAGTATTTAGCAAACAATACCCAATCCTTTAGTCTAAGAGCATTATGTATCCTAGGATTATTTATTATAAAATTTATTGTTAGTAGTAATTGTGCAAATTCACCACTACACATAAGTTTTACAAATTCAGATACACTATTACAACCACAAAGCTTATAGTTGTTTCCCATTACCTGGAACATCCCCCAACTTGCACTTGAATTAGCAGCATCAACATTTATTTTCCTAGCTCTCTCAAGTCTATCATATTCCTTAATTCCGCCCTTATAGTAAGACTTTGTCCAGGTTGGGTAAAGAATATCACTCTGACCTATCTTAAGTGGGTCTATGTTTCTTGCCTTAAGCTCTCGCCAAAATACATGACCTTCAAACAGTATCTTAGGTTTACCAGGGGCTATAAATCCACCACTACCACCTGTCTCAACTGCTTGAATCACTTTAATACTTGCAATATCACAATCAAGAAGTTTAGATGCGATTACGTAGTCATTATTGCTTATACTACCTTCAATAGTTCCTCTCTGCCCTGTAAACAAAGATTTCCAAGTACTATAACCGACTACACCATCGCAAACTAAACCGTTACTCTTCTGATAATCTCGTACTGCTTTTTCTGTAGTAGTATCAAAATTACCGCTTATATTTATACCTAGCAGTGATTGAAGCTCCTTAACACTTTGGCCAATATCACCACTTTTTATATTTCTCATCTTAGTATAATAATAAATAGTTCCCTCAATCCTATCGAAAGGTAAAGCTCCTATTACAAGCTCGTTAAGGGAAATTTATTTAGATATGAAAGATTATTTTTCAGACTTATCTCTCTTTTCTAATTTCTTAGCCAGTTTAGAAGCTACGCCAATACCTACTGCACCTAATGCTAACTTACCACCTCTCTTAATTGACTTACTAGACTTATTCAGTAACTTAGTATCTTGAGCCTTTAAACCCTCTTGGATAAATTTTCCAGCATCTTTGATTTTATTCTTCTTAACTAATCCAGCTACTGTTTCATTATTTACATTCATCTTATGCTTTAGACCTTTTAACCTAGAACCTATTCTCTGTCTTCACCAAATGCAAGAGAACCTACTGCACCAGTCGCTAAAGCACCACTAGTAAGACCTAAACCATTAGATACAATATGTTTTTTTTTACCTTCTTCTTTTGCCGAAAATCTCTTTAGTCTAATTATCATTTTTTATAACGTTTCTTTGTTTAATAGGTTCATGAAATGATCTATAACCTCCTTAGATTTACTTGACTGGAGATCCATATCTGAATGATCTGCTATTTTTTTTAGCTCTAAGTCTGAACCATCTATCTTAATCTCTGACTTCATCTCATCTAGTTGGTTAATATAATACATCAACTTCTCAACTACTACAAAAACATCTGCAGTCGTTAAATCTTGCCCAAACATTCTAGATGGATCAGTCACATACTCAATTGCAATAACTAGTCTCTGTATGAGGTGCATTATTAGGATAGGCCTCATACTGCCATAAAATTCAGATAAGTATAATTCTAAGACACGCCTACTCTTTGGATCACTTACGTTAACAAGTGTCTGAGATAATGAATTAAAATTTATCTGAAGATCTGTGCCGTACTCTTTATTATACTCAGTGAAGACATTATTCAAGGCAAGCGAAATCTCCTTGGCCTTCTCATCTTTCTCATTCTTAGCAATAGCACTAGCATCAAGTATTAGGTTCTTTGCTGTCTTAGGTAATGTTGGAGCACCTGATATGATACTCTTCAAGTCACCCTGTCCAGTAGAATCTAATACTTCATAATCACTACTACTACTATCACTTCCACGCTCCTTATCAATTATCGTCTTCTTAAACTCAGGATCATTGAAAGGATTGATTGGATTTATATTTCCCATAATTTTGCTTCCTCCTAAAACTAAACACTAATAATACTAGAATCACTACCAGATTTAGGATCATATGCTCTTAACTCACTAGCATCTTGAGTTGGACTTGCCTGCTCTAATGTACTAAACTCTTCATCACTAATAGCATACGTTTTCTTTCTAAGTACTATCATAACTACTAAATATTAAATAAAATAATGGATACTAATAGATATCCTTGATTAAATTGCAGTAACCCTTAATTAGACTGCATAATAACTTAATTAACATAGTTCCTATAGCTACATCGAAGTATAGAATCAACCACCGTCATTCACTATAGGATAATAAAAATTATGGAAAACAAATTAACATCCACATTTATTTATAGATTCCATCAAAATGATATTTCAGAAATCCCTTCTTCACCTTCAAGATCTTAAAACTCTTAGTAATCGTTGAATCCTTTGCTATCTTATAATAAGCAAACTGACAATTAAATATATTACCAGCTGAGTCCTTCATTTCATCTAAGGTGCCAAAATTCAAGTCACTAACCTTACCTGAATCTACCTTTTCAATAGCAGCTTTCACTTTGTTAAAATCCTTAGTGTCAGTTGTTTTCATAGGAGCACCCCACCAAATAAGAGTACCAATAATACAAATAACTGCCACAAGTACAATAAATGCACCAAATGGATTCTTAATAGCTGTAATAAGCTTGTTCTTTAATTCTACTTTCATATTATATACTTTTTAATTATTTACCCACTACAACCTCATACAACAAAAGATAGTAGAAAGAGGCCAGAATAGAAATGCCGAGAATCTATATTATGTACCCTACTCAATATCACACTCACCCACATATACTATACTGGACGCTCCCTCTGAAAATCTATATAAAGTATAAAGTCATTGCAAAAAAGATAGATAGAATTAATAACCCACCGAGCATATTAATCTATCTACAAAGAAATACAAATGATTTAATACAAAACCAAAAATAAATCCCTTTACACTTATAAGGAAAGTAATAAAAATGGGTGGAAAAATCGGGTGGAAAAATGAATAAAACATGCAAAATACAATAAATAAACAATAATATATACAAAATACACCACAACACATGAAAACTGACCAATTTTATCGAAGCTAGGTTCACACTCCGTGGAACCCCCTTGCCTTCCCACTGCGTTGCCATGGGTCATCATATTACACATCGTCATATCTACGATCTGACTTCGTTACATATATGATTCCCTGCAACCCTTCGGGGGTCCTCACTAAAAATACGGCTCTACTGGCTCCGCCGAGCCTTCTTTTTTTCTTATTGAAGAAGGGTGTAGCGGTTAACCAGTCAGGGTCCCATTCCGCTACGCTACATCCCTTCCTTGCCGCTGGCCGACCTGCCGAGGGTGGGAATGGGAACGAGGAGTGTCGCGACGAATTGGATCCATGACCAAGTGAGGTATAGGGAGGTGTCTATTTTTTGTTCTTTCTTAGAATGTTACAAAAATGTTCCATCTAAATTAGACAAAATGTATGTTATGAAGGATGTAGTTCCTTACTTATGTAAGAGTGCGGAGCCTAGCTTGACCGGAACGGGACAAGTGAGGATCTGTCACAGGAATAATAAATGATAATTAATATTTTTAATAAACAAAAAAAATATGAATAAAACAGTTATTAACGTACCTGCGAACATAAGATTTATGTCGCAGTGGAAGGAATTCTCAATTCCTGACATACCACATATCATGAATAAGCAAATCCCAGGGTGTGGATTCACTGAGTATTGTATTACAAATTCTGAAGATGTGATACTATGTAGTCCAAGAAAGATCTTGCTTCAGAACAAGTATGAGCAACACAAGAATGAAGTGTATCTAGTAGTTAATGAAAAGGATAAAGATCTTGGAACTGACAAAGACCTGACAAAAATTACTAAAGTTTATTCTAGATTCGGACCTATTGAAGTAGTAGAGACTGAGGAAAAAACAGATGATACCTTTGAGAGATTGACTTTTGAGATTTCTACTTATATCAAAGATTGTAGGTATCATAACAAACCAGTCAAAATCTTGGTTACTTATGATTCATTCAGGGTAGTAAAAGATATTATCCAATACAACGATGACTTGAGTAAGTTTAGGGTAGTAATCGACGAGTTTCAAAGTATATTCACTGATAGTAAGTTTAAATCAGACACTGAGTTAGGTTTTTTGTATAACCTAGAAGGATTAAATAAAGTATGCTATGTATCTGCTACACCAATGATGAAAGAATATCTTAATATGTTAGATGACTTTAAGAATATTACTTATTATACTCTTGATTGGGAAGTATTAGATCCAGGTAGAGTTAAAAGACCTAACATTATTACTAGGAGTCTTACATCAGTATTTACATCAGCTAAAATAGTGATTGAAAAATACTTAGCAGGAGAATTTGAGTTTAGATATGTAAAAGACCCTGATGACCCTAGCGGTAAAGGCGTTAAGAAGATAGAATCTAAGGAGGCAATATTCTATGTTAACTCAGTAAATAATATCACAAGTATTATCAAGCGTGCGAAATTAACTCCAGATCAGGTGAATATACTAGTAGCTAATACAACAGAGAATGAAAAGAAAATAAAAAGACTTAAAGGTAAACATAAAATAGGTAGGGTTCCATTAAGGGGTGAACCAAGGAAAATGTTTACATTCTGTACCCGTACTGTATATCTTGGTGCAGACTTCTACTCGGATAATGCTAGAACCTTCATTATATCAGATGCTAATATTGATACTTTGGCTGTAGATATTACACTAGACTTACCACAAATCATGGGACGTCAAAGGCTTCTTGATAATCCATGGAAGGATGAGGCTATATTATATTTTAGATCTACCCTTGAGAAAAATAAGACTAGCAAGGAGGTGTTCGATGGTTGGATAGAAAAGAAGATGAGAAAATCATCAAACCTACTTAGTGTATTTAAGAAAGGTAATCAAGAAGAGCAGGTAGACTTATCTGAGACTTATCAGAAACTAGCTAAGTCATATAATTATAAAGACGATTATGTGGCAGTTAATAGTGATCATAAAGGAGGCCTATATCCGCTATTTAATGAGTTAGTTAAAATATCTGAACTTCGTGCATTTGAAATACAACAAAAGGATTATGCGGATAGATTCAGTGTATTCAGTGAAATTGATAAAATAGGTAGCATAAAGAATAAAGATTCATTTCTAGAATTCTTTTCTGTTTATGATAAGTTGAAAACTAGACAGGATAAATTAAAATACCTATGTGAGTATAACCTGATACATGGGAACAATATAGATGATATACTCGATCTAATCACTGAGAAGAGATTTAAAGAGTATGTAACAGTACTAGGAATAGAGCAGTGTAAGTCTTGTTACTATAACATGACAAAGTTAGATAAGAAGTTAAATATTCTCAGTTTTGAACCAGACTCTATAAAGAATGAGGTTTATAATAAATTTGAAGCAGGAAATTCTTATTCTAAGTCCTACATAAAAAGCAAACTAGGTGAAATATATAAGGCTGTGGATTATCGGGCAACCTCAAAGGCTAGCGATTTAGAACAGTTCTTCAAAATGAAATCTTGTAAAGTAAAAGTAGATGGTAAATGGGAGAATGGATTTAAGCTACTTAGTAGAAAGTTAAATTAGTCTATAGTACTGGGATTTATTTCCTGGTACTTATCTTTTTATCCTTTCTATTCTAACCTAATCCTTATATGTGTAATGTGTAGGGTATCTGGGTCCCTTTTAATATCCAGAATTGTATAATAATATAAATTAATTTTAAATGAACTATTATGAACAGAAGAGTTGTTTTAGTAGATCAAGAAGAAACCCCTGACTATGCTCGTTATTATGGTGCGGGTTTAGGGGATGTTATTACGCTTCAGAGTTTATTTGGTTGTAGTGATTATGACCTCCGTAAGTTATTAGAATTTGGGGAATCTGATGCTGTATTAGTGGTTGGTAGTGTTCCTTTTAAGTTTCTCAGGCAGTACTATCATTTTGGTATTAGGAATGAGAATTTTTCTGATTGTGCCTTGCTTAATCGTCTAAGTATTGAGGGTGGTGCATTCATTAAGGTTGTGACTGAGTACCCTGATGAGTTATCTAGGATGGAGTATATGAGTCCTTCTTTTACTGACCCTGTTATTTTCCCCGAATTCAGTCATAAGATCTATAGTACTTATGTTGATGCTATAGGTTTTATGGATTACTTAGATTCTTTGCCGGGTGATGTTCATTTTGGTATGGACTATGAAGCGAGTGGTATGCCATTGGATAAACATTTCTGGGTATCTGGTATTGCTATTTGTACAGACAAGGTTGGTGGTTTTATTAGTTTTTCTGATATTCGCCATGAGTTTAGTGAGGAATCGAGTGAGTATAAGACATTAATGGGTCGTATTAGTGATTTCTTAGTCTCTAGGATGGATCACATTTGGACTTATAATATGCAGTATGAGTGGCAGGTGAGTCATAGAATTTTCGGTATTGACTTGTATAACTTATGTGATGCCAGTGCTGTTAATATTATGGATGGTTTTCACTTAAAGAAATATTCTCTTAAGTGGACTGCTCAGCGTGTCCTAGGTGTTAATGTATGGGACAGTGATTTTGATAGGATAAATGATTTAATAGATCAGGGTCTTTATACAGTAGAGGGCAAGCTTAAGAAGGACAAGAGGAAAGTATTTAAAGTAGATAGTTCGACATTCTATAAGACGCCTGAATGGGAAAAGCTTGCTGAACTATATCCTAATCATATAGAGGAGTTTAATAAATTGCTTCTTGAGTATTGGGGTTATCCATTCATGTGTATTCCTAGTGATATCCTGGGTTATTATTGTTGTCTTGATAGTTTTTATACATTACTGATTGCGAAGTCTAGATTTGATGTATATAATGAAGACTGTTGGAATGTAAACTTGGATAATATTAGGCTTGGTGCTCGATTAATGGGTTCTGGTTTATATATTGATGAGCCATTTAGGGAGCGTTATGAGCATTATTGTCACGAGCAGATGGCATGGAGTATAACTTATTGTGCTCAGGCTCGTTGTTATATTAAGATGAAGAAGCATGAGAGTCTAGCAGCAAATATTAAGCGTTATCATCCTATTGCTGTTAAATTATTAGAGGCAGGTCAGTTTCATAAAGGCGATGTAGTAGAGATTGTTAAAGAAATAATGCTTGACAACTTAGATACTATGGATGTCTACAGTACTGGCTTAAATGAAGGTAAGATACTGATGAGATTTGGTCCTGCTTTTGCCAATAGTTTCTTAGAGATGGTTCGTGTGTCTATGATTGAGATTAAGATGAAGACTAAGATAGATGATACAGTTGGGAGAAAGAAAAAATTACTTCAGACTGTTGGTAGTAAGCTTAGTGTTTACTTAGGTCTTGATAAGCTAGGTCTCAATAAGGAACAGAACCCGATAAAATATAAGCGTCATGTTGAGTTAGAAAAATACTTATACTACAAGAAGGCGTATGCTGAATTAGAGAAAGTAAAGAAGCAGTTAGTAGATATTCACAACATACCCGATACAATTTTTGCGTTTGGTATGAAGAGAAATCTATTAGACTATGCGAATTATGTTAGTGATAATTATTTCAAGTGTAAGTCGCCTGAAGAAAACAATGAGATAGCGTTTGAATTTTTATCAATGTTTAGGACTCAGACTTGTTTCTTAACTGCTATGATAGAAAGTACACAGCAATTAAATAACACTAATAATTTCTATTCAGCGCAGGGTATAAGTGATATTAATGTAGGGTATGATGATTTTTATAGTCAATGGAAAGATTTTGTCTATAAAGTTCAAAGAGATTATACATATCCAGATAAAGTATTTGATATTGCATTAGATACTTGGCAGACGACTAAGAAACTAGATCAATTAACAGAAAATGTAAAAGAGATCTGGACAAATATTAAAGGATTTCAGGCACAGTCTACTTATTTTCCAGACTTAGTAGATCAGTATAGAGATTATGAGGAGCATTTTGAACCGAGTGACCTAGATAATGATTTCTACTTTATGAGGAAGACTGTATTAAATTACCTAGTGTTTAAGAAATATGCTAAACTAGATTCTACTTATGTTGGTAGTTCTGGTATGTTTCATAAGACAGGTAAGTGGGTAATTGAAGGCCCAGATCGTATACCAATTAGAGAAGCTGATGAAAATGAACCTGGTGCTGTCTGGAAAGTATTTACCAGGTATGAAGTAATGGAGAAAAGTTCTAAGAGGTGGTCAAGTCCTTATCACACTATGAGAAATTGTAGCCTTAGGTAGTAATACTTAAGTGAAAAAGGCTGTGAACTAGTAATTGCTAGGTGTGAGAGCGTAAGTTCTTGCTAACGAGGAAGGCTAAGTTATTATATAATATGCTAATCTCGTGCCAAGTCTAAGTAGTAATGCTTAGAAAGGTGTAACGACTATCCTGTTGTGGGGAGTAGAGGTCAAGTGAAATTCTTGACTTCGAAGTGCAGCCTTTCCAGTTATAGTTGACTGGAAAATGAAATAGTCTTGCCTTATTGAAAAATAAAGGAATAACAGAATAAGCCATTCGGACTGTAAAGATGTATTATGTCCACCACCTTCTTGGGATGAGAACGGAAAAATAATATATGGTGGATCAGATTCATTACTAACGTACTTTGACATTATACAAAAAACTAGTGTCACTTAGGAGTAATCTTAAGAACAAATAACCTATCTATTGCTGAAAAGTCTGAACAGGTAATGCTGAAGATAATTAGCAGGGAAGATTTAGTCTTATAATAAAGACTAGATAACCCTCAACGACTATCCCTGTAGTGGGGAGTACACTTGAAATCGCAGAGTGGAAAAGGTAGGGTTCTCTTTAGATTAATGAAGAGAATATGATATAGTCTGAACTAGGTAGAAATACTTAGAAGTTCAATAATGAGAACTGGGAGCAGGTTGCGTAGCTCTTGAACATATTGTAGTAGTGCGGAGGTAAAATCAGCTGGATATGCATCAGGTGACCCAGGCTTGATTGCTAAATTTGAAGAAGGATCTGACATTTATATATACAGTGCGAAGATCTACCTGGGTGAAGATGAGTGGGACAAGTTACCAAAGAAGATGAAGGAAAAGTGGAGAAAGAGATTCAAAACTATTTTCTTAGGTGTCTTATATGGTCTTGGTAAAAAATCACTGGCTGAAAGACTTGAATGTAGCCTAGAGGAAGCAGATATGATTATTCAGGATCTATATAATGCATTCCCGAAACTTAGAGAGTATGTGGAGAGTCAGGGTGCATATCCACTAGAAAATGATGGATATATAAATACTTTCTTAGGTGATAAGCTTAGGTTAATTGAATACTATAAATACTTACCTAAAGCAAAATCTGAGAGAGAACGTGGAAATATTATTGCTAGGATTCAGAGACTAGGAACAAACTTACCTATACAAGGTGGAACTAGTTCTATTATGGCTTGTGGATTTAATAATAATATTCGACAATCAATAAGAGAAGGTTGGAAACAAGTACTTCAACCAATTATTGTGGTGCATTAACAGAATGGTGCACGTTAAACCTACTAAATTGCTGGGACGTCTTGTTAAGTTATCAGTACTATCAATGAGTAACAATCTGATAAATAGAGATAATCAGCAGTGAGTTATTGTTTAGAATATATAACTCATTCAACGACTATCGAAAGAGACTAGTAGTATAGTTAATCGAGTAGAGTAGAATATAAACGATTGATATTCGAAACGGTAGGCAATTTGAAATATAATTGAAGATATAGTCTGGTCTAGCTTGGAAGAGTTAGCGGGGATTAGGTTTCCGGCTTAAGTGTAGTGAGCTTAGGTGAACAGTATACGGATTCAAATACTAATTATATACCAGTTGAGAAATTATTTGAGATAAGAAAATTTTATGATAAGAACTATACGGAATTTTGTGCTTCGTTTGGTCCTAGAATTAGATTACTCTTTGATCTCTTAGTTGGTTATAGTTATGAAGAAGCGAATGAATTGAAGATGTTAGATGATAATACGATCGAGTTTAATGGTACAGCTAAATCTATTCTTAAGCTCTATGATAAAATTATGTCTTGTACAGGGATGAAAGTTTCTTGTAGTATGAGCAGAGAAGATATTGTGAGTGCTGAGAACCTAGTACCAAGTCCATATCATCGTTTTATCTTAGAGGGTGGCTGTAGTATGTCAAAAGATCTAAGTAAAATTAAGATTCAATTTCATAGATTAGTAGAATAAAATAAAAATAATGCGCAGGTTAATCTTAGTTCTATATTTTATAAGTTAAGGTACCTATATATAACTTTAGATCTTAGAACTTTATAATCTGCGCAATTAAGTAAAGAAAAAATGAGAGAAACAGAATTAATTGAAGAGGTAGTTGACATAGATAAACCTCTTGATATTATTGTGACGCCGAAAGGTAATATTAACTTCTATCATATTAAAGAGACTGGTGAGAGAATAAACTTAATAGTAGATCATCAGTACTTAGTAGATGGTATACTCTTTAGATATGATGGGCAAAAATTAGTAAGATTATGAAAAATTTTGAAAAGAATTATTATTTTAGGGTATTTGGTAGGGAATTTTACATACTAATTTCACACAATAGAAGATATCCAGTTGATTTTGGTATATCTAGGTACAAGAAACCGATTTACAGTAACATAATAATATACTTACGTAGAATTATTGTTAGTATTATGTATAGTAAAATAGAAACCTTATAATTGAAAAATATGAAGAAGAAATTAATGGATGAAGTTTTAGTTAGTGCGAGTAGGACAGATAGAGGTGCTTGTATTCATTTCTCTATATTTGGGAAAAGCTTAAGTGATGTAGAGATAAGTTCGACACAAGCTAAAAAACTATTGAGTGACTTAAAAAATATAATGGAAGATGGAGACGAAAGAGAAGATAAAGTATAGAACAATAGCTAATTTTCAGATCCTAGATAGATTAAAAAAATATCTAGTTCAACATTCTGGTATAAGATTTAATCAAGCACTTATTAACTTAGGAATAGTAGAAGTAGGTAAGGATTTATTTTATGAAGAGAGTATTGATACTTTGAATAAAATAGGAGGTCTCGATGATTCTTGGGAGTCATAGTTCATTATCCTACTTAAAACCTGATCAAAGAATTTTCAAACTATTTTCCTTCACTAATAAAACTCAGAGTGAAGATTATATAGAACAATACGAATTAGGAGTTAGAGCTTTTGATATTGGTATTTGGTTTGACTTAAGTACAGAGGAGCCTGTTATAAAATATGGGCACTGTATTTATGATAAGTCTGAGAAAATAACTAATATCTTAAAGTATCTTAACTTAATGGGAGACTGTTATGTAAGATTAACACTAGAAGATAGTTCAATTCTTGGTTTTAGTTTTAGTAAGTGGTATATTGGAGAACAGGAGAAGTTATTTTCTAGGTTCTGTGAAAAAGTAAAACTTAGTTATCCTAGAATTCACTTTTTCGGAGGCCATAGTAAGAGTAGTAATCTAGTAGTAGCATCTGTTTTAGGTAATGGACCTACTTGTTATGAAAAATGTAGTAGTTCAGCATTATTATTAAATAGTAAATCGGATACTGATAACTTATTTCATAATATATTTGATAAGTTATTTAATATATTTCCACGACTGTTTGCTAAGGTATGGAATAAGAAAAATAAGAATAAATATAATATGAGAGAAGATTCGATACTATTTATTGATTTTGTTGAGCTATGATGTAAAAGATGGGGAAGGTCTGTATTAGATCTCCCTTTTCTTTTTTTCCTTATAAGTATGAATGAAAATATTATTTTAAATTACTTGAGAGATAATAGAACTTACGTATTTAAAGTAGGAGATTTTATATTACCAAAGAAATTAAAAACTATATCGAGTAATAAGATAGACTTAGAAACTAATAGGTCAAACTTATTAAAGCAAGGGAGTTATTGGTCACCTAAGTTTGAAAAATATTTATTAAGTACTAATATAGAGTATATTAAAGAAGTTCCATTCATTATAGAGAACATGAGGTTATGGAGATTTCTATGTAATAAGTATGGCACAAATAAAAAGTATATAAACACTAATTATTTCTTTGCTGATTATGTTTTTCCTTACTATAATCTAATTATTGAAATCGATTCTTCTATGCATAATGAGGAGTACGATAAAGCAAGAAATGAGTATATACATAGGACTTGGGGTATTTATTCTTTGAGATTTTATGAATTTGGGAGAATAGCAGAGAAGGATTCAGAATACTTAAAAGAGTTTGGTAGATTTATACAAGATCTGAATAGGTCAAGGTTCTTATATAGTCTATCTACTCCTATACAACTAGATTATTCAAACTTATTGATTAAACAATTTAATGCAGACCACTTAAGCTTACTAACTCCAATATCAGAAATAGAGAGTGAAGTATTTAGGTTAGCAGGAAATTATTTTAGAACTAGATCTTATAGTATTTCAATGAGGAACCTGAGTAATGAGACAATAAATATACTAAAAGATAGGTCGAACTTGAATAGAGTTGAATCTTTGTTTCGATCTATGTATGGTATTAATGTTTCTATTAACCCCTAGAACTCTTATATATGTATACAAGGAGCACAGAACAATCCAAATATGGTAACTGTGGTATTGAATTTATCCCAAGATTTGTCAATACATAACTCTAATACCTGGGAACCCTACGTAGCGATATAGGTGAGCTAAGCATGGACGGTCTTTCCAGTATTGACCAAGATGCAGGTAGAAATAGAGAGTCGAAAGGATTTTACGAATCAGTTGATCGAGGAACGTAAAAGCTCCCTGTTGTTTTTTTTTCTTGCTTAGTTTTTGTTGCATAGGTATTTTGAACTTATGTAGGTATTTAGTTCGGATATTTGCAACTTATTTTAAGCAAGGGATAAAAAAAGAGAGAAAGGAAATTAACTCCAATCTCTCTTATTTTTTTTTAATCTATTTCAATTTGTTTCCCCTCTACACCTTCTTTAAGCGGAAGTTTTATCACTAGTACTCCGTCCTTAAGTTGTGCTGTTATTTTCCCTGTATTGAATTTATTAAGTAGTTCAAATTTTCTACTAAAGTCTGGTGTAATTATCTCAGAATCTTTTTTATTTACTCCAGTCACCTTCAGAATATCTTCATCTACTTTTATACTAATATCTTCTTTCTCTAGTCCAGGAACAATAAATTTAATAATACTCTCAGACTCTTCGTTATATACTAGCACTTTTACTTTTTCTTGACTATTATTATAAATAGCATTAAATAAATCTAACATCATATTATACCTTTCTTTTTTTACTTAGTACTATACAAATACAATACCATTTAAAAAGGTATGACAAGTTGACCGTATTGATTACTTAATTTATTAAATTGTTTACCTATCTCAGACAAAGTGTCATCATTACCTAAAACTCTGTATTTAATCTGTGTAGCCTCTTCTTCTTTAAGTCTAATATCAAGAATTAATCTTCCTAAATAACTCATAGATCGTATGCAGATTAGTATTTCGCCCTTATTAAAACTTTTCCAACAACTAATTTCATGCCTATATTTTATTATTGGTAGTAGATATGGGTATATAATTCCAACTTTTCTAAATATTATCTTCCTGTACTGACTATTTACCCTAATTGATGTTAAGAATCTCGAAACTACAAGTCTAATTTCTAGTTCGGTTAATACTTTCTCTGAATTTTTCCACACTAGCACATTTCAATTTTATCAAAAACACCTTCTCTTATTAAAATTTCTGAGGATTCTTTTAAAAGTTTCTTCAGTTCTGTTTGGTCCCGTGTCTCTCTACAATTCGTTACCTTACTAAAATTTAGTATTTCAATCTCACTGAAAGAAGTATCGTCAATACAGTACCTAGCAATTACATTGTTACTAAATATTATAACAATTTTAGAGAAGTTATTACCATTAAATAGTATAATATCTTCTATTTTGTTTGATCTGAATATATCTTGATTAGCTAAATATATAGGTTCAATTACTTCAAGAATTCTACGAGTATGGTATTCAAGATCATCTATTATTATTTTTTCTTCATCTGTAATTTTCGAAATTTTTTGTTTTATTATTGTTAGAAATAAATTAAGTGTAAGAATCTTCTCCATAAGCGATTTTAAATTTCGAGCTTGTATCGTGTGAAACTTCGATATATTTAAATTTACCAGAGTCTACTAGGTATTTTAATTTATCTACTATAATATTTAGAAATTTTTTATCTTCACTACTATAATCTTCCTTACCTAACCTTATTCTTATTATGTAATTTTTATATCTGCTTATAGTTAGATGAATAATAAGATTATATTTCACAAGAGTTATAGAAATAGTGAAAAAACTTAAAGATGTATGGGTATAGCATCTAATAATTATCTGCGTAGTTAGTATTAAATCTTCTAGTCCATCATATATATTTCCCAATTCTTCTAGTAGGTTGAGACTGTTTACTTCTTCTCTTAAGCCTCTAATAAGTTGAGTCCTTTTTATCAACCCGTAAAGATTAATTCGGAAAACTTCTCTAGTTATTATTTTATGACTGCCTAAGTTTACACTCATTGTTTATACTATTTATCATACCCTCTAATTTATCATACAATAAGCCTCTTCTTGGGTAAGGTTTATCAAGTAAGTATTTCTTTTTATCTACTTTTATGCTCATGAATATAAAAACTTCAGCATTGTTATAGTAAAAGACAACTTCTAGACCATTAAAGATAATAGAATTTTCTATCCTTATGTAATCTAAGTATTTAAAGGTAGAGTCTTTTAGAATCTGAGGTATTATTGAGTATATCACGTTCTTAATGAATTCTCTATTATCAAAATCTGAAAACCTCCAGACAGAGAAATTTTTTATATTATTTGTAATTTTATTAGGTGTTATTATCTTACCACCTCTACGTAATTCAATTGATCCACTCATATGTTTTATTGGTATTATGTAAGGTTAATGTTTATTCATTCCAATCTATCTCCACTAAGTTTGTCATATTTTAAGTTAACAATTATATTTCCATCGGATATGCATAGAACTTTAAAAATTACGCTAATCATACCTACCTTTATTGTTGTAATTATCTTAGATTTATTACGTTCTTTTATAAGAATTTTTACATAATTAGTTAAATCCTTGTTAAATAAGATTATATAGAATTGCTTATACTCGTGTTTATAAATCCCATATACTTCTTTTGTTATAAAATACTCTGTAAGAAATTTAGGACTTAATTCACTAAATAAGTCTTTCGTAATGTGTATTAGAATTTCATCATTAGTAAAGGCAGTTAATCTATATTTTCTTATTACTTCTTCTATAAATTTTATTATTCTGTTTTTTGTTAGTACCTTATAACTTCTCAACTTCATACTATTAATAAGGTAACTAATAGTACGAATAAAACCTTATATGTAGATATGAAATATAGTATTGAAGATTTTAAAAATATACCAGGAATGTTCGTGATAAAAAATGAACCTCCTGAAGTAACACAGATTAGGGCTCATATATTGAACTCTTTTAAAGACCTTATTTTTTACGAAGGTCCACATGTATATGAATTACATGGAAAGAGATTAACATCAGTAACTACAGTACTTGGTAGATATATGCAGCCCTTTGATCAAGAAAAAGCATCTAGAGATTATGCTAAGAAAAACGGGCATACACCTGAATATTGGCTTAGTAAGTGGTTATGGAAGAATAAAATAGCAACAACAACTGGATCGCTTGTGCATGAATTTGGCGAATCTTTTTCCTATGTCTTAAATGGTCACCCAGAAAAAATAACTGAATCTTGTAAGTGTAAATATGTGGAAGATAAAAACTGGCTTATACCAACTAGAGGAAAAGAAGAAGCTATTATAAATTACTGGAGCAGTTTACCACCTAACCTACATTTTGTTTATGCAGAGGCTAAGCTCTTTACAAATAGTAATGCAGATCCTAGTTCTCATCTTAAACAACAACTTGCAGGAACTGCAGATATACTACTTTATTATAGAGATAGTATAAATCCAGAGAATAGTGGATTAGTTATTGCAGATTATAAAACTAATGCAGATTTATACAAAAGCTTTTCTAGAAACAATAAAAAGATGATGTTGCCCCCATTTAATCAATTTTATTCAGAGCCTTTTGGAGAATATATTGCCCAGTTTAGTACTTATCAAATACCACTAGAAGATATAGGACTTAAGGTGATAGCGAGGAGATTAGTCTGGTTAAAGGATGATGGATCTTTTGAAGTCATACCAACACCTGATATTTCTAAAATTATAAGGGAAAATCTATAAAAAATTTCCTCCGCCTGAAAAGTCATAGAAGCCTTATATATGAGCAGAAGAAGCTCAATTAGAAAAATAATTAACAAAATAAAAAAAATAAATAAAAAATGGAGAACAAACAAGAAAATGATGTTGAAGCGAAGAAAAGCTCAACAAAAAGAATCGTAAAGTATGCAGCTATTGCAGCTGCAGCAGTAGGCCTAGGATATCTTCTAGGCAATAAAGAGACCCGCAATAAAATTGGGTCTAGTATTAATAAGCTGACTGCCCCAAAGGCAGTAGAGCTTGAAGTTGAGGTTGATACCTGTGAGGAGAAACAAGAAGCTTCTCACGAAGGACAACGCCCTCGTAAAGAGTGGCACAACAATAACAAGGGCTGGCGACAAGAGCGTCAGTTCAACAACAACAATTAAACTAAAAGATGAAAAATATTGGACTTATAGCTGCAGGTTTTATTGCAGCAACTGTGGTATTCAAGGGCAAGGAAATCCTTGAGATCACTAAGAACAAATACTCTGAGATTAAAGCTCAGAAGAAGGAAGATACTCAGAACGAGAAAAAATCTGAAGATAACAGTTCTCCGAAATAGTTTTTAACTAAGATAAGGGAGTGGCATTAAGTTGTCGCTCTCTTTTTTATTTTTTTTTTCGATATTCTAAAACCCTTATAGTTGAAAAATAATTAACAAAATAAAAAAAAAGAAATATGAAGAAACAAACAAAAATCTCTAAAAAGATAGAGATGAAAAAAAGTTGCGTAGCATTCGCTGACGCTGTAGGAATTGCCGGTAAAACATCGGTAAAAGTTGGGTTTGGCCTGTTAACAGTCGGACTTGCTGCAGCAGTTGTTGCAGATATATTAGATCACTCTATAAAGAGTGATAAGAGGAAAATTAATAAAAAATAAAGATAAAAATGAACGAAATGAAAGCATTGGGAGCCTTAGATAAAATACTAGGGTTCAGCAAAAATGAGAGAAATGGTAGAGGGAATGTAGTTGAGTCTTACTACAAGGCTCATGGATCTTCTGCTGTTTATAGCGGTCTTGCAATTGCAGGACTTGTGGCAACTATCAGTACTATCTTTAAGTGGTCCAGAGAAGGGAAGAAATCTCTTCAAAACCAACAAGATGGTAGAAGGCATGAAGAAAGAAGAAATAGAGGTTTTAACAACCTCGAAAGAAGATAATTCTTTAAAAAAAAAATAACTAAAATATGGAGAACAAAATGAAATATGGCATAGGTGCACTAGTTGCAACAACCATAGCTGTTTATGTCTATAAGAAATTTAGACAGAAAAAACAAATATTAGATACCCAAGAAGAGATTCAGAAGAAAGAACTTTCTTCTAAAGGTGTTGAAATTAACGATTCAGGTCAATTAGTTGATTCAGAATCAAAAAACCCGATTGTCCCTGAAAATTTTATGAGGGACTTGTTTATTGATATGGTCTATGATGAAGATCGTTTCGGTAATGATGCCATGATAATAAACGACAGTGACGACAAGGATAGTATAGTCCATGTTCGCCACGTAATAAATGAAGGTTTAGATTATGTAGACCTTCTATTCACGATTCCAAACTCTGCCTATATTGGACCAGAGCATAGATTCAAGAATGGAAGAAATGATGTAATTAATTACATATCAGATATTCTAGGAACCTATGATAAACTCGTAGGCAAGAGAACGGGTGGTCTCGCTGAAGAGATATCAGAAAAATACCCTGGTGTACAGACTGCCCTTGAAGGATACTTAATGGTGTCTTATAAGGCACTAGATGATAATGAGGAGTGGGTAACTAGATCTGCAATGGTAAAGGTTGAAAAAGATCTTAAGCCTTATAAGCAGATTAAATCAGATAACCCAGATCTATCTGATAATGAAGTATTGACTAACTTCATGAAGATGGTTAAGACCTCAGAAGAAATATTGACACTAGAAAGCGATGGTGTCAAAGACGTAAGAGTAGAGGATTCACTTTTTACTTGTAGAATTTCAGTACCAATGGTGACTGAAAATAACTTATATGGAATAAAAGTGAAAGAACTTGAAGATCTTTTATTTAAAATCTACGATGAATTTGAAGTAGACAATAGGAGATCTAAGTTCTACTACAACTTCTTCAAGATCTATCCAATGAACTATGACAACATTGTTCACTTAGAGCATGAGGAAGAAGATGGAAAGAAAAGAACAGTACTTATTAAGACACTGTTCGAGTAAAAAAATAAAACCTAAGGTTGGAGTTAATTCTCTCGCCTTAGATTTTTTTTCTTGTCTATATATTAAGCCTTAGTACTTTTTTACCAAGCCTTCCTTTATAAACTATTACCTTAAACTGTTCTAGATCTTTTGTAACAAAACCAACATTGTTTAGTTTTATATCATCTAGTTCAATTTCTTTTTGATCTTTATTACATTCAAGATCATCATCATTTACTATCAATATTTTTTCTATAATCCTGTCCATAATTATATTTCTATTTCAAAGGTACTAGGTTCATCTTTTATTATAATCCCACTACCTTCAATTGGTTTCTTATCGTATTCTTTTTCTTCCAAGCTAAGTTCATCAATAGGGTGCTTTCCTATGTATCCATTATTCATATTAGTTTTTACTTTATCAGCTAAGTTGAATAAGAAATCATTTTTTGCTTTATTTTTTATATAATCCCAAAGCTTGTCTACTATGTTCTTTATTTCTTCAATGCTACTTTTATTATCTATATCAGAATTCTCTAGTATGATAGAGAGAAGTCTTCTAGAGATAGTAATAATAGAATCAGCAGGAGATAATTTCTTTATTACTAATCTATTATATTCTTTTCTAATTAGCCCTCTATGTAGGTATAGAATTCTGCCATATATATCTGAGTATTGTTCTTCTTTATGTATTTTATCAAAGGCATCAGTTATTGTGCTTCTATAATCCAGTACTATACCTCTTAACCTATTCTCTTTCTTTAGTTGAGGCCATAGATCAGAAATTAAGAAGTCTACTATATCCAATATACCTTTTGCATAAATCTGTTTGTCAGTCTCTTTTTGGGTTTGATCGATAATTTTGCCTATATTCATACCTTCTTATTTTTATTTATTCTATTGATAAGGAAACAAAATGAGAGTTATCTACCTATTGATCTCTTATTAGTGTATGAGAGATGTAGATAGAATAAAAATTGTAAGTTCTTGGATGAAAGATTCCGAGGACTTAAAGAAATTAGTAATATCTAGAAGCAAAATAGTAAAATTTCTGGTTGAATCTAGGGAGTTATTTCTAAGTAAGGAGGTACTAGCTGTTTGGGAGAATATTATAAAGGTTAATGCTGTGAGGGGATGGGACTATGGTTTAAGATACCTAGACCTTATTCAACTAATTTATGTCAGTAAGTATTTAGAAATTGAAACTCCAGTAAATATAATAAGCTACCAATTTTTAGAAGATAATGACCCATACAGGAGAACCCAGATCTTTGATGAATCAGGTTTTAGTATAAATGAGCTAGTTTCAATGAAGGATTATATAGAATTAGATAAATTTCCTAAGATTTTTCCTAAACTATGTAGTCTAGATAACTTTAATGCGCTAAAGGAATCAAATCCAGAGTTTTTTAATAAATTAATGCAATTATGTAAAGAACATATTGAACTATTAAACTCATTTCGAAAAAAAATAGAGTCAATAAGTATTTTTCTTCTTAATAAAGACGTAACATTAAAGTTTATTGAAACAAACCTTCCAGAATTATATAAATACTATGATAAAGTATAAAGAGTCAGTCTTAAATAAAAATATACATAAGAGAGATCAACCTACTATTGGGAGAATGTTTTTTGAATTTATAATAAAGAATCAGAGAATAAAAGAAAGGTTTGAACAGGTAGGGTATAAGATGTCACTATCAATAGATAAAATAGTAGGTATTTATCTAGAGAAGGAGTATCCTGATTATTATTTATTAATGACAAAATCTCCAGAACTAGTTAAGACTTACGGCTGTTATCAATTTGATCCGATTGGTATTTTCTCATCAAAATTACGCAGTCCATACTTAAAGATTCATGATATTCGAGTAAGATCTAGATGTAATGTATCGACAAAAAATGCGATGAATCCAATTGATATTTTTAAAAATTCAGATATTAATGATTGTCTGAAAGTATGGATAGTCAAAAATAGATTTAGTATACCAGAAATAGATGAAGAGCTTAATAATATTTTTGCAATATACTACGAACGATTTAAGATATTTAGTGATTTTTTCAAGTATCTTTCTAATTACTTTATTATACCCAAGAGCTTTACTGTTCGATCAGAGACTTTTGGATATAATTACAGTTTTAGATCAATTTTTCAATCTTTTGCTGAGAAAAATAATATAGTAACTTACAAAGACTTATTAGATTTTGATGAAGACTTGTTTTTAAGGTTCTGTGAGAAAAACGATATAGATTACCTAGAAACATGTAATAAAAGTAGAGTGAATAGGTCTAAGTTAATAAAAGAAGCAGAAAAAATCAGAAATATACTATCAGATAAAAAATAAACTATAAAGAGAGACTAGAGATTTAATCTAGCCCCTCTTATTTTTTTTTATTTTCGTATCATGGTAACTCTGAATCTTAGCTCTACACTAGAATCATCATCTGTACCATTATTAGAAACTTCTCTAGTGAAGGCTGAAACTTGATCCGCCGAATAACCAATACCTCCAGTTATTACACCTTTATTTGACTTAAGAAGGTTTGGCCCATGATCATTAATAACAGATGCGCAAATTCCAGTAGTTGATGAAACATTACTATCACTAACTATTGAATTTCCATAACTATCAATTTTATGGATGAATTTAATACCAGGATTTTTTCCCCACTCTAATTCTGAGCCATCTAATTTCACATCAGCAATCTCAGAATCTAAGTATCTATCATTTGCAATAAGTTCATCAAAGGTAATACTAATGATATCTTTCTCATTCTCCTTTGATACTAGGTAACCAAATGTAAAAATACCACCTTTTTTATTAAAGAATAGCGGATTTTCTAAGAACATGAACTTATGATTTTCTACTTCATCCTTATCTAGACTAAAATCACATGCAGTAAAACAATCTAAGTCACTTTCTCCTGTTTTTGTATTTAATATTTTACAGGTCTTAGCAAAAATAGAGCTATGATTGAAAGTTTTATAGTAAGCAGTAAATATAAGACCTAGTACAAACTGTTCCCAATATGTTACACCTAAGATATTTCTATTTGTTTTTTCTCTAGATTCTTTAAACTTACTTGGAACCCATTTTGTATTATATTCTACCTTATTACCTGCTGATACGCTTAAAGTGGAGTCTGTATTAATTGTTGCATCATACCTACCCCAGAGCTTAGTATAACAGTTTCTTTCCTCATTGAAGTATGAATTTCCAAACCATTTTCTAAAACCTAATGGACAGCCCTTATCAAAATTGAATCTAACTTCTTTATATGAACCTCCTACATCAACTCCTGAAAAAATACCTACATTAATATTTGAAATCTCAGTAACCTGCAAGTACTCATCTTTATCTCCTGTGTTATAATGACTAGGTGTTCCATCAGATCTTTTAGTGTAATCTGATACTACTAATTTATTATTATCAGTTGTAATACCAGTCATTAAGTATCCGAAGTCAGTACCATCTCGTTTAATTTCACAGGGTAGGCTACAATTATCTACCCAGTACTTAAACTCTTCGTATTTTATGTCACCTAAGAGAATTGGAGTTTTTAACATATCATCATCATACCACCTCATAATAAACTCGTTATTATAGAATACTTGTTTATTACCCTCTTCATCATTTACATAGTTTATAGCAGGGTAATTCCAACCATCTGAGGCTCTATATGCATAAAACTCATCTAGGCTTTTAAATTTTTTTATATTCTTCATCTCTAAAAATTATCGTCTACTACAACAAGTACATTCTGGTTTATCATTTCCTAGTCTCCAGCTACTTGTCGTTCCATAATCTAAGTTACTATATTTTTCATCCTCTGGCCAAACTCCACTTGTATATTTTTCCCAGTCTTTTGTAGTCTCACCTGTTCCACAACCACAAGTGCATTTACAACCTTGAATTACTGGGTCTACTAAGAGATGAGCATATTGTATCTTAAGTCTTGTTATTAAGCTACTCATCACGTCAGTCCAACAGAAGACAAACCTATCCTCTTCGTATGGCACAAAGAAATCATTAACTGATCCCCATTTATTATCTGTCTCAATACCTATCTCCTTAGCTAGATTTATTCCCTTAAGGCCTACTATCAAATCAGCACCTCTCTCATGCTCATCAAAAATCACCTTCAACTTATCAATAGTACTAGCACTTTCACCTGCATCTATCAGCAAGTTATTAAGGTGCTTGATAATATAAACTAGATAAGGAGCAAGTTCTGGTCTAACCTCATAGTCTACCATCTCAATACCCAATAATTTCTTAAGACTTGATAAAGAGATGCTATAATCCCTAAAACCTTCTTTGCTTTTCCAGATCATTAAAACTCTCCTCCATTAATTATATTACTAAGGCTGTGATTCCAACAACCTTCATTTCCCCACTCACTAGAACTGGAACCGATGAAAATATATTCTACCCATGTTTCTGTAAGAGTATCAATAAATCTTAACTTAATTCCTGGTATTCTTCTAGAGACTGGTACTTGATTTATTGCCTCACTGAATGTAAATGTTTTCCTATAATTACCTACTTCAGCATTCAGGTTTATATCCGATTTAAGTAGGACATTTAAGGCGTGAGCATTCATATTAATAGCATCATTTAGTTGATTTATGATTGCTGATGAAAGATCCTGACCTACATTAAACTTATCAATACCTGTTCCTTCTAATAATTCCATATTTGTTTTTAACTTTACAACACTTTAGTATCACCTTCGAAAAACTCTACAGATGGATAACCTTTAGTGAGTATCTTCTGCTTCAACTCTTCGTTTACTGTACCATATACATTGCGGAAGATGAGTTTTGATTTACATAAACCTTTTCCTCTCCGTGTAAGAATTTTATCCACTACAAAATCAATAGGGACGGGGTGTTCAATATTTTTTGGATTGGAGGTATAACCTACGTCCACGGTACCAATATTGCTACCAAGTAGACCTCTCAACATAAACCATCCTCCATTGTAAAAATCAATAGGTTTTTCTGTGTCTATCTTAATAGTTAGTTTGTCAGCAGTTGTATGGTAAAAGCAAAAACACTCGTCTATCACTGGTTGCAATAGATCATCTAAAGTAAAAGGTATATGCGGATAATCAATTTCAGTTTGAAATATACTATCTGCCGGAATATAGGGAGTTGCCTTATGCAGGATGGTTATTGTTTTTAAAACAGAGCCTTGCAAAAGTCCATCAGGGTTAGCGCCTCTACCATTTATAGTAATATTCAAGTCTAAATTTGGCGCAGACATTCCTGATAATGCATTAAGCTGAACATAAGGTGAAGGCTCGTCATTTTCCAATAAATACTTTGCAACTGTAAGCCTATCCGAAAAATCTGGATCTGTCTCATTCGCACCATATACAAAACTACCTCTCAAGCCTGTAAATGGAAATGAAGTAAAATCAGTTAGACTTGCCGTCCCGTTGCTTGCAACCACTTGATTACAATAGCCTTTAAAAATACAGTACCATATCTTCCTATATATTCCATTATTTTCATCGCTGGTATCTTCTTCAGCCTCTAACAGTTGACTTTCCAATTTTTCCGCCCATCCTGCTGCTTTCTTCTGTAGATCAGTGTAGTGGTCGGTCTCTTTCTCAACTATTTTTTCTACTACTTTCTCTACTACCTTTTCAACTACACGTGGCTCTGGTAATTGTAGTTGCAGCGAATCGCCATTGTCTTCTACAAGTTCTATATTGGTTGTAGCAGTTAGGTGCTCTTGTCTGATACCGTCTTCAGTGTAGTTGGCGTCTGAGTGATTAATGACTACTGACACTATAAGCCTACCTTTAGTAAGTCCGTGATTATCGAAAAATATTATCAGCCGTTCTCCATCTCGCTTGCAATGATTATATACGCCTGCTTTGCGCTCTGCTTTGTACACAGTGAAACCGCCCTCTGTCTTTGCCGTTAGCGTAAAGTCTGCGTCGGGAAAGTTCTCTGCTACGCCATTTCTAACAACTTTCACTTCGAGAGGAAAGTCGCTTTTGTGATTAATACGAACAACACCGTCTTTATGTTCTCCGCTTTGTCCTAATAATACAGTTTCCATTGTGTTTGTGTGTTAAAATGGCTGTGCCTATTCTCTCGAACCAACAACAGCCTGAATAAAATAATAAATATTCAAAATAAAATTAAAAGTCTTAATATAGTGCCAATGCTCACTGCTACAGAAACTTATACTACATACCCCTTTTCTTTGTAGGCATCTACGTAGCCATCAAAACTAACATTACCAAAGTTTCCTCCGATAAAATAAATTTTAGGTTTAAATACTTGATTCGTTCTGTTGTATCTAATAGCTTTCATATCATCCGTGTAAGGTTTAAGTGCCTCTACTAACCATCTACTAAAAGTCTCACCATCTATCGGCTCCGTAGCTTCTAAGTAGATGTTTTCCACAGCACCAAAGCCTAGGTTGCGAATCAGAGTAATAGCCTGCTCCTGCTTGATAGCATCAAATTTTAAATGGAAATATTTAATATTTCCATTGCTCCCGTTTGTCATTTCTTCACTATTATTTAAATTTCGACGCTCTACCCATTCCTTGTGAGAAGTGCCTATACAATTTAATATTTCAAAATTATCGGTTAGGTAAATTCTTACTTGGCGAATAAAAGCTAGTGCAAACATTCCCTGAATGTCTATCGTTCCTCTTAATGTGAGATTTAATTGATTGAGGTAAACCCCACAGAAGATGTCACGTGATATAGGATTACCTAAACCATATGATTGAGCATAGGCTTTTAGTAGTGCTATTCTCGATATCTGTTCCATAAATGGCGCTTCGGCAGCAAGGTTGTCTGTAGTTGTATATGCTGCAAACTCATTTACATTACTTACTAAATCTCCAGTAAAGACTATATCTTTAGGAAGTTTGAGCAGCTCTTGTGAAACTAAAGCGTCAAAAACATTATCGTCTTCATAAAAGTAACCCTCAGCTTCTGCAGCGTAATTATATTCTCTTAATTTTGACGGAGCCTCTGCAAGCTCCTTTATTTCTGGCGGTAATGGAATTTCTCTCTCCACTACACGGGGTTCAGGTAAACGTAGATCGAGTGCATCGCCATTATCAGCTACTATCTGAATTGGAGTCATCTCTTTAAAATGTTCCTGTCTAATACCATCCTCTGAATAGTCTGAATCTGGGTACTCAATAGTAAGTTCGATTAAGAGTCTTCCTTCTACGAAGTTATGATTATCAAAGAAAACAATCAATCTATCACCATCCTGTTTACAATGCTTACAGACACTACCTTTTCTCTTTGCCCTGTAGATATCAGAGCTACCTTCTATATGTGCTTCCATCGTAAAATCACACTCTGGAAAAGGTACTACTTGTCCACTCTTCGATAATTTAATAGCTAATGGAAAATCACTCTCCTTATTAATTCTTATTAAGTTTTTCTCCTCTTTGGTTTCTGTATTCTGTCTATTAACCCCTAATGTTACTATTTCCATTTTACTATGATACTTTTAGATTAAAACACATCATTCTCTGTGTACCGTCGGCCTTCTTATATCCTACATGTACCCACCTAGATGTTTTACTTTTTTCAACAATGATCTGATCGTATTTGTAACCTAGCTTAGAGAAAACCGTCACAAAGAACTCCTCAAATTCTGTCTGCTTACCGTTGGCTGGTTGTAAGTCTGCTGCATAACCAAATTGATGAGCTGATGTAGAAGCACCACCAACAGCTTTATTAACTGCCGGACTCCTATAACCACTTGATACTTTGATTGATGGATTAGTCAGATCATGTTTTTCACAATATTTACCCCATTCAGTACGGATCAAGTCTAGAAATTTTATTGTTTCTTCTAGGTTTTTCTTAATTTTCGGTGGTGGTGTATTGTTTAATTTTAACCGAACTGCAGTACTTGAACTACAGAGCTCGGAAATTGTAAAATATGACATAGTATATTATTATCGTTTATCTTGTAGCACTTTTCCTGCATGTACTGTATTAGATGTTACACCAGATACATAAGGATCAAGCGCAAGTATATCAGCCTCAGTATCCATAGTCCAAACCTCTAGTGGTAGTTTATTAGCAAGCAATTTTGTCATAACTGCTTCACTAGGTGTTTTAAAATATTGACCGTTAGCATCTAGAAAAACATTGATTCTATTTGTACTCTTAGATTTTATCTTATTAATTCTCATCACTACGTCATCTATTGTAGTATCTTGGACTTTGTCATAGATCAATCCAACTCTAATCTTATCATCATACTTAATAGATGATTCTAGTGTCCATTCAATAAAAGATATAATAGTGAAGTTATAGTTAAGGCCACTCCTAGTAATAATATCTAAGATCTTATACATAGTTGCCTCATCAAATGGCTTCTTCATTTCAATATAAGGATGAAGTCCATAAGTCTTACACAGCTTACAGAATTCAGATAGTTCAGTTACAGTTCCACCCTTAGGATCTTTAAATGCCTTAAGTTCCTCTAGTGTATGTTCTGCTATTTTAACTGTACTACCCTTTGCGCCTGTTTCAGGATTAACTAGTCTATTTGGAAGTTCATCATTATGTCCGATTATAAACTTGTCATCACTAGTCTTATGTACATCTACTTCGACATACCTAAATCCCATCGTAAATGAATCCTTATATGCATCTAGTGTATCTTGTGCTGCACCTAGACCCGTCCAACCTCTATGATTAACACCCTTGATTACTTTATCGAACCTAGAATAATCCTTTCCACTAGTTTCAGTATCAATTTTGTTACTTAAGACATCAATTCCATGAAGCTTGAGTGAATTCATAATGACCTCTAATGTCGACTTACCAACTACTTCTAATTTAAAAGGTGGATAATTACTTAGGTCAGTTAACCATAGGTCTGTGTTATCAATTTTACTAAGTAAGAAACAGTACTTGCCTTCTTTAGTAGTAGTGTATTTACCAGTCGTCCAAGGTGTGAAACTATAAACTCCACTTTTATCTTGTACACCAATATAAGATCCAAGTCCTGATGGTATATGAACAGTAATATCACTACCTAGCTCTATTATACAATAACATCTCTTAGGGCTAGCTTGGTTTATATTCCAACCTGATGCAGTAATAGTTACGTTACCTTGTATTAAGCGATCAGTTATGTTAATAAATAATAGATCTTTTGCTAGTACTGAAGATGAAGGTGCCATATAATCACAATCAGATAGGCTCTGTGCATATCTAGAAGTAGTGTTTAGCTTATCATACTCAATACTAAAATCAAATCCAGTAAAGCTATCTACGACCCTAGAACTAACTACTATCATCTTAGTACCTGCTGGAATATCAGAGCTAGTAAAAGTATAATTTGTAGGTGTTGTCTTTGCAAGCTCTGCCCTAGATATTGAGAAAGCATCAGTACTAGTAAGGGGATTTAAGAATTTATTAAAACAAGAAAATACACAAGGAACTGTATCTGTTGCACCTGCTCCTGTAATAGTTATCTTATCAATCCCCTCAGCCGGTATTAAGTAAGAGTTAAAATTTGCAGATCTAGTAAATTTGCCTTTATTATCTACGAATGCCTCAATCTTAGTAGTATTCGTCTTATTCCAAATACCCCTAGGATTAAACTCTCCGCTAATCTGACCACTTGGAGAAGAAGTCGCTGAAGGTATGTTATTAATTTTTACATCAACCTCTGACTTAGTATAATATTCTCCTTTTGGTTGATAAAGGCCACTTGCATCAGACTTACTTAGTAATCCACTAATATCTTGATGACTTGTTAGATATGATCCCTTAGGTTGATACTTTTCCTCAGCATCAGACTTACTTAGCTTACTCTCGACCTGCCCTGCCTTCTCACGAATACTATCAAGGTCTCTAATCTTCGGCTGATATAGTTCTTCTGCCTTAGTTTTTTCGAGTAATCCACTAATATCTTGATGGCTTGTTAGATATTCACCTTTTTGTTGATATAGTTCCCTTGCTTCTTCTTTCCCTAGTTTTCCATCTACTAATCCAGCCTTCTCTCTAATGCTACTTAAGTCTGTGATTTTTGTCTGATATGTCTCCCCTGCTTCAGTCTTACTAAGGAGATTGCTAATATTTTGGTGTTCTGTTAAGTAGTGTCCTTTTGGCTGATAGAATTGATCGGCCTGTTCCTTGCTTAATTTTTCCGCAACCATACTAGAATTACTGCGGATTGTATCAAGGTCTTCTATCCGATCCTGTTTTCCAGCCAATACCTCACTACTAATACTTCCACCATTATTTGTAGCAGCTTGTAGTTCTTTTATTTTATCTTGTACATCTTTCACTGCATTAGCTAAGTCTGTAAGCTGAACAGATGCGACAGGTACAGATGAATTTGAGGTAGATGGGATAGTATCATCAATTGGATCACTATTTCCTTCAACTAATAAAATACTTGTAGTCGCTGAGTAGTATTCTTGCTTAAATCCATCTGCATAGTTAGAATCAGGTATATATAGAATCATTTCAATCTTAAGTCTACCAGTACTAAGACCATGATTATTGAAGAAAATAATTAACAGATCACCTTGTATCTTACAATTCTTACATACACCATCTTTCTTTTCAACACAGTATGACTTAACTTCATTATCGACAGTAGCACGAAGTTCGAAATTATAGTCAGGGAAATTAGAAAAATTGCTCAACCTAATAGCTAGTGGAAAATCACTCCTATAGTTTATTCTCACTAATTTTTCTTCACTATTATCTATATTTGTGGTACTATCCATATTTGTACTATTGCTTAATTTTAATTCATTCATCTTAGTCTAATTTAAATTCAATATCTTTAAGTGTGAATGTTCTGTCGGGAATTTCTTTAATCTTAACAATAGTAAAACACTTGCCATCGGTACTAATTCTGAAAGCTATATCACTTATTGTATATTCCTTGTTTTTTATAGGTTCCCAATTAAATCCATTACTAATTGTTAGAGATTTAATTATTACTTTTGAACCTCTAACTTTATCTAATGAAATATTACCTTGTCGATTTTCCTTAGGTATTCGAATTTCATTATTCTTACAAAAACCTCTGCCTTCTTGTGCCATTTATTTCTTACCTTTTGCAAGTAGATCAACATAATTATTCCAATATGAGTCTTTATTAATAGATTTTTGATGAGCCTTTACCCATTCAAATCTAATTTTTCCCACTAAGTTTTTCTGACTTATTATGTCATCTATTTGCTGTTTTACTTTTTTTATGTATGGTTCTTTTATTTTCCACTTATTATTGCACCACTCTCTAACTCCTATATAATCTGCATAAATAACAATCTCTTTAGCATTACTAGGAACATTAAATTTCTTCAGTGCACATAAGACTCCTATCATTTCAGCTGTTGGGTTACTACATTTGCCACTTCCATATTCTTTTATCATATAAGAAGGTGTAAGTTCAGTTCCAAAGCTATCAATTAGTTTTCCATATCCGCTTGATTCATCTTCTATCATGACTCCACCACAACCTAGTCTTCCATTATTTAATTTATCTAGGTGTGATCCGTCCGTGTATATACTAATTTTCATAGATATAAGTCATCATCATTAGTTTGTTCTAGTTTTAATGGTTCCAGTTCGACTTCAAACTCATCTGATAAGTATTTTATGAATCTATGAGTCTTAAGTTCACAAATACTTGCAAGTGTATCTAAAAAATCAGATCTTTCTCCATCAATATTTTCCAATTGAGACTCTAATTTTATAAACTTTCTAATTATTGTCTCAAGATATTTTTCCTCTTCATTACTGGGATAGTCATTTACATAGGATATTTCAGTTCCGCTTGATATACGAAGTTGTTTAAATAATGATAACCACTCAATAGGAATAGAAAATTTATTTCCATTGTATAAGTAGATAATAATGAGCTTATCTTCCTTTAATCTACCTAATATAAAAGTTCCTAATGTTATATCCTGTGTTACTAACCCTTTTTCACCTGGTTTATATTTTAGAGACATAAACCCTCTAAATATATCTAATACTCTCATAAGCCTACTTTAACTAAGAAATTAGTAAGTGCCATTCCATATAGTATCAGAGTATTATATTCTTTTACTACAACAAAGCACTTTTTATCACAGAAACTATTATAATCTAAGATGTCAAGTATCTGATCTAAGTCTTCTTTTAGTGGTGTAGTTATTGAGAGTAGCAGTGTTTCATTATAATCTCTAGTAAATGTTACATTAGCTGGATATATTTCTAAGCTTTCTAAGTAGTTATAAAATGATTCCTCTATATCTTCTACAGATCTCTTAGTTAGTATTTCTCTTTCCATACTTTAATCTCACTAACTTCATTTTCTAAAAGTCCACTACTATTCAGAATCATACCTAGTACTGATCTATGACAACTATTATAATCACTTCCATAGCTTAATAGTACTACAGATTTTGCTCCAGATAATTCAACAAGTGATTCAAGTGTGTCTATAAAGGTTTGTAAGTTTGTCCTTTCTGTTATCTCTAGTGCATATTGTTTCTTGTATGAGTCTATATCAATCTGCCCATCTCTTCTACTTCTAAATAGTTCATTACTAGGTGCAAAATCTCTAAAGTGAACCGCAGTATTGCTCCACTTACCTATTAGTTCTGAGTTTTTAATATTCCTAATAATAAATACAGGAAGAATGTTGTTTTTCTTGAAATAATCTAATGTAACAGGTGATACAAAAGATGTTTGAATTTTTACTTTAGATTTCATATACTTTAAAATTTACTATTACCTTTAAATTTCTTAAAACTTTTTCTAAAACCATCAGCACCAGAAAAACCGTATGACATAGATGTTTTATTCTTATTAGTTTTCTGGAAATTATCTTTAGGTTTTTGTTGTACTATTGTCTGCCCTCCGAACTTTCTATTTGATTGTGTAAAGCCAGATGGTGCTGTTTGTAATCTCTTAATCAGGGCTATATTACTTTCAATCATAGCCTTCATTGTTGCTGAATCTAAGTGATAAGAGATATTAGGACATTCTAGGATATTAGGTATACTTGATAATCCGCTACTTTCTATGAATTTATTAAGTAAACATAGGGCTTCTGTTAAGTTACTAGATGCCATTAATGTATCTGTTGTCGGCTCATATATTTTATACTCATTCCTAGAACTATCAAAATTTATGACTATTTCTATCATATTTTCAAAAAATAAAAAGAATATCAATACTTTATACAAATATCAATATTCTTCTAAGTTCCTACTTCTTATATAAGGGTCTCTGGTCTATGTAGTGGAAATTTTTACTATTTCACGATAAGACCTACTAACAAACCAAGCACTAGACCAATTGTACCTAGCCAAGTTGATTTTACTCTGGCTTTTTTTCTAAGTTTATTATTATCTTCTATTAACTTACTTGCTTGGCTTATATAATATTCTTCTTTCTTTTTTTCTCTTATATTATACTGCAAAATAAGAGAATCTTTTATCCCCAATAGTACCGAATCTTGCTTAATAATATTCTGTTGCCTAGTTTGGATTTTCTTGCTATATTCCAGGTCTACTATTATCTTATTAATTGTCTTAAGATTTTCTGGTGTAATAGTAACAAGAGTATCTCCATTTATTACTACCTTATTTTGTGCACTACTAGATAAAACAAAAGACAATAAGAAAATAAGGATTATTATAATGATTTTAATTGTTTTGTTCATATTCTCTCAATTTTATTTTCAGGAAGTTTATATTACTATCGAGGGGAAGTTTGTCTATTTTATTCTTCTCGATAATCTTCTTTTTCTCTAATATAGTTACTTCACCTTTCTCAAAAATTATGCTATCCTTAACTTTCACCTCTTTCTTCTTCAGTGAGTCAATTAAGTCATTCTCCTTTTTTATTTCTTTCTCTGGCATTTTTGGAGATTTGAAATTAATTGGACTTGGTGAGTATATACATTCTCCAACATATATACCAATACCAAATCCAATCAACATTGCCACGAGAAATTTAATCCCGTACCTTTTCATTTATTAATATTCCTATTCGTTTTTCTAAGTCACCTTGTTTTGAGTAATTAACATAGAGGTGAAATATTCTATAATTCCCATCACCCAGTTTCTGAATCATATGAGAATCCCATTTATCTGTTTCGTCTAGTTTATCTAATAATGCTTGTAACTTCTGAACTGCTACTCCACATCTTACAATAGAACTAAGACTACCATTTACTGGATCTATTTCACTTCGTAATCTACTAATCTCAAAATAGGCTTCTTCTCTGTTCATCAAATCAGCGGGTAGGTCTTCGAGTTTATATTGAGAAGGATTTGTGTTTTGACTTATTGTATTAATAAACCCCTTCTCATTTTTTCTGCTCTCCAACTCTATCAGCTTTGTTTCATATTTACCTAGGCTTCCTAAGATCTCCTTTATTTTTTCAATAGTTTCAATCTGAGTAGTAATACCTAAGCTAATAAAGACACTATTACTTTCACCAGGTGGACTACTGACTTCAAAAACTTTAAAAGTGTTTTTGTATATAGATCCTACAAGTCTCTGAATTTTTATTGCATCAATCATTTTTAGTTTTTAATTATTAAGGGTATGTTCTCTAACTATTTCAAATGATGTAATAATTCAGTGCTCTAGGGTTCTCTTCACATCTACCATCTCCTATTATAGTTTACATTAAAGTTTCTAACAGTAATATTCTTAAAGGTTATGTCAGGATTTCTTGCACCATAATTGAATCCATATAGTGCATACCTATTCATATCTTTTTCAACATCCTTCCACTCCTCTAAGTAATCCTCAAAGTCTGATATAATTACAAGTACTGCAGATTCATCATAGTTATCTCTGAAATACTTAATTCCCTTTGCCATACGTGTACCTCCTCCATAAGAAATTCTAGGTACACCTTTTCTTGGGTTAATATCTCTCAAGTGTTCACCTAAGTTAGTATTCCAGCTTATGATATCGTAGTTAAGTCCCCTGCCTATTGTTTTCATTTTCTTTGCAATAGTATTTAGGATTCTATCAACTAGTCCAGTATCCATCGAACCACTTATATCAATCAGGTATACTATTTTAGGATCTTCTTTTATTGTAACCCTTGGTAATATTGCAGGTGCTATGATATTTCTGTTAATACCTTTATTATAGTTCCACATCATATCTCTTTTGATATCACGTTTCACTACCTTGCTCTTATAGTTTCTAAGTACTAGGTCAATAGCTTCATCAACTTCATCTGTCTTTGTTACTTCTCTTGTACCATTTGACCCTCCATTAGAGCTACAGCCAGTACCTCCACCTGCTCTGATTTCTCCTTTTTCTCGCTTCCTATCAGCAAGGTCTCTAGAATTAGTTCCATGATCTTTGTGAGAACCTTCCTCTAGTTCAGAAAATTTATCAGCTCTAGTTCCTTCTCTTGCTTTTATTTTATCAGATGTTCCTTTAAAACCACCAGAATTACTAGAGTCATTTGATGATGATTCTCCATCGTCACCTTCTCCATCAGAGTCAGAATCTGCTGAGCTATCTGTATCACCTTCAGACATACCGGCCCGTTTCATTAAGTTATCAAGATTATCCATCGCACTTTGTTCATCACCTAGTGCGTCCTTTACATCTTGTGAACTAACATTGCTAGTATCTCCATTACCACCATTATTAATATCTATCAGCATTTTAACAAACTGATCTAGATTTTTAACGATCATGATAAGATACTCAATATAATCAAGCTCATCTGGGAAAGGTTTTCCATCACTTGTATGGTATCTTTCTGGAAGTATAAGCTTAATTTTTGCCTCATTCTGTATCTTATTTAGTCGATCCTCTATCTTCTTTTTTAGATCTTCATCATCGGTACTATCTAAGACTTCCTTGAGTTTATCTTCCAGTGTTGTTGGTAATATCTTTGTTATCTCCATCTCTAGTTTCTCAACATCCTCAGTACTTAGTACCTTAGAGTTTACCTCCATATCCATTGCAATATTATGAAGGCTATGATTGAGAACAGGATCATCAATAACTCTTTCTATTAATCTATCACCAAAATTAATACCACACTCTTTGTTAATGAGATCTATTAGCTCACCCCTATAATCCCTGAATACATTACAAATTCTAGTATCTATCTCTTCATGTATTCCATCCAGGTGTGCTAGATAAATATGTCCATATTCATGAAGCTTTACTCGATAATCTATTTCAGGATTACCAGTATCTGCACAGACTACGTTATATATATTAGCAATTCTACCGTCCTGATCAGTAATTGTTTGCTTATATGAGTAGCCAAGTTCAGGATTACTTGGGTTATATGGTTTTTTCAAGTCTTCCCTTAGGTTATTTCCCCAATTAGGATTATTGTAAGTTCTTTTTACAAAATTTTCTACAAACTCTAATTCTTCTTTTCTTCTCATAAAATAATTAAGTAAAATAAAAGACCTCGAGAAGATAAATTCAGTCTCAAAGGCCTTTAAATTTATTAATCCAATTTTACAAAACTCTTAAGCTCTGGAAGCATGTTACCGAGAGCTGGATCAGTTGTCACTCGAGTTTTTCTGATAGACTTTATTCTATAACTTGAAGTCCTCAGATCACTTTGAGTATTTTTTATGATCGTCTTTGCATCCTGATCATAGTTGAATTCTGAACTCTTCACTAGTCGAGTAATATTTGACATTAACTCAACCAAGTTGTTCCAATAGACTATATCTGATGAAATCTTTTCAATTGATTTCTTAGATTCGTCATTATTTGTTATTGGATTTATTTTATAATTCTTGATAGTCTCTGATGAAATTTTCAAAAGGTTGCAAATACTCTTAACGTATTCTTTATCAAGAGGTCTTTCAATGCCCTGAAGTTTCTTATCGCCTATCATTTCACTGATCTTATTAGTTAGCGCATTAATTGTTGGAATATCCATTACTTTCGCAAATTTTCCATCTTCAGTTCTATGCTCATTTATAGTAGCACTAAAGAACTCTTCATACTTAGGAATATCGTCATTATTCAATTTCTCTAAGTCTGTTACAGCTCTTTCCATTGCGCTGCAGAATTCATCAGAGATTTTACTCTTTAATACATCTCCATTATTTGATCTCTTAAGACCAATACCAATGAGACCAAACATCATATTTCTGTAATTTTCAGACCGTATGCCTGCTGGACCGAAAGCCTTGTATGTTGCAATAGTAATATCTCTTGCATATACAGCACTTCTAGGGGATATGAAATTTGGTAGATCATTATCTCCATCTACATCTGAGTAGATAGTCTGTAGTTCAGTCACTGATAAATCTACAGGTCTCTCATTAGATGTCATTAACATCTTTGTAGTTAAGAGAAAAGTACTTTCAATTGTATCTCCAATCTTAAGCATTTTTTCTTCAGAGAAATGGCGCTCTTGTTTATCAATCTCTTCCATCTGCTTCAAGAGAGTCTCAAAATAATCTTCTCTTTTACCTAATGCACCACCTTTGTACTTGTTAAAGAATACATCAAGGTCTGTAGGCTGTATTTTAATATTATACAGCATAAAACGATTCAACATTGGTGGTAAAATCGTTGCAGTATTACTAAGATTATTTGCATAGTTTCCTGCAGCTACTACCAATGTATCATCAGGTAATCTATCTTGATCAATCTCTCTATCAAATACAAGACTTAATAAAGTAGATTGCACAAACTCATTACAAGTTGTTAACTCATCTAGGAATAATAAACTCTTCTTACTATTCTTCTTGTTTTCTAATATTCTCTTGAACCATGTAGGCTTCAAGTGTCTCGCTGAATCAAATTTGTCTACGTCATTTGGTGCACAGTCATAACCTAATATAGCTTCAGGTGTCATTCTGTTACCATGGACTGCTACTACTTCATAACCCCTAACTTTGGCAAACAATCTTACTGTGGTCGTTTTACCTATCCCTGGGTTACTTAACAAAAATAGTGGCACTTGACTCAGTTCTGAGACTTTTAATGCCGCAAAAATTCTCAAATTAATTGAATCTTTTTTACTCATTCTTTATTTCAATTTTTTTATCATTAATAAGATTTTTAGACTAATATATTAGCAGATTATTCATACTCATAACGACCTGACAGCAAATTATATAAGTCCATATAATCTATGTTAACTAGTGCTGCCGCGTCCTTATCTTCTGAACTTAGACCAAATCTGCCAGACCTAACACCTAAGTATAAAATATTATCAGTTTTCATATTAGGTCCTAGTAGTAAAATTATATTATTTAATTTATTTGTGCCAAGTGACTCCTTCACGATAATACAGTGACGTCTTGGAATTCTTAGGTATGATTCGATACATAGCGATAAATACCTAGATGCAACCTCAATTACTTCTGGGTCATTAATACTCGGTATTATCCCATTAGCTGGAAATAATATATAAATATAAGTTGGGTTAAAGCTTGCAATTCTTTCCCATACATCAAATCTTGGCTTTAGATCGAAAATAGATCTAGGTATTATACCAGGTTTTCCATTACTATCATAAGACTCAACTATACAATCTAATGCATTTACGACTAAGATAGTTTTTTTCTTACTATTAGTTGAGTAGTCTGTCTGTTGGGGTTGTTGGCCAAATGAGCTAAACCCATTACCTGACCAAGAATTTGAATTACTACCCCACCTACTATTTCCCCAAGACGATCCAAAATTATTCGCCTGAGGTTGAGGTTTTTCCCATGGGGCCTTATTCTCCCCACCACTCGAAAAAGATTTCCAAGGTTGATCTGACATATTATAATTATTATTGTTATTTTGAGTAAGAATTTCTCTGTTAAATTGTTCCTGACCTCTTTCAACTTGCTCTATGTAGTTTTCTTCTACACCTTCGTCGATATCATCAAGGTCATCATCGTCATCGTCTAAATCTTCTAACAGTTCATCCTCTTCATTGGGATTATTAAGTTCGGAATAATCTGGAGGTAAGTAACTCATATCTATAGCTCACTTGATTTATCTTTACAATCTTTAAATCCATCCTTATTTAAGAACCTATTATTTCTTTTTTCTAATAGGTCTTTCAAAAAACACATACCGTTTTCTGTAGTACACCTTGAGTGATCTTTACAGTATAAGTCACAAGTATCTGGACAAACTGTATCAATTACTTCACCTAGACTAAAGAACGTTTTTCCATCTTTGTAGATAGAATCATATATTTCTTGAAACTCAGGGAAATTATCCTCTAAAGTTCCTGGTGCAGGACGATAATATCTGTACTCATCCTTAAGATACTTACTTGGAAGGAATTTACTATTTTTATCCCCAAGTGCACCACATATATCCGCAACTGAAAATCTAGATCCAATATCAGGATCATCTTCTTCAGTGTAATTTAAAGGACAAGGTATTTTCATGCATAGGTCACATCCATAAGGACAATTTCCATAACATGCTAATCCACCTGCTTTCTTTTTTTCTTCTTCTGTCCATATTGTTGGTTCAAAGATTAACTCCTTTGTTCCTGTCGGAGTGTCTAAAACAACTTTGATTGGTTTCAAACCATATCCGATCATTTCTTGTTCTTGATTTTTTTCTTCACTCATATTCCTTTATTTATATCAACAATAAGGTTTTAATAGTTAGTTCCTTATAAGTAGTATGAAAGAAAATGGTTGGAATGAAATTTTAAATAATACAGTAAATAATTTATTAATTGAAGTTAGAAATAGATGTTCTTGGACTAAGGAGAAGGCTATTGAAGTCTATGTACCATCTAATAATTTCACTGGTAATAATTAAGGGTCTTCTTTGGAAATAACTTAGTTAATTACTTATGGGACTTAGATGTGGTAGAATTAGGGAGCGGTAATTTCTCTATTCTATTAGTAGACGGAGAAAAGGCTGCTATTGTATACCTAAATGATAGAGAACATTTTGATTGTATAGTGGATACCTGTTTTAGTACTAGAAATAATAAAACACTTAGATATGTTGGTGCTAAGATTAATAAGCTATTTTATTGCAAAGATAAGTCTGGAAATATTATATTAGACTTGAAAAATTGCAATAATTATCAGCTTAAATATGTAAGCACCAGGTCAATAAAGTGTAATGACTTGATGAATTCACTTAAAAATAAAACAACAGACATAGAAGAATTAAAAGTCATTGTTTAATACAGAGACCGCTTTTTTAGATTAGATATAAAAACTATCTAATCTTTTTTTTTCTTGCCCTTTAGATGCCTTATAAATGTGAGAATGGACTAATGGTTGTTGTAAATATAACCTATAATATCTCATGTTTCTTGGTCTGTTCTCACACTGACCCTTATCATATCTCAATAGCCTCTAAGTGGCATAAGGGACTATTAGCACTAAAGTTGTGAAGCTAATGATTGAGCGAAGCTATATTACTATCTCATAGTTTTATAGTGTAGTACGGTGATGTTTTGAGTTTGCTTGAAATGTCAATAAAACCTAGACACGTATAACATATATGATTACAATATTATTTAGAGAAATAAGAAATGTAATATATAAAAATAGTATTAATTTTTTAAAAGAATTGAAACATGAGAAGAGTTAGTAAAGTGCAGGCGTTTACGTTCGCAGGTGCATCAATGGGATTGGTGCTACTGGGAATCTGGGCTAAGTCAAAGTTTTCCGTAAAAGATACAGAAACGGAGAGAAAAAAGAAACTGAGTGACATAGAGCTTAGTAAGACGGAAGTGGACGAGACTGCAAGGAGAAAGATTTTAGATGAAATAATTAATCAAGGTCTAAATATTACTGAAGGTTTTAAAATCATCGCTAAAGATATCATATTAGACGGTGAGTTTACCATGATAAGAAATGGTAAAACAAAGAAAACCCAGATTGTTTCAATTAGTGAGTTCTTGGAGGAATTTGTTAGAAGAGCCTCAACTGTATATATAACAGATTTAGAGGGGCTCAGACGAATTCCAAGAACTGAAGAAGATATATTGAGGTTCATTAATAAACATGGACTAAAAGATAAATTCTCGAAGATGATTGCCAAGAACAGAGGCGATCTTTGTAGAGTTTAAAATATATAAAAGCTGAGGGAGATATGACTCTCTTTCAGCTATTTTTTTTTCTTCTTCTTAACTCCTTAATTTTGATATGATAAGTATACCGTATTATCTTGATTTTTTTATAACAAAAGATGAAATAGATCAACCGTATTGGATGGTTGGATCACATAGGGCAAGTCAGAATAATACAATATTCGGCTTTGTCTTTGAAAGTCCTACAAAGAAAATGTATAGGAATGATATTGCATATTACATGAGTAGGAATAAAGTAAACTATGATAGAGTAACTGTTAGAAATAAAGGGTTCACTATATCTATCTTAAAAACGAGTCCAGATAATAAGGAACGTTTTTATCCTCATAAGTTTAGATACTATTCAGATCTTGTAAGTGTTATAATAAAAAGCCCAGAACTTCTTGAAAAGACTAATGGTAAGGGAGTTATTCTATATATGCGTGCAGACTTATTAGTTGGTGAAATTTCTAAGTATGGACTAAATGGTATGGATATCAATAACACCTATAGACTTAAAATGATCGGTGGTTCAATTGCAAGACAAAGGACTGTAATTTCGTTAGAGGATGAGAGTGGTACTGAGAGTCTTGATTGTAAACTTGGGTACTATAAAACATTACCTAAGACAACTAAACTTGAACCTGGATATTTGTATGTAATGGGAGATGATAAATTCTTCATCTACCTAGGAAAATTAAATGAATCTATACAGACAACTTCAGATTGGTCACACATGTATGGAAATTCTTATGGATATAGGTTTAATAGTTTTAATGTCTTAGATATTATAAATACTGCATATGATCTAAGTGTAAAAAATAATGACGACTTAGTAATAACAGTTTCAGATAATACTAGGGATTCATTCTTAGGAGTCATAGATCGAAAAGAAGTATTGAATATGCAAAAGGTACTGACAAACCTAATAAATAATAATAGAGTATTCGATAATGATGACAAAGTAAGAGAGTACTATTCTGATGCAGGGATAGCAGTTAGTAATAGGATGAAGACGAAACTGTCTGCGACAAAAATAGGAAAGGTTATAAGTTTTGATAATATTGATAACAATGATGTTAATAAAGTTATAAAAACAGTAAGCCTAGAAAAATTCTTAAGTAACGGTAAAAAATTAAATGAGAATGCTTTCTATCTACTTAAATTAAACCCTGATATCTTAAGATATCATGTAGATCCTAAAGTACTGCTTGATTACACAATAAATGGTATAATCAATAAAACCTATTACTCAAAGCATCTTGCAAATTGTTTATTAAAAGATAGTTATCCAATTGGCGGATATAATCTCAGTGGTATTAAGTTTTTGGTAGAGAATACCATAATAGATAAAACAGATCTTCCAAAAAGTAAGGAAGAGTTTATTAATACTATCAAAGACTTATTAAAGAAAAAGTATTCATTATGAGCAGAGAATATACTATAATTATTACAGTTATGGGCGTAGAGGGAGAAGAAAATATGTCAATCTCTACAATATCAGATCTAGATATGGAATTAATCTACCCTATCTTATGTAGTATTAAAGAAAATAATGGTAGATATCCAACAGGTACTTTTATTAGACCTGGACAACCAAGTGGTAGAGATCTTTACCATGATTTTGTAGGTTGGGAAATATTAAATTCAATGTTACCTAGGCCTATTTCAGGTTTTTCAAATATCCTAACTTTTAGTATGTATAAAGAGGAACCTTGGAGAATGGACCTAGTATAAGGCCTACAAATCTTATATATGTAGTAAAAACAAATTATATAAAATGAGTAATAAAGAAGCAAAAGAAAGAGGATTTTTTAAAGCAGATTATATTATACAAGGTCAGAAAAAAGAAGACTTGAGCAAGGTATTTAAATTATTACCTTCTGAGATATTCTACTAAGTGACCTAATATAAGTTTTACTATGAAATTAGGAGAATATATAGAACAATTTAAAGGACTAGAAAAAGAGAAATTAATTGAGGAGCTGAAGAAAACACCTCTATCAGCTTATCAGAGAAATATTATTTATGTCTATCAATTTCCAACTAACCTAAAACACATGGAATTAGTTGAGAAGATCCAGACCTACAGAACAAAAACCTATGGAAATATTGTAGGACTATTAGTACCAGAGCAGAAAGAAATATTAATGTTACTAAATGCTTATGGTTGTAGACAGTATAAGAATTACATCAGACACCTACTTCATTCTTTCTTAGGAGATAATGTTGAGGTTAATTTTGACGATGGAGACAAAATACTTGACTGTGGAATCTGTGGAAAACCAGTTGCTCAATACAAAAAGTGGCAAGAACAGTGTCAAACAGAATATGCAGGAGGTCAAGAAATAGTTAGAAAAGAACATTTAGCATTTAACGGGGAAAGTGATATAGTAACCTGTATAAATTGTCTAGTTCAGTTAAGTGAATTGCATAAAATACTAAAAGATATTGAAGGCGAAGATTACTTGACTAGATTTTCTAACAAAGATACGAAATAATTTTTGATAATAATTGTTAATTATTCTTCTGGGAAGTTACCGTAAGTGATTATAGTAATTTCCCGCTTTATTTTTAATCATTTTATTATGGCAAAGAAAAAAGAAATTGATTATAAGGAGACCTTTATGTTTCCAGATATAATAGGTCAACCTTTCCCTGTTTACTGTTTATCATTTAGTGGTAAACTATGTAATTTTAAGAATATAATTTATCCAAGTCCATCTAGTTGCAAAAGATTTACAAGAAATAAACAGCTAAGAAAAAGATCAATGCAAGCTAAAATATTTGATTCGATTATTAATATTGGATACTGGGAACCTCTTACTATATTTAGAGAATTTCCTGTTATTATTCAAAACTCACTGAGACTTGACGGACAGAAAAGAATGTATTACATGATGGACTATTACTTTCCAGAACTTAGGCTTGCTGTAGAATTAGATAGTGATTATCATGATGACCAAGTTAATGATACAGATGAAACTAGAGATAAGTACTTAATGAATGCTTATGGAATTAGAGTTTTTAGAATGAGAAATTTTGAAAAGCCTCAAATACAGAAAACTAAGTTTCATGAGTTAACTAAGCTTATCAGATCTCTCGAAAAACCTACAATAAATTACCAGCCATTATTATTTAATAGAGACTTATTATCTTATCTGAATAATAAAAAGTAGTAGATACAAAGGCTCATAACTCTTATATATGAAAACAAATAAATAAAAGAATATATGAAAATACATTCAGAAGTAGATCCAAGCGGTAATATTTTTATGGTTACATTAACCAGTAATATTTTGGAGAAGTATTATCCACATTTCTGTGGTATGATAAAGAACTTGAAAGATTCACCTAAGAACTTAAATATCTCGAAAGTAAAGTCTAATTCAGTAATGTTAGCTTTTCCAATTCCAAAAGGTAATGCTGATACAAAAGATCTGGGAAATGGAATAGCAAAGACATCAGTGAACATAGAATTTATGAGACCATTGATGAGGGAAATTGATAGGTTTTTTAATTTATCACTCAGAAATATCACTAAACATCTAGAATTCTTGCCAGTAAATGATCTTAGTGGAGGTTATAGCGAAGATATTAGAAAAAATGATATACTACAAGCTATAAAGAACAAAAGAGATTTTTTACTAATTGACTCTTATCGTGAATACTTGGAGAATACAAAAAATGCAAAATACTGTTATAATCAGGTTTATGTAAAATATGGTACACCTGACTATGCGGATATTGCAATCTGGATAGAAAGAGATAGAATAGAAGACCTAAAAAATTACTTTAAGAAAAACTCAAAAGTAGTGGATTGGGTATAATAACAAAGACATAGAATCGAAGAAAATTTTGAATAAAAATGAGTATTCGGTTCTTTTTATTTTTAAACAATTAATTGAACATAATGGAACAACTTAGTCCAAATGTTGCAATGATCTCCGGTGCTGAACCTATTCCTGAAGGTTTTGAAGATTATATTAAGATAGCACTAATGGGATCTAGTGACTTAAATCCAGCTAATCAACCTTGGCAAGAAAAATTCGCACAAGGAGTAGCAATGATAACAAGTACAGAACCTGGTAGAGGTATTGTTATGTATAGGGGTGTTAAAATTCTCCTGCTCAATTGTCAATCAGGTCAAGCAATGAATCCAACTCTTACTTTTGATAATCCTGAGTTTGTTACAAAAATTAGTGCAGACTTAGATTATTCAATGTCAGCAGATGCAATATTCTTTAACTTCTTGAAAAAGAGTCAGAGTATTGTACCTATGGTTGAATTTTCGCTAATTGTACAATCAGGAAAAGCAGTTACAAGATGTAGTAATGAATATGTGAACTATGGACTTGTAAGAACACTCTGTGAAAGATATAAATCACCACTACTCCCCGGTGCAACAACTAGCGTATTATCTGTGCTTCAATCTATGTGGTCTTTTATACCAAAGATACAGGAGCTTCAGAAATATAAATTACCTGAATAAGTGAGGTCTATTATAATACTGAAAGGGCTCATTAAGTCAGAAAAATTAAAATGGGTAGAGGATGAAGGTCTTAATGATTTTCTATTAGATATTAATAACTTAAGATCTTTATTCTTTAGGCCTGAATATAAAGGTGATGGGGGATATTTAGTACATTCATATGATAATCTTATATACAGTAATTATATGAGTGCAATTTGTTCTAAAGCAAGCACTGGTACTATGATGGTTATTGATATGGAAAATGAATCAACAATAATAGTAGAACAACTTGCTAGAATTTTTGGATATACAGTCTTCTACAAAATATTCCCTGCACCATCTGATTATATAAACAACAATAGAAAATATCAAGACAAAAGATACCAGCCTAAATCTAAGAGTCAATTAAAATCAGAACTAGATCAGTTTAAATCTCTATGTGTCAGTAATAAAATAAAGACATTTCATGAAGTTAATTATTATTGGAATTGTAAGTCATATATAAAAGAGTTACAAGAAAACGATAGAATTCTTCATGTATCCGATCTTCACTCTCACTGGTCAATACTACAAAATCACTTGCCTAGTTTGAATGATTTTGATCTTACTATATTTCATGGAGATTATATAGATGGCACAGAAAAAGGTGGTAGTAGAAAAATAATGGATAGTATAATAGAGTCAGATAAAGATAATGTTTACTACTTAGAGGGGAATCATGAACAAAGACTCAGAAAATACTTAGGATGGAAAATATTAAAGAATGCAGATAGAAAGATAGCTGCCTCATGTATTTATAGTCTAATCCCTGATATTTTTCTAACAACTACTGCTAAAGAATTTGAAGGCCTAGGAACATTAGAGTCTTGGGATTACTTAGATGCGATGAATAACAAACTAAATGAGTACGTAATATATAAAGTCAGGGGAGAAACTTATATTAATACTCACTGTGGAATTAGGTGGATGGAACAATTGAGCCCTAAATATGTAGGAAGTCTAGTTAATTCTAACAAAAATATAGAGCGTGTGGATGAGGCTTTTGCTAAGAATTTTGCAAAAGATGGTTTTAGGTCTATCCATGCACATTGCTACTATCCAAGCGGTTTTAATCCAACTAAGTATAAAGGAGTAATTAACCTAGATCCAGAAAATGAAAACTGTGTTAATTACTTCATAAATGATAATAGTAAATTAAATAAAGTGATATGCATAGAAGAACAATAATTATTAAGACAACATCAGATAAATTAGATGAGATAATAAATAAGTTATCTACATCTTCTCCAGTTAAAGTAAGTGTAACAATTGATATGGAGGAGACAAAAGACAATTATAAATACTTAACTAAAAATTCTGATATTGAGGATTGGGATTTTGTAGGTGAAAATATCCAAGATAATAAAAAAGATAGTAGTGGTAGTGAACTGTGTAGCGATCCATATTACACAGATCCTTCTATCAATCCAGCAATAATGACAATACTTAAAGATGCAAAAATTAATATATATGAACCATCTGAAAAAGAAGTTTTGTTAGTTATAAAGAGTATTTGGGAGACTAAAAATACATATAAGAACATTAATTATAGTTTACCAAATATTTCACGTGCAATAGATAGATACTGTTATGGAAGTAAATATTTTGAATATAAACTAAGCAATGAGGAGTCAGTATTAGAATCTTTCATTGCGGGTTATAATTCAGTGTATTGTGGCTCAGATCTTAAAATTATCTATTATGATCTTTTTGATAGTATTAAAAAGGTCTGGAATGATATAGCATCTTACAGTTCTCTTACAGAATTTGTATCTAAGATATATGATGTAGATCTGAAAAAAATTGAATAAAATTTAAGCCGGGTAGAAATACCTGGCTTTATCTTCCTTATTAGTAGTGAAAATAATAAATAACAAACTATGCATTTTTCAGTATTAGTAATTGGAGAAAATTATAAGGAGTTATTAGATCGATACGGCCCTGATAGTGTAGGAGAACTTCTAGAAACTAGGGAAGAGGTCGAAAATAAACTATATAAAGAATTCACAGAGCTTGATAAAAGTCTCGTTAGTTCGTATAAGAAAGATCCAGATAAGTTCAAAAAACAATATATTCTTAGTCATTATAAGACTTACTTGATTGTTAGAGACTATGATATTCTTAAAAACAAAACCGAAAAACAAATCAAGAATCTCTTATATGAATCAGTAACACCTTTCTATTGGGGAGATGTAACAGTAAAGGTTTATTCTGATGGTGTATATAGGCCAGGGATCACTGAATGGGACTGGTATGAGGTAGGTGGAAGATGGGTAGGTTTAATAAAACTGAAAGATCTAGTAAAAAGTGAAAAAGGATTAAATTTTTGCTATGGTTATTCAGTAGATAGTAAAGTATGGGTGCTTAGTGATAACTGTACTGATAGCGCAAGAAAGAAAGATATTTTGAATCTTGATGAATTATTAAGTAAACGCACTAGAGTAGTTTTATCAGAAGAATTTGATTGGGTTGATATAATTAACAGTGAAGATGAATATTATAGAGAATTAGTTAGTTACGTAACATCCCTTCCAGATGATACAAGATTTACAATTATTGACTGTCACATTTAATATATGAAAGTACTAGTAAATAATTCAACAGGTGATATATTCATAAAACTACCTATTATTGAGATACCAAAGAATGGCAGTTGGATAGTGTTTAATGAGCTACGTACAACAATGGATCGAACTTTTCTGTCGTACGATAAGGTAGAAGTTGACTTGATAGTAGTTAAAAGATTAAGTACTCCAGATGAATCTATTGAGTATCTATTTAATCACTGTGAAGATTCTCCTATCAGTAAGTATGATAGTTACTTAGTGATTAGTGATTTCAATTACAACATTAGATTATTAGGTAGAGGTATTACTAAAGTGCTATCAATCAACTCAATAATTAAAAGAATAAAATCAAGCAATATAATAACAAAAGGCTTGGTTCTTTGTACTAAACGGGATATTGATAAACTAACAGGGAACAATTTCTCAACCCACGAAATAGACATAGAGCTAAATGAGGTCATAAAGTACTCAAAAAAGGGAGAAAATACTTGGGTATTGAACGAAATTATCACCAGAAGTGGTAAAAATATACATAACACGAGGCCAAGTTCTTTATAATTGAGAGTAATTTATTATAAACTTTTAAAATTAATTTAAATGAAAGCTTACAATTTTAACATTTTATTAAAAGAGTTGAAAGAGGAGGTTGCTGAAGAAAAAATTGGCAGCTTAGTAATTCCAGGAGAGACGGAAGAAATTAATAAACGTTTCGAAGTAATCAGCACTGGAGAAAAAGTTGAAGGTATTAAAGTCGGAGATATAGTATTAGTTCGACCGGGTATGGGACATTTATTAAAAAATGAGGGAACTGAATACTTGGTTGCTCTAGACTCTGATGTATTAGTGATACTTTAAAATAAATTAATAAAAAAATAAGTAAATGGAAAACAAAAAAGTAAGAACTGGTAGAGATACACAGGAAAAAGTAATTAAAGGTGTATCTAAGGCAGTAGAGGCAATTAAATCTACTCTCGGACCTAGTGGTAAATGTGTTGCAATTAACTTAAATGGATTTACGACAGAAATCACTAGAGATGGTGCAACAGTTGTAAAGAATATCCAGCTTAAGGATCAAGAAATGAACATGGGAGTAGACCTTGTCAAGAAAGCAGCTCTTGCAACTGAAGAGAGTTCTGGTGATGGTACTAGTACAACTTCTATTCTCATTGAGGAATTTTGTAAGAGAGGTCAACTTTACATCGACGGTGGTATTAATATCAACGAAGTAAAGTCTGGTATGATCAAGGCAAGAAATTGGGTTGAGAAATATATTGCAGATAATGCGATTAAAGTAGATGGCGATATGGAGAAGATCCGTAAGGTTGCTACTATCTCAGCTAATAATGATCCAGAAGTAGGAAACTTAGTTGTTGAAGGTCTTACACGAGTTGGAGTAAATGGATTAGTAACTGCTGATGTTGCATCTGGTATTGAAACTGTGATTGAAACAACAACAGGTATGAAAATCGATCGTGGTTGGTCTAGTCCTGCTTATATAACAAATCAAGAAGATGGTACCTGTACTCTTGAGAATCCATATGTCTTTATTGCTAGCGAGAATATTAGCAGCATTAAGCAAATTATGGGACTTCTTCAGAATTTCGAAGAAACTAATCAAGATGGTAGACCTATTCTGTTTATAGTTGATGAAATTGATGACAGAGTAAATGCAATGCTAGCGTTCAATGTCGCAAGAGGTGCCATTAAGTGTTGTGTTGTTAAGGGAATCGACTTTGGTGATTCTAGGAAAAACTTAATGGAAGACATATCTGTTGCAGTTGGTGCTGTTCATGTTTGTTCAGAGAATGGTGTTACCGCAAGTCAAGCTGATTCTAGTTTCTTAGGTAGTGCATCTAAGGTAGTTATATCTAAAGATTCTTGCGTAATCTATGAAGGTGCGGGAGATCCAGGAGCTATTAAAGAAAGAGCAGATATTCTTAGAGCTAGATTAGATAGTAAGGATATTACTGACTATGAAAAGACTAAGTTTGAGAAAAGACTTGCTAACTTAACAGGCGGTATTGCAATCATCAAGGCAGGTGGTGCAAGTGAGGCTGAAAAACAGAACAGAAAACAAACAATCGAGGATAGTATTCTTGCATCAAAGAGTGCAATTGAAGAAGGTTGTGTACCAGGGGGTGGTTATATCTATCTAAAAGCTTCACAGGCAGTTATGAAAGATAAAGCGTTCTGGAAATCACTAGATGGAAATGAAACAGAGGGTGCTGATATAGTATTTAACTCACTTCCAATCATCTTGAAAACAGTAGCTGATAATAGTAAGCATGGTGGAGGAGAATTTATAGTCGAAAGAGTCAAAGTACTAAAGCCAGGATTTGGTTATAATGCAAAAACTGGTAAGATTGGATCAAATCTTGTAGAAGATGGCGTACTTGATTCTGCTAAAGTTCTTCGAGTTGCATTAGAAAATAGTATCTCAGCAGCAAGTATGATACTATTAATCAACTGTACTGTAACTGATGATATTACAGAAGATAGTAAAAACTCTGGACAACCAATGATGCCAGGAATGTAATAAAAATATTAAGTACTACACTTGAAATATTAGTGTGGTACTTATTTTATTTTAACCTATATAATTCTGTAACTGAGAGCTTATAAAGGCCTAATAAGTGGGAATAAATTAATAAATATGAACGACTCAGATAATATTAGAGGAAGAAGTTTAGGTCCTGAAGATTTCGGAATGAAAAGAGCAGTACCTGATATGGAAAATTTACCTTCAATTGCAGATATACTAAAAGAAATGCCTAAACCTCTCGGAATGACTTGGAGTATGAAAAATATGAAAAGATTTCTAATTGCAAGGGGTTATAAGATCATAAAAAAGATGGATTATGACATAGGAAAGGACATAGATATAGCAATTAAAGAAGGAATGGACTTAGTACCTACATCGGGGAATATTGTAGAGACTTTCAGTAATGAGATTCAAAACTTAATAATTGAATTAGCTATCAAACTTAGTAATAAACTATGAATATAGATAATAATATTCTATCTAAGTGGTCGAATCTGATTAGTGCATGTAAGGCTTATTATATTGATTCACAGCCGACAGGAATAAGTGACTCTGAATATGACTTACTTGAACAGAGAGCAATAAGTGAAGATGGTTTTTATGTAAGAGATTATATACTTGATACATACCTTAAAGGAACAAAAACCAAAAATTCATATATTGATAAGATTAAAAAATTCAAAGCTCCTGGGTCTATGTATGAGGCAATAAAAACTTCCGTCAATGAATTAGGTACAGGTGATATATATTGTACCTTAAAATATGACGGTTCTAGCATTGCCATTTATCTAGACCCAATAAACGGAATACCAAAAAGAATAGTAACCGTCGGAAATACTAACATAGGTGATTGGGGTGTAGATCAAACTGCAAAACTAATAAACCTAATACCTAGTAAATTTCCAAAAGGTATAGTAGCTATTCAATGTGAAGCACTAATTGATATAACAAGACTTAGGGACATTGATCCAGAAAAAGCTAGACAGAAAGCAAATGGATTAATAAACTCAAAATACTGTGATCAAGAGGTGCAAGAACTACTAACACTTAGAGCATTTAGGTATTACATAGATGACCTAAGTGAAGATGGTAGAAATCTTAAGAATGCAGACTATAAAGAAACACTATATTCACTAGGTATTTCATATTCTACAATAGATCAACATATTACATTCTGTCCTGCACAAGTTTGGACATATAGTGAATTATCTAAGACTCCTAATATTTGTGAAAGTGATAGAACTGTTACTGATACAGGTACTTTCTTAAACGATGGATGGGTACTCTATAATAAAACAGGTGTATGTCAGAGAGCTATAAAATTTGCAGGTGCTGGTAGTGGAACAGAAGCTATTAAAACAACAGTCAAGAGAATTATCTGGAATGATCAAAGCAAGAAAGGTAAAGATTCTTGGAGTGCTAATGTTGAAATAGAGCCAGTACAAGTAAAAGGATGTACTATTAAGAAGCCTAGCGCAGGAAGTGTAAGTAAGTTGATAAAAAATAACATTACACCAGGTGCAACAGTTGGAATTATCTTAGCTAATAGTACAATTCCTATGGTAGGTAATGTATTCAAACCAGGTAATGGGGATTATATGTGGCCTACCTGTGAATGTGGTTATAAGCTAGGTAAGAACGATGTTTATGGAAGTCTTCTTAAGTGTGGAAATCCTGGTTGTTCTGTTAGATTAGGAAGGATGAGAAAAGTAATTAGTTCTATTAATTCACTATCTGAACTTGATCTAAATAAGTTATTAGTTATTGATAGATTTAGATGGGAAAATACTAATATCGATATCAACATGCTTATTAGTTTTGTGCAGAAAGATGATAAGAATAGTTACTATAATTATCTAGCATCATTCTTAAAGACAGACTTACAAATTAGGAATCTCATGCTTGTTTGGGAGGCTAGTTTTATTGTACTACGAGAAAATGTTGGAAAATAATAAAGATTTTATCAAGACAATAGAGGATACTGATTTCACACAAGTAGTTAGATATACTTACCTAAAATTAATAGATAAGTATAAAAATATCGCTAGAATAACTGATATATTTACTCTACTTAGGGAAGCTTTTGATGTACCTGAGTGGATTTTATTAGATACGCGTGAAGTACAGAATGGTAATTTTGAATCTTACTTAATTGATAAACAACGAAGCTGGATAAAAAATGAACCAGTTAACTTTACAGAAGTGTATAAAGCGCTACTAACTGCCGGTGAATTCGTTATTAGTGAGAAAAGAATGTTTGAGCAAGGAAATATCGAAGAAGTTCTTTGGGCAATTTTCCTTGTAATTACTAAACCAGAACTAACTATGAAACTTAGTTAACAATAAACAACATAATATAAATTAATAAAATGATAGAAGTAAATTTGTATGCAATTCCAGCAAAAGATGCAGGAGCTACAGTAGGTCGTTGTATTGACCGTGCAAGATTTGACAAAGATGTAATGAATATAAGTGTAATGGAATTCGTAAAGGGATTCTTAAAAACTAATATTCAAAAATTTGACACTGCAGTCATTAATCAAGAAATTATTAACCTAATTAATGAAGACGAAGTTCTGACAACTAAAGATTTTGCTTGCATTAATTACTACTTGATTAAATCAGGTTATATGATCGCAATTCAGAATGTTACAGAAGATGAAGAGAATGCAGCTAATGTACCTACTGACACAATTGAGTGGAATATAGTTGATTATAATTTCATGCAAAATGGATATCCAACAACTACTAAGATTACTCAAGTAGGTGGTACAGACATTATCAGTATGTTAGATAAAGTAGTAAATGGAACTGGTCTATTTAGAGAAGATAAGTTCAGTGGTGTTAAGAACCCACTAAAAGACTTATTGACTACTATTAAGAAGATTAAAGACCTTAAAGGTAGTGTTGAAGCAGGTCCAGTTACTCAAATATATGAAGTACTTGATAACCTAGGTATTAAAGTTTTCTGTGCAACTGGTGAATATTAAGGATTATGACAAAATTACAAGAAGATATCATAGAGATTTACAATAACTTAGTTTTATTTAATCACGATACTCTTGTAGCAGATAATCCAATACCAATAACGGTAAAATTTGAAAAGGAGTCCAATTCAGTCTTATTTGAACAACATGGTAAATCAGTAAGACTTGGACTTCCTATTTATTACTCGCTAGGTCTGGATGATATAAAATGCTCTTACTTACTACCTAAAGATTATGACTACCTAATGTCAAGTCTTAGTGGATTAGTAGCAGGAGGAAAACTACTAGATGATCGTGTATGTCTAAGTCCTGAAAATTATGGGTTTGACGTATATTGTGTAGATCTTAGACAATTCTGGACAGGACCTGATGTGATAGGAAGAATAAGATTCGTATCAGGTAATTCTTGGTTATTTAGATTTATAACAAAAAGAAAATATAAATTATGATTACTTTAAAGATTAAGAATGTATCAAAAACAAAACTAGAACTACCTAAGTATGCTCGTCCAGGTGATAGTGGTATGGACCTAAGAGCTGACATAGATGAGCCAGTAATCCTTAAACCACTAGAGAGAAAATTGATAAGTGCTGGTATTATTATAGAACTTCCAGATGATTATGAAGCACAAGTGAGACCTAGAAGCGGTTTAGCACTTAAGAAAGGAGTTACTGTACTTAATACACCTGGCACTATTGATGCATCTTATAGAGGAGTTATTGGTGTCGTACTAGTAAACTTAAGTAATGAAGAAGTAACCATAAATCCAGGAAACAGAATAGCACAGTTAGTAATTGCAAGAGTAGAAAAAGCCAGACTCGTTAAAGTAGACGTTATAATGGAAGATACTACTAGAGGGTCAGGAGGTTTTGGAAGCTCTGGAGTAAATTAATAAAAACTTATGGAAAACAATAGAACAAATCAAATTAAAGAAGATCAGGTTATAGTAGGATGGGGAGATGCAAATGAAGTAGCATCTAGTATTTGGAGCAGTATTCATAGTAGTCTCCTAAGTGGAAAATTAGTATTTGCATATAAGCCCTATAAAGAATCTGAGCTTACACAACTAGTAGTAGTGAGAAATCTTAAGAATGATACGTATGGTAGAGTAATGGATAAAGATTATGCAGTTGGTATGATGACCTCTGGATTTTCTATGTTACTGCCTCACGTACCTTTAGAGTATCTCGAAAATGATCTAGTTAATGATATGAATAAATACAAAGTAGATAAAGAAACTATAGAAACATTTAAGAAGTTTATTAAATTCTTTGAGGAAAAATATGGCAGCAAGTAAGCAAAAAAGACCAAGAGTTTTAGCTATTGACTTAGGCTACTCATCAGTTAAAATTTCTTATATTGATGATAATGGTAGCTTAGTTAATTATAAAATGATTTCAGCTATATCAGAATTACCAGAAGCACCACTAGAAATAGATAATGATACAGTGTTTAGATTGAATGGTAAGTGGTATGTAATAGGACCAAATTCTCTTAAGCTGGATAGAAATTATAGGCTAAAACTTGAAACTTATGAGCAAATGAAAGAGATTTATCCGGTGGTTATTAGTTACTTCCTGAATAAATTCTCTCATATTAAGTGGGATAAAGTAGCAATAGGTCTAAGTATGGCATTTAGTGATAAAGCAGATGACTTACTTAGTTTCTTATACGAATCACTCTTAATTAACCCTGAGACACAGTTCTTTGTTTGTCTACCACAGGGACTTGCTTGTAAAGCAGCATTTGCTAAGTATGGTAAAAATGTAAAAAATAGCAATATTCACATGACAGATAATAAACTAGACTCATATGTAATATGCGATGGTGGTTATCTTAGTGTTGATATATGCGCAGTAATTGATCAAAAATCTGCAGCTGGTGCAACTATTGGAATACCTGACACTGGAGTAATCTGTATATCTAGAAAAGTGGCAGACTATATTTATAAGACGTATGAATATAGAATTTCAACAAAGGAAGCACAGACAGTAGTAGATTCAGGTATATTAACTAGACGAGGCAAAGTTATAGATTTATCAGATATAGTAGATAAATACACTAGAGAATACTTATCTGATATTCTTAACTTACTTGAAAATAGATACTCTTCACAATTAGATGCAAGTAATGGACTTCTGATTGTAGGTGGATTATCTCATTTCTTCGCTAAATATCTAGAGGATGAACAGTTTAAGAAAGAAGTAGAAAAACACTTCCCAGTTAGCTTTATCCATGTACCTACTGATTTTGGTGAATACTATAACTCAATCAGTTACATGTTAATAACGGAAAAATTAATGGGTTATGTAGAATAAAAAAAATAAAAGAGATTATGAACCTGGAATGGAACGTAGTCTCTTTTTTATTTAATATAGAAAATAAATGGCAGGAAAAACTATTAAAGGTCAAGCATGGGTAATGGGAGACAAACTACTGCAAGATCAAATATTAATATTACCTGGGGGAATCTCAAGTAATAATACAGTAGCCCTGATAGAAGATATATGGAAAGACTTGACAAGCGATAATGGAACTTTTAAACACAATGGAAAAAATTACTTCTATTGGATCTATAAAATGACAGACCCAGAAGATGATAGTAATGAAATAGAAGTAATGTTAGAATGTCCTAGACCTAAAGATGGTTTATTTGGTGAAGGACCTTTTGATGATAAATTAAGAGATGCAAAAGGTGAATGGGCAAAATACTGGTTAAAAAAATATAAGGATGCATATGATCGCTCTGTAGAAGGAATGACAATACAGCCGAAAGAGATTTTATTTCCAGGAACTGAATATGTCGCAGGAACAGGAGATCTTATAAAACTAGATGAGAAAAGAGAACAAAGAGATGACTTAGATGATTTGGAAAATTTACTAAGCATCATGTAAAATAATCCTAACTATACTGAAAATCTATATAGGGAAACAAGAAATTAACTTAGGTGTAGTTAGGATTTATTCTTTTCGCAAATAAAAAAATAGTAAGGATTTATATTCCTGCTATCTCTTTTTTTTATCTCTTCTACATTTGCCAGACAGATAAAAAAAAATAGTAGGATTTCTCCCACTATTATATTATTTAAACTTGATCACCTTCTTCGGTATTACCTCTGATATCTTACCTAATGCATCAGCAAAATGATCATGTTCTTCTACACTACTCTTATAATGATTAGTTCGTAGGTAGTTATGCATAGATTTTACCAAGTTTCTTTTGTTAATTACCTTATGTAGATTCAATTTTCTCTTACTATTGTTCTTATAGAGAGTAAATTCTACATAACTTGGTATGACATCATATAATTTAGACTCAGGATTTATAATCTTCCTAATCTTATTGATAATGCTACCTAATTCATTTGCTTTATCTACTTTTACTTCACTTGGCTTATTTAATCGTGTTTCTATTTCTAACCTAGGCAAATCATGTTTTCTTCTAATATATTCATTAAAGATTCTCCTACATATATAAGAATATTTTTGATCCTTATAACCTTCTGTGAATCTATTAAAAGACTCTTGTGAAAAAGCTGCTAAGTTATTATCAAGTTTGTTCTTAGTAATCCAATCTTTCCACCTATTAATAACACGCCTCATAGTCTTTTTTGTACTTGACTTGAAACTATTATCTTTAAAGATGCAATCGAGAGCATTATCTATCATTTGTATTACATGACCAACCTTAACCTGTGATTCTTGTTGTTGTGTTGTAGTAGACTTTTCATCTTTTTCTCCAACATTATCTATCCTAATCACTTTATCCCCAGTACTAATTGATATAGGGAAGTTTGATTTATCATCTATTGTTATTTTTATCTCTATCATAATTATAAATCTGAATAATAAACTTTTTTCTTAAATTTTCTAACTTTCTTCTTTTGTTCACTCTCACGAATTAATTTTATCACTTCTACTGCCTCATCTGGATCAGTATAAAAAGGTTTAATTAATATATGATTAGAATTGACCTCTAGCTCTCCGTCAGTTGTCAATTTCTTAAATATATCTGACCTCCAAAGACCAAATAGATTAGTATACTCTATCTTATAACAACCTTTATCAATTTCTACCACCCTATAACCAGTCCTACTAGTTAGAATACGTGATAAGAAATAAAATACTAGAGTAACACCTAAGAAATAAATTATAAATTCAAATAACGTATTAACATCTATATAAATATCTACTTTCATAATTATGAGATCTCCTTAAGATATTTACCTGTCCTAATTTCAAACTCTTTCAGTACATAATTCATCTCTTCATTGCTCAAAACTCTACCACACTTACTAATCTCTTCTGCAATAAGAGATGGATACCTCTCACGAAAATAATCAAAGTCCATTTTACCACTTATAGGATTAACAAGTGAACCTAACTTACTTCGATCATAGATACATATAGTCTTTACTGCATCATTAGCGACTATATCTAACAAAACTTTATCTATCATATTTTACCTGTTTATTGTTTTATTCATATACTACTGACTTTTCCTTCTTACTATCAGAATTACGTAGGTGCAGTCTGATCCAGTTTATATCCTTTATTGCTTCTTCTGGATTAGTGTAATATTTTTGGATCCTTTTTAACTCTCCATTAATATTTACATACCCTTCGTCTGTAAGTTCATAATAGTTAGAGATCCAATACCCATAAATATTTAGGTACTCTATACTATAAGCATTACCTACTTTAACAACCCTGAATTCTTCGTTACTAGAAGAACATCTAGTACTCATAAGTAGTAATACAATAACCATAATAAGTATTGCAATTGTACAACTAATTATATTTCTAAGTTTATAATAATCCATCATTTTGATTTAGATATTTTTCCTTTAATTCTTTATTTGTTTTCATATTCTCTATTATTAAGGAAACTACGTAAAAACACGCCTTAGGATCTTATTAGTGAATAGAAATTAAAATAAAACATTTAACATTATGGTAATTAATAAAGATTCAGTGTATGTAATTAATCAACCAAAGCACTCGATTATTACATTTATTGTACTAGACAAAGAGATTAACGAAGATGCACATAAAAAAATTGATACCTTACAGGGAATGTCAGATATTATGTTCATCTTAAGTAATGGCATGGAGAAAATAATTGATCCATTTAAATTTGCAGAACTATATCAATCAAGTTCTTTTATCTGTTCAAAATCTAATATACACAAGACACTATTCGAAGCACTACTATATACAAAAGAAATATATAATACACACGTTTCTTTTATGATAGTAGATGTAGATGGCTTAGAGAAAATAGAACTAGGTGAGAGAGAATTGAAAAACCTAGAAAGTGTACATATGTCATCAGTTGAGCTACCTATTATGAAGATAGAAAGAAATAGCTACGAAACACTGAAAGATATCTATACACTACCTAAGAAAGAGATAGTAAAAAACTTCTGGACATCAAAAAATAATGAACCAGAATATAATATAGTTGGTAAATATTATACATGGAACAGTACATCTAATCTTATTTTCTTGAGAGGTAATACAGTAAACTTAATTCTCAAAGATTATGAAGAAAATAAAGAAAATACTGTATCTAAAATCAATGTATACCTAGAATCATTTGAAACAATTAATAGAACACAAGACCTAATTGCATCATATCTAAAAAATCTAGGTATTAACAACATAAATGAAGATGTGGAAAAAATTAAAGGATTCACAACAGACAGAAATAAAAACATACAGGCAGAAAGGGATAAATAAAAAATATCCCACTACTATATGGACCTGGAAATTAGGTGATGATGTCCCTGAGTGGCTATCTGATATAGCTAAAGTTAAGAGTATAGTAGACGGTACCAAACTAGATCTAATAATGTCAAACACAGGAGGATATGAAATAAAAGACTCAGGGGGAATTGATATATTAGTTAGGACAAAAAAAGAAGATGACTTAGTATGTATGTCCACTGATAAGACAAGCATTTTTTCACTTAGTCAATTAAAATTTAAATTATTATATGAAAGAGAAAGCTAATAAAATACTTAAGAAAATGTAAGCAAAGAAAAGAGAGAAAGGAAATTTAATCCGATCTCTCTCTATTTTTTTTTATTTCTTACTTATTATTTTAAATCCATGTACTCTCTTATTGCCGTCAGGAAGTAAGCAATTTTTTACCTCAAAGTACTTATTAATATCACTTGCCTTAGGTTTTTCTTTATAATTTAGCTTTGTGTATAATTCACCAAGTCTAGTTTTAATATAAGTTTTTGTATAAGACTGACCTACTTCAAATTCTGCATATACTAGATCTTTTATATTATCCTCATCAAACGTAAGGATATTAAGCTTTTTATCTAATAAGCTTGCTGAATAACTAGTAGATTTGATTTTTTCTAACCCTAGGACAGTGATATAATCTTTAAATCTTCTCTCTGGTATCAGTTCAAGAATTCCAGATAAGTTATTTCCAGCTAAGCCATATTCGCAGAGATACTTTAATTTACTTCTTCTATCCTTTAATGTATCATAGACAGAAAAGAATTCTAAGTAATTTTCACGATTCTCGACACCAACTACTTTATCTAGTTCATTGAATACGCTGAATCTATCTGCATAATCTTCTTGTTGTATCTCGAAGGCTCTTAATTCAGATATGCGAACTAACTTATTAAGAACTGGGTATAATTTTCCATTCTGATCTTTATTGACCGCTACATAATAATTCTTATAATGTTCGTAAGTAGCTGCAACTTTATACACCTCAGATAATACTCCCTTTAGTGTATCCCTAGTTTCTCCATAAGCTACTAAGAGGTCTTCTGATTTTTTATCTTTCTCTTTTATCTTGCTCATAAATACTTCTTGGCTTATCTTACTCAATGTTGGTCGAAAGTACAATACTGCCTCGTCTTTCCATGGATTCTCACGTAACCTCTGACGACCCATTATTTGTGGTAAGTCTAGTGTGATATCAACGGCTAAGGTATCTATATTCGCATCTGATATAATTACCGTCTGAGCATTATCAGAGTAAAAATCAGCTCCGAGGTACACGGTTCTAGTGCAGAATGTAAACATTTTACGTTCTTCATTTCTTAGTGGAACTCTACCAATAGTAAAATTCTTACCAAGTTTTCTCCTAATCCGTCTCTCATTTTCTGTGGTATTAGCTACTAGTATATTCACTTGTTCAGGTTTCAGCTTTGCCTGCTTGATGATACTAGTTATATTATTTACTGAATTGACATAAAACACTACCTCCTTAGATTCTACCTTTTTAGGATTTCCTTCAGAATCTATAACAAATCTAAAGTCAAACCTACCATCTAAGTACTTCCTAATAATAGGACCAGCCTCTATATATACACTTCTTAAGTTCTTCACTATTAGCTTTGGTCTTATTAGTCTCCCTGGATCGAGTGAAGACCAGTCAAGTTCATAGTAAGGCAAATCCTTGAACTCATCTATCATATCAAGATACTTTTCTATCATAGGCGTAGCTGAGACATAGCATACTTTTTTGATACTCTGTACTTGATCTACAAATCCTAATTCCGTATCTGATTTGAACTTTGAGTCTGTGAAAATACTCTGAAACTCATCAATCACAATTCTAAACTTGCTCAGGTCATCGTTATATTGAATAATATCCTTTACTAATCTGAATGAATCATAAGTTACTAGTATCTTTACTGGTTTGTCATGATACCTACAATCCTTGATATAAGTAGAAATCTCAAAGGTAAGATTATTAAAAAATTCCTTTTTCTTCTTTTCTATTTCCTCCAAATCTATTACCTTATCTCTTGTACTAGCCTTGGTGAGATTTGTTAAGTCCTTATCAGTTCCTGGATCACTATCGTATTCATTAACAACTAAGTATACATCTTCCTTATGTTGTTCAAACTTGTTCTGAAGCAAGATCTTTCTAGGACTACACAAGATCACATCTTCAGAGTTAGTTATACAATACTCAGTGAATCCACAACCAGGAATCTGTTTATTCATAATGTGTGGTATGTCAGGAATTGAAAATTCCTTCCACTGCGACATAAATCTTATGTTCGCAGGAACATTAATAACTGTTTTCTTCATAATTTATTTATTTTTATAAAATTAATTGTATATTTCGAGCAGTCTCTGACGAGCCTAGCTCATGCACTCGTCATACCTCCTCGTTGCATT
>ERZ772974.24-NODE-24-length-113018-cov-13.822915_pt1 | contig 113018 bp, 95 predicted proteins | sample MGYA00580671_ERZ772974 | MGnify/ENA primary metagenome ERZ772974 (study PRJEB29015, sample SAMEA2738065) | human oral metagenome | biome: human oral; feature: human-associated habitat; material: saliva | place: China | collected 2218 ... | reverse complement strand
TCTTCCAATGCTTCACAGGCTTGCGCTATTCGGATGTGTTCAATCTCCGCAGAAGCGATATTAAAGGCGACCATATTGAAGTTACAACAGTCAAGACTTCCGATAGTTTGATTATAGAACTGAATAATCACAGCAAAGCAATTCTTGATAAATACAAGGATGTGGCATTTGAAAATGATAAGGTGCTGCCTGTGATTACCAATCAGAAGATGAACGATTATCTTAAGGAGTTGGCGGAAATGGCTGGAATTGACGAACCTGTGCGCCAAACTTATTACAAAGGCAATGAGCGTATAGACGATGTTACGCCTAAATATGCCCTGCTTGGCACGCACGCTGGTCGCAGAACATTCATCTGTAATGCACTTGCATTGGGTATTCCTCCGCAAGTAGTGATGAAGTGGACAGGACACAGTGATTATAAGGCGATGAAGCCCTACATTGATATTGCGGACGACATCAAGGCAAATGCCATGAGTAAATTCAATCAATTATAATATCGAAACAATATGAGACAAGAAATAAATAAAGCAGAGAAACAAGATTTATCTCTCGTTGTTCGAGCCATCGGTACTGACCTTGAACATACACAAGTACGCTTGATAGCCTCTGCAAATGCAGATATGCTTTTCCACTATTGGAAAGTAGGGCATTTTATTCTCTACCTCCAAAAGAAAGAAGGTTGGGGAAGCAAAGTCATAGATAATCTTTCCAAGGCGATACGTTCTAAATATCCTGATAAGAAAGGCTATTCTCGTAGAAATATCTTCTATATGTGCCAGTTTGCCAGTGCTTATCCGTTGGAAGTGCTGAAAGAAATGGATAGGATAGATAGCTTGCTCACGACTCCTACATTAGAAAATGTTTTGAGTTTGACTAATGAACTCAATCAAATAGTGCAACAACCTGTTGCACTAATTCAATCTACAGATAATCAATCGAACACAATTACGCAACAGCCTGTTGCACAATTAGAAGAAGTTACTGAAACATTGTCAACAATCTATCACTGCGACATCAGTCAGATAGAGGAAATATTCAAGCATTCCGCCATTGTTCGCACTAACTGGGCGAGCCATGTTATTCTGCTTAATAATAAACTCCCTTTGGGCGAGTGCTATTGGTACATTTCGCAAGCGGTTGCAAATGGCTGGAGTCGCAATGTTCTGCAAATGCAGATTGAGACCAATCTTTTCACTCGGCAGATCACGGCAAAGAAAGTGAGCAACTTTTCTGTACGATTACCCAAACCGCAAAGTGACCTTGCCAACTATCTGATGAAAGACCCTTATATATTTGATATGATGGGACAGACAGATAAAATGGCAGAACGAGACATTGAACGGCAATTGGTTTCTCATATCACCAAATATCTTCTGGAAATGGGCAGTGGCTTTGCATTTGTGGCACAGCAGAAGCATTTTGAAGTAGGTGACTCTGATTTCTATGCCGACCTCATTCTCTATAATATCCAACTATATGCATACGTTGTTGTCGAACTCAAAGCCACACCTTTCAAGCCCGAATATATGGGACAACTTAACTTCTACATCAATGTAGTGGACGATACTCTTCGTGGTGAGCACGACAATAAGACTATCGGCTTGCTCCTCTGCAATGGTGGCGATAAGGTGGTAGCGCAATATGCTCTTTCAGGTTACGACCAACCAATTGGTGTGAGTGATTACCAACTATCAAAAGCAATCCCCGAGAATCTGAAATCGGCTTTGCCTACGGTGGCGGAAGTTGAGGAAGAACTAAGTCGAATAATGAATATATAATAAATTAAAATTATGGATTATCAGATTAAACAAATGATTGGCGATGAGGAAACCCATCGTTATGTATTAGCAAGTAGATGTACAAAGTCCTTAGTGGTAATTGGAGTCAATCCAAGTACAGCAAATGAAAAACACCCTGATCCTACAGTGAGAAAAGTTATGGGATTTGCAGAACTTAATAGTTACGATGGTTTTGTTATGTTAAATCTATATGCTCAGAGGTCTACAAATTTCAAAGGTGTACATAATAAGAGGGATGAAATCCTTCATCAGAATAATCTTGATGCTATAAAAGAATTCTTTAAGACATATAATGATTTGGATGTTCTTGTTGCTTGGGGTAATCTTATATATAAGAGAAATTATTTATTAGATTGCTTTAGAGATATTGCCAATATACTTCAAGAAAAAGGGCGAAAAATTAGCTGGAAGCAAATAGGAGAGTTAACAAAATCAGGACAGCCAAGGCATCCTCTTTATGCTCGTTATGATTTCGGACTAAAGAATTTTGACATTGACAGTTATCTTTAAAAGACACATATATCAATTACTCCAAGAAGCTGTACGAATCAATTTCTTGGAGTAATTTCTATTTCTTCAAATGCTTCTTCAATTCTCCTTGTTCTTCCGTAATACGCTTCTGTTGTAGCAACAATTCCGCTTGCATTTGCAGGGCTTGCTCATAATCGACTACCTTCTGTTGCATCTGCCGAATGGCTTTGGGATTGCGATGCATGATAAAGAGGCTGTCGAGATGGGCAAAATCTTTACTTGTAGCTTTTCCTTGCATACGCAGATAGCGGTAGCGGAGGTCGTAATCGGAGGCGGTTTGCAGTTTGTTGGATCCCATAGCGAAGAACCAGCAACTGACCATGACCAGTCCGCAAACTAACAGTAACAGAACGCGCTCGGCTAATTGCACGCTGGCAAATAGCGAGTAGTTCTTATATTCTACGGGCTTTTGCTGCTCTTTGATGAGTTGCTGCAAGGCTTCAAATTTTGGGTCGAGCTTCTTGATCGACTCTGATAGTGCCTCCAAAACAAAAAGTTGATGCTCCTTGATTTTGGCTTGAGTTTCTTTCGAGAGATGGATTTGCACGGTTTCTTGTTTTTTAACGCTATCTCCCTTTGGATTAGATAGCTGTTCAGCAATAGTAGTGCGCAGTTCTACCTGTGCCTTACTGATGGCTTTGCATTCTTGTTTGAGTTCTTCGAGAATATCGAGAACAGGTGCTATTTCGTTATTCATACTGATATAAATTTGATGTGATTAAATTCTACGTTTACGATTAGCTCTATTGCGGAGTTTCTTTTGAAATCGAAGTTCATCAACATCTACGCCATTACTTGGTGCAGGCATAGAAAACACTTCACTAATTGCTTCAGATAGGTCGGTAATGAAATAGCTTTCATCTACAGAATCTACCATAGGCTCATTTTGTAGATTAGTTTTATCTTGTTTGTGAGAATTTTGTTCTATCTCAGCATTGAGGCGAGAGAAAGAGCACGTTCGGTCTATCTTTGAGCCACTGAAACTACATCCGTCTTTTTCAAAGATGATTCCTTGAACAACATCGGTGTTGCCTTTCGTTTTGAAACGAGTGGTAATACCTTGTTGCTCTAACCCTGCAACAAAATCTTTCCAAGTCTGAGATTGAGGTAATATAGACTTAATGGTATCGAATATTTCATATCGCAATTTATCCTCACCTCTCAATCGTAAGCGGTTTACCTCTTGCTTTCCTTCACCAATGGTTAGACCATAACGCTCAGTCAGTCCTCGACAAATCTTTGTGGAACGATACTTTTCGTTGCGGTCGCTGATAGTCTTGCCGTCATTTCCGATACGATTGATACAAATGTGTAGGTGCGGATGCTGGCGGTCGCTGTGCCTTACGATAAGGCTCTGTGTGTCGCCATAGCCCATTTCATGAAGATATTCGTTAGCAATCTTCACCATTGTTGCATCTGTCAGTAGTTCTGAATCATGTGCTGAGAATGAAAGTATGGTATGACAAACTGGTTTCTGTACACTTGGACGCATAGAGGCTTGTAAGTTGAAGTCGTGTGCAATGTCATTTGGTAAAGAACTGCGTACGCCATTAGCTTGTAAAACCTTGACTTGACCTTCGCGTTTGCTAAGTATATAATTGACAACTCCGCTGAAGTTTGTTCCTTTAATAATCTTGGCTATCATGGTTTTAATCGTTTCATGAGTTCGTGCATAAGTTGTTTCAGTGCATTCAAGTCTTCATTGAGTGCAGAGATGCCGAAAGTATTGAGCCGATGGGCAATTTGGTTAAGATTGTTAGCCATGCCAGAAACTGTACGGATGAGTTGCATTTCCTCTGGCTTGATTCGACTCTTTACTTCTGCATTTGTTATGAGCTGCCGTAAAAACTCTGTTCGTGAAATAGAGGCTTCACGTGCTTTTCCCAGCAAGGTGTAGTACTCCATTGTATTAAGCCGAAGAAGTACTTGATATTTCCGTTTTTCTGATAATGTCTTGGTGGGTCGCCCACCTTTATTCTTTTGTTCCATTTTTATTTTTTTGATGAGACCAACGGGATTTTCATCTCCCTATGATGGGAGCAAGTAGGTTTTGAGATACTCAAAACACAAACTTGCTTCCCAGATAAACACTATCTTCTGATACCACGCTTCGTGGTTGGTAACGAAGGTTGACTTTCTTGCACTTTGGATTGAGAAACAAGCCATTCGTTGAGGTCTTTGTGCGCTCGGTAGCGAACAGAACTGTCTATGATAGATGGGCAAAAATGCTTCAAAACTTCAAACGATTTTCGTCCTGCTTCATCATTGTCCAGAAAACTCTCAACTTGCTTGTAGCCTTTTATCTTCTCTTGAATACGTGGCAAAAGAGCCAGAGAATTGAGAACAATAGCATCACAAGTTGAGGATGGATTTAGTGTTTGCCACGAGAGAAAATCCATAAACCCTTCAAAGATTTGTAAAACGTCTGTGCCTTTACTAATAGTTGTAATCGCTTTTGGAGCTATGCTGCCTTTGAAATAAGGACTACGAACTTCCCATCCGCCAGCATCGTTTGCAAAGCCAATGGCATAGTATGTCCGATTGGTATTATTGTATCGAATTTCAGAACAGAATCTATTGGCGATGCTGAGAGGTATTTCTCGTTCTGCGATGTAACGTAACAAATAAGGATTGGTAAGTGATTGCACAGATATGATTTCTAATTTGTGCTTAGAGGTTTTTCTTTCACCGCCAAAAGAAAAATCTTGAAGCACTATTTTTTTTGAATCGATTAGAAGTTCAATGGCTTTGTTCATGGTACAATGCTGTAAAGCACGCACAAGGTCAATGATATCTCCATGTTCGCCAGTTCCAAAGTCATACCATTGGTTGCGCTCTGTATTTACTTTGAATGATGGCGTACTTTCGTTACGTAGCGGGGAGCAGTACCAAAAGTGAATTCCTTGTACTCGTGCAGGTGAATAACCTTGTTGCCGCAAATAATCTGTGATAGAGATTTGCTTGATATTTTGTATTTCCATTGTAATTTTGTTGTGATGTTTGAAATGAATAAGTCTCAGCCTTTTTCTTTTGGAGGCTGAAAGGCTTAGGATTGGTCGGACAGTCGTACACTATAGGCACCCCTTTGCGTCCAACCAAGTTTGTTTCTCTTTGGTCGGATTGGTTCAGGTATATATAGCCTGTGTCCGACCGACCAAAGGTTTTATTGTAGAGAATTATGGCTGAGCCGATATTTTCCTCGTTCTTCCTTAACCACTATGCCTTTGTTGAGTAAGAATTGCAAAAGCTCCTTGAGCTTTGTTTGTCCATAGGATTGTCCCACAACTTCTGCATAAGCCTCTTTGAGAGCCACGATAAGTTTACTATATGGCAAAATCTCGCTTCTAGAGAAGACTGGTTCCAACGCCTTTCGATGTTCGTTAGTGCTTAACTCTTGGTAGGAGAAACGATGTGACTTCCGTTCATTGTCCGAATATGAGAGATCTATTTGGGGAATGCAAATATCGTCTTCAACCTCCTTAAGTCGAAAGGCAAACTTTTCAAAAGGTTTGGAACGAATGATGGAAGGCGCAACAATACTGCGTTCAGGCATAGTGTTGTCCTTTGTGATTTGAAGAACTGTTTCAGCCTTGTTGTTGAGTTCCGTCCCAATATGTCCTCGTGCATTGTCGTCACCTTTATTGAGATGGAGCACAGTTTGGATGTGGATATTTTGCTCGCTCGTCCATTGCATCAGGTCACCTACTAACTTGGTTGCTTCCGTTGAGTTATTGATGTCTAGCATCAAATCACGAATGCCATCAATAACCACCAAACCCACATTTGGTGTATGATAAATGGCGTAACGGATGATTTCTCTGCGTTCATTAGGGTCAGCAATGGCTCTAAGATGACTGAATTTCAAATTCTGCGATTCTTTGTCTATCGGTAGTTTTGCCTATCTCAAAATACGTTGCATCACAAGTTGACAATGATAAGGACTTTGTTCCGTATCAAAGTAAAGAATTGTGCGTTTACTCTCAGGAAATGATGCTTGATATTCCAGCACCTTTCCATTGATAAGAGCTGCAGCTACGATTGCACTCACATTGAAAGTCTTCTTGGCTTTCGCCTTGCCTGTGGAAACGCTGAAATTGCCCAGCGTGCCTATAATGGCTTCACCTGCTTGTAGCACAACTGGAGGAAGTGCAAACTCATCGGTTACATGAATGAGCGACTTTTGCCATATGTTTTCATAATCAGTCGTGTTCATCATCTTCCTCCTGTCTTTCGTCCTGCCAGTTCGAGAGCAAGTTCTGCATCAACAATAATCTTACGACCGACTTGTGTAATGGCACGATTGATTTTACCACTCTGCTTGATACGGTTAGCTGTAGGCAGGCTACACCCAAAGAGGCGTGCAATGCCAGCCAACCCGTACACATATCGCTTTTCTTCTTTGGAGGAAGAAGCCTTTGTTGATTCCCTGCTCGTGGACATATTACTGTGTTGTGCAAGGAAAAGTAATTCTTCACCAGTCATCTGCCAAACAGGCTTGTCCAGTAATTCATTTATTGTCATAATTCCGTCGTTTTGAAATGAATAACTCACCCTTGCGCATAGGGTATTCAGTCAGGTCTGACGATACAAAAGTAGAGGGCTTTTGATACTCTACCAAGAGGCAGGTATATAGCGGGAAGTATATGGGAAAGTTGGGAAATCATAGAGCTTCACGAGATGAAAGTCAGCATTTCAAAACTACTTATTCAGAAGTAAATTCATCATGGCACACTATCAGTTTTTAGCACCTTTGCTACGAAATTGATAACATTGCTGTTCCTTATATGTAAATACTTGGAGCGTTTCTTTATATTATTGAGAAAATTTTATACCTTTGTAATCAAAATAGGTTCTAAAGAGATGTCTCAATATAGTTTCTCATACAACTACGATTCGCTGAATGATGCGTTCAATGCGGTGAATAGGAAGGGAAAGATGCAGAAAAGGCATCTTTCATCTGAATATTTGGCTGCAGCTCAGGAGTATCGTGAGATGAGAAAGAAACTCAATGAGCTATTGAGAAAGAAAAAGACAGAGCGTACGGAGGAAGAAACGAGCCAGATTGACCATTTGAAGCAATCGATGAAGGAGAATGCTCAGCAACAGAAAGCCCTGTTACAAGAGCATCTTGGTAAAGTGTCTTCAAATATTTTATCAAGTAGTTTTCGTTTCACCCTCACTCCAGATGCATCAGAAGATCCGCAGAAGCCAGTTTATTCTATTGGTACTACAGCTGAAGAGTTCTTTGCAATGCAAGTCCTTTGCAGAAATGTGAAGAAACTGTTTAAGATATCCATGTCAAGTCGCGACGAGATACTTTCTCAGTTAAAGATGTTGTTGAGGGAGGATAAGAGCAGGTTCTATATAATCCGAACGGATGTTCGTCATTGTTTCGAGTCGATACCGCATGATAAATTGTTTGAGTATTTGGAGGGAAACAATCTGCTTGACGTAAAGAGTAAATCATTCTTGCGCGGACTCATACGAAAGGAGTTTGAAGCCAAGAATCTGCGCCCACTTGTACCGACTCCTCAAACTGGTATTCCACGAGGTTGTGCTATCAGTTCGCTACTAGCTGAATTCTATTTGTCCAAGATAGATGAGGTGATAAAGAGATCTTTGCCTGGTGTTTTATTTCTTGGCAGATATGTGGACGACATGGTACTTGTTATTCATCCTGATATCAGAGATGAATTTCATAAATCAATAGATTGGTATATTGAAGAGCTTAAGGATATTTATTATCAAAAGGGGTTGACAATACACACACCATCAGATGGCTTAGGGAAATGCTATAAATATGATTCGGCTAGGGCTGTAGATTTAGACTTCAATCTATTAGGATATAACATCCATATCGATAATGAAAATAGGGATAGGTTAGTATTCTCACTCTCCCAAGATAAGTTGGAAAAGATTACAAAAAGAATAGATAAGTCGTTCTCTACTTTTGATTATATGATTGATGTCGTAGGTTTCGATGTTGCAGCACACTATTTGTTTGATGCACTTCATGTGTTGACCTGCAATATAAATCTGTATAACGCAAAGAAAGGGGTTAAGGTTGGTATCTTTTATTCCAATCAACTATTGGATAATAAAAGAAATCTATCATACTTGGATGGACAATTGAAACGCAACATAGGTAGGCTGAATCTTTCTTCAAAGACATCTATTACAATTGCAGATAGGGCTATAATAGAGGATAGACTGAAAAGAAAGCTTGCTTTACTATCTTTCGCAAAGGGATTTGATTATCCCCATAAGCGTTACAAAGTAAAGAGGCAGAGACTTCGAACAATTAAATCATCGTGGGTATGAAGCGTAGAAAAAAGGTAAAACTAAACTATAGTAAAGAGCGAGTGCTCTTTTCAGACGTTCTGCCCTACGAGTGTCCGATTATTTTTTCAAATAGGTATCTATACAGATTTCTCGCAAAATACCTATGGGTCGGTAAATTCGACAAGAAAGAAACACAATTGAAGCAAACCAAGCGGACTGACGAAAAAGATGCATCTGCTTTTGCAGCATTGCTTTTTGGTTGTTATGAGCAAGGTAAGCTTATAAGCGATTTAAAACACAAGAATAATGCTCTATTCTATCCTTATCATTTCAACATAGCTCACAAACCGAATAAGAATAGAACACTGTCAATTATACATCCATATAATCAGTGGCAGGTAGTAGATTTTTATGAACAATATAAGTATTCTATACTCTATCTTTGCAATCAGAGTAAATACTCTCTTCGCAAACCACATAAAGTGGCACAATACTTTTACTATAGAGATCGACTTCATCGAAAGTTGTTAGGACATGAAAGTGATAAAGTTGAATTGTTTTTCAATGAGTATGAGAACTTGAAGACCTATTTCAGTTATAAGAAGTATTCGAATATATACAAGTTCTACGAAGACTATAGGTATCAGCGAGCTGAAAAGAAATTCAAGCATCTTACTAAGTTTGACCTTCAAAGTTGTTTTGATAGTATTTACACTCACACAATAAGTTGGGCGACTGCTGGTGGTGCGGATAAGGTGAAGGTTTTGCCTGGATATCATGGCTCATGGGTTGGTGATGCATTTGATAATCTAATGCAGTCAGTAAATGCTCGTGAAACAAATGGTATTGTTATAGGTCCTGAATTCTCAAGAATCTTTGCGGAAATTATACTTCAGTATATAGATCAAAAGGTTGAGCAAGAATTGTTGAATAAAAAGCACCCAAACGAAAGTATCCATCATAAGTCTACCTATGAGTGTTACCGGTATGTTGACGACTATTTTCTCTTCTATAATGACGAAAAGGATAGGGGACTCTTCATGGAAAGTCTAACTAAATGGCTAAAGGAATTCAAAATGCAGATTAGTCCGTCTAAAACAGAAGAGTTTGAAAGACCTTTCATAACAAAGATTACAATAGCCAAACAGAGGATTGATCATTTATTTAGTGATATATTCTCGACTCCACTTTGGGAAGAAGTAGAATCAAATTTGGATGTGGAGAAGGAAGATGAAACTGAAGACGAAAATTCGGATAAAGACAAGGAAATACTAGACAAAAAATTCAATATATACTTGCCTGCAAACAGCGTAAATACTCGAATAAAAGCAATAGTTAGAGAGAGTGGAATTGAATATCGCGATATTGCAAACTATCTGCTTGAAAAAATGAGTCAACGTCTTGACGCTTTTCTCAATCGATATGAAAAGGGATTCAAAAAGTATGAGCGCTTGATGTTAAAAGAGGATATCAATAAAGATGAGGTTGATCTTCAGGCACAACGAGTACAAAGGAAACTCACAAATTTTCTTGTATCTTTGATAGATCTGTCGTTCTTCGTGTTCAATAGCAATAGGCAGGTAAACACTACATTGAAATTGCAGAAGATAATGAATACCATTGTTATCTATGCAAAACGGCATGGTGATTTTAAAACTAATCCAGAGGTTAGATTCCAAACAATAAGCAAAGATATTATCTTTAAGAAGATTCAAGACGAAATCGCCTTGGTACTGGCTACAACAGATTCGCATCGTAACACTTTGCATGAAAGTCTTTATCTGTTAATATTAGTCAAAGAGTTAGGTTCAGCATATCTGTTTTCACCTGAAGTTATCAAATCATTCATTGAAAAGAGTGAATTGCAGTATAACTTGTTCGCATGTATTATATTGATGTATTACTATGCGAACCACAAGTGTTATGATACACAAAAGACTTTATTGAAAGAAAATATTTTGAAAAAGTATCGGCTTGTTGCGGAGCAAGAGCGTAAACGCAATTCGGAACTCACGATTCTCACGGCGGATATGATGACTTGTCCCTTTGTAGATGATGCATACAAACAAAGCCTTCTTACGTTGATGGGCATTACAAAGACGGAAGATCAACGGATGATATTGCGCTTTGCTAAAAAGCAAAAGTACATCTTCACTCGCTGGACAATGTTTAATTTGAATAAAGAATTACAGGCAAAGATTTCACAGGAGGTATATTCGTAGCTTCTGTAACAGCTGTTGGTCCAACTATACATTCACACACATAACCTTCAAGCTAGCCGAAATGACGCAGGAAGTTACGTTTTCCCAAATGGTTGGTTAGGATTGTACCGAATGTGAAATCTTGCCTTTCTCAAACCTATAAACCTCTCTCAATAACGAACTACTCCCAAAACTATTAGTCTTGGGTGTAACTTGTTTCTTAAGTGCTTGATTTTGGGTGTAATAAAGGGTGTAAATCGCATAACTTGCTGATTTACACCCTTGTTTGCGGAGAGAGAGGGATTCGAACCCCCGGTGCCTCTCAGCACGGCGGTTTTCAAGACCGCTGTAATCGACCACTCTACCATCTCTCCTGAAGGTAACCTTTGTAGTCTACCTGCCTCCTTATTAAAAGCGATTGCAAAGGTATATACATTTTTCGGGACTGCAAAATATTGAGAGAACAAACTTTATGTTAAAGCACATTTTTAACTAAACAAATCATAGATGGCTACTATATGCACTCCTTTGAGAGGCCTTGTCCATTATCGTTGTGGTCAAAAAGCTCTTTAGAGATGTATACTCTTCCGTTGAAGGATGGGCGAAGGTAAGCAAAGAAGGACGAAGACGGACAAAGACAGGCGGAGAACAATATGAGTTTACATCATCTTCACACAGACTTTCCTCAAAAAAGGGAGCTTACTCGAATCTTATTGATTTGACCAAATCTAGGATGTAAGAGCCTGACGTACCATTGTCGTAGGCATTTATGACACAAACTTTCTCTTTTCTCTTATCGGTAACGGAGCAGAAACGCCAGTAAAGAGTTTTACCTTCTTTCTGAAAGCGCCAGACACGAAAAACACAGGTATTACCGTTTATATTCTCCCGACCCTCTGCAACCAGTTGGGGAGATTTGTCTTTAAGGCTTTCAAGTGTAAGCTTTTCCAAATTCTTATATACTTTTGTCTTGAAATCATCCGATGTATAAAATGAATAAATGCCCAGTCCCACGGCATTATGCTTCAGTTTGAATACTATATCATCGCCTAAGTCCTTACTAACATCCTGTTTCTGACAGGTAAATCCTTCCGGAATAGTGAAAACAGCCAGTCCGTTTGTACGTTGGTTGGACGGTAATTTTCTACTGAGCATTTCTCTTTCCCGTTTAGCTTGTGGCGTAAGGGCTTTTAGCCCGATAAAAAGACCACAAGCAATTCCTATGATTACGATAAGCAAGATGATACTCATCCACTTTTTTTTATGTGTATTTGCCAACAGCCCATGCTGTTTGTGGGTAACCGTTTCTTTTTTGTTGTCGGTCTTATCGCCTTGTATCTGCGTCTCAGCAGACTGTTCAAACTTCCTTTCCATCAATCTTATATCCTTTCTTTGTGATTCTTGTTCCTGTGCAGTCCTATGCAAGACTGCATAAATGACAGAGACCGACCTCCGTCATCTGCAAAAAGCTTCCATAGTCTTTTTCCGGAATATCGAGACAAATATAGTAAGTTCTATCGACTTTTCGCGATGTTCATTGGCTTTCAATCTAACTTATATGTCTGATAGGAATTAAGTACATAGTATATGCCTTGTGAAGTCGGCAGTAAGGCGCGAAAAGAATATTTAGGTTGCCGGATAAGAAAAATTAATGGCAAGAAGAAATGTCGTTCCCGCCCTTGTAGGAAAGAAAGCATCTGCCTATATTTGTCTTATCTATGAAGAAAGCAAAGAAAAATACGGTTATTTCGTGTCTGTTGTTGGTGCTTTGTATGACCGGTAACGCCCATCGGAATCTTGCGGGGCAACGGATAAAAACCGAGCAGAAAAAGGCTCTGCCGCAGTATTCAAGGGTGCAGATTCCGGAGGATAGTATAGCATCTGTGAACAAGAAGAAAACACTTGGATTTAAGGTAAAGGATGCCAGCTGGCAGGGAACTTATGAATACTATCTACAGGCATCAGAGCTTCCGCCGGTCTTTGTCGGCTACACGCTGGAAATTAAACGAAACAGTTGCATCTTCGAGGGCAATGGTCAAATGGTCACATTCCGCATACTTTGTGCCATAAAGAGCGAGTCGGAGAATGAGTTAACATTGGTTTATGGCCGTTCATTGAGCGAAATGAACAGCTTGTCTCAGTCGTTACAGCGCTCCCCTTCGTTGGTAAAACTGTATCGGCATAATGGGAAATATTATCTTCAAAGTCCCTGTATCGTTGACAAAAAGGGCAGAACTAATGTAAAGGTCGCCTGCGAGAAGCTAAAGGTATCCAATTAAATCCAAAAAAAAGTACGCTCAGGTCATTGTCGGAATCAAATATATTTACTTGCTTTGTAGCCCCAAAAGTTTTTGGGCGCATTCGGAAGGCTTGAAAAAGGAGAGAAACCCTCCGGGCGCATAATAAGTCTCTCCTGCAAAAGGAAGTATGAAGAAAATGGCTATTGGAGCACTTCTTTGCCTGCTCAGCATCCCGCTGAAGGCAGAAGTATCCTACATTCAAGTCTGGCTCTCTTCAGGCAAGCAAGTTCAATATAAATTGAGTGAGCGACCACGTGTTGTTAGAGAAGCCAAAACACTGCGCCTTACGACATCCAGCGTAGACGTCGTTTATCAAGCAGGCGAAGTACACAAAATCACGTATCTAATCCCCTCCGGTTTAGATGCAGCTACGACGGCGCCCGGACAAAAAGGCACGATCACCGTGTCCGATGACCAGATGCAAATCATCGGTTTTATACCCAACGAGGCCATCCGCATTTTCGACGCCGGCGGTCGGTTGATCAAGCAAGTCAAAGCTGACGAAAAGGGAAGTCAAACCATCTCACTGAGCGCCTTCCCCGCCGGCACCTATATCGTAAAAAGCCAACAACAATCATCTAAATTCATCCGAAAATGAAAAAATCTCTTCACCCCATAGCCCTCTTATTGCTCTTTTTCCTTTTGGGCGCAACGAGTGCAGCCGCACAAGGCGTATACATCTATAAGAACGGCAAAAAGCAAGTCTTTCACGCTTCTGAAGTCGACAGCCTCGTATTCTTTGAAAACGACGACAGCACCGATCCATCGGTGACGCCCGCTCCGCTCCAACTGCCCACCGCTCAATTTGACGCCGACATCAACGACCTCATCACAGCCGAGCAAGCCCGCGGTTTTACGGTTAGCAAGACCGACGACACACACCTCACCTTGACCAAGACGGAAAATGGTGAGACCTTCAATTGGATCTACACCTTCGATGCATCCCAATCTTACAAGTATGCGAAGTGCGCCATCCCCGCCGGTGGCGAAGAGGCATTCAAAGCCTCACTACGCAAAGCCGGCTACGAATTGCGCCCCGAAGCATCGCGCAATGCTGAGGTTCTCGTCTATGTTAACGAGACGAGCAAGACGGTCATCTTCATCAACAAGACCGGCGCGCGAGCTGAATACATTTTCGGCGAATATGACGAGACGCCGCAGTCCTGGACGCGCATCGATTTGCTCAAAGACGCCAAGACGGGCACTTGGATGCCTTACAACGGCTACCACGCGACGCTCGAATTGCTCCAACTCTATGCTAAGCGCCTCAACCACAAATTAGACAACGAAAAGTCAAAGCCGGCCAACGGCGTTTACGTCTATAAGACGGGCGACGAGCAATGGCCATCCATCAAATATTGGTTTGACGTGAAGACGAAATCGCAACTTGAAGAGGCGTCGATCTACGTTAACCCGGCCAACATCCCGACGCCGGCTGACGTGACGGCTTATCTCAAGACGCTCAACTATCGCTATACGGGTCTGACTGACAACGAAGGCTACACCATCTACTACAACGATCCCCTACCCTCTGCTTGCTACGTGCTGATGGTCGATAAGACGGGCGGTAAAGGCACATTTGAGCCGCAAATGCACTATACATACTCTGACTTAACCGGCCATGTGCCGCCGGCTGTTGTCGATCTGCCGATGCCGATCGTAGAATTTGGCACAAAAACGATGGACGAAATCCTCGTCGAATATCGCAAACTCCCCTACTATGTCAGTGAAGAGAAAAACGAGATGGGTATCATCATCAATACCAACTCATCCCACTTCCCGAAACTCCTTTTGATGGAAGACGGCGGCAAATATTTCGCAGCCATCGCCATCACTTTTGACCGCTTAGTGATCCGTGCGCCTTACTTGAGCGAGTATCTCACGGCCAACGGCTACGAGTACAAGCCCGCGGCATCGGCTTTACCTACTTTCGTCAACGCTGAAAAGCAAGTTATGGCGCAGTTTGACGTCGCCGATGTCTACCAATTGGGCTACTACTCTATCTCATTCCAACCCAATGAGATAAAATAAAACAAGCGCCTCGCCGTGATCACCGCATCCGGCCGGCTTTAAGCGATTCCGCAGCCGATTACCCGACTGCGGAATCGTTCGTTTTTAAGTTCCACAAAAAAAGCGTCTGTTTTCGGGGCCATTTGCACCCATCGAAAGCAGACGCTTTATAAGTAGCGAACCTCGCGCGGCCGCTTATGCCTCTTTCATTTTCCCATTACGATAATCAGAGGGAGAAATACCTGTGGCATTCTTAAAATACTTGCCCAAAAAGCTCTGGTTAGGAAAATGCATACGCGCCGTTATTTCTTTAATAGACAGTCCCGTATTGCGCAAAAGCGATTTGATCTGCGTAAGCGTGAGCGACATGAGCCATTGTCCGGCCGTCCGACCGCTTACGGTTTTTACAATTTCTGATAAATATTTAGAGGAAAGCCCCATTTCGTTGGCATACCATTTCACCTCGCGATGCTCCGTATAGCAAGCCTGCGCCAGGTTGATAAACTTGTCAAAGATTACGTAACTATGTGCCGAATGCTGCATCGCTTCCGGGTTGCGCTTAGCCAAGAAATCGCAAACGTCAAAATAGAACACACGCATCAACATCAGAATAGCCTCCTTGCGATAGCCGTGCGATTTGTTTTTAAGACGGCGCATTAGGGCCGCAAAACTATCAAACAACCAGATCTGCTCAGCCTCGGAAAGGTGAATTACGGGGTTCTGCAACAGATATAGCAAAAAGGGCCAAAGATTTTGCAAACCTACAAAACTCTCTTTGCAATAATCTTGAGACACTAAGACAATACGCCCACTAAAGTCCTCGCTCGGGCGGCATTTTTCAAAGACCTGCTCTCCGAAACCCACCAAGAAATCGCCGGGTTTCATCTCATACGCCTTGCCGTTGAGCACGAAAGAAGCACTACCCCGATTGCAGTAGCAGCAGAGCATAAAACCCAGCTGAAGCGTCTTGCCCGAAAAGGTTACGTCGTGAAAATTATCGAGTATGATCAGGTTATTATCTGTATCGGGTGCTCGAAGGCTAGCATAAGGACGAACATCGTCCAAGCTGACTTGCATTAACATCTCAAAAAGTGTTTAATTCCAAATTGTGTAGAGGCAAAAATACGCTTTTAAAAGCGACAGAACAAATTTACAGCCGTATTTTATACTGATCTCCGCAAACCTTTTCGGCGCTTTGTTTCCGCTCCGCTTCTTGTCATGCTTTTTCGCACATAATTATAGGCCGTTTTATCATCTTATAATTGGAAGATATCACAAAAATATCCGGGTATTTCAACCCTAAAAACAGAATATTTATCGATCAATCTCCAAATAAAAATAAAGCACACTAAATATTACGCCTTAAAATTCCAAACCATCTTCCGGCGGTGCTCCTGATCAGAAAAGGCCATTGCCCGCCGCGTCTACTACCCCGCCTCTTCTGCGCTGCACCGCCCCACTGCAGAAGGCTGTAGAGGTAAATTCTGAATCATCACTGCGCCGTTTTCGCCCACCACATTCCGCCCATCGACGTTGTCATCACGAGCGTAAGCCTTTTTCATCACGAGCGCAAGCATTTATTATCGTGAGCAAAAACCTTTGTCGTCGTGATAAAAAAGCGTGCAGATGATTTTGCGCCACTTATAAACCAAGCTTGCTCACCCAAAGCCAAGGGCTGCGCACCGCAAACAACCCGCTACGCATTGTGAGGCTTTCGCTAAGGCGAAAAGACGAGTTGATTGGAGATATGAAAAGAAAAAAGCCGCTCGATTTCGTAGGTCATACGATAATCGAACGGCGCTAGAGAGGGCGTCGGGCTCAACACGATTGGGGTTTCGTCAGGCCTCTCTCACGAAATGGGGGAAGGCCGGTTCGCCCAAATGGGGTGCATAGGAGAAGCCTTCATAAGCAAAGTCGGCCAAAGCTGATGGTTGGTCAGCCGCAGTTTGGAGCAGATGGCGCACCATAGCGCCGCGGCAGGCTTTTGCCCAAACGGCTTGTACGTGCAGCCGGCCCTGCTTGCGAACATAAAAGAGGGGCTTGACGACTTTTACTTCGCGGCAAACGCGCGCCCAATCGAAGAGGCGCTCATATTCGCCGGTCGAAAGGTGGACCAGGATGCCATCGTCGGCTTGTACGGCGCGAATGAGGTAATCGGTCAACTTGTCGCGCCAAAAGCGATCGATGGGTTTGTCGTTTGTTGCTTCCAAGCGCACGGTGTGCTCCATTCTGTACGGAACGATAGCATCCATCGGTCGCAACAGGCCGTAAAGGAAGCAGGTGATGAACAAATGTTCCTGCGCAAAGGACAAGGCGGCCGCATCGAGCGTGTGCGCCATCAGCGCTTGATAGGCGCGCCCGTTGTAGGCCATTATGGCGGGCATCTTTTCGGCTAAGAAGAAGTTTTGATAACGTTGTTGATTCTCTAAAGCCAACTGCCGGCTACACCCCAACTGCTCCGCCTGTTCGTCAAGATTGAGGCGGGCCATTTCTTTTGCGAGCCGATCAGCCTCAGCCTGAAACGCGGGGATCGTCAGCGGCTTTGCGGCGACCTCGGCCGGGCTAAGCATCATCTTCGCATTGGCCAGCAGGATTTGCATAGGGGCTTATTTGTTGATGTAGTCTAAGATTTGTTCGGCGTGAATCTTAGTTTTGATTTCTTTAGGCGTGAAGATCTTTTCTACGATTCCCTCTTCGTTGACCAAATAAGTTGTGCGAAGAATGCCGAGCGTGCGACGTCCATAGTTGACTTTCTCGCCCCAAGCACCGATAGCTTGGAGGAAGGTCGTATCAGTATCAGCGATCAAGGGAAATTCAAGTCCCTGCTTGTCGGCAAATTTCTTTTGTAGTTCTTCACGATCCTTGCTAACGCCAACGATAGCATAGCCGGCAGCTGCCAATTCTTCTTTATGTGCCTGCAAAGAACAAGCCTCAGCCGTGCAGCCCGGCGTATTGGCTTTTGGATATGTATATAAGATCAATTTCTTTCCGCGATAGTCACTCGCTTTTATCTCTTTACCATCTTGATCTACACCGAAAATCTCGGGTATTTTATCTCCTACCTGCATAATGTTTTAATTAGTCAAATTGTTTTATGATTGTCTATATAATAAAAGACGAATGGAGACTTCATGCCCCCGGACCTTATTTCTTTGTGCCCAACAGTGTGAGCGTGCGCCTTGGGAGTCCACCCAGCAACGTTGCTCGGATATGACGCGGAGAAAGCGCATAAAAGAGCCGATAATGATGAAGCTTGATTCGAAGCGTCTCCCAGTAATAGCGAAATCCGCTACGCACGGCGTGGTGCTTAGCTTGCATACCGAAATTGCCGCCACGGAAAACAATGCGCAAGATGTCGTTCTCGTAGCGCTTAGCCTTCTCGGAGATCGGCAAAGGAAAATCTTCAAGCGGCAAGCCCAATTTGTCTATAAGTATCCACCCTATGGCCTCAAAAGCAAGCGTAAAATTCAGAATCTTGAGATGCTGTTGCAGAGCTGTACGATCTATTTTGCCGCGCAAGGCGTGGAGCAGCACTGCCACGTCGCAAAACTGGCGCAATCCGACACCAAGTTCGATTAAATGAAAATAGAGGTGCAAAAAAGTATAGAGCACGTTGAGTGTAGGCGCAAGCGTGGGCACTTTGAGCCCGTTGACCTCAATGAAATCAGTAGGCGTATCACTTAACAGTTGATTCCAATAAAGCCGATCAGCCTTGGTGTCGAAATCTAAGGTATCAAAGTGCATCTCCAGCAAGACCTTTCCGTGATAGAACTCGATGGCGTGATCTTCATCAGGACGCTCAAGCTTAACGCCCCAAGCATTTTGCAGAGCATCGACAGCTGCATCAAACGACTGCGGGGGGCAATAAAAATCTATATCACCCGGCGTGCGCTCTTCCGGATGCGGATACAGAGCAGCCAAAGTTTGCCCTTTAAAGACAAAGAATGGCTGTTTTTTTTCTTGCAGGACGTTGACCAGATTCGTCAATTCGTGCTGTAAAAGCGCATTGGCTTGACCTATGCGCTGCGAAAAGCCAAAAGCCATCAAAGCATCTCGCGGCTGTAGCGAAAACTTCCGGCGGACCAGCTCACCACAAACAATTCCGGCGACCGTTTGCTGCTTGGCCAATTCAAAGAGTGGTGCGAAGTCAAGGGCCTCTTGTAAGGACTCAGGCGGGGGCGTACTCCACAAAGCTGTGCGCAGTAGCGCCAAGAGCATTCTTGTCGGCTTCATCATTAGTTTAAGCGGGAGCTTTCGCGTGGTCGAGGGAAGAATAAATGGAGTTGCGACTGATGAATTCGGGCACGATGGATTTCATTTTGCGCACAATAGTCATATCGTCAGCGGTGCGCGCCGTCTCTATCAGATCTTCTATATGCTGATTCACTTCCGTGTAGTCGTACTCGCGCACCTTGGCGATGCGTATCTTTTCATTGAAGGATGGGAGCGTGCCTTCTTTATCGTTCAAGACTTCTTCATACAATTTTTCTCCGGCGCGCAAACCGGTATATTCGATCTCGACATTCGTAGCGCCGGAAAGGCGAATCATACGCTTGGCCAAATCGGCGATGCGGACGGGTTTACCCATATCAAAGACGAAGATCTCGCCGCCATTACCTTTCGTGCCGGCCTCCAAAACCAGTTTGCAGGCTTCGGGAATAAGCATGAAAAAGCGGATAATGTTGGGATCTGTGACGGTAACCGGACCGCCGGCGCGGATCTGCTTTTCAAAAAGGGGGATGACGGAGCCATTGGAGCCCAAGACGTTGCCGAAGCGGGTCGTAACAAACTGGGTCGTGCCTTTGACTTTGTTCTCTTTTTCTGCCTTATCAAGACTTTGCACGTAGATTTCGCAAATTCGCTTGCTACATCCCATCACATTGGTTGGATTAACGGCTTTATCGGTAGAAACCATCACGAACTTCTTCACGCCATACTTGACGCTCAAGTCGGCTATTATCTTCGTGCCGTTGACATTGTTGAGGATACTCTCGCTCGGATTATCTTCCATCATCGGCACGTGCTTGTAAGCGGCGGCGTGGAAGACGTAGTCGGGGCGAAAGGCGGAGAAAATCTTTTCCATTCTTATCTCGTTCGTAATGGAGGTGACGATAGTCGAGACTTTAATGCCCGCGAAGTCGTGCAACATCAAAAGGCGTATATCGTGTTGCGGCGTCTCTGCTTGGTCGATAAGCATCAATTCGGCCGGCTTCAGCAAACTGATTTGCCGCACCATCTCGCTGCCAATGCTGCCCGCAGATCCGGTAATCAAAACGCGCGTGCCGGCTATTTCTTGACCTACACTCTGCATATCAACCTGAATCTCATCGCGCGGCAAAAGGTCTTCGATGCTGATCTCCTTTAGCGTCGCTTGAGGTATGCTTTCTGAAGAGCCGTCCCACTCGCGCGCGCCTTCAGTCATATATATATGTACGCCGGCATTGATCAAAAGATCTTGCAACTTCTCGTTGCTGCGAAACTCATCGTTGCGCAAGGGAGAGATCAGAACGGCTTTGATCTTCGAATCTTTAATGATTTCCTCTAAATCGCTGTCTGCTTGGTAGACGCGCTGCCCCATTAAGAAGATGTCCTTCAGTGTGGGATCGTGAGAAATAAAACCTTTGAGGCGAAAGCGCCGAGGCTTCTCGTTGTTTATATTTTTCGCCAAACCTATACCGCCATTCTTAACACCATAAATCAAAGCGGCGGCGGCGCCATCACTATCAAACGTCGTATCATAAAGCATCTTGACCACCACGCGGAAAGCCCACAACAGGACTGTTTCGGCAATGTAGATGGCTAAGATATGGCGCGTATGAAGTGGCAAGAACCATGTATTACCTTCCCAAAAGAGGATCGGATAATGTAAAATCAGCACGCAGCCGCAAGCCAAAGCCATCGCGTAGCCCACACGCTGTAAATCAATGAATGAGGAATAGCGAATCACGCCCGAATAGGTATGAAAAACGCGAAAACCCAAGACATTGAACACCATATAAAGGAGCAACGTGTATGTCAGTGGGACGAAATGGATCATCGTATTATAACCTCTGAAGAAGAGGAAGAATACAAAAATCCCGGAAAGATAGCAAATCAGACAATCAATGAAGAGTATGCACCAATAAGGCAGAGAATCGCGCCTAAAATACCAATTGATGAGTTTGTTGAAGAAGTTTTTCATAACCTCCATTATAATTAGAAGATGCTTAATCTAATGCTGCTTTTATCTCCTTCACGATTCTTTCGACCTCACTTTCGCTCACGCAAGGGCCGGACGGCAGGCAGAGGCCTCGGCAAAAGAGTTCTTCGCTTACGCCATTAACATAGGCGGGACTTGTTTGATAAACGGGCTGCTTATGCATTGGTTTCCAGAGTGGGCGACTTTCTATGCCTACCTTATCTAAAGCTATGCGCAAGGCTTCTACGTTAGTTGCCGGCTCGCAATCGGTATGGATCTGCCCCGTGGCGTGCACCACACCTGCAGCGCCACCGACAGCTCCTTCAACTGCCTGCGTGTAAGTTTGCGCTTGACCTTTGATTTTCAACTCAGGCGATAAGAGAATCGTATTCAGCCAAAAGTTCGAATCACATTCTCCATCAGGGTTTCCGTGGAAAGTTATACCAGCAATCTTACTAAATGCCGCTTCATACAAGCGAGCCACGCGGCGATGGTGAGCGATGTGTTCGTCGAGCACCGTCATTTGTCCGCGACCTATACCGGCGCAAACGTTACTCATGCGATAGTTGTAACCAATCTCTTCGTGCTGATAGTAAGGAAAAGCCTCGCGAGCCTGAGTAGCATAAAACATAATGCGCTGCTTCATAGCATCGTCAGAGCAAATAAGTGCACCGCCGCCGGACGTGGTAATCATCTTGTTGCCATTAAAGCTCAGCGCGCCAAAGCGGCCAAACGTCCCGACAACCTGACCTTCATAGCGCGAGCCCAAGCCTTCGGCAGCATCTTCCAAGACAGGAATGTCGTATTTCGCCGCCACGTCCATAATCTCGTGGATCTTGGCCGGCATACCATAAAGATATACGACGATAACAGCTTTAGGCTTCCTGCCGGTCTTCGTAATACGATCTTGTATGGCACGATCCAGCAGTTCCGGGTCCATATTCCAAGTTTCCCGCTCTGAATCAACAAAAACGGGAACAGCCCCTAAGTAAGTTACGGGATGGGAACTGGCGCAGAAAGTAAAGCTCTGACACATTACCTCATCGCCGGCTTTCACCCCCAAAGCGATTAGTGCCAAATGGATGGCTGCCGTACCGGAGCAAAGCGCCACAACGCTCTTGTCCTGCAAACCGGGTAAGCTATCAAGCCATAATTGTTCCGGATCATCACAATGCGCCAGAATGCGCTGTGGGTAATCCTCATCATCAAAGTCTTTTTTGGCATCGACGGACTTCACGAAACGTGCCAACTCATCTTCGAAAGCATTGACATTGGGGCCCAAAGGCACCACCCAATTGGTATCAAATGCTTCTTGAATGTACTTCATCTCATTGCCGCTCATATGAGCTAAGCATAAATACGTACGGTTTGCCATCCTTATCTAATCTAATTTACTTTGCCAACTCGTCCTTCTTTACAATCACCACGCTGTCATACATCATCATCAAGACATCGTCATCGTAATTGCCAAACTGCTCTTCGTTTGTTTTCCCTTCCATATTACGGTGGATCAACTTAAAGAAGTCAACTCCGGCACCATAAGCATGAAGATAAGCACCGCCAAAACGCGGGTTAACTTCGGAAAGGTAATATTCTCCATCTTTGTACCAGAAATCCATATCAACGGGGCCGTTGAACTCAAGCACCTTGCAAATCTCCTTGATGAATGCAAACAATTTCGGGTCTTTAAAAGATATCGTCTTGTTGGCACCACCGATCTTCGTTTCGAGCTTGCGCTTTGAGAAAGCAGCTACCGGTTGATGAGAAAAACAATCGATATAGACATCAGCATCACAATCGCCGCCATCCATAAATTCTTGTATGATATAGTCGAACTCCGCTTCTCTAAAATAGGCCTCCAACTCTTCTCGCGTATCGCACTTATGAATCCCTACACTACCGCTACCTGTGCGCGGCTTTATAAAGACGGGAAAGCGAATTTCTCCTTTTGCATAGCCCTCATTAAAATGTTCTAAGCTATCGTAGGTAAGCACCGTGCGAATATTGTTTTGATGGAGATACTTAAACATATCATATTTATCAAAACAATGGCGAGCTGTTTCCTTTGAAGGGGCTAATACGAGAATGCCCTCCTTCTCAAATACATCTCTATGCTTAGCTAAAATCTCTATTTCAGGATCAATCAGCGTCGTAATGGCTTTTACGTCATTGCTTTTAGCAATCTCCAATACAGTCTGAACATAATTGGGATCATCTATACGCGGCACCAAATATTGTCGGTCCGCAAGATAAAGCGCAGGGGCAATGTTTGAGTTATCTGTAGCTATGATTTGACAAGTATCTTGCAAAGATTCTTTCAGATACCTAAAGAGTTGGGCTCTGCGACCACAACTACAAAACATGATATTGTTCATATTCCCAAAAAATTATGCTGTTTATACTATGCTCTTTTTCCCTTTCAGGCGAGCAAGTCAAATATTGCAGGGGTGACGCTGCAATGTCTTATTATTTTAATACTATATATAAGTGTCTTTCTTTTCAGAAGATATTCTCTTTGCTATTGCTCAAAAGCAACAGCAGCTGATCTGACCTTAGTTAGTCCCATCAAAATCCTCCACAGTAGCCTGTCCTTCCTGCGAAATTCCCTCGCGTTTGAGGACAGATTTTATTGTATAATAAATGACCTTCAAGTCTGTCATTAACGAGAGATGGTCTACGTACCACACATCGTAGGCAAACTTTTGCTTCCAACTGATGGCGTTGCGACCATGGCATTGTGCCCAGCCCGATATTCCGGGACGCACCTCGTGGCGGCGGGCCTGCTCCGACGAATAGAGGGGAAGGTATGAAACGAGCAAGGGACGCGGGCCGATAAGCGACATATCGCCTTTTAGGACATTGATCAACTGGGGTAACTCGTCAATGGAAGTAGAGCGAACGAAACGGCCTACGCGTGTCAAACGTTGTTCATCGGGGAGCAATTCGCCATTTACATCACGCTCATCGCTCATGGTCTTAAACTTAATTACGCGAAAAATCTTCGCATGTCTGCCCGGGCGCTCTTGTAAGAAAAAAGCACCACCGCCCTTGTTTGCAAAATGTAGCCAAAGGGTCACGATCAGCAAAAGCGGCGCAAGACAAATCAAGGCCACCAATGCTATAATAAAATCGAAGCAACGTTTAAAAAAATGTTTGTACATACATAATGGTTGATAAAGCTGAAGGTCGTTTGCAAATCGTATGCAAGCCGTTAAAGTCCGGCGAGGCTTAGAAACAGAACTTATATGTTTCTACTATTGAAACCAAAATAATAGCTATTTTATATAGCGAAAAAGCGTATTCTGCGCTGATATTTGAATGCGGCGCACTGTATCTTGTTTCGTTTGCCGGCAGCAAACTATCGTTTGGTAGGAGCAAACCATCGTTTGCTCGAGGAAAGCCATCGTTTGCCGAGGCCAAACAATGAAGTGAGCAGTGCTGTGTAGCATTATATGCGTTGAAAGTTCTCAGAAAAGTTGTTGTCCGATCAATTGAAGCCGACTATGTGCCAATCAAATCGCGCGCATCGGAAGAAAAGATGTGATGAACAAAGTCTCGAATGGGTCGGTAATCCACAGGGTGAAGATATAGATGAGCGCGCAAGGAGTGTCAGAAATACAATGATTTAGAGAAGGATTTCTACTTACACTACGCGAATCTATTCTTTTATCTATAGGCGATCATATTCCTCGCGCAATGCTTCCCAGACGGCATGTTGCTCGTAGCGAGAGAGAATCATCGGACGCGCATTGCGTGCTAAATCGCAGACCAAGGGTCGATCTTGCAGGAAACGCAGCATAGCTTCGTAGAGGGCGGCCTCATCGCGCGGCGGAATCAACAGTCCGTTGCGGCCGGCCTCAACGATTTCGTTGCAACCCAAAATGTCGGTAACGATAGCAGGAAGTTGCATCGCGCCGGCCTGCATCACGACATTGGGAAAGCCTTCGCGATAACTCGGAAAGGCCAAGGCATCGGCCGCCAACAAATAGGGGCGAACGTCTTGTTGATAACCCACATAACAAACTGCGGGTGATTCTTTCAAAAAGGCTTCATTCTCGGGTTGTAAGGGATCTAATTCGCTTTCGAAGCAGCCAACCAAAATCAGCTTGCAGTCGGACCGCTCCTGTTCTAAGCGCCTCATAGTAGCAGCCAATTCGTTCATCCCTTTATCGCCCACGATTCGTCCGATAAAGATGAATGCAAAATCTTCGGGGCGAAGTCCGAGCGAATTGCGAATACGAGCGCGAGCATCAGCTCCCTGCGTCGCTTCAACAGCTGCGGGAGAAAAATGCTTCGTATCAATACCGTTAATATTGCCGTTGAGCACGACGCGCATCGGTTTGCGCGTAATGCGGTCGGCATAGAGCGTTCGTTTCACGCCCTCGCCTTCCGGAATCACCTTCGTGGCAAATGCGCAACTCAAACGCTCCATTGTCATCAGAATTTTGCGAAAGAGTCCGCTTGCACCTTGATACCGCAGACCGGTGACGGTATAAAGGCGATGCGGGACGCGCGCCAACCAGCCGGCAATCATCGCGAGCAAACTACCCTTGGGCGTATTGCTGTGGATAATAAGAGGTCGCTCGCGGCGAAACGTCCGATAGAGCTGCCAAAGGCATTTCAAGTCAGGCAGCAGAGCGATCTCACGATGCATCGGCACTTCGATCGTGCGCACACCTTCACGCTCGCCGACGCTATGCAAACAGCCCGTATCGTTGGACAAGGCCACGACATCGTAATACTGATTCATATAGCGCAGTTGCCCTTTCAGAAGGCCGTCAAGACTGATGTCGGCGGTCGTAATGCGGATGAGCTTTTTTTTCATACGCTACTTATTGCTCAAAATCTTGTGATAGACTGCTTCATATCCGACAACCATCTTACTGATATCAAATTGACGTGCACGTTGGAGGCAACGCTCGGCCGTCGTTTTATAGTAATCAGCATCCTGCTGCAAGCGCTCAATGGTCTCGGCCAAGGCCTTGTCGTCTTCGTGGGGGAAAAGTAGGCCGAAGCCTTTGGTCACTTCGCGTAAACCATTGACATCACTAGCAATAAACGGTTTTCCTGCCGACATTCCTTCGACATTGGAAAGCGAAAGTCCCTCCCAGTGGGAGGACATACAGATGATGTCCGCCGCTTTCAAAACATTGGGGATGTCTGTGCGCAAGCCTAGGAAGCGTACACGGTCGGCCAGTTGCAGAGATTCGACTAAAGCCTCCACTTCCGCTTGGCGATCGCCTATACCGGCCAGCCATACTTCATAGGCTTCGCGATCCAAACGACTCAAAGCGCGTATTAAGGTATCTTGATCTTTGGCATCTCTAAAGCCGGCCACCATCAAGAAAGCCGTGCGCCCACCTTTCAAACGCAGGAGTTCGGGATCGGGAGCGGCATTATAAATGGCTTCTACATCCACTCCGTTGTTGATCGTCGTAATATTTTTATAGCGAGCAGAATCCGGGCGCTGCCAATCGCCGCCCATATACTCGCGCAATTTCTTTTCAGCTATTTCGCTGATACAAACGACACTGTCGTAACGTCCATACATCCAACTTTCAATCGGCGCATACCATTTCCAATCGCGTTTGCGGTTGGAGGTCGTATGCTCTGTAGTACATAGTCCTACTTTCCTAAACAACTCGGCAATGGCTACGAACAACTGGGGCGAAGAGTTGTGCGTGTGGACAATATCATAGTCTTTCATCAAACGATAAAGGCGGAAGATATAGGACGGATGGTAAAAGCCTTTACCCAACTTGTAGAGTTTGACGCCAGGATTAGTCGCCAGCAAGCGATCTATTAGGGGTGTCGACAAATCGTCAAGGATACAAACGTCGGCTTGATAACCGGCGGCCCGTAGACGAGTCACCAAGTTGACAACTAAGGTTTCCGCTCCCCCCACTCGCAGCGAGGTGATGACTTGAAGTATTTTCATCCTTACTTTTTAAGAGAAACTAAACGCTTATAGCTTATCGAGGGCGAATGCACGCGATTAGCTTGCGCAGCCGCATATTGTCGAAGCCTAAAGCATCGGTTACGATATAGCCTTTATACATATTAAAGGTGTGCATACCTATGTTTAATTATATAGGATTTCATCAACGACAATCTATTCACCAGACGAAAAGCAGTTCAAAGAGTTTCGAATATCACATAGCGTCCATCAAGGAGAGATTTTACAAACTGTTCTAACGACATTTTCTCAAATCATTTAAATGCATGAGAAGTCCCAGCGGCCAAGTCCAGAACCAGCGTATAGGAAGCTTAATGGCTGGCATTTGACCTTTCACGCAGCAACGAAATCTCCAATAATTTATGGCAGATTTTACTTTTAATTTCATTGGAACATCATAAGCCAGCATTTCCTGATAAGTCGTCATAGTTAAAATCGGACTGGCCATACGCGTTTTTATAATATTGGAAGTGATACCCCCTTGTTGATATTCTGCCCAATAAATAACTTTATTGAGAAAGCGTAAACGGTATTTCGTTCCTATGCGATTCCAAGCTAACACTTCCGGACAAAAATGTTCGCCGGGAACTTCCGGAAAAGGAAATTCTCTTAAGACATCACTTCTAAACACCTCTTTCATGTCGCCATCAATAGGATGATTAAATCTAACTTCAACATGATTCCCATCCATTACTTCTTGAGGAAGTCCTGTGCCTACAATTTCTCCTGTTGAAAAATCAGCATCTAATCCTCCAATACCGGCGAATGACTTATCATGGCAAATCTTCTTCCATTCTTCAGCTACAATCTCCAAGGCATTATCCGGCAAGACATCGTCACTATCTACAATAAAGAACAATTCTCCTAATGCCTCTTTCGCGCCCAAATTATGCGCCGTATGTTTCCCTCCGTTCTCTTTATAAAAATAACGAATGGAAAAACCTACTTCCTCCGATTTACGGATAAGCTCATCTACTATTGCCGCCGTATGATCTGTAGAGCCATCGTCTACAATGATCCATTCAAAGTCCTTAAACGTCTGCTGCGTAAGACTATCGTAGACTCGAGGCAGCAAACCGGCGCGATTGTAAGTAGGAGTAAAAACAGTAAACAGCATTTCTTAATTAACGTGAGTGCGATATAAGAAAAGTCCTCTAAAAGTTGTGGGAGCAAACAGTTTTCCGAAACTTTATGATTGTATATAACGCAGGTAGAAAATATGACTCATTCCTATGACTGCTACAAAGTTAATGGCGCGAGTCTGTATCTTCGATGAGTTTTGCTAATGTTTGACATCAAGGCTAAGCATACTTTGCAAATCTACGGTAAAAGACATCGCAATCGGTCCTTCCATCATCAGAGCGTGAGCGCTAAAACTTTCTCTGAATAAGCCAAGGAAAAATCACGCTTAGGAGAGTGGAAAAACTTGCTTAGGAGATCGAAAAAATTGTCTCCTATGATCGGAAAAATTCTCTCCTAAGACAATTTTTTCTTTCCTATAAGAAAGTTTTGCGCCGCCTATGGACAAGTCTTTGTGCATACGAGAGCGGAAGTATGGCTTAGGCTTGAAAGCAATAATTACTACCGATTGCTTGTCGCCCACTTAGTCGTCTTTTTTCGTTTCCTTCTTGCTTTAGCACGATATCGTATGCTTCATTTCAGTAGAAGTAGATACTTATAGCGAATTCTCATTTAATAATTTTTCAACAAGTAGAAGAGCAAGAATGATTTAACAGGCGCCGAATAACTTGCTCGGGCGAAATCCATTTTTTGAAATATGAGCGGGCGCCTTGCTCCAACTTCTGCCTATATGCTACATCTTGCGTTATACGAACAATGGCATCATATATTTCCTCCGGCGTCTGTACAAAATGTACATTCTCCCCATGAACCAAACCCTCTCCGGGCATTGCGCGGGTTAGTGGCGTAGATATGATGGCTTTCCCCATACACAGATATTCAGCCAACTTCCAACCATGACATTCACAAACAGAAGGCGTATTGAAAACAAGTACGCTTTCTTGCGTCTTGCGAATATAGTCGTCCATCGATAAGCGTTGTTCATAAATAAAATCTTTATAAAGCTCCTTATAACGTGGATAGTCCGGCATCTCAGCCAACACGTCGTCACCATGAAGGAAATAAAGTCCACCTTCTATCTGCAATCCGGCCTTTTGACAAGCTTTCAAAAATTCTCCACGATACATATTGGTATCTGTTGCTGCAAAGCGATTATACCAAAGAGTAGAAGCGTGGAAGATATAATGATCCTTAACCTGAATTGGCCTTGTGTAATGAGCTAATGGACGTCGTCTGATGTTGGTATAAAGATAATCTCGCAAATAAGCTTTAAAAGGCAGCGCTGTATGCTTCCGCCCTTTTATGTAATGTAAAAGGCAGTTAAAAACGGAAATGAATGATCGGTGTAAAGTGATGCCAAACTCCGGGCCTATTGCTTTTAATTTCTTCAATTGTGTTACCTGCTCAAATGTAGGATTCACTTTACCATAGACATCACACCATTCATAACGATCTTCAAACACTACGGCTCGATCTTCTGTATCTATAAATATCTTCTGTACAAACGTCCCTTCTTTGCAAACAAGCGCCAGCCCGCTATTATAATCGGGAATCGTCTCGTATTTTAGCGACCGAAAAGGACGAACATCATAGCTGATATTACGCCTCCCCACAACTTGAGCGAGGCCGTATAAATACCAAGAGGCATAATTATATTTTAGACGGGGATCAACTATCAGTTGCATTCTATTCTTATTTCTGTGGGTATATCAGATTGTAGAATTTATCATGATCATATTTGTAATCGTATTCATAACTTTGATAGATAAAGTCATCTGATCTGTGGCCAACGGATAAAAAGGTCTTATAAGGACGTATCAAAATACCCCAAGCAAAAAAGATACGCAAATAAAGGACTAGACAAAGCACAGTGACGAAACTACGCAAGCCGTTCGTATTGCGATAGCTACAAAATTCAGACATCATAATCATCACACCCAAAGAGCAGTACCAAGCAATACGGCCGCCATCAGAAGAACGGCAGAAAAAGAGCAAGACACCACAAAACATCAGATATACATTCAACAGGACCAAGCTCCGCCTATCTGTTTGTACCTTAGCATAGTTCTTCAATAAGATAAAAAGGAAAAGGAGAGCTTCAACCACATACTCAATACGGAAACCATATTCTGCAGTCTGGGAATAATTCGTAATCTTCATATTTTCGGTCACACCACCTGCCACAAGAAATAAAGACTTAGTTATACCACTCAATCCTAAAAAGAACAAGAGACTCATCACGAGAAGAATTTTTGAGGGAGCATATTTCTTCTGTGGGATGAAGTATAAGAGGATAAAATAAGCTGCTGAATTATGAATCAAAGTAGCCGCAACAACAAATGCGGCAAAGCGCCAAAACTTACGTTCAACAGCAAAAGGAATAGCCATCCAACAAAAACCGCAGGCCAACACCTGGCGCAGATAGGTAAAGCTAAAGAAGAATATTAGTCCAAGGAAAATTAGCAGACTAAAAAATGGATACTTCGTATGTTTATATAAAGACAAAGGCAAGAGTACGTAAATCAAAAGTGTTACAAACAGAATAAAAATGTATCGATTAGGCGTAAAATACCCCACGAGGCTATTCAGCAATCCATATACGGGCTCATTTTTAAAAAGCAAGAGGAAATCAGCATTAAACAATCCTTTTCCCAAATGTACACTCCATGCTTGCCCTTCAAACGCTTCAGCATAAATATACCTATCATAACCACCCAGCATATCCCCCAAACCTACAAAGAGGCCAATGAAAAGACAATATACGAGGAAAAACGATTTCGAAACTTTAGGCTTATCAAAGTTAGCCCAAGCTAATAGGGCCGTAACGACAAGTAAAATAATATATTGCATAGCTTATATGCTTAATCAATAAATGCGTATAGTTTTTCTACTTCTGAAGAATTGTCAACAATGTGAGCGTTTAAATAAGCTACATAGGATTGACGTAACTCTTTATTGGCTGCCAATTCGATAATAGCATCAGCTAACGCATCACCATTCATCTCGCATATGCTCGCGTTCACTCTGTCCTCAAATTGATCATTAACAGTAGAGAAATTAGTGACAACAATGGGCTTACATAAAATCTTGGCTTCATCTAGCGCAATAGACTTTCCCTCGAAGCGAGCAGGGTGGACGTAAATATCGGCTGCTTTAATATAAGGATAAGGATTAGAGCGAATACCTAAAACAACAAAGCGATCCGCTAAACCCTCTTGTTCAATTCGCCTGATCAAATCCTTCTCTACCACCTTGCCAACCAACATCCATTTGAACTCTACACCTTTTTTCTGCAAAATTTTAACCGCATCTATCGAAAAATCTGTGCCTTTTCTGCGCATAATATGACCAAGAGAAACTAACAACAAAGGGGCAATAGGTAAATCTACAGTCTCATTGGCCTGCTTGGTTATTAAGACAGGAGAAGAAATATTCTGCATTACAGAAATTTTATCCTTACATTCCGGAAAATAAGCTTTTAAAACATCTACACAAGTCTGAGAAATCGAGAGAATCTGATCTACCTTAGGATAATACAGCTTATCAGCAGCGTAGTAATAGGGCCATTTGCTATAATCATTATGAAAAAACGTAATTTTCTTTTTCCCATCCAACTTGTCCACCATATAATACAACTGCTGTTGGCCGCCATAATCTACAATGAGATCAAATGAAAGGTCGGTAAAGCGCGGCATCAAATAAGCCAACCATCTACCGGCCCAAGCGCGGGAAAATTTCGAAAGCAGCATACGGATCAAAGAGCCTAGCGCCAACAATAAATGACCGGTAAACAGCAAAGCACGTACACCGCTAAGTCCACGATGAAGATTTTCTATTTCGCGGTTGACGTGAACTGTAATATCCGAAGGAAGATATGGAGAAAGAATATCTCCTGCCCGATCAAGCAGAAGCAAATGGACGTCATACGTTGTGCGGTCCATCACATTGAGTAGATTAACAATGCTCTTTGAAACACCGCCCGACTGTAGCGTTCCAATCATAAAGAGTATTCTTTTTTTCATAATGGTCACACAATTAAATATCTTTGTAGAAAAGCATTCAATCTATCTATCACAACAGCTACAAGATAACTCATACAGAGCAGCACAAGAAAGATGAGCAGCGGATATTTGAATCCATATATAAAGTCTTGAAACAAATAGTAGCAAAAATAGGTATGGACAAGCCACATACTCGTAGAGCGACGGCCAAAGGCATTCAGACTGCGATCAAGCCAAGCCGGACGCTTAATGCAGACGAAAAGGAGGATGAAAGCTGTCACATAAAAAGGATAAAAGAAAGATTGGTACGTATTGCGCACAAGAATAATACCTATCATTAAAAGAGGCAAGCCAATTATAGGCACCCACGTCGGCACGCGTTCTCTAAAACGCGAAAGGGGAAACCTTTGGGCTGAAGCGGCCCCTAAAAGGAAAGGTAGCAAAAGCGTAAAGTAGCTGTCTATCCAAAACAATAAGCGATATTCATCCAACCATTTGCCATCCCAGCGAGAAGCTAATCTGACCAGTAAATAAACAAAGAAAGAGAGGGATAGTATCCATTTATATCCTCTTCGATCTATCTGTCGGAAAATAAAAGGAGCCGTCAGAACCAACAAAGCATAGGGCAGCATAAACCACGTCTCATGATTATAGGAATTTTCCCAAGCTACTATATTCTTAAAGATGGTGACGATGCTACCGGGATAAACTTGCGGATCACCCCAAATACATCCCAAGGGCACAAATAGCAGGAGCGTAAGCCAATAATGCGAATAAAGACGCAAACATCTTTTACCACCCCCGTTTTTATTTGATAAAGATAAACCATACCCACTTAAAAATATAAAGAAGTGGACGGGGTTCATAGCAAAGATGAGCAAATAGACAAGCGGCTGCTCACCAACATAAACTAACGGTGTTGACAAGTCTATCAGCTGCGAACGATTAAACAGATGGGCAAATAGCATGAATAGTATAGCTACGCCCTTCACGGCCATCGTATCCGCCTTGGAGAAGGTATCTTTCATTTATTTTAGCTGAACAGAGATAAAAAGTAAGACTTTATACTTCAAACTGACTCTTCGTGGGCAACTTTCGTTCAAACAGGGCGATCAAGCGGGGCTTCAAGCTCTCATAGTCCTCATAAGAAAGGTCAAAAGAATCGTTTAAGCAAAGAGATTTAACTTGATTGTCAAACATCAGTCGTTCTACCTGATCAAGATTATCTGCACCCAGCTGTATGACTTGCTTCGCACGCAACTGGTTAACCGGATAGAATTTATTGGAGGCCAACTGCCAATAGCGAAAGACGTAGTTGTTGAGGCTCATATTCTCTCTAAACTTCGTACAACTATTGGCCAGCATTTCAGGTTCTCTTTCCCACAACTCTTGATAAGTAGTCTTCAAAAAGGCTTTTTCATTATGTGGTGTATAGAAATGTTGAAACGTACTGCGCCGAAACCATCCTATAATCCTAGCCTGCAGCCAATACTTCAGTCCCAAATAATGTCCGTACCAGGCTCTTCTGTTTTGAGAAACGACCTTACGACGATCGAAATAAGCGTTAACGACATGCGTATCGCAAAACTCCATAACGTTAATGCCCCACCCATCTGTCTTCGGATTGTAACAACCGGCAGTAAACAAATGCTCACAAGGCGCATCACAAGGCAAACCATTACGAAAATAATAATCCGGAGCTATAGGAGCATTGATAAACATGTCGTCGTTGAAGACGACAAATTGCTCACTCAGACCTTTTATTCTATGCAGATTATCCTCAATTGTATTAGCTTGAAACGTAGGCAAAAACTCTTCGGGAATAAAATCACGATGATCTACAAAGGACAATTTAGGGTGATCAAAATTAAGCCACGATGGGCGTTGGTTATCAGCAACGAAATAAATATGACGCACCCACGGAGCATAAGTTTCTACAGCGCGAAACCAATATTTCAATATATCCCAGTCGCGATACCTAACCGAAGCCGCCTGCTGCAGCGTCCCTTTATAGCGAGCTTTCTTCTGCTGCCATTCGGGGTCAGAACCGTCTACCCAAAAAACGACAAAATCTATCTCTTGCATCTTTTATAGAAGCTAAATTTTAAGCATTGAGAAGTCTTTGATACCTACGGACAATAAAGGAATCAGACACAACAACCGGCAATGAGTCACCGCAGAGCTGATTGAAGCAGAAACAAGAAAAAATTGCCCATTCATCAAATGAGTTTGAGCACGCTTCGTTTGTATCCTCCCATTGTTTGGCGTAGGCAAACTATAGTTTGATACCGGCAAACCATAGTTTGGGTTGAGCAAATGATAGTTTGGCCCGAGCAAACAAAATATAAGTCTGGATGTTATTGTAAATCTCCACGATATCCGAATCAATCTATGCGACAAACAATGGAGTCAGAATAGGACTTGTCAGTTATCGTCTCGTCTACTTGAGCGCCACCGCTAACTTCATTCACATACTTTCCCGGTATCTTAATTTTATCCTGCGCTTTCCGTAAGAAATATTCATATTCTATATCTACGTGCCCTATATCTATCGCGCGATAACCGAGCGGAGTTAAATCATAAGCTAAAAGCGTGGCCGTAGGCCCCATCGCCATAATCAGCAGTGCAGATTTAGGGACGATGGATACAATGCATTCAAGAATTACATCATATTTATCGAACGCATTTTCAGCAGGGCCAATGATACGATGTAGCGATTTGCAATTATCAAATAAGTCATTACCTACGCCCAAGCGAGTCTTTACTCCTTCTACAATATAAACATCTCGATCAGCCCACAACTTTTTGAGACGTGCAAAATAGTCGCCATGATCTATACCTTCAAACATCGTATAAGGTCTTGAGACATTAGCCTCGTAATAAGAACGATTAGACTCCAAAAGACGAGCAAACTTTAAGGCATGCTGACGGCGCCAAACGTAAGCGAAAGCCTTCTCGCGAGGACGTTTGTAACGGGCCGTCTTACTCTTCTTCTCATCATAGGAATAATCGTTAATTGCGATCATTATATTGTCTTGCTTGGAGCGTACTATTTCCCTGAGTCTATCACCTAGCTTCTTATTAGGACCTTGAAAACCAATTCGCCCACCCCAGATAACATCAAATTCTCCATTCCCTAACCTACACAACGACTTGTTAGAAGATAATAGTTCGTCTAAAGAATCAAAGAGATCATAGACCTTTGGCTCTTTCCACAGGAGTAAGACTAAGGCACCAAAAGGCTTTTCTATCAATTGCCATTTCAAGCTTCTAAGAATTTGAGAGATGTCCATCTGCTTATTTTAATGAAAAATCATCGCTATTAATTTTGTTAATCGACACACAAAGACATACCAGAATGAATGTCTTTGCTGCAAATCCTTTGCTGGTTTTATGAGCGGATACAAGCGCGTATAATCCATTAAGTGTTCGCGAACTACTTGCGGAAACAATTCTTGCATCACCTGTAATCTTTCACGCTTATCTAAGTCTATGTTTGTATTACTGATGCCGCTCATATCTTGCTCTGCCACAACCAAATCAAGCATTTGATAGGAGCAACCTTGAAAGAGTATGGCTTCAACCCAAAACTTCCAATCTGAAACGATTTTGAAGCGCTCATCATATTGGCATTTATCGAAGACGCTCCTACGTATAAAGGTGGCTTGGTGATTCAGCGTGCTCTGCATCAATTGAACCAATACATCATCTACATATGGGCGCAATAGTTGCCCATTATCCATTCTCAAAATCTGGCAAGCTACGATATCTGATGTTAGTTGCAGAGCTGCTACTTTACTCAAAGCATCACGACCATGAAAGGTGTCTCCTGAATTCATAAAGATCAAATAGTCTCCCTTTGCATGAGAAACGCCTTTATTCATCGCATTATAGACGCCCTTATCGGCTTCAGAACACCAGAACGACAACTTTTGCTCTCCATTCTTTATAATGTCAACACTTCCATCATTTGAACCACCATCAATCACAATAAACTCATAGTCGGCACAAGTCTGGCTAAACACACTCTCCATTGTCTTGCGTAAACCTTCAGCATTATTATAACTGATCGTAATGACCGAGAACTTCATACTACTTTGGCCTTTATTGTTTCCATTATTTTCTTTCTCTCCTTCTTCGTGCATACGATAAATAAGGATGTGATCAACACCAATGCCACAGACAAAGTGCTGATACTGATAAACCTCAATAAATTGTTAGCCGGCATCAATTCCATACAGCAAAAGCACCCCCCCATCACCAAAGCAAACATAAGGAAACAAGGAATAACTGCTTCTTTATAAAACCGACGCCAATTGAAAGTCTTAAGATCATTGCGCAGCAGTCGAACATAATAATTAGACTTAGCCAGCTCCACAATAACCATAAAAACAAATGGAGCGACAGGTGATGCGCCAAACTTAAACAATATATAGGCAACCAACAATACGAGAAGCATCAGGCAACCTTCAAAAAGAGAGTATCTTTTATTCTTGCCCGTAGCCATAATTCCGAAGATTACAGGAGAGAATAAAACGCTAATGATACAAGCCAACAATTGTAGCTTGCAAAACTCTGCAGTATAAGGCGGTGGCGTTACAAGCCACAACCTCAAAATGTAATCGGCACAGAAAAAGAAAGGAGTGGAAAGTAGTAACATCAAGGAAAAAGAAAATTTTCCGGAACTTATTATCAACTCCTCAAAACGATTAAAGTCCTTGGATGAAAAGGATTTCGTAATAGCAGGCCTTACAGACATTGAAAAGTTTTTAGCAAAGCCGGAAATTGCGCCATAAACAGTATTAGCAAAACCGCACGCTGCATTGACAATCACACCAAAGAATACATTCAAAAAGATATTGATACCTTGGTTTTTTAACGTAAAGCTTAAGCTTGCAAAGACGTCCCAAGATGAAAAGATCAGAATAGGCTTCATCAAGCTCCACTCTCTTTGAAAAGAAAACTTACATTCTTTGAAATGACGCTTACAATAAAAATAATATATCGACTGTATCAATAAGGCAAAAAAGAAAATCAAGAAACCATACGTAATCAACTTATCAAAAAACACGAAGTAGACGACAAAGCAAGCGACAAGCTTTAAGACCGTGTCCAATATACCCACGTAAGCAAAGACATTCATTTTTTCGTGGGCAATAATCGTCGAATTATATGGTACTTGAATGATCTCAAGCATCAAAGAAAAGATGGAAAACTCATAAACCCAAATCGCAGCGTCCATTCTTGGCTGCGGGATCACTAAATAATTACAGACAAGCCAAAGTCCTACTGTTTGAGCAACGACAAAGACTAGTACAGCCAGCAGAAGGTGAACATTTAAGGTGGCGGAAAAGGTCTTACGTAACCTTTCAGGATCTCCATTTCCTAACTCATAAGCCAAAAAGCGAGAGGTTGCACCAGCCAAAGAGCTATTTAGAAAACCAAACAACACGACAACACCGGCTACAACTTGATAAACGCCTAAATCTTCAACGCCCAACACCTGTAGTATAATCCTCGACGTATAAAGAGAAACGACAAGATTAAACAGCATGCGAGCGTACAGAAACAGTGTATTCTTAGCTATCGTTTTATTTGAAGAAATAATTTCAGCCATTCGCTTTTTCTAATCGACCGATTGCACACAACAAGTTCAGAAATAACAAAAAGAAATATGAGGACAAAGCATCACATTACTGCCATGCTATCTCCCTATATCTATTATTCATAATTAATCTACAGAAAGAGAAACGGTACTATCCAGTTTCTTCATCCCTCTCTCTATTTTATGTCTTTATTAGCAGTGATAAAGGCTTGCCGGGCCTTGGATAAATTGGGTAAAGACTTCATCCTATACTAGTTATCTTTCAACTTTATATCGCCAAGAGCGATGCTGTGATTTCTATGCCGGATTACAAAGTTACCGATCACAATCTCTCAAATGCAAAAATAGAGATAATAAATGACAAATACCCTTCTCGGCGTTCTATTTTTTAAAAGCCGAGTTAAAAAGCTGACTTCTTAACTCGGCATAGTTTATCCAGATCTCAGAAAGACAGAATCTGTATTTCGCTCACCGCTCCTCAGGAATAGTAAAACAATATTTCCTGAAATAGCTAAGCGTTCTTGTTCAATCAGCTTCGAGAAGCGCCGGAGCGCGATTTCACAACAATATAAATACCTAAGCCTATGAAGGCGGCAAGAATGATGAGCAGCGGCATAGCATACTCTTGTGGCTCCACCCAAAACTCTTTGAAGAAATCAATGCGGCCTAAAATCTCTACGGGCGTCCAGAATACGATAACCGTAGCGTAAGCCATACGCAAGTTTGCACCCCAAGCCGGAATGCGCAACTGCTTCCAAAACATCAAAATCGCACCAACCAAGCAGAAAGCACCAACCATAAAGGTCACAGGGTGATGATCGCCCAAGAAATTCTTATCATAACAGAACATCAATAGCAGATACGAAGCCCAAAGCATCATATTGACCTCCATAAACGTCACGATACTCGTATGGCGCGTCATCGGATGCGCTACGATCGCCTTGCGTTTGCTGCGGAAGCACACTTTCTGAATCCACGTAATGAAAAGACAGCCATTGCGCGTACTGAAAATGTACATCACCATCATCATCATCCAGAAGCCGAAAGAAGCTGACAAAATCAGGTATTCAGGGCGCGTGGCCATCGCATCTTTTACCCACGGCTCACTCATACTATTGACCAGCTGCCCATTGATATGCATTACGGTAGTAGAGACGCCATCAACAAACGTACTCGTCGTGCTCACCACACCATTAACAAGCTCGGGGTGCACGCCGTATCGGTGGGCATAATACAGGAAGAGAAATTCTACCCAGCCGGTCCAGAAGAGCAAACCGCCTAAGAGCCCTAAAAGTGTTTGTCGCGTATCGCCGCGCACAAAGACACCAGCGATCACAATGATCAATCCGGCAAATCCCAGCAAGAAGCCGGCCACGTGAACTGTGCTCGGCGCCAAATAATGCTCCATCAGCAACATTAAGGCGTGGCCTAGCGGCATCGCAAACAGGACAATAAGGAAAGAGGCTATCGAGCGCCACACATACAGCTTGCGGCCCGATTTGTCAAGTGTCGAATTTTGAAGTGTAGACATATGCTTTTAAATATTCAAGCGTAAATAAAACCGGAAAAGGCGCGCTCATTGCTTACGCGCACTTCTCTATTATATAAATAATATGGGCCTAAAGCCCATCTTCGGCAAATGTACAACAAAAAGCATACAACAACGAATTTCTTTACAACACTTTTGAGGCCCATCCCTTTATTTACGAAGACGCCGATGCCTAGAGCCAACAAAGCGATCGCAAGAACTGACAAGGCGCGATCAACACAAACGACGATGTATCCGTCATAGCATTATCTACAGCCTCGCCTGCACGCACACAGAAAAGCCGCCGGCAACAGAAAAATCCATTGTCGGCGGCAAATTATTGTGTTGTTATCTTCCGTCTTAGAATCTGTAGCGGTTATCTTTCACATCGCCGTTGCGCAATACGAGCGCATTGATCAGCAACTCATTTGCACCGTAATAGCTCTGCTGATAAATGGCTTGGAAGTAGTTTCCTGACTCGCGTTGCATTTCTGCTTTGGCGTCAAACTTCTCTGCGCCTTGCACCTTGCGCTGCACTTGCACGAAATAGATCGCTGCCGCACCTTGAATTGCGCCCGAGAATTGTCCTTGGGCTGTACGTGCGATTGCACCGGCCAATTTTGGTTCAGGAACAGCCAACGAACTCAACTGCGTTTGGCTGAAGAAGTTTTGTCCTTGCAACATTTGCAAGATCACACCCTTTTGCGTCTTCGCTTGCGCCATATCTTTCACGCCTTTCAAGCGCGCCATGAGCAAGTCGCCCTTCTTCTGTTGCTTCACGACACTCGTCAAGAGTTCGCGCACATTCTTGTTATCCCAAGGCAGGTAGCCCTTTGCGTTGACCGCCGTCACGCCCAATACGAGCAAGTGGTCATTGTTACGACCGCACTCATATAATGGAGATACTTCGCCCACCTTAGCCTCGTCGAAGAGCCAGCGCACAGCGTCTTTGGCACGGCTGCCGCCGATTTGCTCTTGGATCGACTGGTTGCTTTGTGCATAGTTGGGCACATCACGCACGATGTAGCCTTCGCGCGGCGCGTTTTTCGTAATCGCTTCAATCGTGCGGTTTGCAGCGAGGAAGCGGTTCATCTTATTGAGGGCCGCGTTGTAAGTATCCTTTGAGAATTGTAGCGGACATTTCACCACAGCCACATTATATTTCGTCTCGATATGCTTACGCTCCAAGATCTGTACGACGATGCTACCTTGCGCATTGCTGATCACGCTATAGCCCGGCTGCAACGTATTGATCTGATTGATCATCTTCGCTTGATCCTCAGGCACGTTGGGCGCTTCATATTGCGCTGAATACATCCAGATAGAATCTGTCGGCTGGTTGTAGCGCTTCGCCAATTCGTCAAATTTCGCACCACCCTGCAAAGCCTTCAAGATGCTGTCTGCACGCGTTTGACTTTCCTGCGGTGTCTTGCCCACAGCCGCTATCATACGGTAGCGTACGGAGTCAGCTGCTTGCAATTTATTAATGAGTTTGAGCGTATTGATCGTATTGTCCTGCGCGTTGTAATAAACCGGCTTCACGCTGCCTACGCCCATAGAATCCAAGGCCGCAGCAATATCAGGCGTCGAACTGAAAGCGTTCTTGCTCATAGCCAACGTCGTGTAGGGAAAGATCGTCTTGCTCGCATTGACAACCGCTGCGGGATCGCCGCCGGCCTCCAATTTTTGACGCACCTCGTTCACCTCTTTCGTCAGGCCTGCCTTATCTTTCTCACTAGCCTCAACCGCTACGTCGAGTACCTTCAGATCAACGCTCTTCGTCGGGTTAATGAATTGTTCCTTATATTTCTCGTAAGCCGCCTTCAGGTCCTCATCGGTAACCTTCACATCTTTATCGCTCACCGTCGCATAAGGCACGGCAGCCACTTCGACATCGGCCAACGTATTACGAGCATCGAAATCCATCTTAGCAGAAATCGGGTTGGAGATAAAGGTCTGACCCAACAAAGTGTAGAACTTCATCTTCAGCAACTCGTTGCGCAATTGTCCTTCCGTATACTCCCAAATCTGGCGAAGCATCTGGTATTGCTCCATATAAGCCTGCTGGCCGCTTTGGGCCAACTGCGCCATATTTTTGTCGTAATTTTTCAAGAAGTCTTGCAATGCATTCACATCAAAGCGTCCTGTCTGCTGATTAGCAAAACCCATTTGCGCCATCATCTGCAAGCTTTGAGCCTGCCCCGTGCGCAAAGCGTCTTGCACATCTTCGTCAGTCACTTGGATGCCGGCTTTATCCGTCTCGTGCTTGATGGCACTCGTGTTGACAAAGTCGGACCACACTTGTTCGCGAATCTGATCCTGTTCCTGATCAGTCAACGCATCACTCTGTCCGGCGCGTTGCTTCTGCATTTTTGCAATGTTGGAAAGCTGCTCAACGCGATTTTGGAAATCTTGAATCGTCAGCGTCTCGCCAAAGGCTTCGCCAACTTTCTGTTTGTCAGCGTTGCTGAGGCCGGTGATCGACTGAAAGCCACTCTCGGCAATAAAAGCAAACAGACCGAGTCCGATGATGATCATCAGGATCGGGCCTTTGCTTCTGATTTTCTGTAGTGCTGCCATTTATATCTATTATTTTATTGTTTCTTCCGTATTTTAATGGCTATAAAGCCGGACAAAGGTAGCAAGTTTTATTGAGTTGCCTGCGCTCGGACTAAAAAAAAATACAATTTTTCAACTATCTGCACCCATCCGGTTGAATTTCAAGCCAACGAAATGGGCCGAAAAACTAAAAAAACAGCCTTTCTCGGACGAAAAAACAACAAAAAGAACGCCGAACAGTCTTCACCCCATCCGCCGCACCCCGCTCCGGCATGCGGAAGACAAACTTAGCTTCCGCCTCCACCCCACGCATCGGCCCTCAACGGTCCGCTATTTACGCGTCAAAGTCCGATCCGCCGGTTTACGCTCACGAGCGTACACCTTTTTTCTCACGAGCGTAAGCCTTTTTTATCGTGAGGTGAAACCTTTTTTGTCGTGATCAAAAACCTCTCCAAAGAGCTTTGCGCGATGAATACCTTGGATTTTTTCAAAAACAAGCCAATTAAAACCTTGGATTTTTTCAAATTTAGACCGTTTAATACCTTGGATTTTTTCATTTTTACTACCTTTGTCGCAGATTATAAGCTTAATAGTGGCATGTATTTTCCCAGATCCATAGATACGTATCTCTCAGCTTGGGCCGCCGCATCAAGCCATAAGCCGCTACTCTTAAGAGGAGCGCGACAGGTGGGCAAGTCTACGGCCGTGCGCCATTTGGCAGCGCAATTCGATAGCTTTGTCGAGATTAATCTTGAAAAGCAGTCGTCGCTCATACAATTGTTCAAAGGCGATCTTGACGCTGTCAAAATCGTTGCGCAGTTGGCCGCCGTGATGGGCCAACCCATCACGCCCGGCAAGACGTTGCTCTTCATTGATGAGATTCAGGCCTCTCCGGAAGCCATCATGGCCTTACGCTTCTTCAAGGAAGACTTGCCGGCTCTACACGTGATAGCAGCCGGTTCTCTGCTGGAATTTGCATTAGAAGATCTGCCCACTTTTGGGGTAGGAAGGATTCATTCGATGTTCATGTATCCGATGACCTTCGACGAATTTCTGACGGCCAACGGAGAAGACTTATTATTGCAGGCACGCAACCAGGCCACAGCAGCCTCACCGTTGCCGCTGCCCCTCTATCAACGAATGGTAGAACTGCTGCGCGAATATATGCTGATCGGCGGTATGCCGGAAGCAGTCAGCAGATGGGTGGAAACGCACAATTACTTGGCCTGCCAAGAAGTGCAGGATGACATTGTCGTAGCTTATGAAGATGATTTTCCAAAATATAAAAAGAAAATCGACCCATTGCTGTTAAGACTGACACTGAGAAGCGCTGCGGTGCAAGCTACGAAGAAGTTTGTCTACGCCAATGTGGGAGGAGGATATAAAACACACGAAATTAAACGGGCATTAGAACTACTTACGTTAGCCGGTATTCTGATTCCGGTGACGCACACCGATGCTAACGGATTACCGCTCGGGGCAGAGACGGACAACGCTTATAGAAAGATGCTGCTACTCGATACGGGTTTGATGCTACGATTGCTTAATATGACGACGGGCGACATCTCAGATTTGACGACTCACATCCTAACCGCCGAAGTTTCAGAACTGGTCAACAAAGGGCCGATGGCGGAGATGATGGCGGGATTGGAAATGCTTCATTATAGGCAACCCAACATTCGCCACGCCCTTTATTATTGGCAAAGAATGGCAAAGAATGCGGAAGCAGAGATAGATTATATCTCTCAGTATAAGCAAGTGGTACTTCCTGTGGAGATTAAATCGGGTACGCGAGGAGGCATGAAAAGTCTCTGGTCGTTTCTACGCGAAAAGCAATTGGACAATGCCGTCAGATGTTCGTTAGAAAACTTCGGTACTTTCGATTATGCTGATACGCTCGACAATGGTCGCCTGCGCCACGTCGCACTCTGTCCGCTTTTTGCTTTGTCTCAATTGGAGCGTTTAGCTAAAGAGTTGCCTTGGGATTGACGTCTCTCGATTTACAAATCGCTTTCGTACTCGCTCAAATCGAACGAAAGCGTAAAATAAAAAACGCCGGCCAAAAGGTCAGCGTTTATTTCTTTTGCGGAATGGGGCGCTCGCGCATCGGCGGAGCGGAATCGGGCTGCGTAGATGCGGGTCCGGAAGCGGCCGGCTTGCTGTCGTTGAACATCGGCATATAGCCACTACTGCGGTGAAGCTCATACTGCGTCAGTTGCTCGTTGGCCGTGAAGCGATTGCCTTCTATCATGTGCCCCGGCTTTTTGATCTGCATGTAGCTATCAGAGTAAAAACGATGCTCCAGCATATCCCAGTAGACTTCGTGGGTACGAAACGTCGTCTGCGTGGCCCGATTATCGATAAAGACGTTGCCTTTGAAGTGCCACAAGCGCTCGTCGAAGCACCAAGCCGTATCGGCTTGCATATAAAGGTCCATTTTGAAATTCTCATCAAAACGTTCGAGGAAGATACCGCGCGGAAATTCTTGACGAGGCGGCTTGGTCTGATCGTAATAGAGCCACGCCTCGGCGATAATTCGATACTTCATCACGCCGGAATCAGAAATCATCTTTGCCACGCCGTAGGTCTCCATCACGGGCATTGAGTCGCGCGGCATATCGAGGCGTCCGGTGGGTGGCTTGTCGCCGCCGCAACTCCCTAAGAAGGAGACGAGCAGGAGCAAGAGCAAGCCCGCCAAACTGCCACCGGCCCACCGACGAGGAGCGGCGGGAGAGATGGATACGGCTGCAAATGCAGACCGCCGCCCGGACTTCTGTGCGAAGCCAAGCAGCAGTCGTAGTGCTTTATGTAGCCTGAGGCGGGCCGTCTTTATTGGGCTTTCCATTTTGCGAACCAGCGCTCGTTAAAGCTGATGCCAATCGTAAAGCGTAGATAATCTTCTTTAAGCAGCGTCTTCGCGCTAGGCGCTACGTGTTCATATTGAACGCCTAAATTTACAATGCAACGATTGCTGTAGTTTGTGTTGACGGGGAGGCCTACGCCTGCACTGATAATATAACTCTTCGGACCATCCTGCCCATTGACGCGAACATAGGGCGAAGCGTAAGAGAAGCCGGCACGATAGCGCACGTGGTCGCGCCAGCGCAAGCCTTCTTCGTTGGCGATATACTCTACGCCGGCGGAGAAGCGCGAGCGGTCGAGCAATTGGCCTTTGGACACATTATATATATAGCGGCCATCGGCGCCTACGGAAAGTTCCGGCATGCGCACATCAGCCCACTTTTGCAAATTATAGTCGACGGAAAGCGTCAAACTGCGGTTCCACGTCCACGACAAGCCGGCGCCAAAGGTCGTAGGTATCGCGAAAGCATTGGCGGCGCTAATCGTATCGCCCACAAAACTATTGCCGACCGATTTCAAATCATAGAAGTAGGCCTTGCGGTTAATGTCGTGGCCAAGACCATAGGAGAGGCCGAGCGCCAGCGTGTGTTTCTTGCCGATCGACTGCACATATTGCAAACCGAAATCAGCCTTATAGGTATGCAGACTAGCCGAATATTGGCGGCGCAGCGTACTGATGGTAGCGTCGGAGAAAGAAGAGGTGACGGAATGATCAATATCACCCCAGAGATAGCCGAAGTTGGCGCCCACAGAAAGTCCTCGGAGCGGTTCCCAACCGATGCCGGCATAAGCTACGTGCAAGCCGCCATCGCCTTTATAGGCATTGGTTTGCGTCACCTCGCCCGTCTGTGTCTGCATCGTGGTCTTCCGACTGAAATCATAACCTACGGTAGAGTAAGGCAAGAGGCCGAGCGAGAAGCCTAAACGCGGGCGGAGGCGGAAGCCCACAGTAATATAGTCCAAACTCGTGTTGCGAGCATTGACTTTCAAACTGCCTTCCGTCAAATAGTTGTTTTGCAGCGTAAGACCTGCATCGAAAAGGAAAGTCAAGGAGTCAATGGCAGAATAAGATGCGGGGTTGAGTACGTTAAGTGCTGCCCCGGAACGCGAACCAAGGCCCGTGCCGGCCATATCTGTAGTGCGGGCACTGTAACGATCGTTGAGCAAACCGAAGCCATAGCGCGAATAAGGCGAATTGCTGCCGTTGGTTTGGCCCATGGCAAACGTTGCGGCGAGAAGAGCCGAAACGAAGAGGGTTATTTTTCGAATTGTCATAAGGACTATTTTACTGCTATCATTAATAAATGCGAACTACTTCCGGCCAACTGTGTTATAGATAGCCAAAACCTTGAGTCCGCGAGCCACAAGATCAGCTTCGCGCCGCAGGGGCAGCGAGGCGTCAGTGGAAAAGTAAACGGCATCGCCTCCCGTCAGGAATATTTGCAGATCAGCATGCGCTTGGCGAAAGCGGTCAATGCAGCCTGTGATTTCATCTTGCCATCCTGTGAGGACGCCGGTGCGAATGGCCGTCGGCGTATCGAAACCTGGATTCGGCGTAGCGCCTTGAGGGTCGACGAGGGGCAACTGCGCGGTATGTTCGTGCAAGGCGGCGAAGCGCAAAGCCAAGCCCGGCGAGATATTGCCGCCAAGATATTCGCCCGAAGCGGCGACGAAGTCGTACGTCACGCAAGTGCCGGCATCGATAATCAAGAGCGGATGCGCCGGAAGCAAGTCGGCCGCGCCAACAGCCGCAGCCCAGCGATCCGCGCCCAGCGTTTCGGGCGTATGATACCCATTCTTCAGCGGCGCAGGCGTTAAGCCCGTCACGCAAAGGGTGGGAATCTTCAATTCTGCAAGCAGCGTGCGTAGCGGCAAACTGCGATCGCCCACATCAGAAATGGCACAACGCTCGACGGGGTACTGCCGCACCCATTCGCGAAGTTGGCGGCCGTCGGCCGCCAACGGGCAGGCGGCGGCCACGCATCGATCACCTTCAAAGAGGCTCGCTTTCGTTTGCGTGTTACCCGCATCTATCGTCAGCGTCATTTGGCGTAAACATCTCAATATTGTTGCAAAAGTAGTGCAAACACAAAGAAAGACAAAACAATAAACGTTTTTTGTAGCCGGTTCAACCCTTGAAGGCCGGCGCGGCGGCAAATTGATTTTCTTTTCTTTTGCGCAAGAGTGGACTTTTGCGGCTTTACGAGCAGCGCCATCTCAACGCAAAAAAAAGGTGGAAACAAGAACGCGACACGCAAATTGGGAGCATGGGGTGCAGATAGCCCAAACTATTTGCCCTAAAGTGAGTTGTATTCGACGGATTCTGTATAAATTTGCAGACTTAAGCAGACACAACTCCACTATGGGCAATTATATTGTTTCGGCGCGCAAGTATCGCCCCACGAACTTCGATGATGTCGTGGGTCAACACGCGCTTACGACTACACTGAAAAACGCTATCGCGGCCGGAAAACTGGCCCACGCTTATTTATTCTGCGGGCCGCGCGGCGTAGGTAAGACGACTTGCGCACGTATTTTTGCTAAGACGATCAACTGCTTGCACCCCGGCCTCGGCGGGGAGGCTTGTGGGGAGTGCGAAAGTTGCCAAGCGTTTCAGGCGGGCCGAAGTTTGAACGTCCACGAACTGGATGCGGCCTCCAACAACAGTGCGGAAGATATCCGCGCCTTGATCGAGCAAGTCAATATCTTGCCACAAATGGGGCGCTACAAGGTGTTCATCATCGATGAGGTGCACATGCTCAGTACGGCGGCGGCCAACGCGTTTCTAAAGACGCTAGAAGAGCCGCCCGCACACGCCATCTTCATTTTAGCCACGACGGAAAAGCAGAAACTTCTGCCTACGATTTTAAGTCGATGCCAGATTTACGACTTCAATCGGATGGAGGTGAACGACATTGTCCATCACCTTAAGCGCGTAGCCGAGGATCAGCACATTCAATATGAGGAGGCGGCGCTCAACGTCATTGCGCAGAAGGCCGATGGCGGCATGCGCGATGCGCTATCTATATTTGACCAAGTAGCGGGCTTTGCGGAGGGCAACCTGACTTATGCAAAAGTGATCGAAGACTTAGACTTGCTCGACTACGATTACTATTTCCGAGTGACGGATCTGCTGCTGGCAGGGAAAGTGCCCGAGGTGCTCCTTACGCTCAATGAGATTCTCAACAAGGGCTTTGCGGCCAATCATTTTATCAGTGGTTTGGCGGCCCACTTCCGAGATTTGTTGGTTAGCAGAGATGCTATCACGCTCCCGCTCCTAGAGGTGGCCGAAGACGTAAGGCAGCGATACGGCGAGCAAGCCGGTCGTTGTGCCCTACCATTTCTATATAAGGCGCTACGATTAACGAGCGACTGCGAGCTACAATATAAAGATAGCGGCAATAAGCGCTTACGCGTAGAACTGACGCTGATCGAATTGGCCCAACTCGCCAATGCCGCCGTGCCGGCGGCCGGTCAAGGCGCCAAAACAAGCTTGCAACCGGTTTTTCAAAAGCCTGAAGCGTCAGGGCGCACCACGCCTCAGGCTACGGTATCGCAACCTCAACCCGCGCCAAGTAGTGCGACAGCACCGTCACCCTCTGCCGTAGCCGAACAGAAACCGACTTACGGCGCGCCAAAGCCGGATCCGGAGCAAGCGCCAATGTCAACAGCGCCATACAGAAAGCTCCCGGAAACGTTATCCGTCAGAGAGCAGGCCATCCGAAAACTACAGGAGCAGCGACAAGGGGCTCAAGTGCAAGAGCCGGAAGAACACTTCGGCAACAAAGCCTTTGAACTCTCAGATGTGCGCTATGTCTGGATGCGCTTTGCCAACCAATTGCCCACTGAAGAGACGGCTACGGCTGCGCGAATGAAGCGTATGGAACCGCAAATGGTTGATGCGAAAAGCATTGTCGTGCCGGTAGAAAACACGATGGTGCTCAAAGATATGAACAAGATAAAAGGGCAATTGCAGCACTTCTTCAGAGCGCATCTGGACAATGGGGAGGTATCACTTGACTTCAGACTCTTAGCGCCGGAAGAGGACGATCACGCCTTTGACCCGCAGGCGCTCTTGCAAGACTTTAAGCAGCGGAGCGAAGGCTTTAATTTGCTCCACAACCAACTCCGATTACGCCGCGGATAAAAAGCAGACGGCGAAATAGATTATATAATGCGTTTCAACAGTGCCGCCCCGCGTGCATAGGGTGCATAAACCGGCCGACTGACGCGCACGATTAACAAAACAACAATCCTCTAATTATGGCAAATAACAAAACCATTACGTTGACTTACCGCCTCACGGCTACTGACCGTGAAGGTAAAGAGCAAATCGTAGAAGAAGCTACGACTGAACGGCCTTTCCGTTTTATCACCGGACTCAATTTTGCGCTCGACGCTTTTGAAACAAAAGTGATTGACCTCAAGACTGACGAGACTTTTGACTTTACGCTGACGCAAGATGAGGCTTACGGCGCTTACGAAGAAGAAAATCTACGCAAGTTGCCGAAAGATATGTTTACCGTCGACGGACATTTCGATAAGGAGAATATCTTTGCCGGCAATATCGTCCCCTTTGAAAACGACAATGGCGAACGCTTCAACGGCACAATCTTAGACGTTACGGACGATACGGTTATCGTCGATTTGAATCACCCGCTTGCGGGCTGTGCGCTCCACTTTACGGGCAAAGTCGTAGAGACATGCGAAACGACAAAAGAGGAATTGGCCGGCTTCTTAAGTATGCTTAACGGCGAAGGTGGCTGCGGATGCGGCTGCGGCGAAGAAGGTTGCGGCGACGGCGGATGCGGTGATGGCCACTGCGGACATCATCATTAATCAATGAATACTTTCGGCCATCTCTTTCGACTCACTTCCTTTGGAGAAAGCCACGGGGAAGCTATCGGCGGCATCGTCGATGGCTTCCCCGCGGGCATTTTTGTCGACGAAGACTTTATCGCCGGCGAAATGGCACGCCGCAGACCGGGTCAGAGCGACTTGACGACAGCGCGCCAAGAAGCGGATCGCGTGCAACTGCTCTCGGGTATTTTTGAGGGACGCTCTACGGGCTGCCCCATAGGCTTTATGATTCGCAATGAGGCGCAGCATTCGCAAGACTATGCAGAGATGTGCGAAGCCTTTCGCCCTTCTCACGCGGATTATACCTATCGGCAAAAGTATGGTCTTTATGATTACCGAGGCGGCGGGCGGGCTTCAGCACGCGAAACAGCCGTGCGGATGGTCGGAGGCGCTTTGGCTAAATTAGCTCTGCGCGAGGCGGGCATCTCCGTCGAGGCTTACACTTCGCAAATTGGCTCTATAGCCTTACCCTACGACTATCGTCATTATGATGTGGCGGCTGCGGAGACTAACGCGGTGCGCTGTCCGGACGCGGAAAAAGCAGAAGAGATGGCCGCGCTCATTCGGCGCGTTAAGGCGGAGGGAGATACGGTTGGGGGTGTCGTTACGGGCCTCATCCGTGGCTGTCCGGCAGGACTGGGTGAGCCGGTTTTCGGAAAACTTCACGCAGCATTAGGTGCAGCAATGCTGAGTATCAATGCAGCCAAAGGTTTTGAGTATGGCGAAGGCTTTGCGGCAGCTTCCGGTCGAGGCAGTGCGCTGAACGATGCTTTTAAGCCTGACGGCCAAGGCGGCATCACCACGCAAACCAATCATAGCGGCGGCATTCAAGGCGGCATTTCCAATGGCCAAACGATATATTTTCGCATAGCCTTTAAGCCGGTCGCCACGCTACTCCACCCGCAATCGACGGTTAATCTACAAGCGCAGCCTATCCGATTGCAGGCCCGCGGCCGCCACGATCCTTGCGTCGTGCCGCGTGCAGTGCCTATCGTAGAAGCGATGGCGGCGATGACGATCTTAGACTTTTATTTAATGTCGAAGACTACACGCATCTAACGCTCCACACATTATATATTATTACTGTTCGGTCAACTGCCAAGCGGCACAACTTTTATATCCGCAATGCCGACAAATCGGCCTTGCGGATTTGTTTTAACCCCAATCAAATCGTCCACCTGCAAGGCACAATCGGAGACGCCCTAAAAGCATTCTTTAGACAGCCACACCACAAACAGAGAGTTCCTTCCGCTCCATACAAAAAAAAGGATTTCTCACGGCCATACAGCACGGAGAAATCCTTTGAGTGAATTTATGTATGCAGCAAAGCCCGACCGCATCGGTCAGCCATTGCCTGATACTGCACAATTAATTAATGTTCTGCACCAATCTAGTCATACAGCCCTGACCTGCGTCTGATTTATTTGCGGTGTCAGGATTTCCACCATCAGTCATCAAGACATGTATAATTCCCCCACCTTGATATGAAGAGGTGAAGTAGTTCCCGTGATTTCCCACTTGATGCAATACGTTAGATCCCGTAGGCCTCCAAGCCGTCAGAGGAATAAAGACCGCACCGCTTTTCTTTATCAACTCATGGGTAGTCGGGTTCTTGCTACTAACAGCCCATCTTCCGAAGATCGGACTTGTAGTTTCAAATGCCTTTTTCGCATCTTCTATCGACATATTATCGGGGAATATTAGATACCCGCGCTGCTCTGTATTCTGCCACTTCCCTTTTTTATTTCCGTCTCTGATGTCATCAATAAAACATCTTGCCCATCGCTCAACTTTTTTGCTACCCACCTGCCAATAACGCTTGGTGTTATTTGAAGCATCCTTATATAATAGATATCCCCACTCATCAGAGGTCATTGTACGCGTAGGCTTACCTCCTACGTGCAACTTATTGCCGAAGTCGTACTGCGTGTCCACACCTGAGCCTGTAAGCACGGAAGTGTAATTAAGCAACGTCGGGTTATCAATCGTACCCCACGAAGGAACGTCAAAATAACGATAAGCTTCCGGAGAAATATATCTCTTGCCATCCTTCATAACCGTCGCAAACGTATAGCTACCGCCTTTGACGCTTGTAGGAATTGCCAATCGCCATTGCTCGGGGGCTAACCGATAATAGCCGGGGTGTGTAGTGAGTGCGCCGGCAATCTTGAGCGGCACAGACTTTTTCCATCTGATCAGCGTGTTAGCTTTCAGCGTATTTGTATTCATATTTGACGTATACGTCTGGATGGGCATCGCATACTGCATATTGCCATTGGTGATCGCTACCGCCTGCGTCTCACTGACAGAGAAAACCGCTTTACTTCCCCCGTAATAAACGAAAGACTTTTCTTCATCATAATCGCGCGTTACCGGCGCTGTTGTTACCACATCAGCATTATATGAGTTGGCATAATAACCATCAAATGACGGCGTAACTGATCCGGGTACAAGCGTCACATAAAAGTCAGTTGCCCCACCGGCAATAAACACATTAGTCTCCGGATCTGCTTCTGTTCCGGCCTCCGTAACGCCCACAGCCTTTCCATCGTCAAAACTAACGCCGGCCTCAGCGTAAACACCTGCACCGCGTATACCCACTTTCGTAAGTAGCGTATTGTCGTTGGCTCTCATCGCAAAATGGGCTACGGCAAACGCATTCTCCAGCTTAACGTCATTTTCAATAGACGCATTCGAGCCGGAAATGGCAAGCTTACCCGTACCGGAAAGTACGCAATACTTCTTCAAATCCTGAATCTTCCCCGTCTGGCTACTTAGATCTACACTGATTCTACCTGCCCTGACATCGTCTTGAGTAATGGTCCTTTCGCCCATATAGAAGAAGCGATAGGTTGTGCCGGCTGTTACACGACCGGCCCCGACCGATCCTTTAAATTCAGCGCGGGTGCTATCAGCAGATATTCGGCTCACCGTAAGCGGAGTTATCGTCGTATCTCCTGAAACGATTGATACCAGCTGAAGCTTGTCGCCCGCTTCCCACTTCCAAGGACTCTTAGGACCATCCGCCTCTTCTACTACCGCCTTCGTCATTATGGAGTCTTCCACAGTACCTGCTGTAACGGTAAGCGTTAGCATCTTTTCGGCAGGTTCTTCTTTTTGGCCCGGATAGTCAGGAAGTTCAGAAGAACAGGAAAACATGAACACTAATGTTGCCAAACACAAAGCCGGCAAAAAGAATCTTTTTTTCATTCGTATATACATTAACAAGCCCAATTAATAAGCCTTAAATTCGTTATATGAATAATTGCACGCGTACTTTGATATCCGACTCATCTTACAAGTACAGCATCATCATTCATAAGCTGCTTTATGATTCACTTATCGCTAACCAATAAAATAACTTTATCAGTTAATCCTGACCCGTGTACCAAGGATCACTAGGATCCTGACCAATATCCTTATTGTCGGTGTCACCACTGACACTGCCGGCTAACATCATTTGTGCATCCAATCCGTATACCTGGCACACCGGTTGCACATAAGTCCGCTTACCACCGGCATTCATAAAACCTGCTGTCATTAATCTTTTTTTCATTCGTATTGTCTTTAAATTCTGTGTTATACGTCCAAAGAACTTACAACTCTCCTTTTTATTGGGCGCAAAGGTAAATAAAATAAAGATAATTCGCCACACTGAACACGCCTATTAACTATTTATTTAACGACTATTTAAACAACGCTTCGCATGCGAAGTCATCTTCACACGACCCTTGCGTGAGCTATAAGGCTAATATTTCTAAAGCACATTTCGCATCAAGAAGGTGCAATTTATATTATTCGGGAGGCATGCTTATCAAAATTAAAACACAGCAGCCTGATTAAAGCGAATCATTTAGTTCGTTTTAGGCGATTAACGTGCGCCGGACAGGCATACCTTTATATAGTTGTATGCGGCCCAAAGAAAGCACAGGTTTCATTAGCGCCATTTGAAGCAAATCCTTTCTATCGTGCTTTGAATCGTTATGATGATCCGCAGTTGCTATTCTCGATTCTTTAATCTCCTGTATCGCCTCAAAGCCTTGGTGGTAAAAACAAAAAAGGAAGTTGCCTTGCGTAGCTACTTTACTGCACGTCGATCCGGAGTCGTTCATTATTTCTCTTTTACGCTGTATTGACCAAAAATAAAAGCAAAACGCAGACAAAATACCCTGCAAATAATGGGGTTCTCGCCATCGTTTACAAAGACCCCAAAAGGAAAAGATAAAAAATTCATGTTACGAATAAAAAACGTAATCCATTGATATAAAAGAATTAATGGGAGTTTCCGACGCTACGGTACTCCCATTAACCAACACAAAAACTAAACTAGACTTAACTAAACACGTTATCTCACGACAACAATCGCTGCAAAAATACAACTTCTTCGCTAAACTACCAAATATATTTGATAGAAATATACCATGAAAAGAATAATTTTTTCGGTTGAAGTGAAGAAATTCCCTTTTACGCTATCGTTCCTTAGCTAAAAAGAGCGCAAAGACATAAAATGTCGAGACAAGGATATTGGCACAAGCGGAGTGAGGTCAGGGGCAGCGGAACTTGTTGGGCAACGAAAGGTTCGCGGAGAATTGAGCGTAAAAGAAGTAGAAGGTAAGAGCCGCGCAGAAAGCGTCCGAACAAGGAGAAACCGATGGAAAAAGGGAAACAAGAAGCGCTTGAACAAGGAGCGAAGAGCGCAAAAGCCGCACAAAAACACATGGGCAAGGAGCGGCAAAACGCAAAAAGGGCGCAAGAAGTATTATGAACGAGAGGCAACCGAAGGTAAAAAGAGGCAACGTGGCAGAGGCTGCGGCAATATAGAAAAAGCAGTGATGGCCGAAGCTCATTGCTGCTTTATATTTTTTGCATAGTACGATCTGTTGCTATAAAAAAGATAGCTTACTTAGCCACCTCAGTAGGTGGGAAAGGCTTGCTCAGCGGATTATTGCGCGCCTCAGTAATATAATGGCGCACATAAGGATTTTCAAGGAACGACTGAGGTACGCTCGTCAAAATGCGCCGGATCTGCTCCGTCACGATCGGCGTCGGATATTTGCTGCAAAGGATGCGGAAGAAACCAGGGCCAAGTACATTATTCCAATTATCGACAATAAAGCGAATTTCAAGGTTTTCTGAAGCCGCATTGAGGTTGTCGATCTTGCCTTTCCACTTTGCCTCAATCGACTCCATCGTATGTCCTTGCTGCATTTCCCGAATCACATTTTGCTGAATATCCCAAAGCGCATTCTCATACTTATCGCGCCGCTTAAAGAATCGGTAAAGGCGACTATTGAGCGGCCCGCCGGAGACGGTCTGCCCTAAATTATCAAGCTGAACCGTGACGGTGCTCGCTTCTATGACGAGCGGCATCACTCGCGTATTGCCCATATACAACTGAGCCATACAGGCAGAATCTATTGCGCCGTAAAAACTGAAACGTCCGTGGACTACTTTGCAAGAATCCAAGTCAGTCGAAGCAATGCCATCGGGAGAAACTTTAAGGTAAAGCATACGCCCATCGTAAGCAGATACCGTAGAACTACCATTGATGTTATACGATGAAGCGCACGAAGCGGACAGCACCAAAAGAGCTATGTATGTCAATACCTTCATCATTTTTATCGTCACCTTGCCTTACTATTGTCAGGCAAATATACGCTTAACACTATAAATTCTTGCTGTTTCGATTGTTACAAATTCTTGAAATAATATATTTTTGGGGTTTTATGGGCAATTTCTTTGCTTAAAGAGGCGGATTTTTATACTTCACTCGCTTTTTTAAGTTCCGATGGCAAGCGAAAAGCGGTATAAAGTTCAAAGACGACCGCTATGGCCAACGTGATTTTCCATTCGTCGCCGCGAAAAGGCGGGAGGAGCTGCCAATGCATATACATTAAAACGCTCGTAGCCAGCAAGAAGACTGCGCCAAGCAACTGCTGGCGGTGCAAACGCCGCGCTGTGAAACTTTTGCTGGTAAAGGGACTTAAAAATTGTGCGCCGGCAAAAAGAACGGCCCCCAAGGTGAATACGAGAAATGCGTACATAAAGTCGGCCACAAAAAGCGGCAGCAATGCGCCGATAGGCAAGAGCAAACCGCCTACGACCGTAGCCGAGTTTAGCAGGATTGGAGAGATCTTCATTGTTCCTTTTCGATTACGTAAACATCCTCATCGTCGGTCTTCATGAACAAGTGGACGCGCGCCACTTTCTCTACCGCCGCCGGATCAGTATGCAGTTCGTAAAGCGTGCGTGCATCGGCGGCGTATTGCTGCTCATAGCGCCGAATATCTTCGCGCAGCGTTTCGTTGCGCTCATACAAGCGATAGCGACGCCACAGGCTGTTGGGATCCACGAAGCCTATCAAAATCAGAAAGGCCAAAATAGTCCACAAGTATTTATGGCGCGCCAAAGACCGACCAAAAGCAGAAAAATTGAGTTTAACCATACGTATTATTTATCACTTACGCAGCCATGCGCTAAAGGGGTTTATAAGTCGTGCTGCTCCAAGCGGTGGCGCGCCATTTCTTCATACTTCGTTCCGGGGCGTCCATAGTTGGCATAAGGGTAGATGCTAATGCCTCCGCGGGGCGTGAATAAGCCGCACACCTCAATGTATTTTGGATCCATCAGGCGAATAAGGTCTTTCATAATCACGTTGACGCAGTCTTCGTGGAAGTCGCCGTGATTGCGAAAACTGAAGAGGTAAAGTTTCAAACTCTTACTCTCGACCATACGCTTATCGGGCATATAACTGATGCGCAATTCGGCAAAGTCGGGCTGCCCCGTAATCGGACAGAGCGACGTAAACTCGGGGCAATTAAAGCGCACCCAATAGTCGTTGTCGGGATGTTTGTTTTCAAACACCTCAAGCACCTCAGGCGCATAATCCATTTTATAATCCGTCTTCTGCCCCAGTGCGTGCAAATTATCGAGTTCTCTATTCATTTGTTTATGATTTTTGTGCGGCATCCTTTAGTGCCAAATATTCTTCTAAACCGCGGCGGCGCAGTGTGCAAGCGGGGCAGTGGCCGCAGCCATCGCCTTTGACGCCGTTATAGCAAGTTAGCGTTTCATTTCTGACCAAATCGAGCACGCCGAGTTCGTCAGCCAGCGCCCAAGTAGCGGCTTTGTCGCGCCACATCAGCGGCGTATGGATCACAAACTGCTCGTCCATCGCCAAATTGAGCGTCACGTTCAGACTCTTCATAAACGAATCGCGACAATCAGGGTAACCGGAAAAATCGGTCTGCGATACGCCCGTCACCAAATGCCTAATATCGTGCTCACGCGCATAGACAGCGGCGATGCTTAGGAAGAATAAGTTGCGCCCCGGCACGAACGTGTTTGGAAAAGAACCTTCGGGCTGCTCCACATCCATTTCGAGCGAGGCATCGGTCAGCGAATTGCGCCCCAACTGCCCGATCAGTGGCGCTTCAAGGCTTTGGAAATGCACACCTGCCTCGCGGGCAATGCGTTCGGCCAAGTCCACTTCATTGGCGTGCTTCTGCCCGTAGCGAAAAGAGAGGGCAAAAACTTCCTTAAATTGCCTTTTGGCCCAAAAGAGGCAGGTCGTAGAATCCTGACCGCCGCTAAAGACGACTAAGGCGCGTTCATTATTTAATAGTTTCATCTTGTCTTGTTTTTAGGAACTTGCCGGAGCGCAGACTTTTAAAGAACACAGCGACCCCAACAAGGGCAATTACGCCAACAGGCATAAACCGCTGCCACCGCACCGTGCTTCTGCCTATCTAGGAAGCAAAGGTAGCAAAAGCCCTTCTCCCGACAAAGTTTAAAAGGCTTTAAGGCAGGAAAAGACAGGACTTTTATAGCTGTCGGACACTCATACAAACCAAGGGAAACAACGATTCGCAAGCCCGACGAAGCGCTTACCTTATTCCGTTTTTCTGCACAGCAGATACATTATATATATATAACGACAAGCCTCCAAGCTTGGCCTCGCAAGTTCGTCGGCGCCCGGAAACCGGCCGATTATAATACGCTTCGCCATACTTCACTCGCGGCGCACAATAAAAGAGACTATTTCGGTATAATTAAAACAATGCCGCACCGGAAAAGCAGCCCATACCATTGTTTTTTTTAGTTCAATTATTCTAAAAATGAGCGCCTGTAACCACATTTACATATTATATGATGAGGTGAAAATGCGCCAAAGCGTCCAAAAGAGATAGGCTTTCACATTCTTCCATGCCCAAAACCATCGCCACCGTTATAGGTATGTCCACCATTTCAGTATGATCATATGAATAATGTCTATGATGACCAAATGGCTAAAAAGGCGCTGTCGACCGATGCTGCTCGTGCGCGAAAAAGCGGCGTGGGATTAAAAGAGGCGAATCCGCTTTATTTTCAGCACATTATATCGACGCTTTCACCACGCTCTATCCCCCTTAAAATTTGCTTAGGTGAAAGTAAAAACTTTCTCCTATGATCGGAAAAATTGTCTCCTAAGACAAAAAAAATTGTCCTATAAGAAAGTTTTTCTTTTCTTAGGTGAAAGTTTTGGGACTTCTATAATCTCTGAAATACAATTACTTACAAACCCCATTGATACCCCATAAACGGCTTGATTATCTGCATCGGTTTTTGAGGCAGACTCACTTGTACAACGCAAAGCGTTATGTACCGCAAAGACAAGCTTACGATGACGCGCAAAAGAATAAGGAATCGGGACAACTTTCATGCTAAAAAAATAAGATTTAAACTTGCAAAAGTGCTGTTTTCACAATATATTTGCGTCATAAAACACCTATAGCTGCGCATCTTTCCGCGAGCTAGCAGTAAAGCTCCCCCTATTTGCCGCCTGAAAACCCTTAAAAACAAGACGACAAAGCTTACCGATCAAGGAAGAAAAGGCGTGGAAACACGGCATTTGACCGGAATCCTGCGGACTATATCATAAAACCACAAATCACATGAAGAGAACGATACTTTTGTTAGCCGCTTTGGCGCTTGTCTGCTCACAAAAAATCTTTGGGCAAGTGAATTTCTTTGATGTCCACGTGAGCAAGTACGGAGAATTGGAGCAGGTCTTGGGTGAGAAATGGGACAAAATCGATTCATTAATCGTACATGGACCAATCAATGAAGCTGATTTTACAACGATGTGGAAATGCAGCTTTGAGGGGAAACTTACTGTGCTGAACCTGGAGCATGCGCAAGTAGAAAACAATAAGATACCTACGCGTGCACTTTATAAGGCTGATAGGCAGGTTATTGATGACCCGAGAGCGTATCAGGGCGTGGTTTACCTCCCACTCCGCCACATCATCCTTCCTGAGGGAATTCAGGAAATTGGAGACTTTGCTTTCTCAAGGATGAAATTAGAACAAATAAACCTCCCCAAAAGTTTGAGAAAGCTTGGTCGTTTCAGTTTTTCAAGCTGCCATTGGTTAAGTACCGATCCTTTGATTATCCCGGATGGGATCACGTCTATTCCACCACAATGCTTTATAAATTGCCAATGCTTCAAGAAATTGGTGTTACCCTCTACACTTAAAGTTATTGGCGAATCAGCTTTCTACAACACAAGAATAGAGGAGGTAAACTTGCCAGAGGGATTGGAGAAAATCGAGCAAGGTGCCTTTGCCGGCTGTAATATAAAAAAAGTGATAATACCTGCTTCCCTAAATGAATTACCCGGATTTCTTTTTTCTATGTGTCCCTATCTGAAAGAAATTTATATTCCCAATCACATTACAAAAATTCCCAACTCTTTTGCTTCCTGGTGTCCTTTGCTTGAAAAGGTGAATATTCCCAAGTCTATAATAGAAATTGGAGTTGACGCTTTCGCAGGCGATGTAAAACTTAAACCGATAGACTTGCCGGAAGGACTAAAACGCATAGAGCAGGATGCTATTTGGTACTGTGCAATTGATTCCATCGTTTTCCCTGCTTCGTTGGAATATTTGGGTGGAGGAAGTTGTGCAAATTGGAAATACATAAAAAAAATATATTCCCTTGCACCAATACCTCCTTATTGTGCAGAAGACATGGATAATCCCGGTGATGGACCATTTCACGGATATACGCCGAACGATGTTCCTCTCTACGTTCCCATCGGTTCGGGAGAAAAATATCGGCAGGCTTTCGGCTGGAACTACTTCACGAACATCATTGAAACAGATAAGTTCCCAACCGGAATAATGTCGCCTAAGATGGGCAACAACGAGCCTTGTAAGGTGTATGGAAGAGATGGCAAACTTGTCATAGAGACGCCTCAAAAACTTTCTGCTCCCATTCATTATATTGTGTATGCAATCAATGGTCAGGTGGTGACGCAAGGCACACTGGCTACATCGTATAGTTTGTCCACATTGGCTAAAGGCATTTATATTGTGCGCATTGGCAACACTATACACAAAGTACGCTTATAATATGACATACGATAATGATAGTTGCCTTGTAAACTAAAACTACAAGGCAATTATTATATGGTTTGCATCAAGTGTACAAGCATATCCACCCAACTGCACGCACAAAAAAATTACCGGACATCTAACAAGTTTACGCGTCTATTTGTCAACTTGAAAAAATTACTTACTTCCGCATAACCTTAAAGCCAAATCTCTAAGTTTGCAGTATGAATTGCAACAAACAAAGAGGTTGGACTTAAGCCCTTACAGCAACTAATTCAGATAATAGCACAAAGAAAAGCAAAAAAATCATCTCAAAATTTGGGAATAAAAGACTCCTTATTTAATTTTGTCATCAAAAGAGATCTCTGCCTGATCACATATAACTAAAAACCCCTTTGCAACGAAACAACTTTCTACTATATGGATGGTTTTTGGCACATTCGCTGAAATCCACGATTCAGATAGCGCGCCCCCACTCTTATTATCCACTACCGGATTAAGCTGTACCTGCTTACATCAACTTATCGATGGGCGGCAGCTTTAAAGTCAGTCTCTAACTTACCATTTTTAATATTTAAACTAACTAATTATGAAGAAGAAAACATTACTTTCAGCAGCGTTGGCACTCATTACCACCGCAGCAATGGCGCAGCCGGCCTACAACATGAAAGTAACTAAGAACGATGGATCATCCATTGTAATTCCGGTAAAAGACGTAGCCGACGTTACGTTTAATACGGTTGAAAATCAAGAAATGACGTTCAAGTCGGGCGTAGGTAGTTTTGTGCATCGCGACACACAATCGAACACAGCCGTTTATCTCCTTGAACTTTCCACCAATATTTTTGGCGACAACACCACGATGCCGATGTCAAAGCTCTACATAACGCTTCTCGGCAAAGCTGATACCGTGAACATCAAGCAGCTGAGTGCGCCCGTAGGAACATTTACCATAGGTGATCCGAATGAACCGGAGAGCAGCAAGTTCTATCCGGGCATACTCAACGAAAACGGTGAGGCAGCCAACACTTTCTTGGGCACACTGAAATCTGCCCAAGACCCTATGGACATCAAACTCATTAACGGCGGAACGCTGACCATTACGCCGAAGACGAACAGAAAATACGCACTGGAAGGCAACTTCACCTTCGACGATGGCTCTACACTTAAAGCATCTTATGAAGGAATGCTCGTCATTGACAACAACTCCGGCGAAATAGCACCTGCCGATACGCTCCCACTTCCGGAAAGTAAGCTCGCGGCCGATACGACCTTGGTTTTCGGCAACAAGAAGTATGGTATGGCGTCAGACTATGGCATTGGCCGCTTCGGCATTAAGAACAAATCTGAAGTTTACTTGCAATTGTACACCGATGATAGCTACGCGACCTGCCTTGACCTTTATCTGCTGATCGATAATGAGAAATATCCGGGCAAGAAGCAAATTCCGGCCGGCAAATATCCGGTATTGCCAAAAATCGACTGGGAAAATATCAGTGCCAATGAGTTGAGCGCAGAGCCGGCTTGGAGAGTGAAGACACCCGAAGGCTCTCGCGTAGATCTGGGCTGCTGGTTTACGTGGAACTATGCGTACAAAGCACCAATTGTGGGCGGCGAAATTGAAGTATTGAATGGAAATATGAATTCGTCTGAACTACATCTGAAATTCAATCTTAAGGATGCAAAGGGCCACTCGATAATGGGTGAATGGAAAGGCAAGTTTGAATAACACCGCTTGCTCTTGATATGCAAGGTAGCTAAGGTTCGGTTCTGCGAACTTTAGCTACCTTGTTTTAGTTTTATAAGCACTCTTTCAATGAAATAGGAGTGTTCGGCTGCGAGAAGAAGCAGGTAATATGCTTCAGTCTTATACAAATATGGCTTTTTAGCCTCACGCGGGCAAAAAGCCACTTACCGGTCAATCGAATTGAGCGATTGGCCTTAAATTGAAAGTTCTTCTGACAGCATATCCCAATAGAAATCGCCGCCAAACCATTTTGTGCAAGCCAACTCTTCGGTAAGCGGGTAAAAGCGTACGGAACAATGGCCGCAATCTACCCCGCCGCCACCCACAAGCGGCGGATGATCGGCCGTATGTGGCTGAATTTCGATCACTTGATTGCGAAGAATTGTCCCATCGGGCAAATGCAAACGGCTTACGGCTATGCGTTTCATAAAAGTGAAGGGTGAAAATAAAAAGGAGGTTTGTTCAGACGATTCGCAGCAAGCGAAGACCATATATAATAGACGGCACGCTCGGCCTACGGCCTCACGTAGCGCTGAGTTGGCCGATAGGCGGGCGATGGTGATGAAGACTCTTCGAGCGAATGGAAAGTAGTATCGCTCGTAGGCTCAGCCGGCCGCGACGACTCTGAAGCCGGCGTAGATGCTGAGGCAGGCACACGCGCAAGGCGTGGCGAGAGTAACATCATCTTTTGAATAATGGCGGGAGAAGAAGCCGGCTGCAATAGTACAAAGCCCTCGATCTGCTTTACGGCGCGCGAGGCAAGGGTGAGCGAAAGCTGCTGATGGCCATCGCCAAGCACAGGCGCGCTGAAAGTAGCAATGGAGTCGCCAACGTAGCGCACATAAAGTACAGCGAAGGCTGTGCGCTCTCCTTCGCGCCCCACCCAGTGCGACTCGAAACTCCAAGTGAGTTGGTCGCCGGCATGAAAGGCCGTATCGGCCGGCTGACTAAACGTCATACGATTATTAGCCGCAGAAGAGAGCAGATATCCGGAGGCCCCGCGCCAATGATTAACGCCATCAGAACCCGGCACGGCAGCGCCTCCGGCATTCTCCATCGTACCGAAGCGGGCATTTACTCGTCGATAAACAGCCAGCAATGCGTCGCTATGCCGCGAGTAATACTCCATCGACCGATCGAAGTCGGCCTGCGTAAGATCATACTTGCGCAAGACGGCATCCGTATAGAGGCGGGTGTTGATGTCTACGCTATCGGAATTTGATTGCCCCAAAGCTAAGGCTACATGATAGTCATACAACAAATTGGCCATCTTCCCCTCTGACAAGACACCGGATGGGCGACTATTCTTGCAGGCGGAAAACAGCAGCAGGACCAGCAGCAAGAAGAGTCCGCCGCGACTTATACGTGTCGAGACGGACAAACAATACTTGATATTACTACTGCCAAACTGCTGCATTCGTGATTATTGATCGTCGGACGCTTGACGAACCGCTGCGCGAGGTTTTCCGGTAAGGAAGCGCCAATAAAAGATAAGGATCGCTACTGCACCGCAAGAGATTGATGCATCAGCAAAATTGAAGATCGCATTAAAAAAGACTTTCCCGCCTAAGAAAGGCACCCAATCGGGCCAGGTAAAGAGCGGGAAATAGAACATATCGACGACGTGGCCCGTGAGAAACGAACCGTTGCCCTCACCAAAAGCGGTGAGTACGGCTGGCGTTGCGCCGGGAGTGCCTTCAAGCGGACTCGCCGTAAAGATCAAGCCATAAAAACAATTGTCGATAATGTTGCCGGCTGCACCTGCAATGACCATAGAAAGGCAGATAATCAGTCCGGCAGGAAGCCGCCGCCGAATTGCCTTGGCCAAAAGACCGACAAAGAAGCAGATGGCCACGACGCGAAAGAGCGTGAGCAGCATCGTGCCAATAAAGTCCATACCGAAAGCCATTCCTTGGTTCTCGGTAAAGAGGATCTTAAACCAACTCGTCACGTCGTAGGCTTGGTAAAGGAGCATTCCGGTCTTGACCTTGAACTTGATAAGTTGATCGATGACCAAGACCAAGAGGATGATCCCGCCGGATATCCAGGACAAAGTGCGGACCGACAGACGAGAAGACGTAGCGGATTCGGACAAAAGCTTATGCCCCGCTGTATTGCTCGATAGTTTCGAGTTACTCATCTACTGAAGCTTCAGATTTTATTCTTCTTCTCTTGCATCTTTCCCTCGATGCTGGTCGTAGCGTGAGGCACGGCGCGCAGGCGTTCTTTCGGGATGAGTTTGCCCGTAACGCGGCAAACGCCATAGGTCTTGTTGTCAATACGCACGAGTGCAGACTTCAGACCTTGGATAAACTTCAATTGGCGGGCAGCCATATTAGTCATTTCCTCCTTGCTCTGTACGGCAGAGCCTTCTTCAAGCGTCTTGTAGGTCGGAGATGTATCGACAACGTCATTGCTTCCGCGATTCATCAAGCTATCCATCAGTTGGTCATACTCCCGCGTAGCCAACTTTAATTTCTCCTCAATCAATTGCTTAAACTCTGCTAATTCTGCATCGTTATAGCGTGCTCTTTCTTCCATATTTGATTGTTTGAAAATTCGTCTGCAAGGCGAGCCTCGCAGACGATATACATTATGCTTTTTCTATTTTAACGCGCACTATGCGGCCATCAAAGTCCATTTCTTCGCCTTCCGCTAATGCCTCAACGAGCGTAAAGCCATCGGCCAACACTTGCCCACGAATATAATCGCCAAAAGCTGCTACGGCTTCTGCCAATTCGCCTTGGTGCGTCATCGTTACTTGTATGTGGTCCGTAATCTCAAAGCCGCTGTCCTTACGATAAGCCTGAATGCGCTTCACAATCTCGCGCGCCAAGCCTTCACGGCGCAAGTCGTCGTCAAGTTCTAAGTCGAGCGCAACGGTGAGCGTGCCTTCATTGGCCACGGTCCAGCCCGGAATGTCTTCGCTGATGATCTCTACTGACGCTCTTTCGATCGTTGCCGGTCCGTCAGCTAAGGTGAGCGTCAAACTTCCTTCTTGCTCCAAGCGGGCAATATCGGCTTGCGACAAAGCGCCTACGGCCTCGGCCACGGCTTTCATTCGTTTGCCAAACTGCTTACCCATCACGCGGAAGTTGCACTTCACGGTCTTCTCGAGCAAATCGCCTTCGACAAAGACTAACTCTTTCACGTTGACTTCATCTAAGATCAATTGTTGCACAGCCTCAATCGCAGCGCGTTGACTTGCGTCAGTAGCCGGAATAGAGATGCGGCGCAGCGGTTGGCGAACGATGATATGCTCTTTCTTACGCAGCGAGAGCACCATAGAAGTAATCTTCTGCGCCATTTCCATACGATTCTCTAAGTCGGCATCTACCAATGCGGGGTCGCAAACGGGGAAAGTTTCGAGGTGAACGCTTTCCAAGCCATCGCCGGTCGGCGCTGTCAAGTCGCGATAAAGGCGATCGGCAAAGAAGGGCGCAATGGGGGCCATCAGTTTGCAGGTCGTCAAGAGGCAAGCATAAAGCGTTTGGTAAGCGCTCAGTTTGTCCTCCGTCATCGAACCGGCCCAGAAGCGTTTACGATTCAGACGCACATACCAATTAGAGAGGTTGTCGGCAATAAAAGTATTGATCAAGCGGCCGGCCTTAGTCGGCTCGTAATCGTCTAAAGCAGCCGTCACTTCTGCCACCATTGTATTGAGTTCGCTCAATATCCAACGATCGATCTCCGGGCGCTTACTGAAGTCTACTTGCGGTGCGTGCGCATCGAAGTCGTCGACGTTGGCATACATAGCAAAGAAGGAGTAAGTCTGATAAAGCTTGCCGAAGAAGGTGCGAGATACTTCCTTGATGCCCTCTTCATCAAACTTCAAATTGTCCCACGGCGAAGCATTGGTAATCATATACCAGCGCAAGGGGTCAGAGCCATATTTTGCAATCGTCTCAAACGGATCTATCGCATTGCCGAGGCGCTTCGACATTTTATTGCCGTTCTTATCCAAGACAAGGCCGTTAGAGATCACATTCTTGAAGGAAACGGAATCGAAGATCATCGTCGCAATAGCGTGGAGCGTAAAGAACCAGCCGCGCGTTTGATCAACGCCTTCAGCGATGAAGTCGGCGGGGAAGCAGCGACCGCTCTCCACCTCTTCTTTGTGCTCGAAAGGATAGTGTTGTTGTGCAAAAGGCATTGCACCTGAATCGAACCAAACATCGATCAAATCGCTTTCGCGGTGAAGCGGCTTACCCGTCTCCGAAACTAAAACAATCTCGTCTACATAAGGACGGTGCAGGTCTATCTTGTGGTAGTTCTCCTCACTATAATCGCCGGGCACGAAGCCTTTTTCCTTAAGCGGATTAGAGGGCATAATGCCGGCAGCCACACTCTTCTCGATCTCATCATAAAGTTCCGCAATGCTACCGATGCAGATTACCTCATCATCATCGTTGCGCCAAACCGGAAGCGGCGTGCCCCAGAAGCGACTGCGACTCAAATTCCAGTCGTTCAAGTTTTCGAGCCATTTCCCAAAGCGGCCGGAGCCTGTCGAAGCCGGTTTCCACTTAATCGTTTCGTTCAATTCGGACATCCGCTCTTTAGCCGCAGTGCTCCGAATAAACCAGCTGTCCAAAGGATAATACAAGACGGGCTTATCCGTTCGCCAGCAGTGTGGATAACTATGTACGTGCTTGGCAATATTAAATGCCTTACCCGCCTGCTTCATTTCCATACAGATCGATACGTCGAGCGTTTCGTCTTTGTCGGTCAGCGTACTATCGTAAGCGTTCTTTACGTAGCGGCCGGCGTAAGGGCCATAGGCTTCTACGTTAACGTGAGTCTTCACAAATTCCTCGTCCAAGTCTTCCAAGCGGAAGAAGCGGCCTTGCAGGTCGACCATCGGTGCAAACTTTCCTTTCTTCGTAATCATTTGCAATCCGGGAACGCCGGCCTTCTTCGCCACGAGTGCGTCGTCTGCACCAAAGGTCGGTGCGATATGCACAATACCCGTACCATCTTCCGTACTTACATAGTCGCCTAAGATGACGCGGAAAGGTTCACCCTCGCCATAAGGGCGAACGTAGGGGAAGAGTTGCTCATAGTGCATATTTTCAAGTTCGCGTCCCGTCCAGCGACCTACTACGCGATACGGCAGCACCTTATCGCCTTTTTTGTAGGCCTCCATATCAGCCGTAGCGCCTTCAGGATTGAAGTAAGCACTTAGGCGCGCCTCCGCCATCACTACGGAAATCTTCTCGCCCGTATAAGGGTTGTAAGTCTGCACACAGACATAATCAATCTTCGGGCCTACGCAAAGCGCCGTATTGCTGGCAAGCGTCCACGGCGTAGTCGTCCACGCAATAAAATAGGGCTTGCCCCAAGCCGTCATCTCGGGTTTGGGATCGCTAATCGCAAACTGTGCTACGACCGTCGTATCTTTCACGTCGCGGTAGCAGCCGGGCAAGTTCAATTCGTGACTGGACAAGCCCGTACCGGCAGCGGGCGAATAGGGCTGGATCGTATAGCCTTTATACAGCAAGCCCTTTTTATGAAGCTCTTTCAATAGCCACCAAAGACTTTCGATATAGCCGGTTTCATACGTGATATATGGGTGCTTCATATCTACCCAATAGCCCATCTTGTCGGTGAGGTCTTCCCATTCGCGGGTAAACTTCATCACGTTCTTACGGCATTGGGCATTGTATTCTCCGATGCTGATCTTCTTACCAATGTCTACTTTCGTAATACCCAAATCCTTCTCCACGCCCAACTCTACAGGGAGGCCGTGCGTATCCCATCCGGCCTTGCGCTCCACGCGATAGCCTTGCATCGTCTTATAACGGCAGAAAAGGTCTTTGATCGTACGAGCCATCACGTGATGGATGCCGGGATGGCCGTTAGCCGAGGGAGGGCCATCATAAAAGACATAGTCGGGTTTTCCCTCGCGGGAGCTTATGCTTTTGTGAAAAAGGTCTTGTTGCAGCCAATCGGCTAAAACTTCCTCATTCACTTTAGATAGGTCTAAATTGGGGCGTTCCGTAAACTTCATACAGCTGTTTATTTTTCGTCTAATAATAATAGTGTGCAAAGATAGCGTAAGGGCGGAGTATTGCAAAACAAAACGCATTCTTTTTCAAGCTAAAGGAGTGAGCGATGGCATCCTAAGAAAGCATCAAGAAGTCCCAAAGAGCGCCAATCATCTAAAGACTTTCACGAAGCTGATTATACAAGGATCAGGCAAAGGCCCTCGGACAGCTTAGCGCGATGCGCTTCAATGCGTCGCAACCGGCAAGATCCTTTCAAAAAAACGGCCGAATAAACAAAAAAGGCAAAAGACTATTCCCTTTGCCACACCATTATTATATATAGGCGGTCGAGAAATCTTGCTCCCCGACCGCCTTAAAAAGATCTATGTTACTATCGTATATACTTCTTCCCATTCACGATGTAGACGCCGCGTTGCGGGATGGCCTGCAAGCGCCGGCCGCTTAAGTCGTAAATCGCATCGTTTGTAATAGGGTTCACTTGGGGCGTCGTAAGACCTGTTATTTCTCTATGATAAATAACTTCATCTCCCACCACACAAGTCTCTAATAGGAAAAAGCCTGATCCTTTCCGCAAAGCATTATGATACGTATGGCGAAAGAAAGGATGTATGGAACTTCCTATACTTTCAGTCCATATATCTTTTGCATTCTCAAATGAGTAGCGATCGCCATAATCTACAACTATTTGACGATAACGATGCCCGCTATTCTCCAGCTCTTCTACTTTATTCACAACAGTAGGCCCTATAAGCGGATTTTTCGCCTCAAACTGCGCCTTACTGCTATACTCAAAAATATCATAGAAAAAGAGCGAATCGCCTACTTTGACATTGAAATCATAAAGTAAAGCATCAGTCTGTGCACCAACATAAGGACGGAAATAGACGCACTTATTTTCCTCGCGCACTAAGATCCAATACCTTTCCAAGTTTGTCCCTTCATAAACCTTCTTCCAAGTTTTGCCCTCAATTATGGTATCGCCCGCCATCTTATAGGAAATATAAGCGTCCGGAGATTGTGAAGAGGCAGATATTCTCACAATTCTCCAACTCTTCCCCTCTTCCACGAAAGGACGATAATCCTGCGCCGCAGCGCGAAAGCCCAAGAGCGCTAAAGCGATGATAAGTAAAACGTTTTTCATAAAGCCATCTTATTTAATGGGTATAGGTTGTCGGCTTGACTTTGTTTTGGCGGCAAAGCCAAGCCGACAAGTATTCGTTATCGCATATACTTCTTCCCATTCACGATATAGACGCCGCGCTGCGGGATGGCCTGCAAGCGCCGGCCGCTCAAGTCGTAAACAGCCGCCTTATCGGTCGCATCAAGCTTTGGCGCGGTAATGCCGCTCAAGTCGTGATGATACAGAATTTCATCGCCAACGGAACATTCCTCTAAGACGTATTGGCGTGAACCAATGAGCCAAGTAGTGGTGATAGCGTGCTGAAAGGCATTGCCCGTGCTCCCCAGACATTCAATCCAGGCTTCTCTGGCATATCCAATTTCAACACTCTTGTTATAGTCTTCCGGATCGTCGTAATTATAAGTCCACTCTCGATACAGATTATAGCTACGATAGGCGTGGCCGGTATTCTCTATCACTTCATTGGTAGCTACGACAGCAACAGAATCCCAATTACGACACTGCCTTTCATAATTCTCTGCCGTATCTCCATCATAGAACTCGCGAATATCTCGATAAGCGACCGTATCGCCCACAGCAACATTAAAATCATACATCAACTCTTCGCGCCCGGGATAAGGGGCGTAATAGACACGCTTATTTTCTTCGCGCACCAAGAAGTCAAACTTACTAAAAGAGGTGTGATACACTTTCTTCCAAGTCTTACCGGCCACGATGGTATCACCTTTCATAAAGTAATATTCGTGGTCTACGGGATACGTCAGATCATCATTCCGCGGACTAATGGAGGCTACCCGCCACATTTTCCCTTCCTCCACGAAAGGACGATAATCCTGCGCCGCAGCGCGAAAGCCGAAGAACGCCAAAGCGATGATAAGTAAAACGTTTTTCATAAGCAGTCTTATTTAATGGGTATAAGTTGTCGGCTTGACATTGTTTTAGCAACTAAGCCAAGCCGACAAGTATTCGTTATCGTATATATTTCTTCCCATTCACGATGTAGACGCCGCGCTGCGGGATGGCTTGCAAACGTCGGCCGCTCAAGTCGTAAATCGCTGTGTTTTTAATCGGATTTACTTGAGGCATCGTAAGGCCTGTTATATCGTCGTGATACAAAATCTCATCGCCAACAGAGCATTCTTCTAAGACTAACGCAGGTCCGCAGATCAACCCAAGTGGAATGGTTTGAAAGAAAATGTCATTGACATCTCCAATACCTTCTACCCAACTTGCTTTGCGCTCATTCCCATCTAACTTCCGCGATAAAATTAGGCCACGATAACTACGACCGACACTTGTTATCTTGTCTTCGGAAACAATCGTAATAGAATCACAAAGAGGACTATACTTTTCAAACTCCGCAGCCGTATTCCGTTCTTCAAAGTAATAAATGTTATGAAGAGCCAAGGTATCGCCTACAGACGCATTAAAGTCATACATCAGCTCTTCACGGCCGGGGTAAGGAGAGAAATAAACTCGCTTATTCTCCTCTCGAACCAAGTAGCGACAATATGAATTATACACCACGGGATCACCCGGCCATGTCAACTCTGACCTGCGTACTATTTTCCAAGTCTTACCGGCGACAATAGTGTCTCCCTTCATACGATAATACAAATGACTGACCGGATAAGTTGGATCATCATTTAATGAAGTGAGTCGGGCAATCCGCCACGTCTTCCCCTCTTCTACGAAAGGACGATAATCCTGTGCCGCAGCGCGAAAGCCGAAGAGCGCCAAAGCGATTGTAAGTAAAACGTTTTTCATAAGCGATGTTATTTAATAATTCCTGATTCAATTGTCAATTCGCATCCGATAGGAATACTTAGGGGATACTCATCGCGAAGTAATATTTGTGCTCCATCTTTTATTAGAATACTACTACCGGGAGACGCTTTCAAATTTACTCCTTTCAAATAGCCACAAGTAGAGATAGACGTAGACCCTTGCATTGTAGACTGTTGTTTAGGATAGGCTTGATCTTTTTTTTGTAGCGTCAAGCTTCCACCTTTTTTAAGCACTAAAGATACACCTTTATAACAAGTAATCGTATCATTAACCAGCAATTCTGCCCCCGACTCAACGACAATATGATTATGAATATACCGAGGCTGATTCCAAACAGTATTGGAGCGAATATAGATCGTATCACGTAAATCAGGATTTAAGGGTTTGATATAACCATATTGATCCATCTCGCCTAAAGCATAATTCGAATCGTCTCCGTCCGGCGTATCCGGAACCCACATCGGAGCAGTTTTAGGCTTTGGCCCTATTCCCCAATTGTAAAGCCCATCACCATCTTCATCCACACAGCGAATATCCGTAGAATCGTGCGTATTCGAATAAATAGGAGGAATGATATAATAAAAACCTTTAGGATACGACTTACCGATTATCACGGAAAGATAACCATCTTTGCGACCGATTTCATCCTTCAGATAACTATCTTTAAAGATCCAACAAGTCTGCCCGACACCTGGATGACCTTCCTCTATAATTTTTGTTCCATCGAAAAGATCATTGTCTCTATATTTCACAGAATCACCTGCTTTAGCTACTCTATAGCCCACTAAACAAATAGCGTGACCCCCACAATAAGCAGCCATAGGACCCTTCGATATTAAATAGTGCTTAATTTTATCTTCCCAATCCTTCTTATATACATCTAGAAGTGCTTTGTAATCTCTAATCCGTATTGTATCCAAAGGTTTTGGCCGTTTTGCCGTATGATCCGGCCAAGCATTAACAAATGGGATGGATTGTTCATCTGCAACTCCCAATGTTTTCATATAATCCAAAGGGAGCTCTAGACGCATTCCTCGTTTAAACAACATACGATCTTTTTCTTGTGGAGATATTTTGTCACTATTAATCATCTCTCTCCTCTCAGGACTAAATTGACCTATATCTTGTTCAGATATATCCAAGTTTACCTGAACATTATTATAATAAAGCTTAGCCAAAGCTTCAGCAGCAGAAGCAGCAGCAAAAGCAGAACAAAGTCCACTTTCGCCCTGATCTTTTGCAGGCGTCATCCAACTCTTGCCATGACGATTGCGCCAATCGAAGTGATCAATGTAAGGAGATTGCTCATTTGCATCTTTCTTTTCTATATACCCAAGCTCAATAATACCGTCCGCATAGTATTCCAAGCCAAAAGTTTCGCAAGTATCATCAGGCAGAGACAACACACACTTTCGCGTCTCATAATCTTTTAATGAAAGACGCGTAACGCCTGCCACCCAAAGCTTATTATGCGCTTGGTTATAGGCATTGATGCGCGAAACTATGTGCTCTACTTGCAATCGCCGAGCATCAGCGATAGCTTTAGGGGAATAAGTAGAAGAAGTCTTGGCATCAGCCGGCGCATAGCGCAACTCCTTTAACTCTATGGAAGCATCTTTTAGCAAGACTTTTAAACGTTTCGGACAAACATTATTAAGCAGCAAAGTCTCTTCTGCATAGTCAGATAAAGTAAACTTATCGACATCGTTACGCATACGATTGGATTCTAAAACCAAATAGTTCTTTCCGGTCTCATCCTCCAATAAAATACGTACAAGACTCTTTATGCTATACTGACGAATCGTAACCACTACAGAGAGCCCACTAACCTTCTCTTTCCCCGCAAATGGTTCCAATTGTGTAGAATGCGTTATTGTCTGGTTTATCGGAATAACTTTTATCGTTGTTGCCTTTGCTTTTAAGCTGAAAGGTTTATAAAGACCTGCGCGAACCATGCAAGTACAACAAATCCACAAGCAAGCGATAAAACCGATGTGTAACAATCGTTTCATAATCGCTTTATTTTGTATAAATCATACGTTTACTATCAATAACCTTTCCGTCGGCTATCAGACTATAAATATACATTCCGGGGACAAGATCTTGCCCACTAATCTGCACCTTTACATCACCACGGTCACTCAGAACCAACTCTTTGATCTGTGTCCCTTGCAAATTGTAAATATAAAGTTTGGCCGTTTTGACAGAAGAAGCCAGGCGCACTTCTATTTCCGTTGCTACCGAGAAGGGGTTAGGCTTGTTTTGACTTAATGTTGTCAAATCCTGATCTGACATATGATTCCCCATAGTCACCGCCTTGACATCCTTTTCCGGTTCGCCTTTCAAGCGCGTAATTTCAGCACGCAATTCATTAACAGATTGTACCAAAACCGGAATCAGTTCAATATAGTTAATACACTTTTGCCCATCCTCATCCTCATAAACCAAGTTTGGGTAGATCGCTTCCACCTGATCGGCAATCAATGAGAAATGAGACTTTTCTATATCTTGTATTTGTATTTTACTCAATTGAGGTGCAGCCACAGCCGTATCTCCCATTTCCACATTATTTCTTGCCTTCCGCGCACGCATTTGCGTTTCCGGCAATTGTTTATTGTAAGTAACCATAGAAAGCCCTGAAAGCTTTTCTGCTTCAGAAGTATTATCTGTTACAGCTTTCAATCGAGAAATGGCATTCGGCGCTGAAGCTTGAGGGGTTGGTATTAAGACAATACCCCTTATACCACCGGCTACCTCGAATTGTTTGGTCACTCTCACATTTCCATTAAAATACCCCGCATAACGACCGGGGATTTCTACTCCGTTTTCTTGTTTTGCATCCGTACCATAAACGGCTGCACCATTTCGATCCCCTAAAAGACGACCAAAAACGCCATAGTTCCATCCATCAGTTGCAAAGCCGGCCTCACCTAATACCCCATAGGAGCGACCAAAGTTATTTTGCTTTTTATACACATCTGTAGACGACCCCAAGACACCAACATTAAATGTACCATACAACGTTGGTACATTTCTATAAGATTGAGAAATTCCCATAAAGCTTTGTCCGGCAAGACCTATTGACCAATCCCAGGGAGTTGTACTTGGACTCAATGCATAAAAAGCACAACCATCCCCTTCAACTCTCACCTTAGTGTCATAATTTGAAGAAACATCCACTAAAACCTTAGAGGATCCCAACTTTACTCCACCATCTGAATAGACTTGGATTTGTCCCTTCACTACACCGGCAGAAAATAATGCCAATGCCAATAATAAATTAGTTCTCATACATAAAAAATTTTAAGTTAGCGGCAGAAAATCGTCGCAATTACATGAATCTGTCACAAAGCTAGGTCTTATTCCTAAAAAAAGCAAGTAAACTTACATTTATTTTTCTTTATTTTATCCCCCACCAATGCCCATAAAATCATTTTGTAAACTTTTTTTTGCGAAAAAGCAAACCTTTACATACATCCTATTCCGGTCGATAAAAGGGGCAACAAGGCCTTGTATGACAAGGATTTTAAGGAATATTATTTTCTTTCCGGCACTCCGCCGTCGACATTCACGTTTGTCTACATTTTGTCAACGAAAAAAAATTCTGCCACATCGCACAAAATAGAGAAAGGGTAAGGACACAGCAGAAAAATAATGCGTTTGCCTCGCGGCGTATGATTTGTGGACAAAAAGATAAGCAGGGGGAGGATACAAAATAAATGGCTACCGACACAAACGCACCTTTATGCTCAATCCGAAAATCTTCATCCAAGCGCACACAAAGCATAGTTTGACAACCGGCATAGGCATTGGCGCGACCAAGGTTTGTAAAGATTTTCCCACACACAAGACCCTCGAAAAATTTGCTTAGGAGAACGGAAAAACTTTCACCTAAGAAAAGAAAAATTGTCTTAGGAGACAATTTTAATTCTCCTAAGGACAATTTTTACTTTCCTATAAGAAAGTTTTTGGGCATATATAGATGCTGGCTATCAACTACTTATAAAGGTGTTTTTTTGAGGTGTATGGCCATAAAAAGATCTTTGATGAAAAATCACACGTAAATATTTTTCATCAAAGACTAACCTATTGCCTCATCGGCCGCCTACGCGCGCGTATATTATAAGATGTGTAGCGCGCCTTAGAAGATGGGCAACTGATAAACGAAGCCGGCCGAGAGGCGAGCCTCCGTATGATCCTTCGCACCAAAGGCCTTGGCGCGCGGGGTATGCACGTGGGAGCGGCCGTAATAATTAATGAAGAAATGCAGATTCTCCTTCATCGGATAAAATTCTACGCCGGCCATGTAAGCATAAGAGCGGCGATAGAGTCCCTTTTCTGCCGTCAGCGTCGGCTTGGTCAATGCGGACGTCTCATAATAGCCCTTGGCAAAGACGTTCCAGCGCGGCAGGAAGCGATAATTGAGCTTGAGAATCACCGAATTGTAACGCGTATGGCGGACGTGATCTTTCACATCGGGCGTCAGCGTATGCAGCATGTCGGTCACATAGCCGTGGGCGTCGATGTTTTCTTCTGAGAGCATATAATCGAAATACCCATTGAAGCGCCCGAGCGTCCATTCGTGACCGAAGGCAAAGTAGTAGCCGTTGTTGCCCTTCGCCTGCTTGATCAAAGAGGCCGACCAGCGCGTAGTCAGTTTTTCGTTAAAGAAACTGCCGTTCCAATTGAGCGTATAAATCATTGGCAACTTTGCATCGGCGTAGGACGGGCCGTACATTTCCGCCGTCGACGTGCGCCGACTGTTGACTACTTGAAATTGGAGTTCCTGCGTAGGCTTGATCATATAACTTGCGTTGACGCCCGTCAGATAAACCTCCACGCGGTTGAGCATTTCGCTAAATTGATACACGTCGATCGGATTAAGCCAGGCTTCATAGCCGCCATAGACGGCGCATTGGCGACCAAGATCGAAGCGCAACTTCTCATTGGGGTGAAGCCCTATGTTCATTACATCGACCGCTGAAGAAAGGCCGTCAATAGTGCGACCGGTGCCGCTATGGCCTATGCGCTGCTGCAAGTGGTAGGACACATACTTGTTTAAGTGACCTAAGACGCCAAGGCGCATCACGGGGATGCGAAACACACCACCTTGAAACTTCCCTTCGTCAAAATTGGCATCAAACTCGCCGCGCATATTCAGAAACACATTGATCTTGTCTTGCTTCTTCTCGAGCTTACTGATCATTTCCCACAGCGTACTCTCGCCCTGCGGATAATTCTCGCGCGAAGGCTCTTGCGCTTGAACGGATAAAAATACAAACAAGAGTGCGACAAGCGCAAATATCTTTTTCATCGGTTGTTTTGTTAAAAAAATAAGGCAACATACTGACCTTTTGCCGACAGCAACGACAGAGGCCAAGCGCTAACAAGAGGCAAAAGTAGTCAAAAAGTTAACATTCTCAAGAATAGTAGGCAAAGAATCCACCACATCGCATTAAATTCATCGCCCCACAATTATTTATTCTTTCAGAATGTAGTTTATCCCAAAGAAAGCGCTAACTTAGCCCCGTAATTAAAAAGAACAATATAAAACTTGAAACTCAATGACTACTGAAAACACGAAAAAGACCCGCACCGAAAGCGACTTGATCGGTGCGCGCGAAGTGCCTTATGAAGCGCTCTATGGCGTACAAACGCTACGTGGTATGGAAAACTTCCCCATCAGCCACTTTAAGTTAAGCCAATACCCGCTCTTCATCAAGGGCCTCGGCGTAACGAAGCTCGGAGCAGTGCGTGCTAACCACAAGCTCGGCCTCATCCCCGACGATATGGCAAAAGCAATCGAGCAGGCTTGCTTAGAACTCATCGAAGGACGCCACGCAGAGGCTTTTCCCGTAGATATGATTCAAGGAGGAGCCGGCACAACGACCAACATGAACGCCAACGAGGTGATTGCTAACCGCGCTCTCGAACTGATGGGTTGCGAACGCGGCGACTACAAACGCTGCTCGCCCAACGACCACGTGAACCGCTCGCAATCTACTAACGATGCTTACCCGACGGCCATCCACATCGGTCTCTACGAAACGCACCTCCGTTTGCGTCAGCACTTGGAGCAGCTGATCGAGGCTTTTGAAAAGAAGGCGGAAGAGTTTGCCGGCGTGCTCAAGATGGGCCGCACGCAACTTCAGGATGCTGTGCCGATGACGTTGGGCCAGACGTTCCACGGCTTTGCCTCTATCTTGCGCAACGAATTGCCGCACCTCGACGCAGCAGCAGCTGAATTCTTGGTGATCAATATGGGCGCTACGGCAATCGGCACGGGCATTTGTGCCGAACCAAACTATGCGGAAATGAGCACAGCGGAGATCGCAGCCATTACGGGCTACGCTTATCGCCTTTCTGACGACCTCGTGGGCGCTACGTCGGACACGTCTTGCATGGCAGGCTATTCGAGTGCAATGCGTATGGTTGCTTTGAAGATGAACAAGATATGCAACGACTTGCGCCTCCTCTCTTCCGGCCCGCGCTGCGGCTTGGGCGAGATCACGCTACCGGGTGTACAACCGGGTTCTTCAATTATGCCGGGCAAGATCAATCCGGTTATCCCCGAAGTAATGAACCAAGTGGCTTACAAAGTGATTGGCAACGATCTTTGCGTAAGTATGAGTTCGGAAGCTGCGCAAATGGAACTTAACGCAATGGAGCCTGTGATGGCACAATGCTGCTTCGAATCGGCTGACCTCTTGATGAACGGCTTCGACACCTTGCGCACACGTTGCGTAGACGGCATTATCGCCAACAAGGAAGCTTGTCTCGAACACGTACACCGCAGCATCGGTATCGTAACGGCACTTAACCCCGTAATCGGCTATAAGAACTCTACCCGCATAGCTAAGGAAGCGCTCGAAACGGGCCGTAGCGTCTACGACTTGATCCTCGAGCACGACATCCTCTCCAAAGAAGATTTGGACACGCTCTTCAGACCGGAAAACTTGATCAGTCCGGTTAAATTGGACATCAAGCCCAAACACTAAAAACATACAGGCCGAGCCGCTGCCCGCGCAGTAGCTCGGCCTTTTTATTTCTCTTTTGTAATCGGAGCAGCGGCCTCTTTTCGCGTCAGGCCGATGGCCGCTAAGCGACGGGCCGAACTGTCTCCCACCGATCTTGGGAACCGTTTGCCGCGACCTCATTTTCAACGCCGCCAACGCCACAAAGCGTTCAAGACCGACCAAACTATTTTAAGTCCCACCGCATGAAATTATCAGAAGAACGTAGCAGTATGCTCCACGGCATATTGCTGATGGCTCTCTTCGCCTGCGCCTCGTTCGCCATCGGCGATTTGAGCTTCGTAAAGCACCTATCTTTCAGTCCGATGATCGTCGGCATTATTCTCGGCATGCTGTATGCCAACTCTTTGCGCAACAATCTGCCCGAAACGTGGGTGCCCGGCATTAAATTCTGCGCAAAGCGCATTTTGCGCTTCGGCATTATCCTCTACGGTTTCAAACTTTCTTTTCAGGACGTTACGGCCGTGGGTTTGCCGGCCATTTGTATCGACGCCATAATCGTAACTGTCACCATCCTCGGCGGCATTTTGCTCGGCAAGCTCCTCAAAGTGGATCGCGACATCGCCTTGCTGACCTCCGTCGGCAGCGGCATTTGCGGCGCGGCAGCCGTCTTGGGCGCAGAATCAGCCGTGCGCACGCAACCATATAAGACGGCCGTGGCCGTAGCTACGGTTGTCATCTTCGGAACAACCGCCATGTTCCTCTATCCCGTCCTCTACCGCAGCGGCATCTTTGTATTACCGCCCAAGACGATGGGCATTTTTGCCGGTTCGACCATTCACGAAGTGGCCCACGTCGTAGGTGCCGGCAACGCGATGGGGCCGGAAGTTTCTAACGTCGCGATCATCGTCAAAATGATCCGCGTCATTATGCTCGTCCCCGTACTGTTTATCATCAGTTATGCGATGGCGCGCCGCGCAATGGCAAGCAAAGCTGAGGGCGGTAAGAGTAAGATCGACATCCCCTGGTTTGCCATCCTTTTCCTCTTGGTTATCGGCTTCAATTCGCTGCACCTGCTCTCCGCAGAAGTCGTAGAATTTATCAATAAGTTAGATACATTTTTGCTGACAATGGCTATGACGGCCTTAGGCGCTGAAACGAGCTTCGACAAGTTTAAGAAAGCCGGTTTCAAGCCCTTCCTTTTGGCCGCCCTGCTCTTCTGCTGGCTCATCTGCGGCGGTTATTTCTTGGCCAAATACGTTGTGCCGATGATCGGCTAAGCCATAAATAGAGCAGCGCCGCACACTTTCGTATGCGGCGCCATCATCTCCATTCCCTCACCGCCAAGGTGGGGGATCATTATATATAATTGTGTGTCGGTCTCGTTGGGGAGTAAGCCGCCGGGAGCTTTCATCTCTTAAGTTGTCTGCTTTGGCGGCCCGCAAGGCTTCATCGGCGGCGGCCTCGGCGGCGCTCTGCGTCATTCAAAATAGAACACGAGCGAAACCATATTCAGATGCGCGGCATCAATGCTTTCCGTAAAGATGCGCTGAGCGGGATCCGTCAGTTCGGGGCGCTGCTTGTCGAGCACATTGCCCAAACCGAAATCAAACTTTAACTCGGGCACGAGTTTGAAAAACGGCAGATAGATTTCGCAGCCCATACCTACCTCCAAGCAGGTATTGAGCGCCTTCGTGCGCAGCAGCGAATGCTTGCTCGTGGTCAGATCATAAAAGGGCGCAATGCCAAGCATCACGTAAGGGCGATAGTTGTTGAAGCGCGGCGCCGCCACTTTGAGATCGATGGGCAGGCCAATGTAGGTCGACTTCATATCTTGCGACCGCTTTTCGCCCGTACTTAAATCGCGAAAACTCAAATGCTTACTGCCAAACTGCAACTGGGGCAAGGCGCGTAGGGAGACGTAGCGGCCCAAACGCAGATCGCCTAAAATACCCACTGAAAAGCCAAAGTTCTGACTATCGTTTTCGGCCATCCACTGCCGCCCCGTGCCGGGCTGGATAAAGCCGTTGTTGCGCAACTTCAATCCCTGATCCGCCAGCCCCACGAAGAATCCGTAGTGGAAGCGGCGCTCATCGATAAAGGGCTTGTTCTGCAACTTCCGTTCTTGGGCAGCGAGCGGCAGTTGCAGGCTTGCGAGGAGCAAACAGGCGAGAAGGAGTAATCGGGTCTTCATATCTGTATTGTGAAGGCCCACTTTGAGCGCTTCATCTTATTGTTCTAAACGTGCGGAGGCGGCGAATATTGCCCGCCGCGCCTATTTTTACGGACTTATGGCCCAATATCGAGCAAAAAAGTATCGATAAGCGGATAAAAAGCAGCGGCCCGAAGCAAATTACCTCGGGCCGCCGTAAGTCGTAAGTCTGACCAATTATTCGCCGGGAGCGATTGCGCCCGTCGGGCAAGCGTCTGCGCAAGCACCGCAATCAACGCAAGAGTCAGGATTGATTGAATATTTTTCGCCTTCAGAGATAGATTCTGTCGGGCATTCGCCGATGCACGTTCCACATGCAACGCATTCGTCGCTAATAACGTAAGCCATAGTAATTTTGAAAATTTAAATTGTTGTTATGTAGTTTGTTCCTCTCCGGAACGGGTGCAAAGATACGCATTTCTATTTAATCTCACGTGCTGACTACTTATTTTTTTATCCCGACTCACCATATTTTTCCGCTAAATAGGGCTTCAACGCGTGAGCCAATCTTGCTTTTCAGGGGCGAAATATAGACTGTCAGGCCGCTCTGCCTTGCCGGCTAAGCGTACACTCACGAGCGCAAGCCTTTTTATCGTGAGCGCAAACTGCGAACTCAAAGTTGCAAAGCACCATTTCCTTCTGCTGATCCTTCATAAACCAAGCATCGTGCTTCGCATAGCTATACGAAACAGACCAAACGGAGGCGCAAGGTTGCCGTATCGAAAAGAGAAAAAGACGTTTACTGACCCTTGGCCCACGAAAATCTGTCTGATCAAGTACGGCTGACCTTCCGACTGTCGACCTTACGGGCCGAGCGAGCTTGGCGACTTGCACAACGAGAAGGAAAAAGGTAGGCTGCCACTCAACAATCGACTTTAGTAGACTTTCGCCGCTATCTGCTTGCATAATTACCCATCGGAGTAAACATATAGCATATATATGCATCATAAAACTTTACATATGCTACATATATTGACGTCATCAAAAGTCAACAGAACAACTAAAAAGCAGAAATAAATAATGTTTAACACTTAAAATCCAAACAAACATGCCATAAGGATTGACAAAGATAAAATAAAGGCGGATATTTGCAAAATCTGACCAGAAAATGAGAATCTTTCTTTTTATTATTCACTAAAATCATCTCGACCATGACTAGAAGTCTATCTACCCTGATGACGGGAACCCTACTCCTTAGTATGGTTTTTTCCGGAAGTTCGATGGCGCAAGTCGATCTTAGGCAACGCCCGACACACCCTATCGGCGGCGCCAAAGAAAAGATGGAGACGCAAGTCGACCTACAAAAAAACTACCCGGCTTGGGCGCCGGTAAAACTGCGACATTCGCAATCAAACAATTTGCGCACGACATCTATCAACCTGAAACGCACACCCCAACAGACGAAGAGTACGGCTCTACCCGGACTTTTGGACACTCCGACTCCAACAACCTTATGGGGCAACGTAATCTACCAAAAATCTTGGGGGGATGAGGAGACGCATTATGGCTTCTACTCATTTTCAACCGCAGCGCCGATGGCGCCGCTAAACTTGCTCGCTGAAGATCCTACAATGATTGCCAACGGCGGTAGCGGCGTAGTCAATGGCGTAATGCACACGGTATTTCTGGACCTGAGCCTTTCGATGTGGGGCGTTATCAATGCCTATCATAGGCAGTATGATCCGAGCAGTTGGCAAAGGGTGGCTCCTGAACAGAAAATCGACCTGAGCCTGGCGGCCTTCGAAACGGCGCAGGATCAGACGACAGGAGAGATTTACGGCGAGTTTTATAATTCAGACTTGACGCAACGCGAATTTGGCGTGATCGATTTTGAAAACGAAACGCGTACTACGTTTGGCACAACAACGAAAGCTTACGTCGCACTCGGACTCTCAAGCGACGGTTATCTATATGGTGTAGCTACGGATGGTAACTTATATAAAATAGATAAGACCAATGGCGCAGAAACGATGATCGGATCTACCGGCGTACAAATCTTAGACGCCGAAGGCTCGTACTTCAACCAAAGTGGCGAGATCGACCAGAAGACAAATACGTTCTACTGGGCCAGCGTTGACAACCAGGAGCAGTGTGTCTTATACACGGTCGACCTTACTACGGGGGCGGTGACGAAAGTTTCCGACTTCCCCAATGGCGACGTTGTGCTCGCGCTGACTGTTCCAAAGCCACTAGCCGCACCGGGAGCTCCGGCTGCTGCTGAAGAACTCGGCACCGCGTTTAATCAAGCCTCTCTGAGCGGTAAAGTAAACTTCAAGGCTCCGACTAAAACTTATGATGGCAGCGCGCTGACGGGCGAACTTACTTATCGCGTTTCGCAGGGCAAGAAACTCTTGGCTTCCGGAAAAACACAGCCGGGCGCTGACGTCGCAGCTAATGTTACGGTAGAAAAAGAGGGCATGGTGCGCTTCGTCGTACAACTTGAAAATGCCGCAGGACCGGGCCTCTTCGCTCGTTTGGAGAAATGGATTGGCTACGATGAGCCTAAAGCCATCGAGGGCGCAACCCTCACGATCGACAACACGACCGGAGCAGTAGACCTCACGTGGACAGCACCGACAAGCACAATCCACGAAGGCTACCTCGGCCCGTTGACATACGACGTCGTACGCTATCCGGATTCTACAAAGGTGGTAACGAAAGGGACGAATACGCGGTTTGCGGAAACCTTGCAAAAAGGCGACATGAAGTACTACACGTACGGCGTAATAGCCCACAACGGCACGCAGCAGAGCGTTGAAAGCCTGTCAAACGGCGCTATTCTGGGCGATACGGTCAGCCTGCCATATCTAGAAAACTTCGTAACGCCTGCATCAATGAACCTTTATAAGATAATTGACGTCAACGGCGACGGAAAGACGTGGGACTGGAACCCGTATGCAAGCTGGGAAAAAGGCACAACAGGACAGGCTGCGACGTATCAGTATAATAAAGATATGGACGCCGACGACTGGATGCTGACACCGCCGGTTTATATGAAGCAAGGCTACCTCTATCACCTCACATTCAAAACCAGATCGCGCCTAAATAAATATAAGGAGCGCTTAGAGGTGAAGTTTGGCAAGGGCGACAACGTCGAGGATATGACCAACGAGATTTTGCCACCGACAGAGATTGCTTCGCAAGAATATATCACGTACGAAAAAGATCTCAAGATTGGCGCTGACGGCAAATATCGCATCGGCTTCCACGCAATCAGCCCCAAAGATCAGCTCCTTCTCTACATTGATAGTGTTTTAATCGAAAAGGGAGTAGCACTCAATGCACCCGATACCGTGAAAAACTTCACCATCACGCCCGATCCGCAAGCCGGAAAGAAAGCAACGATTACGTTTACCACACCTACTGTGGACATAGACGGCCAGCCGCTGTCCGGTCTCTTCCGCTACACGGTCGAACGCGAAGGCAAGGGCGTTGTAAGAATGATTGAATACCCCGCTCGCGGCAAGCAATACACCTTTGAGGACGAAGTAGGAGAAAGCGGCTTCGCCACTTACACCATCTATTGCACCAACAAGAACGGCGACGGCCGCAAGCTGAGCAAAAGAGCCTACGTTGGCCTCGACGTTCCGAAAGCGCCGGCCAATGGTCGCTTGACTGACTTACAAAACAGCATCAAGATAGACTGGGATGCCGTAGAAAGAATCGGCACAAACGGAGGCGTAGTACTGCCTGAAAATGTTCTTTATCAAGTTTACAATATTGTTTACGACAGCAAAGGCAAACCCAACGTCGAAGTTTTAGACGAGACGAATCAGACTACCTATCAAATAACTCGCAACACCGAGGAAGGAAGTCAGGAATTTGTCTTCTACGCCCTTTCAGCAAAGAACGATGCGGGTATAAGTACCATCGCAGGAACCAAGGGAATCGTAGTAGGAACGCCTTACACGCTACCACTAGCTGAATCCGTAAGCGGAGGAAAACTAAGTACGCTATGGTGGCTGGAGCGAACGGGCAGCACATCATTTGCTCTTACAGGCGCCCTCACCTACGACAACGACGGCGGAGCATTCGTTTTCAACACGAAAGCCGCAGGCGACGAAGCCTACCTCAACACCGGTAAGATCACGCTTAAGGGTACGAAACATCCGCAGCTGACATTCTACCACTATTCACTTCCCGGAAAGCCCATGAAACTGCAAGTAGAAGTACGCAAGCCCGATAATACACTCGTAAAAGTCGGACAATTCGACTACGCAACCTTTACCGGCGAAGAAGGATGGCAAAAGATGGTCTGCAATCTTGACCCGAATCTATTCGCAAAAGAGCGCTTCATCGAGATCGGCTTCCACGTTATCAGCGGAGAAGCAAAAGTGCCAATCTGCATCGACAACATCAGCTTGCGCAACCTCAACGAACGCGACTTAAAGGTATCGCTTTCCGCACCGGATATGATGATAAAGGGCGAAACGGCCCGCACGACCATCTCCGTGGAGAACTATGGCGCAGAAGCAGTCAACACCTACAAAGTGCGCCTCACGGCCGCCGACGAGCTCATCAAGGAGGCAACCGCCGAGCAACCCATCCAACCGGGTGAAGTTCGCAACCTCGACATCGACTACAAAGCCGGCGTCTTATTAGGAGGCAATAACGTCCGACTAAAAGCTGAAATCGTCTACGATGAAGACCAAGACAAGGACAACAACACCGACGAAGCAACCGTAATGCTCAAAGATTCCGAGCTGCCGAAGCCGGAGAACGTAACGATCCAAAACAAGAGCGGAAACAACACAACGCTCAATTGGGCCGCACCGTCACTCAGCGAGCAAACCATCACGGACGACTTCGAATTCTACACGCCCTGGTCAATCGACACATTCGGCGATTGGACAACCATCGACGGCGATAAAGGCCTTACGGGAGGATTCTGGAAATCCTACCCCTACAAGCACCAAGGCACGCCTTTCGCTTTCATCGCCTTCAACCCCGAGAGCCTTTTCACCGGCTGCATTGAAAACAACCCGAGCCTGGCGCCCCACTCCGGCGATCAATTCCTGGCCGCCGTCTATTCATCCGATGCAAATGGCGAAGACTTCTTAGACGCCGACAACTGGCTCGTCAGTCCGAAACTCTCCGGTAAAGCACAGACCATCAACCTTTGGATCAACAACCTCAAGATGAGTTCAAAGGACTACGTCGAACAAGTCGACATCCTCTACTCTACGACCGGGCGCAAGGCCGAAGACTTCCGGAAGATCGGCGAAACTCACGCCATAGCAGGCGGAGCATTCCAAAACCTCTCAATCGAAATCCCCGAAGGTGCTAAATACTTCGCCATCCATCACATCACAGAAAAAGACAACGCTTGTCTTTTGATGATCGACGATGTAACATTTGCCAAAGGCTTCGAAGCACCGAAGGGCTACAACGTTTACCGCGACGGCAAACTAATTATCAGCCTCGACAGCAACACGCTGAAACTTGACGACAACGCAGGTACCGAAGGCGCTCACACATACGGCGTCACGGCAGTCTACGAAAAGGGCGAGTCGCAACCCGTTATGATCAACGTAACGACGGCGCTGCAACTCATCGAAGCACTCAGCGGCAAGCCGGTCGACATCTACACGATCGACGGCCGACTCATAGGCAAGGGACTCGACAGTCTGCCTCGCCTCGAACGCGGTATCTACGTCATAAATGGTCAAAAGGTAGTAGTCAAGTAGCAACTATCATCCATTAGTGACCACACTATTTTTCCGACAACCTCTTCACCACAAGAGGTTGTCGTTTTTTAAGCCCGCGAGGAGCTAAACCGGCATCTGAACACCTCGCCGCACCCCGATGTATGCTCAACTCACGAAAGGGCCTTCTCGCATACGTCAGCGTCGGTAGCACTTCAGCAGTCGGCTCATCTTCATTCACGAACCTGCCGCCCCCTTATATTTGAATGCTAGCAGACATTTACTCCGCCCCGCCCTTTCAGTTGTCAGACAACACTCAACGAAGCGTGAGCAACACCCCGTTGAGAAGGCGAGGAGCAAGAAAAAAATACGTCTAAGTACCAATTCTTCGTTGCCCCTCCGTAATCAAAACTGTTTTCATCACGAGCGCAAACCTTTTTTATCACGAGCGTAAGCTCTTTTTATCACGAGCGCAAACCTTTTTCGTCGTCATAAAAAAAAGGCGAACGCAACGTCTGCGGCTTCAGATATGCAGTCTCGAGCGCGTACAATCAAGTTGCGCGCCGGTCGGCCTACGATTTTCTTACGCTAACTTATGAGGGCAGAAAAGGGAAATGAACTCAGAAACTGCAACAGGAGGCACAAAACGCACGAATGGAAGGCACAGAAAGGAGAGAGGAAGAGTGGCATTGATTATTATCACGTTTTTCTTCTAAAATGTATGGACGCCACGCTGTCGACTTACCTCGTTCGTTAGTTGAATCTTAACAAATGAAACTTTAATTCAGGATAACGCAAATATGAACACCTCCTTGCGAATAAATACGAACATTATTTGACCAACAAGTTTGTATAAAAAACAACAAAGAAAACTTGTTTACAAGTAAAATTTAAGTATATTTGCGCAGTCGCTAAGAAAACTTAGCGTTAACTTTTAACCCATTTAATTTTACCTTGATCATGACTAAACGACTATCAAACCTTCGGATGGGAGCCATAGCAGCTTGCTTGGCCTTCTCCGGACAAGCGATGTCACAAGTCGCCACGACGCAGATGCAGGTGCATCCGCGCGGCGCGACTGAACAGCAGTCGAGAGAGCGCATCGACGTTCGCGCGCTCTACCCGAACATTGCCGGAATGGGAGCACGCTATGCGCAGCCCGACCGCGTACAGACAGTGCCTCAAACCCTAAGCAAGCCGGCGGCAAAAGCGCAAAAGCGCTCCGTACCCGTCAACTTCTTGGCTCCTCCCGTACCCACAAATCTCTGGGGTAATATGGTGAAGAGCAAAGCCTGGACGGCAGGCGATCAGTATGGCTACTACTCATTTTCTACAGCGGCGCCCATCACCACATTCAACGTCTTGGGCAAAAACCAGAAAATGGTGGCCGACGGCGGTAGCGTAATCTACGACGGCGTACTGCACCTCTTCTATTTAGATACGTCCATGGCGCTCTTTGGAGGCGAGGTAAAAGCCTTCCATATGCAGTTTGACCCCGAAACGTGGGAAAAAGTGGCCGAGCCGGTGCAGGTAAGTTTGGACCTTACGACGTCCGACTTTGCGCAAGATCAAGCCACAGGCACGGTCTACGGACAATTCTACAACTCAACTACGAACCAGCGCGAGCTGGCCGTGATCGATTTGGAGAATAACACGCGCTCGACGTTTGCTACGACAGATAAGACTTACGTCACAATGGGCTTTTCGAGCGATGGTTACTTATATGGTATCGCTACGGATGGGAACTTATATAAAATAGATAAGACAAACGGCGCGGAAACGCTCGTCGGCGAAACCGGCGTCAGACTCCTGAACGATAAAGACTTGTTCTGGAACCAAAGCGGCGAAATCGATCAGGAGACAAATACGTTCTACTGGGCCGGCGTCGACTACACGCAGCACTCAGCCTTGTACACGGTAGACCTCTCTACGGGTGCGGCTACGAAAATTTCCGACTTCCCCAACAACGAGACGTTCTTAGGCATTTTATTGCCGAAAGCCATGGTGGCAGGCAACGCTCCGGCGGCAGCAGAACAGCTGACGGCAGCGTTTAGCGGCGGCTCGCTCACGGGCAGCGTGAAGTTCACAGTCCCGACAAAGACTTACAGCGGCGGCACATTGAACGGCGCAGTGACTTACACCGTAACGCAGGAAAAAAATGTCTTGGCTACGGGCACGGCACAGCCTGGTGAGGAAGTCACAGCCAACGTAACAATTCCCGAAGAAGGACTGGCACGACTCGCCGTAAGACTCAAAAACAGCGCAGGCAAAAGTAAATATACGCGCTGCGAACAATGGGTGGGCTACGATGAACCCCTGCCGGCACAAAACGTGAAACTCGAAATCAACAACGAGACCGGCGTAGCAAATCTTACGTGGGACGCACCGACAAGCACCGTACACAACGGCTATCTCGGCGCATTGTCCTACGACGTCGTACGCTACCCCGATAAGGTTAAGGTCCTCACGAAAGGAACCGACACCCACTTCACGGAAACCTTAACGAAGAAGGGCGTAGTTTACTATTCGTATGGCGTCACGGTAAACAACGACAAGCAAGTCAGCCAACAAAAGAATTCTAACGGCGCTATTTTGGGCGACTCCGTCGGACTGCCTTACTTGGAAGAGTTTAAGACGCCCGCAGCGCTCAACATTTTTAAAATTATCGACGCAAATAACGACGGAAATACTTGGGAGTATAATAAATACGCCAACTGGGATCCGGGCACAACAGGACAATCGGTTACGTATCACTATAGCGAAACCAACGATGGCGACGACTGGTTGATGACGCCCCCGATTAGCTTGAAGCAAAACTTCCTCTACCATTTCTCCTTCAAGACAAAATCGCGCGACGCCAAATACAAAGAGCGTTTAGAAGTGAAATTCGGAAAGGGCGACAAGGTAGAAGATATGACAGGCGAACTCCTAGCGCCGACAGACGTAGCTTCAAAAGAGTATATTACGTATGAAAAATACTTCTCTGTAGACGCCGACGGCGCCTATCGCATCGGCTTCCACGCGCTAAGCCCCAAAAACCAGTTCTTCCTTTACGTTGATAGCATCAGCGTAGAACAAGGCATCTCGTTTAGTGCGCCTGACACCGTGCAAAACCTAACGATCACGCCCGATCCGCAAGGTGCCAACAAAGCTACGATAACTTTCACGACACCGACGCTTGACATCGCCGGCAACGCACTACCCCACCTCACGCGCCTTACAGTCATTCGCGAAGGCAAAGGCGTCATCAAGGAAGTAGATTACCCCAGACGCGGGAAGCAATTTACCATCGAGGACGAAGTAGAAAACACGGGTCACGTCAAATACACCGTCTACTGTACCTTTAGAGATTTCGACGGCCGCAAGCTTACGAAAAACGCTTACATAGGTTTAGATACGCCTGAGCCACCCCAAAACGGCCGACTCACAGATTTGAACAACAGCATCAAGATCGATTGGGAGCCGGTAGGACGTCGAGGAAAGCACGGCGGAATCGTAGTCCCCGAAAGAGTAAGCTACCAAGTTTACAACATCGTTTACGATCCTCGAACCGGCAATCCGAGCCCCGAAATCTTGGATGATACCCCCAACACGACTTATAGCGTGACTCGCAACACGCAAGAAGGCAAACAAGAGTTCGTTCTTTACGCCCTTTCAGCCACAAACGACATCGGCACGAGTACACTTGTATCCACGAGCGGCCTTGTTGTCGGCGAGCCCTACACGTTACCGATCGAAGAATCCTTAGCCGGATCCCGCATGAACCTATTATGGTGGAGCGAGCACGTAGGTAAAACGACTATCGACATTACCAACGACCGCCCCTACGATAATGACGGCGGCGACTTCTGCTTCAACGCCAAGGCAGTCGGAGATGAAGCCCGCATGAACTCCGGAAAAATCTCCTTAAATGGTACGAAGCACCCACGAATCGCTTTCTACCACTACTCTACGCCAGGAAAACCCATCAAGTTGCAAGTAGATGTGCGCAAGCCCGACAACACGCTAATCAACGTGGGCGAGTTTGACTACGCCACCTTCTCAGGCCAGAGAGGCTGGCAGCTGATGGAATGCGACCTCGACGTAACAAAGTTCGCCAACGAGCCATACATCCAATTCAGCATCCACGCTAAGGCCGGCGAAACCAAAGTGCCACTCTGGATCGACAAGATCTCGATGCGCGACGTATTGGAAAGCGATTTAGCAGCAGCTATTTCTACACCGACAATTATGACTAAGGGCGACACAATTCGCACTTCCGTTCGCGTGAACAACAGAGGCTTGAAGCCCATCTCCGATTACAAAGTACGACTCACCGCCGGCGGCGAACTCGTAAAAGAAGTGACAGCAACACAAGCCCTCCAACCGGGCCAGGCAGCCAACTTCGAGTTCGACTACAAGGCTAGCGCAATCAACGAAGATAGCACAGTGACGCTCAAGGCTGAAGCCGTATACGAGGCAGATCAGAATAAAGAAGACAACACCGCCGAAACCACCCTACGATTGAAGAATTCCGACTTACCAAAACCGGAAAACGTCATTGCACAGGCCAAAGGCGGAAAGAGCGTACAGCTCAAATGGGCAGCACCCTCTATAACGTCAGAGACCGTCACTGAAAACTTCGAAGACTACTCTCCGTGGTCGATCGACACCTTTGGCGATTGGGCTTCAATAGATGGAGATAAAGGCAACAACGGCGGCTTCTGGAAGGCTCACCCCTACAAACACCAAGGCACGCCCTTCGCTTTCATCGCCTTCAACCCCGAAAATCTCTTCGCAGGTTGCATTGCGAGCAACCCGGGTCTTAAACCACACTCTGGCGACCAGTTCCTCGCAGCCGTATTCTCCGTACAACCAAGTGCAAGCAACAAGTTTGTCGATGCCGACAACTGGTTGATCAGCCCCTTGCTCTCCGGCGAGGCACAAAAGATCGACTTCTGGGCCAACAACTACAAGGCCGGCACACAAGACTTCACGGAAAACGTCGAGATCCTCTACTCTACGACCGGACGCAATCAGAGCGACTTCCAAAAAGTAGGCAATACACACCTCATTAGTGGCGGCGAATTCCAAAATATCTCAGCCGACCTCCCGAAAGGCGCAAAATATTTTGCAATCCACCACATTACAGGAAAAGACCAAGTCTGCCTCTTGATGCTCGACGACGTCACCTACGTCAAAGGCTATGCGAAGCCTAAGGGTTACAACGTATATCGCGACGGCAAACTCGTAGCAGGCTTAGACGCCGGCACGATGACGCTCGATGACCAAGCCGATACCGACGGCCAACATCGCTATGCCATCACAGCAGTCTATGACAACGGCGAGTCGCAACCGGTTTGGATCAGCGTAACCACCGCGCTGCAACTCATCGAATCGCTTGCCGGCAAGCAAGTCGACATCTACACGATCGATGGCCGACTCATCGGCAAAGATCTCAACCATCTGCCGCATCTTGAGCGGGGCATTTACGTCATCAATGGTCAAAAAATAGTGATCAAATAAGACGCACAAGTCCATCGCGACAGCACACATTCACGACAACCTCCCCACCACAGGAGGTTGTCGTTTTTTTAGCCCGCAAGGGGCCGGACTGCCACCCTCACGACTCACCCCATCGAGACCGAAGCCCCAAACACTAATGGCAACCGCCCATGCGCACCTTTACCCGTCAGACCCGGCAAAGCCCCCATCGCCCATTTTCCGGCAGGCCGCCCCTCACTTATCGCGTAAGTCCAAAAAATCCGCCGCCCCACCCCATCAGCCGCCGACCGGCACAAACCTACTTACGAGCAACGCCCCGCTTCTTCGGCGCACAACGGGAAAAATTACACACAAACATCTATTTCGCCTCGCCTCCCGCTCTCCCGAAACCTTTTTTATCACGAGCGCAAACCCTTATCCTCACGAGTACAAACCCTTTTTATCACGAGCGCAAGTCTTTATCCTCACGAGCGCAAACCCTCCGCGCCCATCCTGCGCGCCTCCGCACCAATGCAAAATACGCTGAAAATAAGCTATGCATAGAAAATGTTAACAACATACGAACTCAGCAGAGCCTCGACCGCAAACTCCCGCCAACCCATCAGCCCTCAAAGAACAGAAAAAGACTATTTTGTTTGCTTACTTCGAGATAAGTTTGTAATTTTGCGCCGATTTAGAGTCCGTTGGGGCAAAACAAGAGAAGCCGATCGGCATCCGCCTCGCGGAGAAATCCGTTATCTAACAAAACATCAATGTACGCAATCGTAGAAATTAACGGTCAGCAGTTTAAGGCAGAAGAAGGCAAGAAGCTCTTCGTGGCTCACATCCAAGCCGCTGAAGCTAATCAGACTGTTGAATTTGAGAAAGTTTTACTCGTAGACAACGACGGTACGATCAACGTGGGCACGCCTACAGTTGCCGGCGCAAAAGTTGTTTGCGAAGTGATCACTCCGCTGGTAAAAGGCGAGAAAGTATTGGTCTTCCACAAGAAGCGCCGCAAAGGTCATCGCAAACTCAAAGGCCATCGCCAACAGTTTACTGAGGTCACGATCAAGAATGTAATTGCTTAACTCCAAAAACGTAGAAGAAAATGGCACATAAGAAAGGTGTAGGTAGTTCTAAGAACGGCCGCGAATCAGCTTCGCAGCGATTAGGTGTTAAGATTTGGGGCGGCCAATATTGCCAAGCAGGCAATATCATCGTCCGTCAGCGTGGTACGGCTCACTATCCGGGAAAAAATGTCGGAATGGGCAGCGATCATACGCTCTATGCCCTTGTTGAAGGCACGGTAACGTTCCGTAAAGGTAAACACTTCGGAAAGCCCAACCGCAGCGTAGTCTCTGTTGAGCCCAAAGCTGAAGCTTAACCATCCATAAAGAAAGAAAACGGGATGGATGCGGCAGTAGCCAAAATCTATCCCTTTTTTCATTCTATAAAAGGTAAGAAAAGGGAGGTCGTGCGGACAACGCATAACCTCCTTTTTGCACTCCCAACGCCGCAAAACCCATAGCGCACAACCCTACAACATCACGAATATGACCACGATCCAAATACAATCGGAAGCCGACTTAACACAAGCCGCACGCAGCTTTATCGCCGCGATGAAAGACCGCACCATATTTGCCTTTTACGGCAAAATGGGAGTCGGCAAAACCACTTTCATCAAAGCGCTCTGCGAGGAAATGGGCATCGTTGACGTCGTCAACTCACCCACCTTTGCCATCGTTAACGAATACCACAACGCGGCGGCCGACAAGCACATCTTCCACTTCGACTTCTACCGCATAAAGCGCCTGGAAGAAGTCTACGATATGGGCTATGAGGATTACCTCTACTCCGGCGACGTCTGCCTGCTCGAATGGCCCGAACTCATCGAGCAATTATTGCCCGAAGAGACTGTCCGCGTCAACCTGACGGAAAACGCCGACGGCTCTCGCACGCTGACAATGGACTAAACGCTCTGCCAAACGGCGCGCTGCGCGCCCCAAGTTCAGCCGGTCGCCACAGCATCTCGGACAGCGCCGACCCGCCCCAAAAGCGCAGCAGCCCGCCACCGAACAGCCGCATTAAATTCTCGGCCGACAGCCATAAAATATGCCCCTAAGCTGAAGCGCTTAGGGGCATATTTTTATATTGTAGCGGCCGCAGCCTCGCAAACCTATTTCCAGTCGCCCGGTTTCGTACCTATACGGTAATAACCTTTGAGTTGGATCTCCATAATCAGCATCGAGCCGGCAGGAAGTTTGCCATAATTGCTCGGAAAGTAAGCCAAATCAGCCGGAATATACAGACGCCAGCGATCGCCGATGCGCATTTTCATCAACGCGGTGGCCACTGCGGCGCGCCAATAGCTGACGCCAAACTTCGCCGGCGCAGACATCGTCGGACTAAATATGTCTGCCGGGTTCACGCTTTGGCCCGAATGCGCCATAAGTTTGCCTTCCGGATGCTGCGCAGTCGGCATCAGGCGCACGGTATAGTTGATTCGCACCGTGTCGGTAAAGTATGGCGATCCGCTGCCCGTACCGCGCTCTAAGATTTGTACACAAAGCGTGTCGCGATATTTGACTTGCGATTGATCAGTCAGCGAAAACTTTCGCATAAGTCTGTAATCGCAGTTAGCCTCCCAGGCGTTGCCGTATTGCGCTTTGGCTGACGCAATATTTTGTCGGGCCACGTTGAGCTGCGTTTTGAATGCCGCCTCGTTACGGGCCTTCCAATTATCAAACTCCGGGTCTTTCGGCTCGACGTTTTCCTGACAAGCCACCAGCAAAATAAGACCCGTGAGCAAGAATAAGATTCGTTTCATCATAATTCAAGAAGCTTTTGAAAGCCGAAGCGGCTATTGGAGTTTCTTAAGTAAGGACGTGATCGACACCTTGTCCTCTATCAGCGCGCGAAGTTGCTCTACCGGAACACGCTCTTGCGTCATCGTATCGCGATCACGCAGCGTCACTGTATTTTCTTTGAGTGTGTCGTGATCAATCGTGATACAATAAGGCGTACCTATGGCATCGGCGCGACGATAACGCTTTCCGATCGTATCTTTCTCCTCGTATTTGCAGTTGAAGTGGAATTTAAGTTCGTTCATAATCTCACGTGCCTTCTCGGGTAATCCGTCTTTGCGAATGAGCGGCAAGACGGCCAACTTCACAGGCGCCAAGGCAGCCGGCAAGCGCAAGACTACACGCGTCTCACCGTTGTCTAATTTCTCTTCCGTATAAGCGTGGCACATCACAGATAGGAACATGCGGTCTACACCGATTGATGTTTCAATATCATAGGGCGTATAACTTTCGTTCGTCTCCGGATCGAAGTATTTAATGCTCTTGCCTGAAAACTCTTCGTGACGGCGCAGGTCGTAATCGGTGCGAGAATGGATGCCCTCAACCTCCTTGAAGCCGAAGGGCATCTTAAATTCGATGTCGGTGGCTGCGTTGGCGTAGTGCGCAAGCTTTTCGTGATCGTGGAAACGATAACATTCCGCGCCGAAGCCCAAGGCTTGGTGCCACTTCATACGCCATTCCTTCCACCGATTAAACCATTCGTGCTCCGTGCCCGGCTTTACGAAAAACTGCATCTCCATCTGCTCAAACTCGCGCATACGGAAGATAAACTGGCGAGCCACGATTTCGTTGCGAAAGGCTTTACCGATCTGTGCGATGCCGAAGGGGAGCTTCATACGTCCCGTCTTCTGCACGTTCAGATAGTTGACAAAAATGCCTTGTGCCGTCTCCGGACGCAGATAGATGGCAGATGCGCCCTCGGCAGTACTGCCAACCTCCGTCTTAAACATTAAATTGAACTGCCGCACCTCGGTCCAGTTGCGCGTGCCGCTGATCGGATCCACGATTTCTTCGTCGATGATGATCTGATACAACTCTTTGAGGTCGTTGGCGTTCATTGCCTCCTCGTAGCGCTTGTGGAGCGCGTCGCGGCGCGTTTGATTATCGATCACGCGCTGATTTGTGGCGCAGAATTGCGCCTCATCAAAAGCATCACCAAAGCGTTTGCGCGCCTTAGCCACCTCTTTTTCAATCTTTTCTTCGTATTTCGCAATCTGATCTTCGATCAAAACGTCGGCGCGGTAGCGTTTTTTGCTATCGCGGTTATCGATCAGCGGATCGTTGAACGCATCAACGTGGCCCGAAGCCTTCCATACCGTGGGATGCATAAAGACTGCGGAGTCGATACCTACGATATTTTCGTGGAGCAGCACCATACTCTGCCACCAATATTGCTTGATGTTGTTCTTTAGTTCTACGCCGTTTTGCCCGTAGTCGTAAACGGCTCCGAGGCCATCGTAAATATCACTGCCGGGAAAGACAAATCCATATTCCTTGCAATGGGCCACGATTTTCTTAAATACATCTTCTTGCGCCATACTTCTAATTTTCTGCTTTGTATATTTGAGGCAAAATTACATTTTTCTCCCGACATACATCTTCTTGCCCGCATTTAATTGCGCCCTACGAGTTGCGAAAGGTTGCCGCGCAAATAGCAGCTCGTAGCGGCCGACTGCCGCTCGCCATAATCCCGATTGCCGCGGGACATATTATATATATAATGTCTGACTACGCACTTTTCGAGCAGCCAACCGGGCCGAACTGCGCGAGAAGTTGGCTGCTGATGCTGCCGCGCCTCATAAGTCGACGGCAAAACTTGGGCACGCCTTGCCGGACTACGCCTTGCACGGCGCGGGGCGAAAGCTCTCGCTTCGTTTGCTCCCACCAAACGATGATTTGCTCCCGCCAAACGATCGTATGCTCCGACCAAACGATGGTTTGCCGCCACCAAACGAAACAGGAATGCGGAGAGAAAGCGCACGGCGGGACACTGCGCTGCACGAAATAAGCACGCAGTCAACTCATTTTCAAATCGTCCTCCTTAAATATCCCTGTTCGCTTGCACCGCAGCCTACGCTTGGTCGCAAAATTGGGATCTGCCACATCATTATCCGGAACCTCCGCGCTCGCCACAGCACTATAATCGGCGCTAAATAAGAGAAAAACTGTCAAAATGGCAGTATATATGACAAAAGGTTAGCTGTTTTGCAGTTTATCTGCGAGAAACACCATAAAATTCGGTTGGCACGCGACTTGCGATAGGACAAAGCGTAAACAAAGGTCGAAAGGCCGGAAAATAAAGCATATAATATAACCAAATAAACAAGAGAGGAGATTTAATTATGGTACCTGTAAGAAAATATGATCAAAATTGGTTGCCCAATTGGTTTGACGATTTTTTTGATAACGAATGGATGCGCAAGGCAAATGCCACCGCGCCGGCCATCAATGTCTTAGTCGATGAGCAACAATACGAAGTTGAGGTTGCCGCGCCGGGCATGACGAAAGACGATTTCAAGATCCACGTCGACGCTGACAATAACCTCGTCATCGAAATGGAGAAGCAGCAAGACAATACGACCGAAGGGAACGAAAAAGCCAAAGCACGCTACTTGCGCCGCGAGTTTTCGTATACCAAATTCAGTCAGACGCTGATCCTGCCCGAAGATGTTGACAAGCAAAAGATTGGCGCAAACGTAGAGAACGGCGTATTGCACATTACGCTTCCCAAACTCACGCCGGAGCAGAAGCAAGAGACGCTGCAACGGATCGAAGTAAGATAATTATTTTTAAGATTTTTTCCACTGAAAGTAAGCCGCAGGCCCTCCGCTTGCGGCTTATTGCGTGTGTTTTCCTTACGTACGGGAAGTTTTTTCCGCAAGTAGTGGAGAAATACGTTGTAAAACTTTAATTTTGCAGCATCAATTTGTAGCATACAACTAAATTCTTGCTGTATTATGGCAGATCATTACAAACTTTTCCTTGCTGCGCTGACGCCGGCTTTTGCCGTCTGTGCGCACGCTCAAGTGACGACGTCCGCGCTTGGCGGCCTCATCACTGATGAAAGCGGCCAACCGGCTGTCGGCGCGACCATTCGCGCCATTCATACGCCGAGCGGTACGCGCTATACGGCTACGACGAACGCCGACGGCCGCTTTACGATTCAGGGTATGCGCCCCGGCGGCCCCTATACCGTGCAGGTAACTTACTTAGGCTATGGTACGAAATCGGTCTACAAACTCTTTTTGCAATTGGGCGATCAGTTGCCCTTCGATCTCCAACTGAAGCCGATCGAGGGCGAACTTTCGGTGGCTGTCGTTACGGCTGTCGGGAAGAGCCATGCAGGCGCCGGACAAAACTTCTCATTGCAGAAGATTACGACTACGCCGACCATCGACCGTAACATATTGGAGGTGGTAAAATTCTCGCCGATGGCTATTTCGAGCAAGACGGGTGGCATCTCTTTCGTGGGATCTAACAACCGCTACAACTCGTTCAACATCGACGGCGTCGTAGCTAACGACGTCTTCGGCTTGTCGGCGGGCGGCACAAACGGAAGCGGATCCGGTGCAAACCCAATCAGTATGGACGCTATCCAAGAGGTGCAAGTTGTCGTTGCGCCTTATGATGTGCGCCAAGGCGGATTTACGGGCGGCGGTATCAACGCCGTGACGAAGCAAGGTACGAACACGACGCACGGTTCGGCTTATGGCTTCTTCAATAATCAAAATATGTATGGGCGCTATAGCGCTGCACGCGACCACGAATACAACAAGCTGCCCACACAATACGAACGCACTTTCGGCGCAACGCTCGGCGGCGCTTTCATGAAGGACAAGCTCTTCTATTTCGTAAGCTTTGAGCACAAAAAATCGAGCTATCCTTCAAGCATTTACCCGGGTTATACGGACAAATACATATCTGCTGCCACGGCGCAGCAAATCGCTGATCGCTACTACGCACTTACCGGCATCCGCGAAAGCTTTGGCCCGCGCGATGTAGATAGCAGAAGCAATAGTTTCTTGGGCCGCTTGGACTGGAACATCGACGAGTCGAACAAACTCTCGTTCCGCTATCAATACAACGAGGCTTACCGCGACGCGTATGGCGTCAACGCGAAGACATACTTCTTCAACAATTCGGCATATCGCATCGCCAACGAATCGCACTCGTTCGTAACTGAGCTCAACAGCCACATCACCGATGCGCTCTACAACGAACTCCGCGCCAGCGCAAGCATCGTCAAGGACCACCGCGAAGTGCCCTATCAAGGCCCGACCGTAGAGATCGCCAACGTAACCGGCGCTGACGGCAAGACGAATACGAAAGTCAATATCGGTACGGAATTTTCCAGCGGCGCAAACGCGCTCTACCAGCGCATTTACTCGCTCGAAGACAACCTGTCTTGGTATCTCGGCAACCACACGCTCACCTTCGGTACGCACAATGAGTTCTACCATATTCAGAACACATTCATCCAAGGCTCAAACGGTATGTGGTACTTCCAGACTCTTGATGATTTCTTGAAAGATAATCCTTACAAGTTCTTCTATCAATATACGGATCCTACTGCGCCCCGCGTCAACGGCAGCTTGATCTATGCACCGACAATGAGCGCCGGACAGTTTGGATTCTATGCACAGGATAAGTGGAACGTGACTTCGCAATTCAACTTCACGCTTGGCTTGCGCGTGGATATACCTATGTTCTTCAACCGTCCGAGTGTCAACACGGCCTTCAATACGTATGCCGATTCAAAACACTTCGGCGTTCACACGGGCGACGTTCCGAATGCTCGCGCAATGTGGTCTCCGCGCCTCGGTTTCAACTGGAATGTTGACCAAGCACGCCGCACGCTGATTCGTGGTGGTGTGGGTATCTTCACCGGCCGCGTTCCGTTCGTTTGGATCTCGAACGCGTTCACCAATACCGGCGTAGAGAAGAAGGGCACGACGATTTCTTCGAGCGTCCCCGGTATGGCCAATTACCACCAAGCCATTCAAGACGTCATCACGGCGGGCACAACGAAAAAGCCGGAGATTGCTGTCGTTCAAAAGAGCTTCAAATACCCGCAAGTATTCCGTGCTAATCTCGCCGTAGAGCAGACTTTGCCCGGCAACGTCAAGTTGCAGTTGGAGGGTATCTACTCCAAGACGATGAACAACGTCTTCTTCGAAAACTTAGCTTTGACGAAAGTCGGCGAAGTCTATGCAGTTCCCGGCGTAAACGCAAGTGCAGCGCCTTTCTACAGCAATGCCTCCAGCGCCTACGAAAATATCATCAACCTCAAGAACACGAACAAGGGCTACAGTTACGCTTTGAGCGCACAACTTGAGAAATATTTCGACTTCGGTCTTGATGTTGCAGCCAGCTATACCTATGGTCGCTCAAGAAGTGTCAACGATGGTACCAGCTCTGTGGCTTTTTCCAACTGGAAATACAACTACTCACGCGACACGAACGGCCCCGGCGAAATGGGTTATTCGAAGTTTGACATCCCGCATCGCGTTATGGTACGCCTCAACTACAACTCACCGAAATACTGTCAAGGCTGGTTGAGTACATCAGTTGGCATCGTCTACACCGGAACTTCCGGCGGACGCTACAGCCTCACGATGAACGAGAAAGACGACTTCAATGGCGACGGCTGGCGCGGAAACAACCTCCTCTACATCCCGACGAAAGACGAGTTGAGCAAAATGAACTTCATCGCGTCTACGGATAAGAAGGGCAATGTTACCACTGCCGATCAAGCACGTCAACTCTTTGAAGACTGGATTCAAGGCAACAGCTACGCAAGAACGCACCGCGGCCAATACGCAGAGCGCAATTCTTGCATGACCGATTGGGAAAACAACATCGACCTTCACTTCGGCCAGAGCATCCACTTGAAGAATCTCGTGCGCCTCGAGTTTACGCTCGACGTAATCAACTTCACCAACATGCTCAACAAGCGTTGGGGCACGACCTACGGAAATGCCTACAATGTGAGTCCGATTATGGTCAACAAGATCGTAAAGACAGGCGCAGCCGGCAACATCGTAGCCGAGCCGAGTTATACTTACAACCCCAATGCCAACCCCACGCCGAGCGACATCGCCAGCCGTTGGCACATGCAATTGGGCTTCCGCATCGCCTTCTAAACCTTGCGAACACAACGACCAAAAAGCGGCGCGACCTCCTCAGGTTGCGCCGCTTTTGCCTTTATTCATGGCTAATGAGGTCCGGCCATCAGCGGTAGTGCTCCAAACTTATTTCCCTCCGGACCTCCCCTATCGAGACAACAAACAGCGCGCGCAAAGCTTTCGACCTTGTTCCACCCATTCAAGAGCGAAAATTGAGAGCCTTGCGCGCGCTTCTTGTATTTAATTATGCGGTTATCTTAGTGCTAATTAAAAGCCCAAATTGAAGCCGACGCTAAACGTACTGAATTGTGGGCCGTGGCCGCTCCGCAGGACGCTGCAAGGGTTGTATTGCACGTAGAAATTGACGAAATCATACTGCACCTGCAACCTAAAATCTACCGTCACGGGCGTCAAGGGAAGATTCATCTGTTCTTCCTCAATCTTTTGACCGTTGAGCTTATATTTTTTGCATACCGACGACTTTTGCTTCCACGCGAAATTCGTAATGACGCTCGCGCCCAGCCAAACATCTTGGCTCAATCTCCGCTTATAGCCCAACTCAATATTATTATAGACCGCCTTCAAGCGCGAATTATGCTTCGTAGAGCCGACCGGATAATCCTCAAATCCCACAACGTGTCCGGGCAGGAGCGCAAAGCGATGATTACCCTTCATTCGATAATTGCGCCAACTCATCCCATAATTTGCATACAGCTTATTATTTCGCCAAGTGTAGTCTAAACCCAGAATCTTTAGGCTCAACGCCATAGAACTTCCCATTCTGAAGTCGTAATCTTCAGATGCATCAATCGGCAAGAGCCATTCAAAACCAAGGCCCAACGCACTAAGGTTAAGGCTGCCTGCATGCGACGCACTACACTTCTGACGAGCGTTCACGTCGAGTCCACCGATTGAAAACTTCCACCGATCCGCGTGTTCGTCCAGCAGCGTTTCGCTACCCGAGCGGCGCTGATAGGTATAATGATAAGCCGAATCAGCCCCCATACCTTTGATTTCCACACTACTTGTGCTATCGTTTTCCGTAATGATCACGCGATGCACGTCTTTTACATCCACGATCGTATCGTTCACCATCGCGGCGTTCGCCGTCATGCCAGCCATGGCAGAGAGCAAGAGTAAAGTTATAGTCTTCATATACTGATTGATTTTTTCTTCGAGTTAGATATTCTCTTATTTCTTACCTGTGAGCAGCCGCCCAAGGCCTTATTTCGCAAAGCGCTGTTTCAGTTCCGCAAGCGTCGCAGTGCCTTCCATGTAGATCAGCGTCAGCGTGGGCGATGCACCGGCCCGCAGCGTATTGTTGCGATAAAAGATAAATCGATTCGTAGTCCCGGCCGAGCGCAGGCGGTAAAAGCCATAATACAGTCGGCCCTGTCGCAACCCCGCTTCGCGGTCTAAAGCACCCACGACGTCGGCTTTTACGTTTGCCTCAAACTCATTCACTTCAGCTGCCGAGGGTTTAATGGTCAAACTCCGAAAAACTTGCAACTTATAAGGTTTGAGTTGGTCGCCGCTGATCACCACCTCCGTTGCGTCCTTGCGGTAGCGGAAGCGCTCACCGAAAAGATTGGCGATGTGCAAACCCGCTTGGGCAAAGCCCGCCACGGACATCATGCAGCACAAAAGCAAGATCTCTATTCGTTTCATTCTCATTTCGTTTTATGGTTCATTGATGGTTGCAAACATATCGTTCAAGGCGTGCTCCACGTTAGCCTCATCGGCAGGTTTTTGCGTGGCTTGCAGCGCGTTGTGCGCCTCGTTCATCACGCGAGTGGGGTCCGTGATGCGCTCGCCGCCCACATAGGCCACGCAGACGTCTTGTTCCTCGACGAGGGGGATAAAGCGCGTGCCGGCAAAGATCAATCCGCCCACCACGGCCGCCACGGCCCATTTTCGCCCCGTGCGTTGCCAAGTCGTGCGTTTCCGCTTGGCGCGGTGCAGGCGTCGGCCCGTAGCGAGCAGACCCATCACGGCGCGCACCTCATCGTAGCGCGCATCGGCTGCCTCCGGTTCTAAGAGCCAAAAGGCCAAGCGCCGCTCCTCCTCGGGTGTAGTTTCCGCTTCCCAGTAGCGTCTTACCAGTTCATCTAATGCCGCTTTGTTCATAATATACCTCCCTTATCAGTTTTCTTGCTCGCGATAGCTGCATTCTTACAGCCGCGGGCTGCATGTTAAGTGTGGCCGCTATTTCTTCAAAAGCCTCTTCGCGCGTCTCCCTCCGCTCCAAAATTTCGCGTTGTAGAGGTGTGAGTCGCTGATCTATGATCTGCTTCACGCGTCGATAGCGTTCGGCCGCCTCATCTTCCGCATCGGCCTCGTCAGTCGGGTCGCAGCCCTCCTCGAGACTTGTTTCGCCCAACTTCTGTCGGCGTCGCAATTCGTCGATGCCTATGTGTCGAGCCGTGACGTTCAGCACGCGCGCCGCTTCGTCGGCATCAGCCCAGCGCTCGCGCTCAGGCCAGAGTCGACAGAAGGCTTCTTGCAGTGCGTCGTCGGCTTCATCTTCGCCCAACCACCTACTTAGCGTCGGTCGCAAGCGTCGGCGCAATCCGCTAAAGGCTGCCAGCAGCGGATTTTCGGTGGTTGTTACACGTGAAGGCTTCATACTTTTTTGATGCGTTACATAAGCTTAACGCGGAGGGTGGAGATTTGTAACATCAATGTTTTACTTTTTTTCGTCAAGGGCGCTGTTTTTATCGATGCCATTGGCGGTTTTCATTCTTTAATAGTCTTATAATGAGATGAATAAACGAATTGTTTTTAATTTGCTTCCGATTGAAAATAAACAAGCATTGATACCGATGGCGACCCGCGTATTGCGCCGCGCGCCGCCCCATTGCTATTTCGCACAGGCGGCTTCCTGCAACGCGAAGGGCCGCAACAACGCGCATCAAGGCTTGGTTTTCATAACGCCAACAAGGGGTTAACAAGGGCGCTCGGCCGACAAAGTTAGTTTGTTGTCGTGAGAACAGAGCCTTTTTCTCACGAGCGTACACCTTTTTTATCGTGAGCGCAAACCTTTTTTATCGTGAAAACAAAGCCGGCAAGTCGAAACGGAGCGTAAGGACGAGGGGCAAAGAGTGCTTAAAAAGCAACTGCGGGATTTGGCTTTTCAGCCGGAATCATTCGGCCGACTGTTCGTATTTAGCCCGTTCGCGCTTGGGTAGCGTGGCAACGAGCGTGGCGTGGGCGCGGTGCAGGAGTTGGCGTATGAAATCGTCATCCAGCGTCCCCTCCAGTGAGACGGTAATCCAATGGCGCTTATTCATGTGCCAACCGGGGCGCACTTCCTCGTAAGTTTTTCGGAGTTGGAGGGCCTCTTCCGGCGGATACTTGATCGTAAATTTGTTAAACTCATCTACATCTACGAGGCAATACCAGCGATCGGCGACGCAGAAGACCAAGATTCCGCGCACCTCCGCCCGATGGGCCTCGGTAAAGGGCATTTTCTCGGTCGTGCCGGGCAGGGATAGGCAATAGTCGCGAAATTCTTCAATGTTCATCAGTCGTTTCCTTTTCGTCAGTCGTAAAAATTGCAATGGCCAAGGCTTGGGCGGCGGCCTACTTACTGCAAAGCAAACACAAAAAACAGATTCGAGCAAGGCGAGGGGCAAAAAATGAACGCGAAGGCGGACCTCGGCCGTCGGCATCTTGCAAAAATGGTCGCGGCGCACCGGCTCGCACATACTCGGCGGCGCGAAACGAGCCGAAAAGCTTTTTTTTCGGTAACTTTGCCGGCACGACTAAGCTCATTAAAGCAATGAAGCAATATCTTGACCTCTTAAACGATATAAACACGCACGGCACGGTCAAACACGACCGCACGGGAACGGGAACGAAGAGCATTTTTGGACACCAAATGCGCTTCCGAATGGCCGATGGGTTTCCTTTATTGACGACGAAAAAGCTCCACGTCAAATCGATTATTCACGAACTTCTGTGGTTCATACGTGGGGAGACGAACATAAAATCGCTCAAGGAGGCCGGCGTCAGCATCTGGGACGAATGGGCGGACGAAAACGGCGACTTGGGGCCAATCTACGGCTATCAATGGCGCCACTGGCCCGACGGCCGCGGCGGGGAGATTGACCAACTGGCGCAGGCGGTGGAGCTGATTAAGCATAAACCCGACTCGCGGCGCATCATCGTAAGTGCGTGGAACGTGGGTTGCATTGACCAAATGAAATTGCCGCCTTGTCACGTTTTGTTTCAGTATTATGTGGCCGACGGGCGACTCTCTTTGCAACTCTATCAGCGCAGTGCGGATACGTTCTTAGGCGTGCCGTTTAACATTGCGAGTTATGCGCTCCTCTTAATGATGACGGCGCAGGTCACTGATTTGGAGCCGGGCGATTTTATCTATACGACGGGCGATACGCACCTTTACTTGAACCACTTGGAGCAAGCGCGCCTGCAACTCACGCGCACGCCCGGCCCGCTGCCGACGATGCGCCTGAATCCGGAACGCCGACGCTTGGAGGACTTCCGCTACGAAGACTTTGAATTGATTGACTATAACCCGCAGCCTCACATCGCTGCACCGGTATCTGTTTGATATTATGATTTCTATTATTTGTGCCATCGCGCAAAATGGCGCTATTGGCTACGACAACCATTTACTTTATCGCCTCTCGGCGGACTTGAAGCGCTTCAAAGCCTTGACGTCGGGGCATACGGTCGTGATGGGCCGACGCACGTTTGAGTCGCTCCCCAAGGGGGCTTTGCCCAATCGACGCAACATCGTACTCTCGCGCACGGCTACGGCGTGGCCGAACACGGAGGTCTTTCCCTCACTGGACGAGGCCTTGGCAGCCTGTGCGCCGGACGAGGAGGTCTTCATCATCGGCGGAGCGGCGGTCTACGAAGCGGCACTCGAGCGGGCGGACCGTCTATGCTTGACGCTCATCGATGCGACACCGGACAAGGCGGATACGTTCTTTCCGGATTATGATAAGGCGGCGTGGCGCGAAACGCAGCGCGAGCATTACGCAGCCGATGAAAAGAACGAAGCAGATTTTACTTTTGTAGACTATATACGCAAATAAACAGAGGACATTGACTGATATGAGAATCTTATCTTTTATCTTGCTGGCGCTGTTTTCGCTACCCGTCAGCACGAGCCACGCGCGGCCGGCAGCGGAGAAAGTGCCGGCAAAAATTAAGAACGTGCGCCTGAAAATTATTGAGACATCGGATGTGCACGGCAACTATTTTCCTTACGACTTTATGGACCGTAAGCCGGGCATAGGAAGCTTGGCGCGCATCGAAACCTATGTGAAGGGGGCGCGAAAGCAGATGGGCGCGGACAAGGTCTTGCTCCTCGACAACGGGGATATTCTGCAAGGACAGCCAACGGCTTACTACTATAATTATATCGACACGACGGCAACGCACGCTTGCGCCGCGGTGCTCAACTATATGCGCTATGATGCGGCAGCAGTAGGCAATCACGATGTGGAAACAGGACACGCGGTGTATGATCGTTGGGTGAGAGAGTGTCAATTTCCGATGCTCGGCGCGAATACGATTGAGGTTAAAACGGGCAAGCCGTATTGGAAACCTTATACGATTATTCGGAAAGGCGGTGTGCGCATCGCTGTGCTGGGTATGCTGACGCCGGGGATCCCGACGTGGCTTCCAGAGAACTTATGGCGCGGCTTGCGCTTCGACGACCTTGTGCTCACGGCACAAAAGTATATGCCGGAGATGCGCCGCCAAGCGGACCTCGTCGTGGGCTTGTTTCACAGCGGCGTAGGGCGCGAGGACGCCACGGGAACGCTGAATGAAAACGCTTCGCTGCAAGTGGCGCGCGAGGTGCCGGGCTTCGACATTATTCTCTGTGGGCACGATCATCGGCAGGCTTGCCGCACGATTGCGAATAAGGAGGGCGGCATCGTGCAGATCTTAAACCCGGCAGCCAACGCGGGCTTTGTGGCCGTGGCGGACGTGAGTTTCGATGCACAGGGCCACAAGAAGATCACGGGGAGCATTGTCGATGTGCGCGACTTAGCGCCGGATGCGGACTTCGTAAAGGAGTTTTCGCCGCAGATTGAGGCGGTGAAGGCGTTTACGGGTGCGGTGATCGGCTACAATAAAATAGCCATTGATACGCGGCCTTCTTTCTTTGGTCCTTCGGCTTTTGTAGATTTTATTCACCAACTGCAAATGCGCATCTCTGGCGCGTCACTTTCGTTTGCAGCACCCTTGACATTTGACGCGGAAATTCCGGCCGGAGAAATTCATATGAGTGATATGTTTAACCTTTACCGCTACGAGAACCAACTTTATACAATGCGGCTCTCCGGAAAGGAAATCAAAGATTTCTTGGAATACAGTTATGCCAACTGGGCTAACACGATGCAGCAACCGACGGACCACTTGCTGATTTTTAATCCGAAAACGATTGAGGCGAAAGAAACTTGGCAGCGCTTGGCACACCCGAATTTCAATTTCGATTCTGCGGCGGGTTTGATTTACACGGTCGACGTGCGCCGTCCAAAAGGTGAAAAGGTGCACATCATCAGTTTGGCCAACGGCGAACCTTTTGATTTGGAGAAGCCGGATTATCTCGTGGCGATCAATTCTTATCGCGGCAATGGCGGCGGCGGACTCTTGACGCAGGGGGCTGGTATTCCGAAAGAGGAGTTGCCGAAGCGCATCGTCAAAAGTACGGACAAGGACTTGCGTTTCTACTTGATGCAGGAGATTAAACGCCAAGGCACGATCACCCCAAAAGCGCTAAACCAATGGAAGTTTGTGCCGGAAGACTGGGCCACGAAGGCCGCTCACGCGGATTCGCTCATTCTCTTCAAATAAACAGATAGGCGAAGGCATACATTATATATAAGGCGTCGCAGGCCCAACACGGCATCAGTACTTGTGCGTCATCATTGACTGTATTTGGGAGAGAAGCGCCGCAATCGCTTTTCTTCACCGCGCGAAAGAGACTTAAAAGCGCCTCGCCCCGGCAAAAGGGAAAGAAGCCCATAAAAAAAGGGATCTTTTTACCTGTTCTATGAAAAAATAGTGTTACTTTTGCGGCCGATTCCGCTATGCTAATCGGCCGCAAACTTTTTACCGGCAACGCATAGCAAACAAAGGATTCACAAAGCCAAGGAGAGGTGCTCGAGTGGCTGAAGAGGCACGCCTGGAAAGCGTGTAAACGTCAAAAGCGTTTCGGGGGTTCGAATCCCCCTCTCTCCGCTTAAAGGGCTTCAGAAAGCCTTCACGAGGGTCTTCAAATAAGCCTTCAAAAAGCAGAAGATCGTTGTAAAACCTTAATTTTACAACGATCTTTCTTTGTATAGTTCCGTATGCCGGACCGCAAAGCGTCGGAGTGAACATGTAGAAGAGGCTCCAGGCGCTAAAATCGTAAAAAGAAGCTTCCCTATACACATAAGTTTTGGAGAGGAAATTTCTTTTTATAATCACCTCATACGTAGATTTTCGCCAAATTAGTTTGTAAGTATTGCTTGTTTGGCCTGCACGTGCGATACGCTATTTGAAAGATTTCAGAAGCGACATCAATATACTCTCGTATAAATCTTTTCTATCGATAACAGAGCGCATCTCATTATCCAAGATTTGGAATGATGGGGTAATGTAGATAATGTAAACACTGCCGTTTATAAAGAATAAAAATGCATACAAGGGCGCTTTGCATTCGTCTATCATAACATATTCCTTGTCCAAAGTACTGATGTTCCAACCAGTCTCGGCAGATTTCAAGGCAATAATAGTTATTGCATCTTTCTGCAGACTGTCTTTAAGCACTCATACATCTTTCGTTGTAATGAGAAGCGGATGATTCTGCCATTTTGTATCCAAGCTTTTCATCACGGCACTGATAAGCCATGTATTAGCCTTCTTTTTGTGTACGCCGGCAAAAGCCTTACCTATCCTCATAGTGTAGAGGTGCTCTCAACAGATATAATGCGGTAAGCTGGTGTATGCTTCTGTCCTTTGGCGTCTGGTAGCTGTAGTTTGTTCTGATTTGGTTGAGAGGTGGTTTTACTTGATGAGGAACTTCATTGATTTCATTTGGTTGTTGCCGTCGATTTGCAGTATATACGCACTGGGCGCCAAACAACCGGTGTCCAATTCATGGTCGGTTGTGGTAAGAAGCAGTTGCCCATTGGCATTGTAAAGCTGTGCACACTTGAAACTGCCGATAATCGCAACCTTTCCGTTTCTAATTGAAACCCTTAAGGGCTCTTGCTTAACGCCATTCACGCCCGAGACAGGGTCATCTTCACCAACATACGCTTGCCGTTCGGTATAGTCACCATTAAAGTCCATCACTTTCCATCCCTTGTCTGTAGCAATTTTTACATCACTTTTATAGCATACATTTTTGTCCTCGACAGATGTATTGACAATCATGATTTCTCCACCGCCTTCACCTGTAATACTTATCCCATTTATATCGGGCAGACTGTTCATAAGGTTTTTCATAGCGTCGCCTTTTAGCTGATTATTAAAGCAGGTTACAGACAGTAACGTGGAGTTTTCTGGAAGGGAGATGGATGTAAGCTTATTATTGGCACAAGATAGTACGGTAAGTTTTACGTTATTTGACAAGTCTAATGTCCTCAACAGATTATTCTTAGCCGATAATTTGGTAAGTTTTGAATTCGTCGCAAGGTTAAGTGATTCTATATTGTTGTAGTAACATTCCAGCAATTGAAGATTCTTGCATCCTTGCAAATTCAAACTGCGTAACTCGTTGCCGCTACATAGAATTTCTTCAATGGCATTCTCATCAGCCAATTGTATATCCTCAATCTGATTACTTAAGCAATAGAGAGAAGTGAGTTGTTTATTATTTCTTAAATCAAGATGCTTAATGCGATTGTACGGGCACAGGAGATCTTTAAGTAGAGGATTATGGCTTAAATCAAGTGATTCTATAGAATTGTAATCGCATGATAGATTCACAAGATTACTGTTTTTGTCAAGCAGAAGTTCAGTTAAGGAATTTTCATAGCATAGTAGTTCAGTGAGAGTGATACATCCGCTCACATCAAGTGAATTAAGGTCATTATCCGAGCAGTCGAATTTTGTTATGTCGCCTGTTATGTTCACATTTTGTGACGTTAAGGTGAGTATCGCTTCTCCATTGCCAATTGTAGCCGGCTTTGCTCCCTCTACCTTGTACTCTCCACTTCCATTTATTACGAGTTTAATCTGTTCTTTAGGGCTGCGCAATGTTTTCATCTTAATGACGTTGGAAGCCTCGATTGTAACACCATGGATAGTTAGAAATATTGTAGTAAGGATAACTGTGCAAATCAACTGTTTTGCATTTTTGATGACTTGTGTAAATGATCTTTTCATTTCTTCGGTTTTTAGGATTAACAATTAAAGTACTATTTATACAAACAACAATAAAGCGTTTGTTCTCTACATTGATGTGTAAAGATAGAGATAAGGATTCAAAATATCAAGCATTCTCATCATTTTTTGTAAATCTTACGCCAGTTCGGGATAAGAACGTTCCATGAAAAGTTGGTAATCTCGCTATTATTTTTTAACTTACAAAATACATACAGCGATGATTACCACTGACAAAGTTTCTGAAATGGTAATGTCCAAAAAAGCAGTCAACAACTAATAAAGAAGTCGACTACCTTACAATTTGGGTTCGTTTATAAGCAACTTGCGATGCTAAATGAACCATCTATTCACTAAATCATTTACCAATTGTCGTCTTTTTACCATTGACTATAAACCGGCTGTCCGGTAAAATGACTCTCTTTGCTCATGGTTATATTATTATTTAGCAAAAACAAAGACAACCAAAAGGACTGATACCTCCTGAGAAGTGTCAGCCCTAATTTATTTTGCTTGCAAAAGTTTTACCGGACAGCAATATTAATTTATCTATAAGTAAGCATTCTTTTCCGGTTCTTTTCCCAACGCTTCTTGCACGTAACAAGGTATAATATTCTTTTCTGCTGTCGCGAAATCGCTTTGTGCGACCTTTCCTCTCTTTCTCAGAAATGATCCTAAGCAAGCGGTAAATGGAGCTGTATATAGCAGGCTATGAATGGAAAGACAAATGATAACAAAAGAGGCTACTCCACCCCGGCAATGTGCTTGGGTGGAGTAGCCTCTTTTGTTCGTCGGAAAGGGTGAAAAGACTACTTATCCTTTTTTCCAAAGATGGAGAAATGGACGTAGCGTTTCGGATGTGCCTTGACGTTGATGAGCAGTGAGTCGGCACTGCTTACCGTATGATTCAGATTGTCGTAAAGTTTGCGATCATTCAGCAAGAGGCCGAAGGTATTATCCCGACTATTTAATTTGCTGTTTAGATCGTTGGTCAAGCTATTGATGTTGGCTGAGAATCGTTTTACCTCTGCCAGCGAAGCATTTACCTCATTCATCGTCTCTTGCAGGTTGATCGCCGCCAGATTATTGCTCAAGCGCTCGACATTGCGACTCGTCTTGTTCAGATTATGCATCATTTGCGGCAAGTCGCGGCCTACCATTGCATCAAGTTTGGCCGATGTGCGTCGGAGGTTGTTCGTAATCTCTGCCGTATTGCGTAGCGTTTGTGCCAAAGCCGGATCAGCCGAGAGGCGGGCCATATTCGTCACAATCGAATCCAACTTAGGCAGCACATCCATAATCGTAGGCATCAGCGCCTCCACTTTTTCAACCGCACCCTCGTGCAGACCGCCGCTAATAGTATCGCCCTGCGTCAAGTTGTCCGTAGGATTAGGCCCCAAAATCAGCGACATAGTCACGCCACCCATCAAGGAAGTTACCAATTCAGCCTTCGTGCCGCGAGGCATGTGCATTTCCTTATCCAATTCAATAGCCACAACCACGCGCTCATGGCTTCCATAATCATACTGAATGCCCCGCACAATGCCGACGGGATAGCCATTGGCATAAACGGCATTCGAAACCGCCAGCCCTGCTATGTTATCAAAGCGAACGTAATACGTATTGCTCGACTTAAAGACATTGATGCCCTTCATAAAATTGATGAGCAAATAGACGAGCACAATGGCCACAATGGCCGTGAGTGCGATCTTAACTTCTCTGGTAAAAATTTTCATAAGTCCGTTCTTAATATTTGCGCCTCAGTTTGATTGCTAAATGGATCGAGGGGCGACTGGTTGATGCTTGTATTTGCGTAAATGACTTGTTGCTGATAGGCCGGCAATCAGGGAATGTGGGTATTTCCATTAAACTTAACGATAAAGGCGTCAGCAAACGACTTTTTCACTTCTTTGAGAGCTGCCTGCGCCTCGGCCTTCGTAGCATAGATGCCGGTAACATATTTGAAGCGGCCACCTTCCTTAAAGATATAAAGGTGGTCTAAGCCACGGAATTGTTTGTCGCTCGAAGAGAGTCGATCTGAATTGACCGCTATCTGTATGCGATAATGCAAACCTTTGGTTCCTTTCTGATTTTCTTTGTCGCTTCCGGCCGACTTTTGTGCAGCTGTCGTTTTGTCTGCTTTGTCTTTGGCCGTAGCCGGTGCAACTTTTGAGGGCTTCGACTTAGCCGATGCGGCCGTCTGCTCCTTCTTTTGTATTTGAACAGCAGGCTTTTGAGCCGCTGTATTGGACGCCGGCGGATCAACGACAACTACCCGCTCGGCCGGACGTGTGGGTCGCGGCGTCGTCGTAGGCACAGGTACTACCTCAGCAGGCGGCGTATTTTTGTCATCTTCTGCTACCATCGAATCGTCAGAAGAAGTAAAAATCGGCTGCGGCAAGCCAACGGCCGTTCTATCATGCGTCTTACGATACTGGAGGAAACCATTGTAAATACAAGTAGCCAGCGTGATGACGCCGCGATCTGAATTTAGATACGCCTCCTCATCAGGAGTCGTGATGAAGCCCAACTCGGTAAGGACGGCAGGCATTGACGTCTTGCGCAAAACCAAGAATCCGGCTTGATGCACACCTTTGTCTCTGCGATTATTGCGAACGTACTGGCGCTGAATAGCTTGGGCTAAATCAACGCTCTGCTGCATATAGCGATCTTGCATCAATTCGAAGATCACATAACTCTCGCTCTTGCGCGGATCGAAGCCTTCATAGCGTTGGCGATAATCTTTTTCGTAAGTAATCACACTATTTTCGCGCTTCGCCACGTCGAGATTGGCTTCTGCACGCGCCATACCGAGCGTATACGTTTCGCTACCATAGGCCGAACGATTGCCATCAACAGCATTGGTATGAATAGAGATAAAAAGATCGGCTTTAGCGTTGTTGGCGATGTCGGCTCGGGTCTGCAAAGGGATAAATATATCCGTCTTGCGGGTATAGATGACTTTCACGTCGGGACAGTTGCGCTCCACGAGCTGACCGAAAGCCAGCGCCACTTTCAAGTTGATATTCTTTTCTACGGAGTATGCGCCGGGCGCACCTGTATCTTTACCGCCATGGCCGGGGTCGATAACAAGCGTAAAGCGTTTACCATTTTGGGCGAAAGCAGCCTCGCACAGCAAGCATAAGCACAGCAAGAGATAAGTTGCCAGTCTTTTCGTCATAGTTTACGATACACAATCGGTTAGAACCAATATTTGGCCTACGCTCTACCCTTTCCAAGGAATGTTATCTGTTTTACGGCAGAGAATCAGCCCTATGAGCGGAGCAAAGATAGGTGAAAGTCGGCAGAAGACCAAAGAAAGCGCGCGGTTTGTCTAACAAGATGAGGCTTATAGTCTGCACAAGTGGCCAACTTTAGCGAACACGCTTGAAAGCACAGCGTGTGTTTTACGTAATCTGCGGACAAGAGGCAAGCTAAATGTAGCACACCAGAGGGCAGAAGGTTGCAAAAGCCGACTATCGTTGAGCAAAGAAATTCAATGATAGGTGACGGTCGTGTAATTTCAACTGTGTCAAGGCTCTAATCCTTCATATTTTACCTCATTT
>ERZ772974.22-NODE-22-length-117341-cov-4.860665_pt1 | contig 117341 bp, 111 predicted proteins | sample MGYA00580671_ERZ772974 | MGnify/ENA primary metagenome ERZ772974 (study PRJEB29015, sample SAMEA2738065) | human oral metagenome | biome: human oral; feature: human-associated habitat; material: saliva | place: China | collected 2218 ... | reverse complement strand
CTATTTGATTTTTTATCTAAAATTTCCATTCGTAACTCACTTATTTTTTACTTTAAGAAAGATTGAAATTTTAATTTTGCAACAGTCTCTTTTTTCTAATAAATGAAAGGAATTCTAAAAAAATTATTTATACTTGCATTTTCTAAAATTTAATGTTAAAATACAATGTATTATATAAAAAAGTAATCAAGGAGGTGTCAAGATGCAAAGATGTGAAATTACAGGAACTGGGTTAATCAGTGGAAACCAAATATCTCACTCTCATAGATTGACTAGAAGAGTATGGAAACCAAATTTACAAGTGACAACTTTAAATGTTAATGGTAGTCCAATAAAAGTTAAAGTTTGTGCTAGAACTTTAAAAACTTTAAAAGGAGCTTCTGAAGTGGAAGTTATGAGAATCTTAAAGGCAAACATAGCAACTTTAAGTGAAAGATTATTAAAACATTTAAACAAATAATTTTTAAAAATTAGTGCACTTATTTTTAAAAATTCAAGTTGAGAACTTGATAAAAGAAGAAAGTAGAGAATTATTTTAAGAATAAAATCTTAAAATGATTCTCTTTTTTTTATTTTGAATCACTAAAAATAGTTAGTTGAGGGTATTTTTAAAAAATAAAAAATTCGTATTTTATAACTTACATGTACATTATTTATAAAAAAATTTGACATTAGAGCATATAAATAATATAATCAGTGTATAAAGAGAACAAAAAATAATTTGTGCAGAGAAAGTATTTTGAACAAAAAGTTAAACTTTTTAACAGTAGTATTTTTAGAAATTCTATACAGTAAAGAATACATATAAATTTTCTTATATTTTTCAAGGAATAATATATTTTTTTATGAAAATTTGACAATAAATAATATAAATAATATAATGTGCAAATGATATAATAAATATATAAACAATTTTTAAACTATAAAACTAATTAAATTATAAGGAGGCATTATGAAGAAAAAGTTTGGTTTATTAATGACAATTATTTTAAGTATGTTATTTTTAGTAGCATGCGGAGGAAGTGGTGACAAGAAAGAAGGAGGAGATGCTGGTGCTAGTACTGGAAAAGATACTTTAGTAATAGCACAAGGTGCAGATGCTAAATCACTAGACCCTCATGCATCAAATGACAACCCATCTTCAAGAATTAGAGTACAAATCTATGATAGATTGATGGATCTTGATGATAATGGAGTTCCTCAACCTATGTTAGCTGAATCTTGGGAAAGACCTGATGATAAGACTATCATTTTCCATTTAAGAAAGGGAGTTAAATTCCACAATGGTGATGAAATGAAAGCATCAGACGTTAAATTCTCTTTAGAAAGAGCTTTAGCAGCACCTGAAGTTTCTCACATTTTAACAGGAATAAATGGAGTAGAAGTTTTAGATGATTACACAGTAAAAGTAACTACTGAAAAACCTATGGCTGCTATTTTAAACAACCTAGCTCACACTACTATAGCTATTTTAAGTGAAAAAGCTACAAAAGAAGCTGGAGATAAATTTGGACAAAATCCAGTAGGATCAGGACCATATAAATTTGTTTCTTGGCAAAGTGGAGACAGAGTAACTCTAGAAGCTTTCCCTGAATATTGGCAAGGTGAAGCACCTATTAAAAACGTAGTATTCAGAAATATAGTTGAAGAAACTAACAGAACTATAGGATTAGAAACTGGAGAATTAGATATAATCTATGATATTCAAGGTATGGATAAAAATAAATTAAAAGATGACGATAGATTCGTTGTAATTGAAGGACCACAAGTTTCAATGACTTATCTTGGATTCAATATGAAAAAAGCTCCTTATGACAATCCAAAAGTAAGAGAAGCTATATCTTATGCAATAGATCAAAAACCTATAATAGATACTGTATTCTTAGGAGCTGGAGAAGCAGCAAACTCTATAATAGGACCAAATGTATGGGGATATGCTGATGTTGAAAAATTCACTCAAGATGTAGAAAAAGCAAAAGCAGAAGTGAAACGTATTGAAAATCAATTAGAAACACTTAATGCTAAATTAAAAGAAGCTAAAGCTAATGTAACTTCTACTCAAGAAGAAATTGCTAATAATAACAAAGAAATTGAAACACTAACAAATTCAATTAAAGAACTTAAAGAACAACTTAAAGGACAAGAAAAAACACTTGAAGAAAAACTTAAAGTTCAAAAAGAAAAAGAAGCAATTTACTTGAAAGCAAAAGAAGCTGCTGATGTAGAACGTGCTAAAATTGCTGAACTCAAAGCAAAACACGAAGAAGCGGTTGCTCAATTAGAAGCATTGAAAAACGAACAAGCTCGTGAAGAACAACGACAAAGAGAATTAGAAGATTACAATAGAGCTATTGATGAAGTATTGTATGGAACAAACTCTGTTTCAAATCAGACTCCAACTAATGTTAAAAACACTCTACCTGTAACTAACACTTCTAATGAATCTATCTTCATGGTTATTGGGGCTGTTATTCTTGCTTTCCTTGCTGGTCTTGGTCTATTCGCTTACAAGAAAAATAACAAAGACGATAAAAAAGAAGATTAAAAGAAAAAGAGCTATTTCATATAGCTCTTTTCTTTTTATTTTAAGCGAGTTTGAGCGATTCTAAGCTGTTTTTCTAAATAGTCGATACATTTATCGAAAGTTAGATTTTACAGCCTTAGCGTTTCACTAGTGACGATATAACGACATTTAAAATCAGTTTGAGCATATCGTTATAAACAAAAATTTCTTAATCCTATTTTCATTTGACAGTTTTCAAAAAATATTATACAATGATAATATAAAATGAAAGGTAGTAAATATATGACTTCAAAAGAATTAACTAGGCAAGAACTTATTCAAATCTATTATAATGAGGCTTTAGAGTTATTGTTCAATCAAGAAAAGATAACAAAAGAATGGCTAACAAAAGTAAAAGAAAAATTCAAATTAGAAAGTTTTAGATTGGGAGTTTGCTTTGACAAGGATAATCCTAAAATCATTGAAGAAATTTCTGTTATTGATAGTATTACTCATAAATCAAGATATTTTTGGAGCTTTTATAATGAACTTGGTGATTATGAAGATGTACACTGCTCAGAATATACGGGTAATGATAGAGTAGTTATTAACAAGATTATAGAACTTTATAAAGCAAATAAAGAATATACAATGAATTGCTATGATGAAGATTATTTGCTAAATTCAGAAACGTATGAAAGATTAAGTAGCCATTTCTTTAGAAATTTAAGTTATCGTTTATGGCAACGCAATAGAGAGAATTATGAAATAGAAAGCTTAACGGATTTGCAAGAACTAGAAGATTATACTGTTCTTATTACTGACGGGCTAATCTCATTAAAACATAAAAAAGATGATTTTAAAATTGAAATTGTTACAGTTTCTAAACCAGTTAATTATAAGGAAGAATGGAAAGAAGAAAGAGAAGATTTATGAAACAAGTAGAATATTTAACTAAAGAATTATCAAAATTTGTAACGAAGCTTGATTTACCAAGTTCTATCATTACAAGTTGTTCAGACATTGAAGTTCCATTTGATTGGGGGAGCTTTTATTATAAAGCTAACACTGGTGAAGTAAGAATCCATTATAAAAACAAAATAAACAAATGGAATTATTGGAATTATAAAGAACAGAGATTTGTCACTAAAGACCTTTCTTTTGGATATGCAGAATATAAAAGATTACCTAAACGAGTAGTAAAAGACCTAACAGAAGCAATGAATAATAATTTAGAAAAACTTCTAATTGATTCTGCTTTCAAAAATAAAAATATGTTTTCATTTGTGACTCACCCACTTATCCTAGAGTTTAATGAAGTTAGTCAAAAACTTATTGCTCTCAATCAAGATGAGAAAGTTATTTGGCTCGATAAATACAATTTTGCTATGATTAAAATTGTAGAAGATGAGTATAAAATTTACTACAAGAGCTGGTGCCTTACTTTTTACATTTCTATTCCCAAAAATGAAAAAGAAAGACCATACATAGAAGAATTTACTTATGCAGAAAATAAATTTATCTATCCTGCTATTAAAGATTATATAAAATACCTAAATATAAAATTAAATAAAAAATAAAAGAGAGTGAATCTTCACTCTCTTTTTTAAGTTCTGATTGTTAAACGAATACTATCGCTTCTATCATTAAATTTAGAGAACTCATCGTATCTACCAGCATCTTTAAGGGCTTTTGTATCAACAATATTTTTCGTATGTTCTGGCACATATGAAAGTGTTGCAGTACCAACTTTAATTTCATTAACGCCAGCATCTTTCATATTTTCCATGATTTCAGCACGCATTTGTTTCTCTAATTCTTTAGTTTGTTTTAATGTATCTTCAAATTGTTTTAATTGGCGTAGAGCTTCTCTAGTTTCATCATTGATTTGAGCATTACCATCTTCATCAACACTTAAATTAAAGTTAATTGACTCGCCTGATGGCATAACCATACGTTCCTCAAAACGAATAGCTCTAGCGTCTTTCTCAACATCTAATGAAGTGTGTTCTCTTACATTTACTTCTTTAGAGTATTGTTCGTAAAGACCACTTTCTTTTAATCTTTCTGTATCTACACCAAGAACAGGTTTGCCCTCAATAAATGAGATACTTCCAACTTCATCTTTGATAGATTTGACATTTAACTCTTTCATAGAGTTAAGGATTTGATTTCTAGCGTTTTCCTTAATGTTATCTAAACGCTTCATAACAATCCGCAAGTTGTTAAGTTTGACAACAGCTAATTCTGTTTCTTTATCAACTTGAACCCAGTTACCACTTCTTGCAATACCAAATGATTGAGCGCTTTGTAATTGTTCGTTTAAATCATCAGCAATAGCCATACCTTCATCAATTGTATTGAAGTGGTCAGAAATTGCTCTGTACGGACATGCTTTAGTAGCTCTACATCTCTTTGGTGTTCCGTCTTTTCCAATATGATACTTAGCCATTATTCCACCTCATCTTCTTCTAAGTCAATAACTAAATCATCAATAACTAATCTTTTAAGATTGTTTGCTTTCATAAAGAAAACAAGTTTTTCTCTTAATGCAATCATACTTTCTGCTTGCTTATCTAATTTAGCTTGGTTATTATCTAACTTTTCTAAATTAGAGTTAATTTCTGCTTTATTCATTAGGCTTACTCCTTTTTTATTTTCTTATATCACTTAGTTGTTGATAGAAAAGGAATAATATAACTATAAGAAGATTTTTAAAAAGAGGTTCAAGATGAACAAAAAATACTATGAAATCCAAGATTTTAGTATCTTTAATAAAGACAAAATCAAAGAAGTTACTTTTGAAGTAGCTGGAATTAAAATTGAAACTTCATTTAGTCGTGAAGAAATTGAAAATATTTATGCTCAAGGATATGTTTGCAAACAAAGCTTTGAAGATTTAGACATTGTATTAGAGCCTGAATATAGAATAGTTGATTTAATTTTTGTAGCTAGAAAAGATTTCTCAATGATACCAAATGATGAGTTAGAATGGATGGTTACTAAATTTGAAACGAATGAAGATTATCTAATGACTGTTAAGTTAATAAATGATGAAGTTTACACTTTCCAAATCAGTACTCCACAAATTAAAAGTATTAAATCATTACATTGTATTACTCTTACTGATACAAGTGGTGGAAAACGATTTGTAGCTGAAGCTCGCAAAGGTAATTATGATACTTCACAAATGGAAATTAAATTCAAGTAAAAAGGGAGTTGTCAAAACTCCTTTTTTGTTGTATAATATAAACTACAATAAAAAGAAATGAGGAAAATTTATGAAGCGAGTATGGAAATCGAATATCCAATCATGCCCATGGAGTCCTACTGGAACAATTGATGTAGGTCAAAAAGTTAATATTGAAGTAGAAGAAGTAAAACGTGTAGTTCTTACAGAAAATGATTTACACTTTTATCCAACACAAGAGCAATTAAAAAATATTGAATTTGTTGCTCCAAAAGAAGTTTATGATAAATTATTCCACCCTTACTACAATTTACGAGAAATTACAAAGAGTGGAAAAGTTAAAGAAAGTAAGCTAATGCTTAAATGTTTGGGATAGGAGTTGAAACAATGGAGAATTACACAAGCAATAACAAAGATGTATATATTCAACGAATGAATCAGACAGCTAAATCTAAATTTGCTGTTATTGAATCTTACTTAGCTAAAGGAATGAAAATCCTTGATTTTGGCTCTGGTATTTCACCTGAATTTATTTCTGATGTTAACTCTACAGGTGCTGAATACTATGCTTATGATATTTCTAAAACTGTTCAAACAGAATTAGCCCAAATGGGTGTAAATGTAGTAACAAAAGAAGATTTAACTAATAAAGAAGTCCAGTTTGACATTATTTATTTATCTAGTGTTTTCCATGAAATTATTAGTTATCTAAATCGCCAAGAACGAACTGAAACAGTCACTATGATTATGGAGAGTTTGAAACCTGGTGGATACTTGATTATCCGAGATTGGTCTAATCCTAATGATATGGAACAATTATTTTGTATTGAAACAGTTTCTAAACAAGCTGAAAAAGAAATGGATATTTGGATTAAAGAACTTTTAAAAAATTCTATTATTGACAATGATTATAGCAAATATGAAGGTGGTTCTATTGTTACTCATTCTAAAAATGCTTATGAAATCCTTTTCCATACTGTTTGGGGCTTGAAATCATTAAGTCGTGAGTCTAAAGAACAATATAACATTGAAGATGGTATTAAAAGTTGGATTTGGCAGCCTTGGGATAAATCAATTGAATTGAAAGAACTCTATCAAGAAAAAGATGAAACTTACTTACCTCATCTACAAAAATACTTTGATTTAGATTCTGTTCCATTTAATACTAAATCAATTTATATTTTTCAAAAAAATAAATAAAAACCTATTGACAATCACTTGATATTGTGATAAGATAAGTATTGTTATCATAGGTAACACCTCCAAATGCCGGTCAGAACAAGACTCCAAATCCGTACTTGCACCACTACGTAAAAAGCAATCATAAGACCAGTTCATAAGAGTGGATATGAACTACCCGAAATAGACAGAGTGTTGGTTCGATTCCAACAAAAGACTTGTTAATATCTCTTATTATTTGGCTTAAAGAGGTTTTACAAGGTGACGATGGTTCGGCTCTGAAAAGGCAAAAGGGTTACAATGCCGTTTCTATTTATTTTCGGGACCATTAGCTTAATCGGGAGAGCACCCGGCTCATAACCGGACGGTTGCTGGTTCGAGCCCAGCATGGTCCATTCCTAGTTTGGCATATGGTCGACTATGTTAATATTGGTAGTGCCCGATAGTGACACCATATTAAGTTCTAAATCCAATAACGTAACGGAAGCTTAGTTCTAAATATGAATGTGGGTTCGATTCCCACCTAGGAAGTAAAAATTTAAAAATTTTCTATTGACTTTACTTAGAATTATGATATAATAACTATTGTCGATAAAATATTTTGGAATCTAATTGATTCCTTTCTGATGGCCCGTTAGCTCAATTGGATAGAGCACACGCCTTCTAAGCGTGCGGTTGTAGGTTCGAGCCCTACACGGGTCATTACTTAGACTCGGACAGCTATCTCATTTAATATAGGAAAAACATATAAAAGATACAGTCACCAATTTTTTAAAACAATTTTTAAAACGAATTTACGAGTCTAGAACTTAGGAACGAACAGCAATACTTTTCTAAACAACTATTAACGCTAAATAATAATTTGAAAAAGAAAGTTCCTAGTTTGATTTAAGGGGTTTCTTGTGAAGTTAAATTGGCTCGAAGCTAATAACTCCTATAAAGCGGGTTATCTGAATTTTCCCCGCTTGAAAATCATCAAAAATGACCTCCTATTAAGTTTATTTTTTGATTTTTTTCGTTGTTTTTTTCCTCCGCTTGGGTGGTAATTCCTCCTATTACCCAAGCATCTTATTACGGGTTAGTGAAAAGGTATCACATAGGGCTCATTACCCTAAATTGGGGGTTCGAATCCCTCGCCCGCAATTCCTATTGGCAACCACCAACATAAAGCTCACTAATTACAATCAAAAAGATTGAAAATTGGTGAGCTTGGTGTTTTTATGAACATGAAAGAAGGTTAATAAATAATGAAATATAGTTACTCATACTATAATGAAGAAGATTTTGATACTTATGTGAAACAATTTGATAATTATTCTTTACTTCAAAGTAGAGAATGGGGCGCAGTAAAAAGCCCTATATGGAAAGATAAAAAAGTTTTATTCTATGAAAACGAAAAAGTAGTAGGAACTGCTCTAATTCTTATTAGAGAAATCGCTCTTCATAAAAACTTTGTTTATATTCCTTACGGCCCGCTTTTTGACTATTCTAATAAAGAGTTATTTATCTATGTAACAGAAAGCTTAAAGAAAATTGCTAAAGAAAATAAAGCAATTTTTGTAAAAGTAGTTCCACCTGTATTTAATGATGAATCTATTAGTTATGATTTCAAAAATAACGGTTGGGTAGAAAATGTTACCGAAAAATCTTTTGACTCTATTCAACCAAAATTAAATGCTGTAATTAAAGATTTTAAAATGAGTAAAAGAATGAAGCAAGAAAGAAGAACAACAGAAAATAAAAATGTACGTTCTGTTTATTCTATTGACACTGAAGATTCTTTTGAAACATTATTACATGATTTTTATTCTTTGACTAAATTAACTGAAAAAAGACAAGGCATTAAATTGAGAAATAAAGATTATTTCAGACAATTACTATATAGATACCCAAATTCATTCATTACTGTTTCTTATATTGATAAGGAAAAACAAATTGCTAAGTTAAATGAAGAATACAATAAATCAAACAGTGAAAAAGCTAAACAAGAATTGGAAAAACTTAAACATATTCAAGTTAAAAATATTCCAATTTCAGGTACTCTTACTGTAATCTATGGAGATACTGCTGAATTACTCTATGCTGGATTTGACGATAAATTCAAATCATACAATTCTGCTTCTTATTCTTGGAGTAACTCAATTATGAAAGCATTTGAAATCAATCCTAATCTTAAATATGTAAATTTAGGTGGAGTAGAAAATGATGGTCATTTACTGAACTTTAAAAAGAAATTCCACCCAGAAATTAGAACTTCTTGTAATGAATTTGATTTACCAATTAGTCCTTTATATTATTTATTCAAATTTGCTTTAAAACATAAGAACTTTATTCTTAAATTCATTAAAAAATAAAATTACTTGATATATATATATAAAGAGGAGTTAATCAAAACTCTTCTTTATATATTGATTGTGAATAATTTTAATCTTAATGGTTGTCAACTAAAATTATTTGTGATACAATATTAAAAATGATATTTTATAAACTTTTCGGAGAGGTACTCAAGTCTGGTTAAGAGGACGGTTTGCTAAGCCGTTAGGTCGTTAATTCGGCGCGTGGGTTCGAATCCCATTCTCTCCATATTTTAAACATTAAAAAACTTTCAACAAAACAAGAAAGGAGCCAAATTATGAAAGGTATTATCCTTGCAGGCGGTTCTGGTACTCGTTTATATCCACTTACTAGAGCTACTTCAAAACAACTTATGCCAATCTATGACAAACCAATGATTTATTATCCGTTGTCAACTTTAATGTTGGCAGGTATTAAAGACATTTTAATTATTTCTACTCCAAAGGATTTGCCACGTTTTAAAGATTTGCTTAATGATGGCTCAGATTATGGAATCAACATATCCTATAAAGAACAACCATCACCTGATGGTCTTCCTCAAGCTTTTATTATTGGAGAAGAATTTATTGGTGATGATAGTGTTGCTCTAATCCTAGGTGATAATATTTATCATGGGGCTGGATTGTCAGAAATTTTACAACGTGCAGTTCAAAAAGACTCTGGTTCTACTATCTTTGGTTATAATGTAAGAGACCCTAGACGATTTGGAGTTATCGAATTTGATGATAACATGAATGTAATCTCAATCGAAGAAAAACCCGAAAAACCACGTTCTAATTATGCTATTACTGGTTTATATGTTTTTGACAATAGAGCTATTGAAATTTCAAAAAATCTTAAACCAAGTGCTCGTGGAGAATTAGAAATTACTGATGTAATCAAAGCATATTTAGAAAAAGGTGAATTATCAGTAGAACTAATGAATTATGGATTTGCTTGGTTAGATACGGGAACACATGAAAGTTTGTTAGAAGCTTCACGTTATATTGAAACAGTCCAACGATTACAAAATATTCAAGTAGCTAATCTTGAAGAAATTGCTTATCGTATGGGTTATATTACTCGTGAGAAAGTTTTAGAACTTGCTCAACCATTAAAGAAAAATGAATATGGAAAGCATTTGCTTCGCCTAATTGGAGAAAAAGATGGTTAAATATAAGAATATTATAGTTACAGGTGGAGCCGGTTTTATCGGCTCTAACTTCGTTCATTACGTTTATAACAATTTCCCTAATGTACATATTACAATTTTAGATAAATTAACTTATGCTGGAAATCAAAATAATGTTAAATCAATTCTCGGAGATAGAGTTGAATTAGTGGTTGGTGACATTATGGATAAAGAATTGATTGATAAATTAGCTTCTAAAGCAGACGCTATTGTTCATTATGCAGCTGAAAGTCATAATGACAATTCACTTAATGACCCATCACCGTTTATCTATACAAATTTTGTTGGTACATATACATTATTAGAAGCTGCTCGTAAATATGATTTACGTTTTCATCATGTTTCAACAGATGAAGTTTATGGCGATTTGCCACTAAGAGAAGATTTGCCTGGTCATGGCGAATTACCAGGGGAAAAATTTACTGAAGATACAAAGTATAATCCTAGTTCTCCTTATTCATCAACAAAGGCAGCTTCAGATTTGATAGTTAGAGCATGGATTAAATCATTTGGAATTAAAGCTACAATTTCTAATTGCTCTAATAACTACGGACCATACCAACATATTGAAAAATTTATTCCTAGACAAATTACGAACATTTTAAGTGGAATTAAACCAAAATTATATGGAAATGGTAAAAATGTTAGAGATTGGATTCATACAAACGACCACTCTTCTGCAGTTTGGTCTATCCTTAATGATGGTAAAATTGGCGAAACTTACTTAATTGGAGCTAATGGAGAAAAGAATAATAAAGAAGTATTAGAGCTTATCCTTAAAGAAATGCACATGCCTAATGATTTCTATGACCATGTTACTGATAGAGCTGGTCATGATTTACGCTATGCTATTGATTCCACTAAATTGTACAAAGAATTGAATTGGAAACCAAAATATACTAATTTTGAAGAAGGTCTAAGACAAACGATTCAATGGTATATAGATAACCAAGAATGGTGGGAACACGAAAAAGATGAAGTTGAAGCAAAATATGCTAAAACTCAAAAAATTATCTAAAAGGAAAGCAGTTTATTCTGTTTTCCTTTCTTTGCATAAAACGCAGTTTAAAACAGCTAGTGAAGAGTTGTTAAAATCACATATAAACTAACACAAGTAATATTAAAACAGCTCAGAAACAAACTACTGCTGTCTGAGCGCAAAATAGAAAGGGTTTAGAACTTATGAATGAAGTGATTGTACCTGTTACTCCAATTATGAAATTAAAAGCTTTTAATCAAGCAACTTTTATGAAAAATAGAAGTGGAAATAAAATTCAGCAATATGGAAAAGATTATACCAATTCAAGCGAAGCTCAATCTTTTAATAATGCTATTGTAGGCGAATTAGGAGAATTAGCTTTTAGACAATATTTAGCTGATAATAATTTATATTACACTGATGATGAAAGAGAACTAATTAACAAAGGACATGATTACAATTCAGCTACTAAAAAATCTGATATGGGAGATTTCTTTTGTAGTAAAACTCAAGAAAGTATTGATTTAAAAACAAATCATAGCTTGTTTGGTAAGAATATTCTTATTAAAAAATGGGTTCATGAATGGCGACCGATTGATTATTATGTGTATTTATCTGTTTATCCACTTAATAGATACAAGTCAGATTTTGATTTGAATAAAGTTACTCATGTAGTAATTCATGGATATGTTTCAGCTAAAGAGTTCATGGAGAATGGAACACAAATTACTGAAAAAGGATTTGGTTATCCTAAATATAAATTAAGACCTTTTTCAGAGCTTTTTCCTAGATTTTATAAAAAAGATGAACTACCAATTACTAAAGAACAAAGAATTATTACTTTAGATGAATATAGTGAAATGAAAGAGCAAGAAAATATTTACAACATTTTCTTTACAGATGGTATTCAATCCATTACTAATTGGGATATGAAATATATTTTAAATGAGCAACAAAAATATGATTTATCAGCTTATAAAGCTATTAAACATTATGATAGGCACAAAAAAATAAAAATTAACAATAGAAATATTTTTTGTACTGTTATAAACAAAGATAATACTATTGATGTTCAAATGTTAGTAAGAGCTTTGCGAAGAAGCTCTGCTTCGGTAGAAATTCATGGATATAAATTGGTTATTCCTTGGTATAGACTAAGAGAAGTTGTTGACCCTTATGACCTAGAATTAGTTGACTATTATCTAAAAGATTTTTCTTGGATTAAGGTTGATATAGACAACTAAAAAGGAGTAAACAATGGCTTATCATGTATCATCAAAAGGAACTTTAACTGTATGTAAAGCACAACCGGGTAAATGCCCATTAGGTGGTAAACATTTTGATAATGAAACCGAGGGAATGGAATACTTAGATAATCTAAACAACAAGGAAAGCTTAATTGAAAAACTTAAAAATGCTCCAACACCTGGCACTAGAATTAGATTAAGAAAAGAAATTAGACTATTAAATCAAGCATTAGGTTTGGAACAAGATGCTGACATTCCAGTACCACAACCATCTAAAGAAGAACTTGAAAGACAAAAGAGAATTAAAGAAAGAGAAATAGAAGAAGCTAAAAAAGAAAAAGAATTAGCAGAAAATCTAAAAGTTTTTGAAGCAAAAGAGTTCTTAGAAATTCCTAAAAATATAGAGGGATTAAGAAGTAATTACTTATATAAAGAACGCTATTTCTCACGCCAAGATATGTATAAATCAACTTATCGTGGTGAACAAAGCAAAGAAAATCGTGACCACAATACAGGTACTGCTATGTATGGTCAAGGAAGATACTCTACTACAAACAGAAAATACGCATCTAAATTCGGTGAAGTTAGAACAGTTGATTATGAGGAAATGCCATCTAAAGCTTTGTCATTTAAAAATGCAGTCGCTTTTGAAATGTTTGAGCAAGAACTTGCAAAAGAGCATAATATTGACAAAAGAAATATGTACCGAAATCAAGATTTATCAGTAATCATTAAAAAGATGGGCTATGATGGAATTACAATTGGGCCAAAATCGGACATGATTATTGTTTCCTACGAAACTAAAAAGAAAGATTAGTTCTTATGAGCTAATCTTCTTTTAGCTAAATAAAAGAATAATATAACTAAAAGAAGAAATTTAAAAGGAGTACAAATTGAACAATAAATATGATGTAATTATTATTGGCGGTGGGCCTGCCGGATTAAGTGCGGCTTTATACACTTCTAGAGCTAATTTAAAAGTTCTTGTTATTGAAAAGAATGTAATTGCTTCTCAATTATACGAAACAGAACATATTGACAATTACTTAGGTAGTGTTTCCATAAATGCTTCTGAATTAGCAGACAAAATGAGAGAAGATGGCGCCAAGTTCGGAGCAGAATTAAAAGAATTTGAAAATGTAATTAAAATTAGTAAAGAAGATAATTTATATAGAGTAGAAACAACTGAAACTTATGATGAAAGTGTTCAAAATATTTATTATGCAAAAGCTGTTCTATTAGCAACAGGTACTGAGCATAATCATTTAATTCTTGAGCAACATGATGAATTATTAGGTATGGGAATTAGTTATTGTGCTACTTGTGACGGTGCTTTCTATGCTGGTAAGAATACAGCTGTTGTTGGTGGGGGAGATAGTGCAATGGAATCAGCATTATTACTATCTGAATTTGCTAACAAAGTTTATCTTTTAATTAGAGATAAAGTTAGAGCAAAAGCACATTTACTTAAAATGGTTGAAGAAACAGAAAATATTGAAATTATATATAATGAAGTTGAAGAACTAATAAGCAAGGATGGAGTGTTAAACGCTGTTAAACTAAAAGATGATACAATTCTTGAAGTATCAGGTCTATTCCCTGCAATTGGAGCAAGTCCTAATACTAACTATATTGATTCTCTATATTTAAACAATGTTGAGAAATTCAATGATTATCTATTACCTGTTACCACCCATAACTTATTAACGTATCATAATGGTAATGGATTATTTATTGCTGGTGACTTGAAAAATCCAAAATATAGACAAGTTGCTATTGCAGTAGGAGAGGGGGCTTATGCAGCTTTAGAAATCTATGATTATCTAAAAGGAGTATGAGCTAATGAATGAAATCATTAAAAATGATTATACTGAAATTCAAAAATATTTTGATGATTACTACAAAGAGCAATTAGAAAAATATGAATCGCTGAAAGATTATGACAACTATCTTTTTACTAAAGTTAAATATGAACCACATTGTTGGGTATTAGGTCTAGCTTTTTTGGGGTTAGCCAATTTGTTAGCAGACATTACTCATAAAGAACTTTGGAATTATATATTCTTTTCAATTTTAGGAATTTTAATTTTACTCCTAATTTTAATTTTCTTTAAAGCTATATTTTGGAATTTTGGTTTTGAAAGGTCAAAAAAGACTTTCTTCAAACGCTCATACAAATCAAAAAATATTAGAACAGTAACTAGATATTTAGGAGTAAATAAATCAGATTTGCTTTTTAATGAAGATTATATTATAATAGGTCTTAATATTAAAGACGAAAAACAATTAAATAAAATAGAAAGAGAACTTAAAAATGGAAAACAACTTAGTAGAACTCAAGTACGATAAAGTAAATGAATACTTTGAAAAATTCAAGAAAAAATATAAAGAAGATTATAAAATAATATGGTAAAAACTACTCATTATGTAGGCCGTAATTACGGCTCCTTATTTGTTGGAATTTTCGCCGTGTTCGTAGTCCCAGTATTATTATTGTTTATTAGAGATTTAGCACCCGTACCCACAACTGAATCATCTGGTTGGTCTAGTATTCCACAATTACTTAATTCATGGATTATACCTGTTGTTCTAATTGTGGGAACTGCACTATTCATTGGCGGTGTTATGAATTTCATGAGAAGTGGTTATGAAGAAGAAGTAACATATACAGAAAAAGAGTATTATGCAAAAATTAAGCCAAGAATGCTTGAGGAGTTAAGAAAGAAATTGCACAATGCTATTACAGAAAGCATACTCATCTTTGATACTAATGGTTTGATTATTGCTCCTAATCTAAATACTAATGATGGCAAAAAGATTTTTGGAGAAGTTGAGAGAAAGCTAAAAGGATATGGAAAATAATTTAGTAGAATTAAAGCTTGATAGGATTGATAGATATTTTGAAAAATTCAAAACAAAATATAAATCTCATTATGAACTTAACAAAACTAATAAAACTCATTTAGTATTACCTTATCAAAAGTTAATTATGCCAACATTCTTTGGTTTTATTGGAATGATTACTTTTCTTATGACTAGAATGATGTATAGTCAAATCTCAAATAATACAGCAATACCAAGTTTAACTCAGGCTGCAATACTTTTAACTAATATTTTATCTATTGTTTTATTGATTAGTTTTTCTTTTTTAATTGTGATTAGTCTTATTGACTTTTTTAAAAATATTCATAGCGAAACTATTGAATATACGGCAAGAGAATATTACAAAAAAGTTAAAGACATTATGATTAGACAAATACAATCAGAATTAAGCAATTTGATTACTGAAGATATGCTTATATTTGATGCAGATGGTTTGATTATAGCACCAAACTTAAATACTAATGAAAACATTAAATTATTTAAACAGAAAGAGAGTTGAAATTAAATGAGCAACAATCTAATTGAGCTCAAACATGATAGAGTCAAAAGATTCTTTGATGAAATGATAATTAAATATGAAACTGAGTATCAAAACAATAAAACAATAACTGAAAAGATATATGTTAGTAATCTTAGACGAGTATTAGAAGCTATTCCAATTATTTTGTTTATGATTGCTTTCTGTTTTGGCCTAATTTGGTTCATAGAAAGAAAGCCTAATTATACTGGGCACAGAATTACAGATGAAGTTATTAAGTTAGCAAATGAGGGAATAATCCCATTATTAGTAACATTTGTTAGTGTTATTTTTGCTGGTTGGGTAAATATTAAGCTAATAAGAGCTATGACGGGGACAAGACCGAGTGTTGAAACAAGAGAAGTAACAAAAACTCTATCAAGGAAGAAATATTTTACTAAAATCAAAGCAGAAATGCTTTATTATGTTAGATACAATCTAAATTATTCCATAAGAGAAGATATGCTCATCTTTGATAAATACGGTATGGTGATTGGGCCAGATTTGAGCACAAATGAAAACAAGAAAGTGTTTAGCGAAGCAGAACGTAAATTGGAGCAAAAGAATGAATGACATAGTAGAAATCAACTATCCTAATTTAGATAATCATTTCAAAGACCTACTTATCAAGCAAGAATTTTCAAGGAAATGTTATTGGAGTTCTATAAAAGAAAATTTTTCTGATTCGCTCCGGTTTGGGGGAATAATTCTTTTGATTGGACTTGTAATAAGTATACTTAAGTTTCCAGTTCAATCCGAAACATTACCTATTGAGCTTAAAGTCATACCTTGGCTTATAATTGGTCTTGGTGCTGTTGCAATATTCTTAGCATTTTTATTTTTTCTTTATTTCTTGTTCGAAGCAATAAAAATTGCTATTTTAAATACTTTAGCATTTAAAGCTTTTAAAAATGAAAGTAAAAAGGAAATACTAAAAAAGATTTGGAAAGATTTTGACCGATATGTTGATGTTTCTTGTTTTGAATTTGACTCAAGAGGATTTATTACTGGAATAAATAAAGAAAGCTCTTTGTTATGCCGAGGCTTAGAAAAACGATTACAAGATAAACTAAAAACCGTTTCTTAATAAGTTGAATAAAATTGGAGTTACATTATGAAAAATAATATAGTAGAATTTGGTTATCCTAATTTAGATAACTATTTTAAAAATTTATTAGAAATCCAAAATAAGAAATATGAAGTAATGAAAGAAAAATGGCAAAATCATTTTAAAGATTTTTTTGCTAAATTTATTCCAGTTGTAATAAGCATGATTATTGTTTCAATCTTAAATCACTTAATAACTTTAGATTATCCTAATGCTGTCAAATTGATTCTTGTTATAGGGGATGTTATAGCAGCTATTTATGTTTTTGTAAATGGATTTATTTTTATCTTTCATCTACCGCTATTCTTTATTTCTTCATATTTTGTTTTTAGAGAAATGGCAAATTATAAAAGCTATAATGAACGAGAAATACTCAGAACAATCAAAGATGATTTTGATGTTTATTTGAATAGTTCAAACGTTACTTTTGATTCCAAAGGTTTTATAACAGATTTAAAACGTGATGATAAAGAACTTTGCCAAAAAGTAGAAGAACATTTAAAAACAAACAAAAAAGAAGTTATTTAGCTCATGCTAAATGACTTTTTTAATAACGCTTACTGCTGTTTTAAGCTGTTTTACTGAAGAGTCGATATATTTATCGAAAATAGATTTTTACTGTTTTGGCGTCTTACTAGTGACGATATAACATATATTAAAATGAATTAGAGCAAATTAAAAGAGAGGTATAAAATGCCATTACCAAAAAGAAATCCAAAATTACCTGACTTAGATGAAATGAGTCAAGGTGAAATCAATATTAGAGAAACAGAGCGTTGGGAAAAATTATATATGAGATTGATTGATTCCAAGAAAGCAATGAGGGGCTCTGCTAAAGATAAAGAAGAAACATATAGAAAGATGATTGATAAATTATATGGAGAACCACCTGTAGAGCAAAGCAATATTATGGGTGGAGTTCATTCATTTATGAATCCTAACTTTAAATATACTAATGATGATGAGGACCCAGAAACTCAACGTTTAATTGCAGAAGCAAGAGAAAAACGAATTGAAAGAGAAATAGCAGAAGGCTTAAGATAAAAGGAGATAGTACAAATGACTAAAACAAATATTTTATCTATGGAAACTCCTAATGATGTAAACAGTAAACTAATGGAAGTAACAGAAAACTTCCTAAAGAATGATAGACATTATTTTGGTATAGCAGCTGCTTCATTACAAAATCAATTAGATGACCCAAAATACAAACAATTCAATCCTAATATTAAACTTATCAATGCTGGTATTGATGGAGAAAAGAAAACTTCACAAATACTTAGAGAATGGATTGCTGATAAACCTGATTGTATTTTGATTGATAGCATTTCTTTACCAATCGAAGAAAAAATGGAGCCAGAGGTTGATGGGGAAGAAGGTCAATTAGACTTAGGTGATACAGACCATTTACTTATTATTGGTTCAACTCTTGTTATCATTGATTCAAAGAACTGGAAATCAAAAGCTTCTTATAAATTCAATGATGATGGTTCAATATTGCGCTCTGGTAAAGAGTTCCCTGGTAATAGACCTAGAATCAATCAAGCTAAATACTTATGGGAGAAATATTATAGCAATACTACGATTGCTGATATTGAAGCTTTTGTTTGTATCTCTGCTGACGGAAATACATTTATTCAAAGAGACCGTAACTGGTGGAAATTTGGCTACAAATTAGTAAATCAAGAAACACTTATTTACTTTTTAGATAAGTTATATGCTCAAATTTCAGATAAAGGGTATGTAAGACCTGAATTAGTTGCAAAAGCTTTAAAAGGATTAACTAAACCGTATAATAAATATAAAGAGAAATTCGGTAATGTTTACAACTTAGCAACTGCTAAAAAATAAGAATAGTCAATTTGACTATTCTTTTTATTTTTCTTGAACTTTATTAACAAAACGAATTGCTAAATCTAAAATTTCAATTGGAGAGCCACAAATTGCACCTAGATTGTATTCAATTCCATTTTTGAAGCAATAATCTTCATCAATGACTTCTCTTAATTCAACTAGCATATCCTCAAATTCTTTGGTTTTTATTTCTGAGAGCGTATCTTCTCTAGCACTATATAAAAACTCTTTTTCTTCAATAGGATAAACTCTATCTCCGTTAATTTCTAACAGATTTGCTTTTGTGTCGGGGTAAAAACCAATCAGAAATTTACCATCTTTTGTTTTCTCTAGTACAGCACCTTCAATAGCAACACGCTGTCCTTTTTTAAGATTTTCCTTGTAAATGTATGGATATGGCATAAACAACCTCAAATTCTTTCTATTTTGCTAACAAATATTCCAAACCACCTTTAAACTGATTCAATTTAAGTTTTTTACTTAATTTAGTAATAACTAATTCCCGAGCTGCATTTCGTCCGAATGAAAAGATTTTGTTTTTATTATAGAATACGCTATCATCTTCAATATAATAATCTTTATCTTTTTCTGCTTTAATTTGATAATCAGATAGAACTTTGTTAAGTTCTGAAGCATTAGGATTCTTTTTGTTATCCCAAATAATAGTTTCATCACTGAACCAAAAGATAAAATCACCTACAGAAACAGAGTTAATAACATACCCACCCAATATGATTGAGCCTTCTTCCTTTTGAAGTCGATTTAATAAAATGTATCTAGCCACAATACCATTCATAACTTCTTCAACTAAACAAGTACCAAATTCCTTATTAAGATTTTCTAATTTTTCATGATTCCAATGTGCTGTAAAGTCCTCATAACAATCTGAGTAAGTAAAAATTCTCAAACGGCTTTCTATATCATCTGTAATGAATTTTTTATAACCTTTATTTTCTTTATTGAAATAACTAATTCCAATATTTGCTATTTCTTCTAAATCTTTAATAGGTAACACTTCGTACTTTTCAACTAATTCAGATAACCAATCAGTTTGTTTGAAATGAAAATCCCAATAGCCATAACCTCTATTAGTCATTCTGATAAGTGTTTTAAAATCATCATTTTTTTGAGTGATTTCTCTATATTCAATTGCTTTCTTAGCTTCTTCTTCTGATTTGTAGTATCGACCAGCAACTTTATATACTACTTCTTTTTCGATTTTATATTCCATATTTAAAACTCTCTTTCATTTTTGGTGATTCTATTTTACAAAAAAATTTCTATTTTGTCAACAAAAAGTTCAAAAACAGTTGATTGCGATATAAAAAACAAACAATACTATACTATTTAAAGGAGTTATTAGATGAATTTACTTATTCAGTCTATTCTTCTAATTCTGCTTTATTTCATCTCAGTACCATTCAGTTTTTGGTTTAAAGATTGGATTGCTTATCAAATCAGAAAGAAAAGAAGAAATAACACAAGGCAGAATAAACAACCTACTGAAGAATTAACTTACAAACAAAAAATTAAACGTGAAAAGAAATTCGCTTTAAAAGAAGCAAGTAATAAGAATACTATTAGACTCATCTATGTATTAACTATTCTTATCGGGCCACTCGTTGGTATTAAAACACTCCTTTGGGGAGCTGTTTTATCATTTTTTATACCATTTGTTTTTATTGGAATTGTTCATAATATGATAAGTGCAGAATTAGCTGCCAGAGATAAACTTATCTCTCGTATGCTTGATTTTAAACGTTCAAAAATGGGCTTGATTGATAATAAAGCAACTATCATGGATTATACTGAAGAATTTATTATTTTAGAAAATGACCCCGAAGATAAGAAACCATCTAAAATTAGATTGTTCTTACCTGTTAATTTCGACCCATTACAAGCTAATACTTTCTTATCTGATTTCTCTACTCAATTCGGTAGAGGTCGTCCATTTGAAATTGACTACGAAGATAAAGAATATCCAGGCTGGGACACTGATAAAGGTGTAGCAACAATTACTTTACAAGCACCACTTCCTACTATGGCTAAATGGGATAAACATTATTTAGAAGACCCTATAGTTCAATGGAGTTTTATTCCATTAGGACTATCTTCTAGGGGTGGACTTCCTATTAAAAATCCCGAAACGGGTGAAATTGAACACGTGGTAGGATTTGACTTAGACGGAACTCAAAAGAAATATTGTGATAAGAATGGTATTCATATTGGAGCAGATATTATCGCTTCACCCATGACACTTATTGCTGGTGTTACTGGTGGTGGTAAATCTGTTGCTCAATGGAATATTATGAACTCATGTTTAGCTAGACCAGATAAATGGTTATTATTTGGTATAGACATGAAAAAAGTGGAACTGAGTCAACTTAGACAATATGGGGTTGCTGTTGGAACTACTATGGAAGATGCTTGCGACATTTCTTGTTTCGTTCAAAAAGTTATGATGGATAGATACGAACTTATGGAAAGACTTGGTATCAATAACTGGGAAGATATTCCGAAAGAGTATGACGGACCAGCAATCCTATTGCTTGTTGACGAGGCTGGGGAATTACTTGCTGAAATCAAGGGTAAAGATGAAATTTCAAAAGCTAATCAAGAATACCAAGACAAAATTAGAGCTGCTTTTGAAAGTATTGCTCGTCTTGGTCGTGCAGCTCGTGTATTCCTTGTTTGTGCGGCTCAAAGACCATCATCAGATGTTATCCCTATGCAAGTTCGCCAAAATATGAGCAACAAGTTGGCTGCGGGTTCATTACCAGCAACAATCTCTCAAATGTTATTTGAAAATAACGAAGGTCAAAAAGTTAAGGGTAATCCTAAAGGTAGAATTGGATTAAAAGTTCACTCAAGTGATGTTATCCATGCTCAAGGATTCTATTCTCCTACTGATTGGATTGACGGTTATATTAAAGAGAAAGGTTGGCCTAAGAAACTTTATGAAAATTCATCATTTATCAATGACTTAAATGAGAGTAAGGAATCAAATGCTTCTAATGCTGAAGAAGCTATGTCAGAAGAAGATTTTGACTTATTAGAGTCAGTTAAATAAAAAAAAGAAAGTTGCTATTAAATAGCAACTTTTTTAAAGCATTTTTTCCAATTGAGCTAACATTAAATTTAATTCTTTGATTTTATTATTTATATCTCTTTTTAGAGCCTTGTTGTAAGTTTCATAACTTCTATAAGTTGTGTCTTTATACAAAATTCTAATTTCAGGCAATGAATCTACTTCAGTTGAAAAATTCAAACTTTCTCTAGGATTAAGAGGGGAAAATCTAAATTTAAACTCCACATAAGAATCAAGAGATTCATCTCTTACATGAAAATTTACTGAAACAAATTTTCCATTTAAGAAACTTGTTGAGAAAGTTGATTTATCAATCTTTTTAGAATAATTATCAAAGACTCTTTGAATCTTTGTTCTATTAAGCTTTGACTTTGTTTTCCAAAATTTTTCTGAAGTTAACTTTTCAAGCATTTTTAAATCCATTCTTAAAACCTCGCAATCAATTTAAGCATTTCTTCTGAACCTGATAATCCTAAAAAGAATATTGAATATTTATATTTTTCTTTCTCTTTTAATGAATCCCACAACTCAGAATTTACAAAGCTCATCTTATTCATAGTTAAATCTATAAAACCTTTATCAGCTTTGCTATCACCAACTCCAAAAGAATGTAGTAAATCTAAATCATGTTTTCCACTCAAATATTTCAAAGCATTTTCTTTGGTTACAATTTTAGGAGTTACATAGAGCTTGTTATCTTGTACGAAGCAATTCCAATCCTTATGTAAGAACGGTTTTAGCAATTTTAATACCATTATTTCTTGATGCTCTTTTACTTCTGCATAATAATAGTACCCTTTTAATTCAAAATCAGATTTGAATAATGACGAGCAATTATATAGCAACGATTCAACATCAGCCAAATCCATTTTATCAAATTCTTTTTGGATAATTGATTGCCAATTACCGTCCTCAACTAATCCTTTATAGAGAATTACTAATCCATTAGACAAGATAGCATGTTCAAAAAAATTATAAAAAGTAAGTTGCTTAAATTCATCTAAAGACCTAGAAGTAATTGGAACGATTGTAATTTCTTCATTTAGCGATTTTAAAGTATCAAGAGCTTGCTTTGTCATATAAGACAATTCTTTATTATCTTTATATTCTACTGCAATTACATCTTCATTTTTAACAAAGCCTTTTGAAAAAATAAGTGTATTATCTAAAGCGGTTGCAAATAAAGCCATTTACTAACCTCCTATTTTATTGATAAAAGAGCATGAAATATGCTCTTTTTCTATATATTTATTCTATCATAAAAGTTAGACTAAGTCAATGTTTATAACGTTTTCATAAGAAATTTTTGAACTGTTAAAGTTAGGTAGCTCAAGGACTTTTTTGTTCAAATGAATTGGTTTTCTATCGTATTCAGAATCATCAAATTTATAGGCTGCATTTAGAGCCATGCCTCTATATTTAATAATTATTTCCTTAGCAACTTCCGTAGAAAAATATTTTTTAATAATGAGAGCTAATTCTTTTAGCTCTTTTGGTTCTTTATATCTAACTTTAAATTCATCTGACTTAATTTCATCTAAAGGAATTTCGTCATAATCATAGTAAATAATGTCTTTTGTTTTGTTATGAGCTTCAATTTGCCAATCATAATATTTAAACTTCTGAATTTCTTCATCTGTCATTTGTGAAATAAAATTGTTATAGCCTTTAGGTCCGACACCTTTTACTCCAGCAATATTATCAGATTTATCCCCTCTAATCATTTTGAATAGTAGAATACTATTGTAAGGAACATGAACTTCTTTTGTCATTCCAATTGTTTTAAAATAAGCTTCATAATTCCCTTTACTAATCATTTCATAGTTATAAATAAATGGGTGTGGTTCTAAATGAGAAGAATTGCTTCTAGGGCTTCTTCTATACAGAGTTACTTCATCATCAATCAATGGTGCTAAGTCAAAGTCGTTTGTTAAGATGTAAATATGATTGTATTTTTTACTCTTTTTAGCTACCCTAACAGCTTCTTTGATTAAATCATCTGCTTCGTAGTTAAATTTTTTGATTGTTGGTTGTTTATATTGTTTTAATAATTGACTAATTGATTCTTTTAGTAATTTAAGTTCATCATTTCTTTTATTACGATTATCTTTATATCCATTAGGGAAGTGTTCTTCAAAATATTTATTACGAGAAATTAGTTTACTATCTTCAAAGATAAGCACTTGACCTAAATTAGCGATTTTATCAACAAAAGAAAAAATCTTTTTATACATTCCAGTATCTAAAATTTTAAACTGATTATCTTTGTATTCATAATCAGTTCCCTCTTTAAATCCGATTGTATAATAGTATCTGTAAATTACATGGCTCAAATCAATTAAAAATAAATTCTTTTTATCTGTCATTACATTACTCCTTTAATTATATTATTCTAAAATTCACCCCTTGCTCACTGCTGTTCTAAGCTGTTTTTTCTTACATTCGATACATTTATCGAAAAATAGTTTTAACTGTTTTAGCGTTAGAACTATGACGATATAACGACCATTAAAATCAGTTTTGGAACAAAAAAGAAACACCATTTTTCATAGTGTTTCTTTTTCTTATTTTTTATGTTATTTTTTATTTTTAAATTTAGCAAAGCTACCCATTAAATCTTTGTTATCTACTCTTTCACCTGTATAAAGTTCATCAATTAACTGCTTATATTGTTCAACGGTCATTAGTTCGCCTTTGAAAATTTTATTATCCTTATATAATTCTTTCCATTTCTTAGTTAATCTAATATTTTCTTTTTTGGTAGTTTTTGTAGTAGTAGTACTTTTCTTACGAGTAGTAGCTTTTCTTTTTCTTCTAGCCATAGAAAAACTCCTTTATTTTATTCTCTTTTTATATCATTTTAATTAAAGAGTGAGAAGAGCCTATCCATATCCGCTTTGAAAGTTTCTTCGTCCTCGTCATCATCAAAAGATGCTGTTTCTTTTTGGACTTCTGCACATTTAGCTTTTTCAGATTGTTTGATTTCTTCTAATCTATTTTTCATTTCTGACTTAGCGTCTTGATTGTCTTTTTCTTTTGGTTTAATATAAATTCTTACTTTTTCATATGGTTCACAAGTAATAAATTTATTCTTCAATTCAGTAGAACTCAGAATTTCCGCTCCAAGTTCTTTTAACTTATTCAAGAATGCTTCAAAAGCAAATTCCTTATCATAAGAACTTACCAAAATGTTGTAAATAGATTCTATTTCGCCAAATCTTCTGTAAACTTGCCAATAATTGTTTGAATATTTACAGCCCTTTTTAACCATATATCTTGCTGAATCCAAAGCTGCTTCATAAGGCTTAGGATTTTGCCACGAAATTTGAGTAACTTTGTGTTTGTTGAACTCTTTGGAGAGCATACCATTTCCTAAAAATACTAACTTGTGTGTATCTCTCTTGTCAAAATATCTATAAATAAATTCCTCTGGTAAAAACCAATCAATATCTCTATACTGTTGTTTTACTTCTTCCAAAAAAGAAGCCATATCATCTTTACTTACTATATAAATACCGCTTCCATAAAGCATAGTGTCACTCTCTTTCTATCGTAGTAATTTTTCATTACCATTCTATCATAATGCTAAAAAAAGTTCAACCAAACGATTGAACTTTTTATTTTATATTTTATTGTTCTTTTCTCTTTTTGATAGAGAATGCAGTTAGAGAAGCAATGAATGCTCCTAACATTGTTAATACTGTAGAATTTTCTGCACCTGTTTTTGGTAATTGTTTTTCTACTTTAGGAGTTTCTTTTGGAGCTTCTTTAGTTACAGTAGTTTTATGAGCAGTAGTTTTAGCATCTTCAACAACAGGTTTCTCTGTTGAGATTACAATGTTTTCTACTTCTACTTTTACAGGTTTAGGTTCTTTTGGTTTTTCAACTTCACCAAGAGGTTTCAAAGGTGTTGGCTCTAATTCATCTACTTTTTCATCTTTGACTGATGATAAATCTTTTGAACTTGCTGTTACTTTGTCGCCTGATACTTCTTCTTTACTATTTACAGTAAATGTACCTGTTACTTTTCCAGCTTTATTGTTCACTGCTTCAAAATCATACTCAACAGTGTAATCACCTTTTTCTGTCAATTCAACTTCTGCTTTGACTGAATTCTTTTCAATCTTCAAATCTTGTTTTTTGCCACTTGGTGAAACAAGTTTAACAGAAGTTAATTTTGTATTTTCATCAGCAGTAATGTTAATTACACCTTTTGAAGTGATTTTCTTTTTAGATTTGAATGTTTCAATAGCAGTGTTTTTGAATTGTTCTAAAATTTCTTTCATAACAACTTCTTTATCTTTACCTGTTGAATCATAAATATTAGGGTGACCATATTGGCGCATTGACTTGATTGAAAATTCACCGTTATTGTCTTCAGCAGATACTTGATTTCTGTTAATTACTGACATGAAAGTTTTAGCATTTTTCTTAGCCCAAGCTGCAAATGTTGGGTCCATTTCTTCTCTATCACCCCAACCATCTGTAAATTGAATTACAGAAACAGTTTGATTTTTTGTTGGTTGTGAAGTGTATACTTCTTCAAATGGTACTTTCTTAACAGAGGCTGTACCATCTGCTTCATCTGTCTTATATCCTAAATCCCCCATTGCTCTTGCAACAGAATTGAAATATTCAGAATAATTTGCAGCTCCATTAGGAGTATTAGGTGGATTTATAGCAAGCCATTTGTCAATAATAGATAATGCTTCTTCTTTTGTAACTAATTTTGTTGAGAAACCTGTTTCCCAATCAGAATTACTAAGTTTTGAAAAGTCTAATTGAGCTCCATGAGCTGCATAAGATGCTTCTTTATTATAAATATAACCTTGAAGCATAACTTTATCACCAGTGTTTAAATTCTTTTCAATTAAAGTTTTTAATTGTCTAAGAGCTTCAGGTCGTTTTGCTTGTAATGATGAACTAAAGTCAACAATAGCAATCAAATCCATTGGTTTTCTTTGTACTGTTTCTGAAGTTGCTTCATCTAATAATGATTTACCTTTTAGGATTTGATGATAAACACCTTTATTATCCTTAGCAGTAGATTTAGAAGTCAATTTAGATTTAAGATTTTTATTTTCTTCAGCAATCTTTTCAGAATTTGATTTGCTATTTGAAAATTCTTTTAATGCTTTTTGATAAGCTTCTTGATTAGCTTTATTTTCTAAAATCCCTTTTTCAATCTTTTCTAATTCTTTCTTAATTGCTTCATCTGAATCTTTGAGGGATACAATTTTATCACCCTTGACAGTAACTTCAACATTATCTTTCTTTGCTTTTGCAATAGCTTCAGTTAAAGATTTAGAAATAGTTGTTTGTTTAGAAATAGAATCTTTTAAATTCTTTTCAGCTTGTTCAACTTCTTTCTTAAATTCATCTTCTTTACCGGGTGTTAAAGTTAGTTTAATTTCTTTATCTAATTTAACTCCCGATTTAGAAGCTTCTTCAATAACTTTAGTTAATCGTTCATTAGCATTTGTTACTAATTCTGTTAAAGCATTGATAGATTTGACCTGATTTTCAATGTCAGCTTTTGCTTCATTTGCAGTTTTATAGTTGACATCTTTAGTTAATTCAACAACTACATGATTTTCTTTTGCTTTTTTAATTGCTTCTAACAATTTAGCATTTGAATCTTCTTGAGTTGTTGGTGTATCTTTCTTAGTTTCTTGTTTAGCAACTTGCTCTGTTTTAATTTCAGGTTTTGCTGTATTTTCTTGAGCAGATACAACACCAGTACTCAACATCAAAGTTGTTCCTAAAACAATGCAACTTGAAAGACCATACGCTTTAGATTTACGGAAATATCCGTGACCTTTTTTAATAACCAAATTTCTTATCTCCTATTTGTAAAAATTTTTATTATATATTCTTATATATCGTACATATAATTTATTTTTTGGAATAGTAGATATATAAAATAAAAATAAATAGGAGTAAGCTTATGCTAGAACAAACATTCTTTATCATTAAGCCAGATGCTTTAGAAAGAGGCTTGGTTGGTGAAATCTTTTCTCGAATTGAGAAAAAAGGATTAAAAATTACTAAATTAGAATTAGTTAAATTAAATCCTAACAAATTGAAAGCTCATTATAATCACATTGTTAATGAAGCTTTCTACCCAGAATTAGAAGAATACATGACAAAAGGTAATTCTATTATTGGTATCTTAACTGGAGATAATGCCATCTCAACTTGGAGAAAAATGATGGGTGCAACTAATCCTAGAGAAGCAGAATTAGGCTCTATTAGGGGTGATTTAGGAACTGTTACAAGTAATGGAGTAATGAAAAATCTTGTACATGGCTCAGATAGTGTAAAATCTGCTACTAATGAAATCAATATTTGGTTTTAGTCAACTTACAACATAAGTAAAGGAGCTCAACAAGCTCCTTTTTGAGGTTTATAAATGAATACGATTCAAGAAGAAATACTAAACAAATTTAAGAAAGCTTTATCAAATGAAGATTTAGAAAAGCTCAAAAAGAAAAACTCTAATATAACTTTAAAAATAGGGATTGTACTAATTGCAATAGCAACAATAATTTCTATATTAAGAGTTATCTCAAATTCGCTCATTGACACTAATTTTTATATTTTATCATTTTGGCCTCTACTTTTAATCGGAAGTTTTTTAATCATTGCTAATGTTTGGTTTAAAAGTGATTTAAACAGAATAGCAATCCAAAAAAATCTAATTGAAAAGGGCTTTGATGTTTATAATCTTTCAGAGGAAAACAACTTTGAATATATCCAAGAATTTGGTAATTTACTGTTTAAAGATATAGACAATTTCTTACATTCAGACAAAGAGTTAATTTCAACTTTAAGAGAAATTTTCTACTATGAAAATGAATTAAAAATCTTATCAGCAAGTGGGTTACCAAAAGAATTATCATTCTATTTCAGAAATGAATTAAAAATCAACAACAAACCATTTTATCTTTATAATCAGTTATATGGCTACATTACTAAAGACCAAGAAATTCTATTAAAGAGATTAAAAGATTTGTTAAACAAACTCAATGAAGAAGAATTACCTTATAACAAGCTACTTATAAGGAATGAAATAGATTTATTACAAAAAAGAATTAGCTTGCCAGTAGAATTTATTTCTGAATATATATAGTAAAAAGCTAAAAAATAACTTTTTTCGATATTATTTCTATCTTTATTAAATAAATTAAAATTTAGGAGAAAACTTAAATGAACAAACTTAAAAAAATTAGTATGGCTGCTTTCGGTATGTTAGCAACAGTTGCACCTGCAACCGCTGTTTTCGCTGACGAAACTCCTACTACAGATAATAGCACCACTGAAAAATCTGCTGAAAACGTTGGACGTGTTAATTACGTTTATAAAGTAAAAGGCACTGATACTGAAATTGGTAAAGGTTATAAAGAAGGTGTTATCGGGGAAGATTTTGTTATCAACCCAGAAGTAATCGAAAATTACAAATATGCTGGTGTAGAGGGTGAAGCAACAGGTAAATTCAGTAATGAAACACCTACAGTAACTTTCTACTACGAATCAACAACAGCAGAAACTCCAGCTACTACTGAGCAACCAAAAGAAGAAGAAAAACCTGCAGAAAAACCTGCTGAAGATAAGAAAAAAGATGATGTAGAACCAACTACAACTACTTCAACTACTACTTCTACAACAGATAAGAAAGATGATGTAACTACTACAACACCATCTACTACTTTAAAACCTGCAGAAAAACCTGCTGACAAACCAAAAGAAGAAGAAAAACCTGCTGAAGTTGTAAATCCTACAATCGAAAAGCCAGTTGAAACAAATACTGGAGATAAAATTGTTGGGTCAACTGATAAAGGTCAAGTAATTGTTGCTAACGACAAAGGTGAAACTTCTGTTGTTGCACCTGAAAAAGTTGGTGGAGAAGTTAAATCAGATGGTTCAATTCAAGTAAAAGATAAATCTGGTAAACTTGTTAAAATCCCTACAACTGGTGTAGAAGCTGCATTAGTATCAATTATGCTTGCTGGTGGTTCTGCTGGTACTGCTGGTATCTCAACATTCCTACGTTCTAAACGTAACAAATAAAACTTAATTAAAAGTTAACTAAAATTGGATAGCAGAAATGCTATCCTTTTTTGTTTCAATATTGTTACTTATTCATTAAAGTTGTTTTATTTGACTTTTAAAAGCTTTTATTGTAGAATAATATTACTATACGGTCGTAATGACTATAAATAAGAAAAGAGGTATATAATACTTATGAAAATGAATAAAAAAATTGCTGTAGCTGGTGCTACGTTGTTATCAATTGTAACATTCGCTGCTTGCGCTCATAAATCTGATGTGCTTGTATCTATGAAAACAGGTGACATTACAAGTGAGAAATTCTTTACAGAAATTAAATCAAACCCGACAGTACAAACTTTACTTTCAAATAAAGTTATTTCAACTGCTTTAGAAGATAAATATAGTGATAAAGTTACTTCTGATGATGTGGAAAAAGAATATGCAAAAATGAAAGAGCAATATGGAGACCAATTCCAATCTGCACTTGTTTCTGCTGGTTTGACTGAAGATACTTACAAAGCTCAATTACGTTCTACTCTATTACTTGATTACGCTGTTAAAACTGCAGCTGAACAAGAATTGAAAGACGCTGATTATGAAGAAGCTTTCAAATCTTATACACCAAATATGACAGTTAAATTCGTTAAAACAAAAACAAAAGACGAAGCTAAAACTGTTGTAGATGAACTTAAAAAAGAAACTGCTGTTGATACACTTGTTGCTAAATATGGTACATTATCAAAAGCTGACCAAAAAACAGGTGAATTAACTTTTGACTCTACTACTAAAGATGTAGAACCTGAATTACTTGCTCAAATTACTCCAATGGAAGTTAATAAAGTATCAGAACCAATTGCAATCACTGACCGTAAAACTTACGAAACAGTTTATTACATTGTAAAAGTTACTAAGAAAGATGCTAAAAAAGAAACTTGGAAAGATTATGAAACAATCCTAAAGGATTACATTATCAACAAGAAATCATCTGATAAGAATTATGCTAAACAAGTTGTATCAGAATTGCTTAAAGAATATAAAGTAGAAGTTAAAGATGAAGCATTTAAAAATGTTATTGAACAATACTTAAATTACAAAAATACTGAAACAACTGAAGTAACAGAAACTTCTGAAACTACTTCTTCTACTACACAAGCAAAATAAATATAAAAAAGAGCTATGAAATATAGCTCTTTTTCTTTTTGTTTTGAACTGTAAAATAAGCGTTCCTAAGCTGTTTTTGTTAAAAGTCGATACATTTATCGAATTTATGATTTTACAGTCTTAGCGTTGCTTATATGACGATATATCAACCCTCAAAATCAGTACTAGAAAAAGAGTAAATAAAAATTTACTCTTTTTCTTTTTTGTTTTCATATTTGAATAAAGAAGTGGCTACAACAACTGAAAATAGAGTTGTGCTAGCAGAAGTAATAATAAAATATTTTTTACTTTCGTTAGCTAATCCAGCTTCTTTATTTTTTAAGTTCTCTGGTTCATCATTGATTAAAAGTTTAACGTGTTCTAATCTATCTCTCACATCACTCAATTGTAAGTTAGTATCAATCATCAACCAAAATGAAGTAATAGAAGTTGCTAATAAAGCAAGTGAAATAATAACTGTTGCAATAATCTTTTTCATACCTAAATAAATTTCCTATAATAACTTGATAGCTTCAATCCATTTGAATATTTGTTTGGTCTTAATCTCAATTTACGATTTTTAATTTTTCTCCAATGAGTTAAAGTTAAATCAATATCCGGATTTTCTAAATTCTTTTCATGAGTACTTTCTCTTGGCTCAAAATCACTAATGTTAATCTCTGGGAAGTATTCATATCCATTATAAAGTGTTTCCTCTTTGATAAAGAACAAATCTGTAACTCTAGTATAGTATGTTTCAAATAGTTCCAATCCACCAATGACAAAGATTTCTTTTTCTGTATCATTTTTTAAAGCTGATAATGGATTAGGATAAACATTTACATTTTTATAATTTTGAGGATTTATTTCTGCTCTTCTCATATTACCAATAACTCTATACTCAGTCTTTTTGTGTTTTTGTGGTAGAGCTAAATAAGTTTCTTGGTCAAGTATTACTATATTACCCTTAAGTAATTTCTCAAAAATATTATAAACAACTTCATTATATGTTCCATATTTATCAACACTATCTAAGCAAAAGATTTCATCAATACGTGCTAAGAAGTTAATTCTTTCTTTTTTGTTTTTGATTGATTTATTATAAGCTCTGTTAATAGCTTTATCAATTCGCTCAGGTATATCTTTATTTTTTGTTTCACCTGTTTGAGTTCGTTTATAGAGACTATAAATGGATTTAAAAACAATTTCTTTGAAGTCTACATCATCAGAAGCTAAGATTTGTTCTACTTTTGATTTTGAAATAAAATCTCCGAAGATATTCCAAGCTTCTTTTTCTTCATACAAAATGCCTTCTGCATCATAAATAGGCTCAAATTTAAAGTTAATTTTTGTCATAATTCATTCTTCCTATTTTTGTTCTTATAGTTTTATTATTCCTTTCTAGCTAAAAAAGTCAAGTAGTTAATACTACCTGACTTTTAATTTTATCTATGTCCTTTAACATAAGAGAATTGGCTTGCTGAAGCAGCGTCAAATACTCTATATGATACAACTCCTAAACCTTGGAAATTAGATTCAGAAATTAAGATAGAACCATCAGGTCTTACATCTTCAACAAAAGCAACGTGACCGTAAAAATCAATAGCACCTGCTTGACCTGGTGCGAATGACAAAGCATCCCCAATTTCAGGTTTATTTGATACAGTGTAACCAGGTTTTAATCTCCAGTCTCCACCGTTCCCCATAGTAGGGCTGAATGAAATTCCGAATTGTGCAGCTCTGTTATATACATACCAAGTACATTGACCCCAAGGATATGTTGCTGAAGTATAACCAGATGTATCAATAGCTTTACTTAATTTAAAGCCATTTGGAACTGAACTTGATGTAGTTCCACCAGAAACGTATGAAATTCTAGCATAATATTGAGAAGCTTCTTGTTTTGCATCTTCTACTGCTTTATTATACTCTTTTTCAATTTTATCTACTTCTTGTTTCTTGCCTTTTTCTTTAGCAACAGCTTCGTCTAAACGAGCTTTTGCTTTATCAACTTCTGTTGTAGATTTATCTAAATTAGCTTTTGCCTTAGCAGCTTCTAATTTATAGTTAACTACTGTTGAATCTTCATTACCTAAAAGATTTCCAGTATTTGTATTTTCAAACAATTTACCGGTATCTTTGTTGATTTCTTCTTCTGACAATCCAATAGCTTTTAATTTTTCTTGTTCAATCTTTGTCTTGTCATGTGCATTTTTAACTGAATCTTTTGTTTGTTCAGAATCAGTATTAAGTTTGTTATAGGCTTCTTGAAGTGATTTAGATTCCTTAGAAAGTTTTTCTAAATCAGACTTTGCTGAAGTCAATTGAGATTTCAATTGGTTTAAATAATTCGCTGTTACTTCAGAAACTTCAACTTCGCCAATTGTAGTTTCGTTAGCAAATGCTGGACTTACACTCATAAGAGATGTGAACATTGCCAACATTACTACGCTCTTAAAAAGTTTGTTTTTCTTCATTTGAGCTCCTTTATTATAAAATTTTTATAGTAGTACATATCAATAAAAATCTAATATTTTTCTTTGTTTTTTCTTCTTTTTGATTAAAAAAGAAAAGATAGGAATTAGAATTAACCCCTATCTTTGTTATTAGCTTAATGTCTAAGCCGTTTTGGGCATGTGTGTTACTGGATAATTTGCTTTGTAGAATAAGTTACCAGCATTCATGTGATGCTTAAACTCTTTTTCATCAATCCAAAAGTTTTGGCCCAATGTACGAACTTCATATTTTGTTCCAGTTTCAGTTTGTTTAGTTTTTCGTGTAAAAATCATTTTATCTATATTCCTTTCTATTTTTTAAGCATTTTACGAGCTTGACGATAAGCTTTATCTTCAACACGTTCTAAATCTTTATCAAGTTTTAATCCATGTTTCTTTGAATAAGCAACAATAGCTTTATTTTCTGAAATAAAACCTTGTCCGTCATTAGTATCTAGCACGTCACCATCTTTGCTTACAACTACATAACGTTTTTCGCTATGTTGTTTTGTTAAGTGGTCACTTACAATAGCTTTAAAATCTTTCATAAGGTTCACCTTTCTATTTTATTTTTATCTTATTTTATCAAATTTTTACTTTGTTGTCAATCGTTTTCTTAATTTCAGAAATGATTAAATGATTATTTGATAAAATATTTTCAGTAAGAGTTAAATCAAAATCTTTATATTCTAAATAACTTGTTTCACTTGGGTGATTAAAAGCTTCTTCATTTGGTAATATACCATCTCTATTTAAAAGATTTTCAATTTGCTTCTCTTTTGAAATATCTAATTGAATAGTAATTCCATTAAGCTCAGATACACCTTTTAATTCATTAGGAAAACGACCGTCTGTTATAAGAGCTACATTTCCTAATTTATTTATTTCTAAAATTTTATCAACTGTTTTCTGAACCCAATAATTTTCATTATTTTTTCTTCTTACATCAGTGCCCCAATATTGAAGCATAAATCGAATAGTAGAATTTTTCTTTTTTATAGTTAACTTATTTACATTATCAAATTGAATCATTGCTTCATACATTGGCAATACTTCATCTTTAGTTACATTCATTTCTTTAGCAATATTTTCTAAGCTATAATCTGATTTTACTAAATTGATAATATGTTCAACTTCTTCTTTTAAAGCGTCCGCAAATGAAATTTTTTCTATGTTAGAAAAGTTATCTTTAATTAAACTTCCGACATAATCCTTTCCATAACCCATTTTACCAGCAATAACAATTGCTGGTACGAATTTTGAATCTATTTTATTTTTCATTTTGTGCTTTTAACCTTTTTGAAATTTTATAAGCAAGAATTGTATCTTGGTGAGCAAAAACTAAAGTCTTAATAAAACGAATATTCATGAGATATTCAGCATCAATAACTTCAAATGTTTTATTTTCTTCAACTAGTAATTCAATTGCTTCATCTCTATTGCATAATTCATTAGGGTTAATTGATTCTGTAAAAGTACCACGTGGGCTTTCTTTTACCTTTGTAGTATATTCCTTTAGAATATTTTTAGCTGTTTTGTATTTGTCGCTCAAGTTATCAGCAATCTTATCTAATTGTTCTACTTGTGCCATAATTAGTTCAATGTATTGAGTGTTTTCCATAAATCCTTTCCTTGTATTTTCTTTTTTCTTTTTAGGTTGGTACAGAACTTTTAACAATAAGTTCATTCCTTATAGTTATATTATTCCATTTTAGCCAATTGCTTGAAACTTTTTCATAAAATATTTATTTTCATCACCTTTTATTAACTTTTTTAACGTTGCTTAAATATTGCTATATCAACGATAACTCCGCTTTTGATATACGACTTTGATTCATAAATTTTTTACAAAAAGGAGAATAACATTGAGCAAAAAATTTCTATTATCTCAATCAGCAACTACAAAAGTTGCAATAGGACTCGCTACAATTGGTGGGATTGGAGCAGTTGGTCATCATGTTATCAATCAAGCGATTGATGCTCAAGCAGAAGCAAAAGAAAATTCCACTAATCAAGAAACAGAATTGAATACAATTTCAGAAATTTTGTTACCTAAAAAGGTTTCAAGTATTTTAGACTCTCCAATCGGCCCAGTAGATTCTAATATTTTTGATTCCGATAAAAAAGTAGAATTAAATTCATTAAACTTAGAAAATTCTACAAGAGTAGAAAATGAAACTGTACCTTTTGAAACAGAAATCAAATATAATGATGATAAACCATCTAATTATGTAAATCTAATTCAAGAGGGGAGCAACGGTGCACGTACTACTACTTTCATTGATTCATTTGATGAAAATGGTAAACTTATTCAATCTGTAAAAACACTTGAAGAAAATGAGGAGCCAACAAAGCAAATCATTGAAATTGGTACCAATAAAAATATCGAGCAAACGGGGGAAGTCAATACTCCAACAGAAATTATTTCTAATGGTACTAACTCTAATATAGAATTAGATTCTAAAACAGTTATTGAAACTATTCCTAAAGAAACAATCTATACTGTTGATGAAAACTTAAGTAAAGATGAATCATATACTGTTAAGGGTGAAGATGGATTAAAGGAAGTAAGTACTAATACAGTATCAGTTAATGGTGTTGATGTTCATAAAGAAGTTATCCATGAAGAAGTAATCAATCCAGCAATTCATGATGTTACTTATATTTCAGAAGAAGCTTACAATAAAAAAGTTGCTTCAGAAAATTTAAAAGAAATTAAAGTAGAGGAAACTACTGAAACAACAACAAACAATACTACTGAAGAAGTAAAGCCAACCACTACTGAAGAAGTAACTTCAAATACGACTGAAGAAACAGCAGAAGAGTCAACTACGACTACTTCTACAACAACTGTAGAAACAACAGAAGCTACTACAGAAAGCACTACTGAAGAAACAACAGAAATTACTACAACAAAAGAAAGAGAAGTAACTAAAGAAGAAAGAAATACTGCTCCTAAAGTATTACAATTCCAAACTACAGTCATTGAAGATGAAACGTTACCAGAGGGCCAAGTTGTTATTGACCAATTAGGAATGAACGGTTCAGAATATGATGTTTACCAAGACACTTTCGTTGATGGTAATCTTGTATCTTCTACTATAATCAGAACTGTTACTACTGAACCTGTAAATCAAGTAGAAAGACATGGCACAAAGAAAGATGAAACAAAAGGGCCTGGGCCAAGTGAAGAAGTTAGAGAAACTTTACATGAAGATAAAAGAGGAATCCCTGGTGCAGAAGCAGTTCAAAAAATTGTAAAAGAAACAAGTACTAAAGATTTAAAACTTGAAGTTATTTATGATGAAACAATACCAGAGGGAACTGAAGAAGTAATAGAAGATGGCGAAGCAGAAATAACAGAAGTCACTTATAAAATCACTTCTGTTAATGATGAAGTTATTTCTAAAGAAAAAATCAATGAAGAAGTAACTGCTAAAGCTGTTACTCGTGTCGTTAAAAGAGGTACTGGAAAAACTACTAAATCTTACGACAATACTATAACAAAAATTCCATTTGAAACAGAAACAATTCATGATGATACTTTATTACCAGAAGAAAGCTATACTAAACAAGAAGGCTTACCAGGTTCAGAAGTAACAGAATATGAATTAACATATATGAATGGAAATCTCGTATCGAAAGAAGTAACTTCTACTCATAGAATAAAAGAACCAACAAAAGAAATTAAAGTTGTTGGAACTAAAGTTATTCAAGATAATTCTAAAGATAATTCTAATAATAATTATCAATCAGGTGCAGTTAAGAATGGAAACGTTGTTGATTTAGGAAAAACTAGAGACATTACTCTTAAACAAGGCTTAGATGATTATGATTTGCTACCTAATGGAATTACAGTACAATACTTTACTATAACTGATGATACTCCTTTAGAAAAGATTGTAATATTATCCGAAGATGAGCGTTATCAAAAATCAGACAAAGAATATTACAACAGTATGGTAGTAAGCCATGACGGTTTATATATTGAGTCTGGCATTCCATTATCTCAAGGTGGAGTAGATTATATTAACGAACATTTAGATAGTAATCTTCTAGCTATGTATATGGAACAATACATCAATGAGTTAAGAGCTTCATTAGGTAAGAAGCCATTAAAATACAAAGCAGAATTGCAACAAGGAACTCAACAAAGAGCAGACGAGCAAGCAAATGTTGGTTCATCTAAGAGTAATGGAAGAGCTCACACAAGGCCAGACGGCACTGAATTTAGAACTGCTTTCACATACTTAAATAGAGGTGGATTAAAAGATAAAGAACAAGAATTAGGAGAAAACACTGCTCAATTTTCATCTAATAATCCATATACACTAACTTCTGAAAAGAAAATTGCTGAAACATTATTCAATCTTTGGAAAAATTCAAGAAGCCATTATTTGAATATGACTTCAGATGATTATGAATATTTCTCATTTGCAGCTTCTGTTGGTAGAACAAGTGCAAACATGGAAGAATATTCTGAACTTTATCCAGTAATTGTTGGTGTACAAAATTTTCAATAAAAAATAAAAAGTACTAGAGAAATCTAGTACTTTTTTTATTCATCTTCTTCTAAGTAATCTTCTAATGGAAGTTGATTTAACAATTCTTTTAGAGCAATCAATTCTTGAGCAGTAAATGTCATACCTTTACCTGCTTTTTCATAATCTTCGCTCCATGTACGAATGTCAAATTTTGGTGAGTAAACACCCCAACTTGTGAGTGTTAGTTGTTTTTTGGAATAATCTTGGTCTTCGCCAAGGAAACCAAATACTTGTTTTACTTCTTTTACAATTTTAGCCATATATAAGCTCCTTATTAGTTTTTATAGTTATATTATACAATAAATTGCTAGAAAAAACAAGAATAATCAATATTACTCTTGTTTTTCTTTAGTTTAATTTAATGAATTTTTAACTGAAGATGAAGCTTTGAATTTCAAAACTCGTGACTCTGGAATTTCGATTGCTTTACCAGTTTGAGGATTATGTCCTTTACGAGCGGGTCTTACTACTTGTTCAAAATATCCAAGAGGTACTTTTACTTTATTATCTTTCGAGTGTTCCAATACTAAACCGAACACATCTTCAATTCTTTCTAAAGCTTCTTTTTGAGTAATTTCACGTTTCTCAGCAAGAGCTTTTGCTAAATCTTTAACACTAATTGTCATAATTTATCTTCTCCATTTAGGGTGTATATATTTTTATTTTTGTATTTTAAAAACCTGTATTTTCTAAGCCACCCTTGCTTAATTTTTAGAAAATACAGATTTTATTAGTTTTTATATCAAAATAAGTCTAAGTAAGTAACGTTTTCAAGTTTTTTGTAGAATGAGTGAAGTGTTCCGTTGATTAAAATTAAATCAAGAATTTCCGGCGCCAAACTATTTTCTACATAAGTTTCCACTTTAAATTTATATTTTAACAATACAGATTCTAATTCTTCTTCAGTTAAGTTAACTGTTGCTAATCCTTTAAAGAATTTTTCTTTATTTGATAGAGAATGAATTAGTTTATCAACTTCTTCTTGTTCTAGTAATTCGTTAATATGTACAACTTCATTTTTTGGCACAACAATTTCACTAGTGATTTTCAATTCGCCATCTTGATAATAAGCTGCATTTGAGATTAACGAATATTCTGGGTATTCATTGATTCCTAATACTAGAAATAATTTGTGTAATTCAATTACATTATCAAAGTAAACTCCTAAATCGCCCAACTGAAATTTAATCAAATTTTTATTCATCTTTTTTGCTCTCCTTTAATTTCTAAAAATATTATACAACAAAATTTTTAATTTGTCAAATACTTTTTGTTTGTAATATTTTTAGTTTTTTATTGAGCTGATTTTTAGTTACATTCATATTCTGAATTTTTTGGAATGATACGAGTATAGAAGCATCTGTATAATCCCAAACAGTTTCAGTTTTGTCATGTGTGATTATATAAGCTCTTGGATTATGGTCAGAAATTCTTACTAAGAAATTATCACCAGGAACTTCTTGAATATCAGGCCTTATCTTATATTCATAACCATTTCTGTCAAGATAGTCTATTGTATCTTTTAATGATGATTTTTCAAAAATGAAATAAGAACTTGCTGATGCTCGAGAGAATGATTTGTCAGAAATATTCTTTTTATTTTGAAGATAGAATTTTGAAGCTTGTGTTCTATATTCAATAATTTTATTAAATTCTTTATAAAGTTTTTTCTGTTTCTGTTTTAAAGCTTTATAAAACGGGTCATTCTGCTGAAAATTGCCTATAAAAGATTCTTTTGATGGGCATTCTTTACCAGTCCTATCCATAACTTTTTTTAATTTTAGATATTGTTCTTCAGCTTGTCTTAACATATTAGCTTCTTTGCGCTTTATGTTTTCCAAACGAATTTTCATATCTTGACTTTCAATGATTTCATCTATTTTACAGTGTTTGGATAATTCTGTTTCAGTTGTTATCTTTTTAGCAATAAAGGCATTTAGATTATCTGAATATAATTGAGCTTTCTCTATTGTATCAAAATGTGGTGAAATACTTTCATAAGGACAATTACCTTGCTTAGCTTTACAAATACTTGGTTTTCCATTTGGTCCAACATGATAAGTCATAATCTATCCCTCTTGATGATTTTTTAAATATGTTTCAAAAGGTAAAATATAATTTTTATATTCATTTGGATAAAGCTCTTTGATTTGTTCTAATTCATAAACATACGGTGTATATTTTACAACTAATCTTTTACTAAGATAATTTGTTGCTAATGAAACGTATCTCTTACCAGAATCTTCATCAAGATTTGCTTTATGAATAGTATAAATTACGCCTTCTAAAACAGCATTATATTTTTTATTCATTTCTTTTCTCCTTTTTCAGTTTTAACTTATATCATTTCTTTATTGATATAAAAATTAAAAAAGAGGTTATCAAGCAATGCTATATTTTTATGTATTAGGTGCAATAGCTTTGCTCATTATATTGATTTCCATATTCAAATTTTTATGGAGAGTTGAAATATTTTTTGCAAAATTAAGCTTAGCTTGGCAAATCATTTCTTGGCTTGGCTTAATCGTAGCTTTTGTTGTTGCCGTGTGGTTTATATACTTCAATTGAGTTGTAGCTCTTTGCTACAACTTTTTCTTTGATATGGTACTAAAAAAGGAGCATTTATAAATGTACCATATTAACCATGAGGGAGAAGTTAAAAAATGTAGAGCATTTATCCGTCCTTGCCCTTATTCTAAAGATAGACATTTTAGAACACAATTTGAAGCTATGCAAGAAGCTACTGAATTAAGAACTGCTTATGAATTTAAAATTAAATCTATTCTGCAAGAATTAAAAATGTTTGATAAATACTATGCAGACGCTGAAAGAGATTATCAAGATTTAACAACTGTTAAAGAAGAAGTAAAAAATATAGTTGGTAATAAACCAGGTATGAATAGACATTATAGAGAAGTTGTTTGTAATTTACTTGGTGATGAAATTGGTAATCCAATTAGCACATCAAAAGGAATAGTTAAATACTTTAAAGATAATAACAGGTCTTTCCTTTTGAATAATTTTGATGAAGTGGAAGCAGAGGCTATTTCAGATGTTAGCAGAATTATGGATAGTACAGAAGCATTTAGAGACCCGAGCAAAAAATATTCTGTATATTATGATGATGTTCAAAGAAGAATGAGAAATACTAAAGAAATGATTGAAGCATGCCATGAATTAGGTATTAGTATTGATACATATAACTTTGAATATATTGTTGGTGACGACCACCCATTTAACTTTTTCAACTCTGTTACTGTTGATGAAAATGGTGAAATCAATAATCTTTATTATTTAGGTTTGGAAGGCCAAAATTTCCATGCCGAACCATCTAAAGTAACAAAAATTGAAAATAACTTATTATATACAGAAAATCACCCAGATGGATTGTTCTTACCATTGACTTATCAAGAAAAAAATCGGCCTGTTCAAGATACTGCAAGAGCAATCTTCTTTAGAGATAAAAATGCTAAAGGAACTCATGTAGATTTTGCTAATAATAAGTTTTGGAATACTAATCCTATTGAATGGGATTCAGAAATTGATGATACCGACTCAGATTTAAAATGGGGAATTGATAAGAACTATGATTATCATGACTCAAATCAATTAAAAGACTTCTCAACTATTATGAAAAGAAAAGATATGCAAGGTACAGATAGCTTTACATTTACTAAATCTGTTGTTTTACCAAATATGACTAAAGAAGAAGCTATTGAAGATGCTAATAGAAGATTAAAAGAAGCTAGAGCAGAATGGCCTTTCTAAATAACAAAAAAGCTAACATATAGTTAGCTTTCTTTTTTATAACCTCAATTTTTAAATATTTCCAAAATTGGATAGTAAATCAAATCCTATTAGGCTATATTTGAAAAGTTATATCGTAGATTTTGGAATAATAAAAATAAAAAGAAAGGTTTTGCTAAAATGAAATTTTACTATCATAACTTTAAAGATTTAAGAGGAAACCACATTAAATATTTTGCTAATGGAGATAAGTTTAAAGTAGAAGAAGTTTTTACTACTATCTCACATAAAAATGTTTTAAGAGGTTTTCATACATCAAGCAAACAAGAAAAACTTATCAAAGTATTAAATGGTTCATTACACTTAATTACTGTAAATGAAGAAACAAAAGAAATTATTCATTATGACATGAATGTTGATTCTGAGCCAATCTTTATTCCATTGAATACTTGGGTGGGTTATGTTATCAAAGAAGATAATACAATTGTTAATTATATTTGTTCTGGTAAATTTTCACCTGAAACAGATTTAACTTGCTCTCCTAAATCATTCTCAAATGAATGGTTGTGGCCAATTCCATATTCAGATATTATCATTTCTGAAAAAGACGACCAGGCAGAAATTAGAAATTTATAAAAGAAAGGGATTTTTAATCCTTTTCTTTTTTTGAGCAAAAAAGCCTAAAAATACTCAAAAAGAGCCCCAAAATACTCAAAAACGGGGGTAAAATACTCAATTTCGGCCCTAAAATACTGATAAAAAAGGGTAAAATACTGTTTTTCGGCATTACGCCATTTTCCAGGTGCTGTAAGCCGTTGAGTAATAACAGCTAAAGCAATTCACAAAACAGCACTTTTTCAGCTAATAACTATAAACAACTACTAAACAACAAAATAAATAACTTAATAAACAACCAGCTTCGTGAGCTCTTACGAGCATCACTTGCTGAATTAAGTAAGTAGTAAAATGCTTTAAGGAGTATTTTTTATTTTTGGAAAATACTCTAATTAAATATAAGGGTTGTTATATCGTCATATAGTTAATGCTAAAACAGTAAAAATGTAATTTCGATAAATGTATCGACTTTTCAAAAAAACAGCTTAAAATCGCTCATTTTACAGTTTAAGACAAAAAGAAAAAGAGCTATATTTCATAGCTCTTTTTATAATTTATCGTTTGAAAATTCTTCAAAATTCATAATTGGAATATTTAATGAAATTGCTTTTTTCAATTTGCTTGACATTTTTGTTTTATCTTCTGTTAATAAAACATTAGTATCTTTATTGATTGATTTAGTAAAAATCCAACCTTGTTTTTCAAGTTCGGAAATCAATTCATCTCTATTCTTAAAGTTTTGAGGAACTTTACCTGTATGACAATAATAACCTTTAACAGTAATATTATCAGATTTATTCATAACACAACCGATACTGTTTAATTCATTGAATGTTTCTTTTGCAGTTTCAAAGTATTCTTCAAAACTTTTAACAAAAGCATTACCCAAACCGTTGATTGATTTAATCTTTTCAATAGATTTATTCTTGTCAGAGAATAATTCTTCGAGCGAATCAAATTCATTAAGGATTTTCTTAGCAGTAACACTTCCTAGTGTTGGAATACCAAAAGATAATAACCAACGATAAGGTTTAGTATCATTTTTAGCTTTTTGAATATTGTCATAAATAAGTTTAGCTCTGATTTTACCAAGAGAAACACCACTTGAATCAAATTTAACTTCTTCTAATTCTTTTAAATCTAAGTTCATTAAATCAACTACAGATTCTAATTTTAATGCTTTGAGAACTTCGCCTGATAATCCGTCAATATCTAAACATTGCTTAGCAACAATATTAGTCATCATATAACTTTTTCTTGATTCACAATTAGGATTTAAACAGAATAAATCTTTACTTTCTTGTCCTTGTTCATTGTATTTGTAATCAAGTGAACCGTTACAATAAGGACATACTTTAGGAATTTCAAGCTCTTCATTTGATTCTTTAGTTGTCATAACAATAGCGGGAATAACATCATTAGCACGTTTAACAAGAACTTCTGCTCCTTTAGAGATTTTCTTTTCTTGTAACCATTTGAAATTATTACCAGTAATGTTGGTAATTGTTACACCATCGATTGTAATTGGAGCAATCTTAACTCTAGGAGTAATCTTTCCAGTATTACCAATTGTGAATGAAATATCTTCTACTTTTGTTACTTTTTGTTCGCCTGGATATTTGAAAGCAATATATTCTTTAGGGTGGTGACTAGTTTCACCGATTTTGATTTGCTCATTTGGCTTAATTACAATACCATCTGTTGGAGCAGAACACTCCATTCGCCAAATCTTAGCTTGTTCAATATTTTCAGCCAATTCTTCAAATGTTGTAGCAATGTTTTTAGGGAATAAATCCTTAGCAGAAAATACATTAGTTGGAATTTCTGTAAATTCATCACTTTGGTTAACTGCAAAATATGTAGCAAAAGATAATTTAGCATTAAAATCTAATCCTAATTTTCCTTTTGAAACAATCCCAGCAACAGCGCTTCGTTCATTTGAATATTTATCATTAACTTTATTTTGATTGTTAATAATCAAATCGGATTTGCTACTATATAATTCGCCACGTAATTCTTTAATATTTGTATTAGGTCGTTTTAATGGTAAATTTTCAATAGTAAGTTTATCAGATTCAATAAGATAAGTTACATTTTCACCAACTTCTCCATTTCCACGAGTTGATAAGATAACTTTATTATCAGAAATATAATGAACTGACAATGCCAAACCGTCTAATTTTGGTTCAATTGAATAAGTTTGGGCTCCATAAGATTTAGTTTCATCATAGTATTTATTTACTTCTTGAATGGAATTGGCTTTCTTCAATGATTTCATTGGTTTAGCATGATGAACTTCATTATTAACATCAATTTCAATACCATCATTGATTTCAGTATCTTGGATTAGCCAACCATTTTCTTCGGCTAATTGTGTCAATGAGTCATATTCTTCATCAGTTAAAAGTAATTCTTGGTTATTGTAATAAGCTTCAGAAGCATTTTTTAATAGTTCTAGCAATTCTTCTTTTTGCATATGTATTCCCCTTTCGTTTGTAGTTATATTATAACAAAAAATCTTGCTAAAGTCAAAAAAGATAACAACAAAAAGTTGTTATTTGTTGTTATCTTCAAAGTGTATAGTTTTTAACCCACCCCACGGTTGTAGAGTTTCATCATTTCTCTCTATTTCTAAGAAAGTATAATTGTCATGTAAATCAGCTCTTTTATCAGAACTTCTTGTAGTTAAAGATTTTCTAAATCCAGCATAATCAATGACATCAACTTTTTCATCAGCAGAAAATCCAACAACTTTATATAATTTGTTATCATCTGCCATTAAATAAACATTATCAATTTCATTATTTTTCATTTTTGGATTAAGTTTTAAGTCGTAATCACCAGTTGATGGTAAATCTGTTGAATTGATACGTTTAACGAATTTTGGTTCTTCATCAATATATTTAGAGAAGTTGTTTCTAATTGCCATTTCTCTATTTAATTTAGCAAGAATTTCTTTTCTAGCATTATTTGAATCTCTAAGCTCAATCTTATTTGCTCGTTTTAATTGAACAGTTGGTTTAGCAGTTTGTTTCAACATTTCAAATCTTGCTTTAGCTTGTTGTTCTAAATGATTATTGAGTTCTTCATCAGTAATAGTTGCTAATTTATATTTTTCCACATTCTTATCAATTTCTTTTTTATAAATAGCTACAGCTTCTTTAAAATTTTGTGCATATCGTGAAGTTAGAACTCTATTATAAAATCTATCATGTAAATGAGCTCTATTATTCAAATCTATTTGATTATTTTCATCAAGAAAATACTCATCACAAAAGAGTTTTGCTATTTTATTATTAGTTACATTCTCAATTAAACCCTTTGGAATATTATTTTTCCATGGGCGAAAATCAAAAGTTTTTCTAGCATTAACTACTTTATTCACATAATCTTGATTTTCTGCTAAGATTTCATTTTGAGCTCTATCATATAATTCTTGTAATTGTTCTTGGGATAAAGCTTCACTAACAGGTTTTTGATTACTTTCAATAGCATTATGCTCTTTGTTTAATTCATCTAAAACAATTCTTCTATAAATTCTTAATTCTTTATTGCTTAAATTTTCATATGGGTGGTATTCCATAGCTTTATTTAGGTCTATTTCTACTTGCATTTTAAAATCAGACATATATTGTGCTGATTCAAAATTATCTAAATGCTCATCTTCTGAAGCGAAAGGACATCTACCAGATTTAGCCATGCACTCACTAGGAACACCATTATTATTTATATGGTATTTAGTCATAGTTTAACCTCTATTTATTTTTAGTTTTTATATCGTGCTATTATATAAAGAGTATATAATACAGTTATAAAAACAACCATTCCTTTATAGACTATATTTCTGTGAAGTTGGCTAAACAAGTCGCTAGGCTTGTTGCCAACGAGCAGGTTGTCTATTAAGTTATTTATTTTGTTATTTAGTAGTTATTTATAGTTATTAGCTGAAAAAGCGCTGTTTTGACAATCGCTCTAGCTGTTGTTACTCAACGGTTTACAGCAACTGTAAAATGGCGCAATGTCAAAAAACAGTATTTATTCCTTTATTATCAGTATTTTAGGGCCGAAATTGAGTATTTTACCCCCGATTTTAAGTATTTTTGGGCTGTTTTTAAGTATTTTTAGGCCTTTTTTCAAAAAATAAAAACCCTAGACAGAAGTCTAGGGAATTTAGAAAGTGCATGATGAGATGAATGTTTTTGGGAGCTTTTTTCCATGCACATTTCATATATTACAACAAAAATTTTAATTTGTCAAGAAAAAATTTCATTTTTTACAAAAAATAAATGGAATAATAAAAACTAAGAAAAACAAAAAGAAAAGGAGCTATTTCAACCTAGCTAGAAAGGAAAGTAATTAACCGAGATGAACAAAAATAAGAAATTAGAAGAAATTGCATTAAATGATACATTATTAGTTGGGCTTAAATTTTCAACTTTAATCAATTCTTACTTTACAAATGAAGAAGCTATGCTTTACTACGCTTTGATTTCATATTTTAATGATGTTGACGAAATTGATTGCAATGATGGCCGAGATATTCTAGTTCAAAGCTTATTAGATAGAGCATATTGTAAAGACATTAAAATTTTAAAAGAAAACCGAACTAATGTTGATAATATGATTAGCAAACTTAAAAATAATCTTTATAATGCTGTAACTGGAGATAAAGTTACTCTTTTTGATGAACTTGAAGTAGTATGGAATCGTCCATTAAGAGAAAGCTATCTTAAAGTTAGAGTTAATGAAGAAGCTGCTAGAGAATATTTACATTATGAAGATTCACAATATATTAAAGTGAGATTAGCACCATTAAGAGATTTGAAATCAGTTACTTACAAAAGAGCATTTATTCTTTTTAGCCAATGGACAGATTATACAGGCTCTGAAAAATTCTTTTTCGTAAATAACGCTAATTTTATCGAATCTATTTATGGAGATAAAAAATTAAGTGGTTTAACTTACAAAAAATACAAAACTCATTACTTAGATAAAATGATTCAAGCTTTAGGATTATGCTTCCCAAACGTTGAGTTTAGATTAGATAATAAAGATAACATTTTATATAAGAATGTTATGAAATTCAAAGTTAGAGCTAGAGATAAAGAGTTCTTTGATAAATACGCTCTATATAAACGATTAGAGTTAATGAAAAATAGAGATTTAGAATCATTAGAAGGTGCTTATAATTTTGAAGAAGAACTTAAAGAGTTTAAATTCTACAATATGACACCAGAAGAAATTATTGCTGAATCTGCAGTTGCTTTCCGACAAACAAGTGAAGAACCATTTGCTGAAATTTCAGAAGAAGATTTCTATAATACAGAAGAAGTTGAATATGGAACAGAATCAGAAGAAGAAGCTATTGAAGAATTAGAAGAATTTAGAGCCAAGAAAGAAACAATTACTTCAAATGAAAACATTCTTAAATCAGAAGAATTACTTAATAAATATGAAAATGATAACTATGTTATTGATACATTAAGAAAAGAATTAGTAGATAATCTTGCTTTAAAATCTGAATTAGCTCAATATGATTTAGATGAAAAATTTACAAATATTATAGACAATCTACTTGAAGAAATGGAAAGCTACCCTAATAAAGAAAATTATGAATTTTCAACTGGCGTAATCTCAACTAATCCTAAATTAGTAAATGATATGGATTTTCCCGAAGAAGATGCAACAAAATTAAATAAGAAATATGGTGATAGTAGAAGTTTTACTTTAGATGAAATTAAAACTATTGATGGCGAAAATAAATATTATAAATTGTTTAAAGCTTTTTCACTTATTGGATTATTAAAAGAAACAGTGTTTAATGAGAAAGAATTAACTAAACAATATGAATATGCTAAAGAATCTTATTCTACTCTATTTGATGTATTAGCAAAACTTCATTTTGATTTAGTAGAAACACTAGAAAGTCATGATTTTAATTTATTTAATACTCTATTTGAAATCTTTACTATTAAATTAGGATATGAACAAAATGAAGCTTTATTCAAGATTATCAATATTGTTAAGAATATGAATTATGCCTTAGCATTATATGAAGAATTAAAACTTGAAACAGAAAGTACTGAAGATACAGAAGTAGCTGACTCTAATGGCTATGGAAGTGATTTGTTCAATATGAAAAAAGAAGCTGTTTCTGAATATCCTAAAGAAGAAATTAAAAGTGAGGCACCAAAAGGAATGTTAACCAAAGAAAAACAAAAAGCTATTTCAAATGAAATTACTAATGAAATAGAAAAAGATTACAGTTTTTTGAAACAACCTAATTTAGATGCTAATGAAATTTTGAGCGAAGATAAGTTAGAATTAAATAATTATAAAGATAACTATAAAGATTTGAGATATGGCTTTGAAGATGAAACAGTTGAAAGTAGCAAAGCACTTGTTCCTCAATTGGAAAATAGAAGTCTTAATAATCTAAAATACTTTATCCAAAATAAAGTTGTTGATAATTATAGTGAATGGTCAAGCTCCACAAAAGAAACTGCTTTAGAAGTTATTAAACGATTTGAAGATGAAAATAACTTCTCTGTATTGAAAATGTTTAATCAATTTATTTCTAATTCAGAAAGAATTGACATTAAAAATAGATTAGATAAAATGTGGCTAGAAACTGAAAAGATTTACAAAGCTGAACATGATAGATTATTAAATCAAAGAGCAGAAATTGCTACAACAATTCCTAATTTCTATGATGAAATTTTACCAAACGCTATTAACAATGAAGATTCTTATAGAGTCATGTGTGAATGGAGTGCTTATGGACATTTAGCTAAAAAAGTTTCTAATAAAAAGAAATCTATCTTGTTATTTATTGAAACACTAATTGCCGCATGCCAAGAAAATATTGATAAATGTGGTCAACTCGAAGGTGTTTATAATGAAAATGTTATCAAAAAAATCCAAACAATAGCAAATTTGAAAAAAATTTAAAATAATGGTTGACAAATTTTTGATATTGTGATAGCATATGTTTAACAATATTAAAAGTAAAGGAAAAGGTGACTAAAATGTCTTTTATTGATAATCTTAAAAACGAAAACCGCAAAACTACTACAACAAATGGTGATTTAGCGTATAGTACTACTCTAAATGCAAACCTAGACTTCTTTGGAGGAGCTGGTTCAATTCCAGTAAGTAAGAAATATACTTCTGATGAATTTATGAACTTATTCAAATATGCTTACGAAGAAGATTCAGAAACTGCGCTTAAAAACGCTCTTTACTACCGTGATATTCGTGGTGGTTTGGGTCGCCGTGAAGGCTTCCGTCAAATCTTGACATATCTTGCTGACAAAAATGTTGAAGATTTCAAACGCTTAGTAGTTCTTACTGCTATGTATGGTCGTTATGATGATTTGACTATGATTGCTTGGGATTTACCAAATGAAGCACAATCATTTGTTGTAGAATTTATTTCTACTGTATTTAATGAAGATATGGATAACTTGAAATCAGGTAATATTACATTGCTTGGTAAATGGATGCCATCTGCTAATACAAAAATTAAAAATACTCGTAAATTAGGTCTTTTCTGGGCTGCTCGTCTTGGCTTGTCTGAACGTGAATACCGTAAAGCACTATCTCAATTACGAGCACAAATCAACATTATTGAAACTAAATTGACTAACCGTGATTATAGTTTTGATTACTCTAAGATTCCTAGCCGTGCTATGATGAAATATACACAAGCATTCATTCGTAATGATGAAGCTCGTTATAATGAGTTCAAAGAACAAATTACTGTTAACCCATCAGTTGTCGCTAAGAAAGTTGCTCAACTTTATCCATACGAAATTATTCGTAAGTTAAATAGTGACAAACAAATGGCTGAAGCACTTTGGAAAGCTTATCCACAAGACCAATTTGACGGTAACATTATTGTTGTCCGTGACGGAAGTGGAAGTATGTACGGTGGTTGGGGTCTTGAAGTAAAACCTATTGAAATTGCTGACTCTATGGCAATTTATACTTCTGAACGTTTGACTGGTAAATTCAAAGACCATTTCATTACATTCAGCGGTCGTCCACAACTTGTTGACTTATCGAAGGTTAAAACTTTGAAAGAAAAACTTGATGTATTGTATCGTAATGGAGAAGTAGCAAACACTAACATGAGTGCTACTATGCAACTAATTTATGATTCATCATTCGGTTTGCCAGTTGAAGAACAACTAGACACAATCTTAATCATTTCAGATATGCAATTTGATTATGGAGTAGATAATTGCTCTAAATCAGTAATGGATTCATGGAAAGATAAGTTTGGTGACGCTGGATTGAAGTGGCCAGAAATTGTCTATTGGAATGTTAACCAATCAAAAGTTACATTCCCAACTTCTAAGTATGACAATGTGAAACTTGTTTCAGGTTTCTCAAAAGCTGTACTAGAAGATGTCATGGCAAATGAAACAACTTCTGCTACTGAATACATGATGAAAGTGTTATCTCGTTATAATCCTTAAAATCATTAAAAATTGGCCCTTAATTGGGTCTTTTTTTAAGTTTAGTTTTGGAATAATATAACTATGAAGAACTTTAATATTTTTGAAATATTGAATATTTCTCATTTAGAGATTAAACATTCAGATGTATTGGCTTATTTATTTAATAACAAGGAAAGTCATAATTTAAAAGATACTTTCTTAAAGGAATTTATTTATGAAGTCGAAGCTGCTTCTAATATTGATTTACACTTAACTTTAGATGATAGTTATACTGTTAAAAGAGAATATGCTATTCCAAATGGATTTGTTGATTTATTGCTTATGTCATATAAACATAGAACTATTATAGTAATAGAAAACAAAATCCAATCTAAAGAAAGAGATAATCAATTGAAGAAATATAAAGAACATTTCAAAGATAAAGGTGCTGGATATAAATTAGTATTTATTTATCTTACTATGAATGATGAAAAGGCTTCAGATGATGAATATATTTCGGTTAACTATACAACTGTAATTAAAGCTTTAGATAGAATATTACGATATAAGAATTACTCAGAAAAGATTGAATATTTTTTAGAAGATTATTTATCAGTCTTACTTAAAAAATATAAATTGAAATCTTCTGCTGACTTAATTAACTTTAGAAAAACAATATATATAGAAAGAGGTAAAAATGGCTAATAAAGAAACTTACTCAGCTAAACATATTACAGCTTTATCTCCACGTAACCACTTGATTAAGAGAATTAACTTAACATTCTCACAAGAGCTAGGTGATGAAAGCTATCCATTTTCAAGTCAGAAATCCGTAGCTATTCGTGAGTATTTAGATAACTCTGTTGGTGAGTTAATTCGTAAATTCGGTGACCGTATGAGAATCCACTTCTATAAAGACGGTGCTATTTCTGTACAAGATAATGGTCGTGGACTTCCAACCGATACTACTAAAAATGCACACGGTGAAGAAGTTAGTGGATTTATCATTACATTAGGAACATTACAATCTGGTGAACAATTAGGTAAATCAGATGATGATAGTAAAACAACTTCTACTAACGGGTTAGGGGCAGCTGCTTCTACAATGTTAAGTAAACGTGTTGATATTACTGTTTATAAAAATAAAAAGAAATACACTCTATCATTTAAAGACGGTGACCCTGGTTACTTTGATGGTGATGGTGTAGATGCAAAATTCACTGAATTAAAAGATTTAACTTACATTAAAGAAGAAAAAGACGATAGGCCTGCTGAAGAAAAGAAACTATTTGCTCAAGGAACAACTGTAAAATCTTGGCTAAATAATGAAGTCTTTTCATCACCATATCCAGTTGATGTGGACGATTTAATTCTCCGTATGAAAGGTGTAGCATTCCTATTACCAGGTGTTACTATCGAAATCGTAAACGAACATAGAGTAATGGAAGATGGCTCTTATCAACATGAAATTTTCCACTTTGAAGATGGTATTCCTCAATTAGTAGAATACAATCAAAAAGGAACGCCAATCACTCCTATCTATAAATTTGAAACAAAAGGAAGCTATATTGAAAAGAACGTAGCAACTCAAGACCCTAAAACTAAAAAAATGGTTTCAAAAGATGTAGAAAGAACAGCTGATATTGAATTAGCATTCGGTTATGATAATGACTATGATTACTCTATTGATTCTTATGTAAATACAATTAGAACTCGTTTGGGTGGGATTCATGTTGAAGCATTTGAAGAAGCAATTACAACTGCATTTAATGAGAAACTTTCTTCTATGAAAGGTATGTTAACTGCTAAAGACCCAGTACCTACGATTGATGATTATAAAGAAGGCTTAACTGCAGTGCTTTCTCTTTATATTTCAGAACCTCAATATACTTCACAAATTAAGGAAGAATTGGGAGGCCGTGTAGTAAAACGTGCTATTAAACAAGCTCTTTATGAATCTATCAAAGATTTTGTAGAAGATAAGAAAAATGTTGATGTAGTAAAACGTATTGGTGAAAAAGTTATTGCAGCTGCCAAAGCTCGTCAATCAAGAAAAGAACAATTAGAATTAAAACGTGAAAAACAAAAACTTACAAGTAATACTTCATTACCAATTAAATTGGTGGATTGTGAATATGTATATGAAGCAGACTCAGAACTAATTATTGTAGAGGGTGACTCTGCCCTATCTGGTGTTAAAGAAGCCCGTGACTCAAGATTTCAAGCATTGTTACCAATTAGAGGTAAGATTGTTAATACTTCTAAAGAAAATATTAAAAAAGTTTTAGCAAATCAAGAAGTACAAGACATTGCTAAATGTTTAAATGCTGGTATCGGTGATGATTTCGATTTAGATAGTGCTCGTTATCAAAGAGTTATTATCGCAGCCGATGCTGACCCAGATGGTGGGCAAATCGCTTCATTGCTTGTATTGTTATTCTATAATTTATTCCCCGACTTAATTCGTCAAGGTAGATTATATAAGATGAATACTCCTTTATATATTTATAGAGAGGGTAAAGGTAAAAAAGCAATTGACCATTATGCGTTTAACGATAATGACGCCACTGAAATTGCTAACGATTTGAAGAGTCGAAATAAATCTTACCAATTGATTCGTGTCAAAGGTTTGGGTGAAGCTGGTTCTGATGCTCTTAGAGCAACAGGTTTAGACCCAGAAACTCGTGTATTAACTCAAATTACTATTGGAGACGAAGAGTCTGCTAAACATTGGCTTGATGTTGCAATGGGTAAAGATGTAGCTCCACGTAAGAAGTGGATTGAAGATAATCCAATTGATTATGTAGAAGATTAAGAAAAAGATAGCTTTCGCTATCTTTTTTGTTTTTATCAGTTTAATTCTTTTATCTATTTTCACAAAGTTGTACTTTCTTTTTAAAAAAGAGTTACAAAAATATACAAAAACATACAAAAGTGTATTTTTTGGGTATTTCTGATATATTTTAATATGAATTTTAAAAATAGTGAAAATCATGAAAAGTTGTGAAAATAAGAGCTATTTTTAGAATAATATTACTATAGAAATTTTTAATAAAAGGAGCAAAAAATGCCTAACAAAAGTGAAACTAAAAGTTACGGTTCAATCCGTAAATTCAAGAGTTATGGAGCATGTGGAGTAATCATCGGTATGGCTGCATTGTCATTATCTATGAATGCTAGTGTTGCACACGCTGAAGAAAAGGTTAATCCAAACCCTGCTACAAACTCTATTCCATTACAAGATTCTCCAACAGCAAACGCTAATGAGAGTCAAGCTAAAACTGGAACTGAAAAAGGTTCATTAGATGTAGCAGTTAACAACGATACATTAAAGAACGAAGTTAACAAAGCTAAAAAAGCTGGTGTAGAAGTTGTTGAAGCAAAACCTAAAGAAGTAACAGTTGCTTCTGATAAAGTTGATGAAGCAAAAGCTGCTATCGAAAAGGATTATCAAACACAAGCAGAAAAAGTAAAAACTGCTACTGAAAAATATGAAAAAGATGTGGCTAATCGTAAAAACGAAGCAACAATTGTTGAAAAGAGAAACGAAGCTGCTGAAGCTAAATATAAAGAAAAATTAGCAGAAATCAAAAAACAAGAAGAAGCTCTTAAAGCAAAAGGTGTATTTGTAGATAATGACCAAGTTACTGTTTATGGTAAACTTAATGAATCAAAAAGAGGGTCATTAGATTATTACTCTGACTTGTCTGTTGTATTCAAGAATAAAGAAAACAACCTTGAAACTGTTAAAGATGGTCTTGGAGCAACAGCAGAAACAACTTTAGAATTAGTAGATAAGATTAAAGTTGATACTGCCCGAGAAAATCTTTTATTAGGAACGTTGCAATCTTCTAGTGGTAATTCTACTGGTGGTCATATTCTAACTGGAATTGAGAAAGGTTCTACTTTCATCTTACATAATGTAGGTAAAACTAGCAGTGGAAAAACTATCTCTGCAAAATTAACTTCAAGAAGCACTCCAACTCCTCAATTCCCATTAGGAAATGTAAATAGAGGAAGTAATACAAGCCTTTGGGTTTGGTGGGATAAAGATAAAATCCAAAAAGAAGGTAAGAGTGAAGTTGGATTTAATCCATATAACTATTTAAATGTTGAATGGGATATTGAATATTTTGACGAAGCAACTAAAAAACCTTTAAACCTTGGTACTGTATCTATCTATGCCGATGTTGACTGGGGACAAATTCTTAGACACACATACAACAACGAAAACAATGTTGGTACTGTTATCAATCCACCAGGTTCTCAAGTTGTAGAAGTCCAAAAGAATGGAAAAACTTATTGGAAAGGTGATAAAAGAAATGGTGTTTGGGATTCTGATGACCCAACAGGTTTAGACCAATATAGAGCAGGTGACTCTGCATATGGAAACGTAAAAGATGTTGCAGCTACACCAGAAGGTACTATTGTAAGTATTGGTTCGGGAACAAAACATGGTATCAATTATAATGCTAGTGAATATGCAAGAAGCTACTCTGATTCTCAAATGGCAGCTTATCGTGCTTATTATGACAGAGAAAGAGACTCTAAAGGATTACCACGTTATAGTGATGAAGAATTATACAGAGCAGACTATGCTTTCCAATTATGGGGTGGGAAATCAGTAATTAACACTATTGTAGTTCCACCAAAACCAGAATACGAAGCAATCCCAAGTAGAGTAACACCTCCTAAAGTTGATGTACAATACACAAACTTAAAAACAAACGTAAAAATTGAAAAACACGTTAAAAACAGCAATAATGTTGATGTAAACAACTCTTCAGTACCAAAACTTTCTGAAGTTGTATGGGATTTAGAAGCAAAACCTCTTGCAGCTGGACGTGAAGAAACTACAATCTTACAATATACAGACGACCTTCCAAAAGGTTTCGTATTAGATGTAGCTAAAACACAAAGCAAAAACCCAGAATTTAACGTGAAATATACTTCTGCTACTCATTCAGTATTAGGAACTCTTAAAGACGAAGGTTTAGCAAAAGCTAACAAAGACCGTAACTCTGCTTATACAGTTCCAACATTGAAATTGTATGGTACAGTTGTTAATGACGCTGCAACATATAGAAATAACTATCACTTAAATGTTAATAACAAATTTGATGTTTATTCAAATACTGTTGTAGTAACAACACCTGGTGACCCAGACCGTCCAAAAGACAGCAGAATTAAACCAGTTAAAGTTAACTATAACAAAGACCATGTTAAAATTGATGGTAAACAAGTACTTGCTGGTTCAACAAACTACTACCACATCAATTTAGACTACGACCAATACAAAGGTATTAAGAGTGGTGCTGATGCAATCCAAAAAGGATTTGGTGCAGTAGATGATTACCCAGAAGAAGCACTTGACTTACTTCCAAACGAAATTAAATATGTTGAAACAGAAAGTGGTAAAGAAGTAAAAGGAATTACTGCTTATCAATTCAAATCTATTGAAGAAGTAAAAGATGCTAAAGTTAAAGCTATCTTAGAATCAAGCAAAATCAAACCAAAAGGTGCTTTCCAAGTATTCGTGGCTGATGATGCTCAATCATTCTATGATAAATATGTTTCAAAAGGTATCTCTGTAACAGTAATTGACCCAATGAAAGTTAAATCTGCATTTAGTGGAAAATACGAAAACAAAGCTTACCAAATTGATTTCGGTAACGGTTATGAAGCTGATTTAGTTAAAAACAATGTACCAGCTCCAACTCCACATAAGAAAAACTTAAATAGTAAAGGTGTGGATATTAACGGTAAATCTGTTTTAGCTGGAACAGTTAACCACTACCATGTAACAGCTGATTACTCACAATACAAAGGTATTGTTGTAGAAAAAGACAGACTTGCTAAAGGATTATTCGTTGTAGATGATTACCCAGAAGAAGCGGTAGACATTGAAACAAATAACATTAAGATTGTTGATTCTAAAGGTAAAGCTGTTGAAGGTGTAACTTCAAAAGTGTACAAATCACTTGCTGAAGCACCAAAACTTGTTCAAGACGCTTTGAAAGAACAAGGTTATGCACCTAAAGGAGCATTCCAAGTATTTACTCCAAACAACATGGAAGATTACTTCAAGAAATATGTTGTAACTGGAGAAACATTGACTTACATTGTTCCAATGAAAGTTAAAGCTGAAATGGCTAAAACTGGTGGAAAATATGAAAACACTGCTTACCAATTAGACTTTGGTTCTGCTAAAGTAACAGAAACAGTTGTAAATACTGTTCCTAAATTGGAAACTAAGAAAGATGTTATCATTAAAGTTGGTGATACTGAGTCTAAAGATGGTAAAGAAATTGCCCTAGGACAAAAATTCTATTACTCATTCGATGGTTCTGTAATCACTGCTAATAGAGCTGAAGATTTATTCGAGTACAAATTCATTGATGATTACCAAGAAACTCACGATAGATTCGATGGTGTTTACAAAGTAATCGCTAAGAAAGACTTCAAGACAGCTGATGGTAAAGAGTTCAAGAAAGGTGACGACTTAACTTCATATTCATTCTTGAAAGAAGATAAGAAAAAAGGTCAACTTGAAGTTGGACTTAAAGAAGAGTTCTTACGTTCAATTACAAATGATTCAGAGTTCCAAGCTGAAGTATTTGTTGAAATGACTCGTATCATGTCAGGTGAAGTAGAAAACAAACAAACTCATGTGGTTAACGGCGTTGAAGTTGAATCTAACACTGTTAAGACAACTACTCCAACACCTCCAACACCTGAAAAACCAACTCCTAAAACACCTGAAACTCCTACTCCAAAACCACAAACACCAGCTAAGAAAGTATTACCAAATACTGGTGCTGATGCAAGTGTGTTAGGAATTGTGATGGCAGGTATCACTTCTGCTCTTGGAGCAATCGGTCTCAAACGTAAAAGAGATTAGGCATTTAAAAGATTAAAGAGTATACTGAAAAGTATACTCTTTTTCTTTTGCTTAAACTCGTTTTGAATGTCGTTATATCGTCATATAGCAAACGCTAAAACAGTTAAAACTGGATTTCGATAAATGTATCGACTTTATAGAAAAACAGCTTAGAATCGCTTAAACTTGCTCAAAATAAAAATAAAAAATGGAATAATATAACTATACTAAAGATTAGAAAGTTGACTAAAAAATGAAAACCAAACAAAAAGACTATACAACATATTATTTATTTACTGATGTTGAGGGGATTGGTCTAAACTTTGATAAAGACGGCAAAGTATTAAAAAATGATTTAATTGAAATTTCTTATATTCTTTCAGATGAAAACTTATTCCAAATGAAAAGTAATACATATATTAACTCTTTTGCTAATTATGATTATGAAAATATGGTTGAAAGAGTTAAGAAAATGCACACAAAAAATAACTTGATTGCTGATTCCAAAAAATCAAAATTATCACTTGCAGAAATTGATAATAAGATGTATGAAGAATTAAGAGAATTACTACCTAATAAATGTCGCTTAATTCTAACTGGAAATACTATTCAATATGACTATGAAATCATTAGAAGATGTTTACCTAAAACATTTTCTTTACTTCATTATAGAACATTTGATGTTTCAGCAGTAAGAGAACTAATTAAAATTGTAAATCCTAATTATACTAAGCAAGAAACAAAAAGAAAAAATTATAATCATAGAGCTGAAGACGATATATTAGAAACTTTCAATGAGTTAAAAGCTTATAGAAAAATAGTAAAACCATGTTGAGGAGCTAAAATGTTTTATGTAATTTTAGAAAAGAATAACTTAAAATACTTAAATTCATTAACTGATGATTCTTTTGTGGAATTAAAGAACAATATAATTACTAATGATTATTGTTTAGTATATTCTAAAAAAGATTATCTTTCACTCTATGAAATCTTAAAAAGAAATAAATGCAGGGGATTAGCTTTATATCCTTATATTTCAAAATTAGTTTTTGAAAATATTTATCCCAAAGAATTAGAAAAGAAATTATCAGTTGAAAAATTAAATCATTCCCTATTTGATTTATTTATAGCAAACTATACAAACCAAATGCCGTCATTTGATGATGAATATTACTTTTTACCAGATATTCAACCGACATTAAATCAAGAAAAGATTAAACTTAATATTAAACGATTTAATGAAATGATGTCTTATGAAAATTTGCTTATAAATAAAGATGATGTAATACCATCATTAAAAAGTATCTTCGCTGATTCAGTTAAGAAAATATTAAAAGCTGAAGCGAATGAAGAAACTATTAGATTAAAAGATACGGAAATATATAACAGAAATTTTCATTACTTAGTAATAGCTGAATTTGTAATTAACGCTTCATTTATTTATAAACGAAAAGATATAGAAAATTTCTTAATCAATGAGATAGAACTGGAAAGAGATTAAATGACTAAGATTACAAACTTAAATGATTTAAAAACACAAATCAAAAATACTGTAGATTTAAAAGCTTATTTAGAAAAAGAAGGTATTATATTTAGAAAGAAGAGCGGCTCTAATTGGCAAGCTCTTTGTCCTTTCCATAACGAGAAAACACCCTCTTTTACAGTAAGTGATACAAGCCAAAGTTATCATTGCTTTGGTTGTGGAAAACATGGAGATATTTTCAGTTATATTCAAGAAACAGAGTCAGTATCATGGAAAGAATCTGTAATCTATTTAGCAAGAGAGTATCATATTCAATATGAGCTTAATAAAGATGATTCAAAAAAATACTCACAATATGCTAGAGCATATGATTTGCTAGAAGATTTGGCTAATTATTACAAAATGAAATTTAATGAATTAGCAGATTCTCACCCAGCTAAAAAAATGATTACTGACAGAAATCTTGATTATAATTCTGCTGAATATGGTTATGCACCAGAATCGCAAAAAGACCAATTAGATTATATGACTCAAAAAGGTTATACTCATGATGAATTAAAATCACTTGGCTTAATGTATGATAAAGGTTACTTACAACAAGTAAATCGCTTAATCTTTATTATCCGAAATTATATGGGTAAAGTTATTGGATTTACTGGAAGAGCATTAACTAAAAAAGATATAGAAAGCAGAAAATATATAAACTCAACTGATTCTATCGTATTCCATAAGAAAAATGTAGTTTATAATATTAACAATGCTAAAAAACAAGCTAACAAAGATAAACTTATTTATTTAGTAGAAGGTCAATTTGACGTAGCTGCTATGACTGCTCATGGATATACAAATACAGTTGCCATTTCTGGTACAGCATTTACTAATGAACAATTAAGAGATATTTTAAAAGCAGTTGGAGAAAATGGTAATATAGTATTATTACTAGATGATGATGAAGCTGGACAAAAAGCTGCTAATAAAATATTTAGAGAACATAGCTCTATTCAAACTAGACTTTATCAAATTAACTTGATTGAAGGCCAAGACCCATGTGATTATTTACAAACTCATGATAAACTTCCTAAAATGGAAACTTTTGTAGAAAAAGCATATTTGAAAATTAGAAATAGCTTTAATTATTCATCAATCTCTGATAAAACAGAATTTATCATGACTCTACAAACAGAATTAACTCAATATATTAAGGATTCCATTTTAAGAGAGCAATATTTAAGAAGAGCTTGCTCTTATGTTGGATTTGCTTATGACCAAATTCAAGTTATCATTGACAATAAGAGTGACAAAGATACAATTACTCAACAACTTCAAGAAGCAACTAACTCTTCTAAAAATAATGATAGCAATACTTACATTTTATTGGCGTTAAATATTCTATTTTCTTATCCCGAATATTTTAAGGGGGAATTAAAGAAAGCTATCTCTAAAGATAAGTTTAATAAGACTATGAGAATATTAGCAAGAGATGTATTTCAATTAAACAAAAAATTAGTGCCAGAGAATTATGAAGATAATTCACCGGAACAAAAGATGGTAAAAGCAATATTATCTCACCCATTTGATAACTTAGATGAAAGAGATATAAAAACACAATATTACTATTTATTAGATAAAGCTATTGAAATCAAAAATAAAGAACGAGAAGCAGAAAAGAAAAGAAGAATACTTACTGCTTTAGAAGGTGCTTCTGACCCAGAAGTAATTAAATCTTTATTATCTGAATTATCGAATAAATGATATAAGTATTAAAAAACAAAAGGAAAGATTTAATGCAAGAAGAATTATATAATGTACCTAAGAAAACAAATAGTTTATTACCACTATTTATTCTTTCCGGTATGGCAGTTCTACCTGGTTTTATAGCTTCTCTTATAACGTATTATATTTTATTTAGAACGCTAAAACAAAAACCGATTGTAATATATTTATTCCTTGCTGTTGTATCATTTTTCATTTTTATTTGGAATTTAATTGCTCATCCATTAACTAGCATGGATATTTCAAATCACACAAGCTTTATGACAGCGTATTTATACTTATGTTCTATTGCTTATGTGATTTTAACTTTTTTCATTGTATTTCATCAAGCTAGACAATTAAGACTCTATCCTGAGTTGAAAGTTATGAAAGGTTGGGCTTATAATTTTGAATATAGAAAAACTCCTTATGAATTATACAAACGAAAACAAAATATTAAATCATTGAAAGAGGGAAATGAGTACGCTTATGACTCTGCACCTTTAGGAATATTAGCTGATAAAGTTTTCATGGAAAGCAATGATGCTGGTGATGTTAAATATTTTGATAAAGAAAGAATCGTAAGAAGTTATTATACTGAAAGATGTGGTCATACGGCTGCTACAGGTCAAACAGGTGCTGGTAAAACATACACAATGCTTCAGTTAATGCGAAATGACATTGAAGCAGGCAATCCAGTATTTGCTATTGACTTTAAAAAAGGAACAGAATATCCATATTATTTAGCAAAATGGGCTAAAGAACATGGCAGACAATTTTATCATTTCACTGCTGGGAAACCGGGGACTTACAACAATCCATTTTGTGATAATCAAGCTTCTTATGACCCACTGGCAACAGGTACTGCAACTTCAAAAGCTGACATGATGCTAAATTTAAGACAATGGGATGGAGCTTCCGAAGTCTACAAGAAAAGAACAAAAGATATTTTGGAATCAATTTTCTATCTATTGGAAAATGTGGATAGAGAAAAGACAAAGCAATATATTAACTGGCACGAAGGTGGATTATCTCAATTTGTATCTGCTCTACAATTAAAGAATTTATATGCTTTGATTGAGCAATTTAAGATTGATGTTTCTAATAAAGAACATGCCGGTGAATATGTGTCTGGTGGGGATAAACGAAGATTAAGTGCTTTACTTGGATTATATGAAGAATTAAATAGTCCTCAAGGTAAAGGATTGTTAGAACAAATCAATGGGCTTGTTTCAAATTGCCGTACGTTGATTATGTCAAGTTATGGTGATTGGCTTGCAAAAGGAGAAACTCCTTATCACATTAACTTGTTTGAATTTGCAACTTCAGAAGAAGCACCTGTTGTGTTATTCTCATTTAACCCACAAGAAGAAAGTGACTTCGCTAAATATATGGGTTCAATTATCCTATCAGACTTAAGCAGAACCTCTGCTTATAAGAATGCTCAAGGAAATAAAGATTTAGTAGGAGTATACTTAGATGAGTTCCAAATTTTAGACCCAGCAACAGTAGCTGATTTGCTAGAGAAGGCTCGTTCTTCTAAAATGTATATTCTTTTATCTTTACAATCATTAGAACAAATTGTAAAATCTAGTTCAGCAAATGGTACTGCTGTTAGAGATAGTATTGTTGATACCATTCAAAATTTCATTATTCATAAAGGTTCAGGTCAAAATACTGCTGAAGAATTAGCAAAAATAATTGGTCAAACAAATATGAAAAAATATGTAGAATCTGGGCAACGTAATTCTAGTCTATTCCAATTGAATTGGCGAAATTCACGTAACTCTAGAGTTAATACACAAGTAGAACCTGACTGGATTGTTTCACCAAGTAAATTCCAAAATCTATCAGCACCTGTTAAAGAAAATAATTACACTTCAACTGCTTATTATATTACAAAAGCTTGTGCTGAAAAGGAATTTGCTTCAATGGAAAGAGCAGTAGCAAGAAAAGTTCAAATTATTGTTGATGAAGAATTGTTACAGCCGATACCAGAAGATTTTATCAAAAAGTTCAATAATTCATTTAACGCTGACAAAAATGAACGAAAATACTTAAAGAATATTCAAACTCCAATAGAAGATGAAATCGACCCGTTGGAAGATTTAGACTTTACTCCAGTTTATGACTTTGAAGATGTAAAAGAAGAAGATTTTACTGAATCAAATTCTTTAATGGACGGACTAGAAGAGTTAAATATTCAAGCAAGAACACCATACAAAGATTTAGTAAAACAAAATAGAAAAGAATCATTAGAAACTAAAAAGAAAAAAGTTTCCTTTGATGATTTTGTATAAAAAGGCAGAAGTTCTGCCTTTTTTGATATATTAAAAGAAAAAATAAATAATACGAGGGGGTACTTCATGCCTTTACCAAAGAAGAGTACGAATAAAAATACTTCATTACCAGATTTAGATGAAGATTTTCAATCAGTACCAGTCGAAACAGTAGCAGATGAAGAACCGTCATATACAAACTCGTTACCGGTTCAAGAAAGTATTGAAGATGATAGCCATCTCTATGCTACTTATGAAGAACCTATCTATGAAAATAGCAAAGAAGAAAAGAAAAAGAAAAAATTCATAGATAAAAAGAAAAAGAAATTAAAACCTTTCGGTAAAAAAGTTTCAAAATATGACGATAGAAAAGATGTTGCTGTAGCTAAGAAAGTTCAAAGAGGATTAGTCCTTGGTGGATTGTTAGTTATTATTGCTTTAGGAGTTAAAAATACTTTCTTCCCAGCAAATTCATATACTACTGATGAAATAGCACAAATTGCTAAGACAACTGTAGGTCAAACTAATTTCCCTATTGATAAAGGACAAGCTTTTGCTGAACAGTTCATTACTTATTATGTAAACTTAGATAGTGGCGATTCATTATCTCGAAATATGTTATCTTATTTCTATACAGGTGTTATGCCAGAATCTAATGTAGCTAATGGTCATGCAACAACTGCTCCTACAGTTGAAGCAAAAAATAATAAACAACGTATTATTGGAGTTCCAATTACTTATGAAAAGAGAGCTTTGACAGATTTTTCAGCAAATTATAAAATTTCTGTTTTAGTTACTGATGAAAATGGTCAAGCACAAGCTGCTAATCAAAATCCAACAAGTCATTGGTTGAGCTTCTCTGTAAATGTTTATTATGACGCTAAAACTGGAGCAATGAGTATTCACAAAGGTGACCCAGTAGTCATGCCAACTTATCCTATAACAAATGCAGAAGCTGCTAAGGAAGAAGGTAAGATTGGAACTGGAGATGAAGATGCTAACATGAAACAACCATTGAAATCTACTATCCAAGGTTATTGGAAAGCTTTTGCTACTTCATCTGTAACTTCTCATGATGAAATTAACCAATATATTTCAGATAAAGAAGATAAAGACTTATATTCAGGTTTCAATAAGACTATGAAACTTGCAACAGATGACCCAAATACAGACATTACATATAAAGTTTATACTTCAACAAATGAAGGTGAATGGAAAGTTGATGTTACTGTTAAATGGGCAGATAATACTTCATCTGATTCTAAGAAAGCTGCTATCTATACTGGTAGATATATTATGACAATTAAGAAAATTGGCGAAGATAAGTATGTGGTAACAAGAGCTGCTCCTTACTTATACGTTTAATTTAATTGACTTTTGATATTAAATTCTAAACAATATGAAGTTTTTATCGTAATATTGATATAACTTTAGAAAATGATAGAATTGGTCATTTCTAAGCAAGACTTTGCTTAAGCCACAAGATAATATATTATCTTTGGTGAAATACAATTCAACAATCTAAATACACGGAGGCTAACAAATTGTTTAATTATTTAATTTTAGCTGGTCTTGACGGAGTGAGAACTACATTAGTACAACAATGGATTGGACCAGCTGCGCTTCTTGTAATTGCTGGATTGTCAATTAAATTCTTGATTGACAGAAACTTCCGTATGCTTGCTTCATTTATTCTTATTGGAGCAATCGTTGCAGTATTGATTTATGGTACTGATTTATTCTTCGGTCAAAACGGAACATTCAAGAAAGCAGTTGAAGAAGGTGCTAAACAAGTACAAGTTATTTCACCTACCTACTTTTCCGATTGATAATATAAGCTATTAAATTAAAATAGAAAATAGAAGTTATAAAACTTGATTCTAAATAAAGTAGGAAAGTGTAAGCAGGTTCACTTTAGGAATTTAATATAAAAACCTGCGAAAGTAATACTAAATCTTAGTATTACTTTTTTTTGAAAAATATAGCGAGGTTAACGGTGTAGTGAGTAAAAAAAATAAAAAGAAAAAAGCTAAAAAAGCTGATAAAACAATAAAAATTCCACCTAAAGCCGTAATTGGAACACATGGAAATATTATTGTATCTGATAAAGAAGTATGGGCTTATTATATATTAGCAGAAAAACCATACGACTTCTTGTCGGATAATTCTAAGATTATCCTAGCAAATGCAACACAATCAGCATTGGCAAGTTTAAGTGCTAGTGCAAATAGACCATTAGATTGTCATATTCAAATTTCTAATACTCCTTTCAACCCAGATTCATGGGAAGAACAAGTAAGAATGGAATATGCAAAATGGACTGACTATAAATCACAAGCATTTGAAAACTTTATAAATGCTCAAAGAGAAGAGCTTTATATGGGAAATTATATGAAACGAGTTAGCTATTTCGGTATTAAATTGTTTAATAGAGGTTCGTTTGATGTAAACAATTTGAATATTTTAGAATATTCATTAAAAGATACTCTAAAAGCTCTCAAAAAATCTATTGACAATGTATTAAGCTTTGACCAAGAAGAAATTACTGAAGAAGAAGAAACAAGAGCTAACTCAATGGAAGAAGATTTATATAGAGTCTTACACAATTCAAACTTGATGGCAATCCGTCCTAATAAAGAAGATATGCTTATCAATATTAAACGGAGATTCTATCCAGCAATGGCAACTCCATATTTAGAAGCAGATTATGATAATAGAATTGGCCCAGCAGACATTATTGTAGAAACAGGTGGTACTGTTGATGTGAAATCAAGATGGTTGCATATTACTCAATTCCAAAATGGTGACATCAGAGAGGGATATAGAGCAACATTAACTTTCTCTAAATTCCCTATGGGGATTCAATATCCATTCAACTTTCAACCATTTATGTATAGAAAAGAAGTGCTCCCTTTCACAATGAATGCTAGATTTACTTTAATTCCAGCAGAAAGCATGAAAAAAGAAGTAAATAAAAAGAAATTAGAAGCAGATGATGAAATTGAAAACTTAGCTGGAAGTGGTCAAGGCGTAAATGCTTCAGTTAAAAACACTTTTAGAGATTTACAAACAATTGAAACAGAACTTGAAAATAGTAAAGAGCCTTGGATTGAGGGTTCATATAGAATTACTATTGAAGCTCCAACAGAAGAAATCCTAAAAGATGAAGCAACTAACTTAAAACAACTTTTCAATGAAGAAGATGTGGTCTTAACTTGGACAGCAGGTGACCAGCTACAAATGTTTAGAGAGGAATTTCCCGGTGGACATTTGGAAATCAATTCATTTCAACAAACAACAAATTTAGCATTAGTTGGAGTTGCTGGAATTAACTTTGGGTCAAAAGTTGGTGACCCAGTAAGACAACAAACTCTTTATAGGAGATGAAAATAAATGGCTGATAAAAAGAAATCATCAAAAGGAGAAAATCCTGGCTCACTTCTTTGGGCTGTACTTGTAATAGCTGCAGTATTGGCAATATTTGTTTATTCAAGTGGTATTAACATGGGTAATCTTTTCAATACTGTACGTTATCATGCAACTGATTTAGGGCCTAGATTAGTTGAATGTGTTACTTCACCTAGCAATTGTAAACTTTCAAATAATTACAATGTAACTCCTAATGGATTTGAAAATCAAAACTCAAATTCGTCAACTTCAAACAATAATGCTAGTCAAAGCGATGCTAATTCCGATTCTAAACAAAATTCAGAATCAAAGGATAGTAAATCAGCAAACAATAATAATCAAAGCAATAATTCAAGTTCAGAAAGTGGAATCAACAATCTAGCTTCTGCTAAAATGAGCAAGAATGATGCTTTGAATGAATTAAATTCTATTCCAGTTGTAAATGCTTACAACAAAGCTAAATATAAACGTACAGAATGGAAACATTGGATTAGTTATGAAAATCCTTGTTGGTCTACTCGTGAAGAAGTATTGGATAGACAAGCAGAAAAGGGTAGTGTTACTTATTTAGATAAGAATGACAAAGAAACAAAAGATAGGTCAAAAGCTTGTTCTATCAAATCAGGTACTTGGCATGACCCATATAGCAAAGAAGTTGTAAATGACCCAACTAAATTAGACATTGACCATACAGGTGCACTTAGTTGGACTGCAAAAGCTGGTGGACAAGAATGGGATAAACAAAAGAAACAAGATTATGCTAATGATTTTGACCATTTAGTTGCCACAACTGCAAAAGAAAATAGAACAAAAGGAGATAAAGGACCATCTGAATGGATGCCAGAATCATCTAAGTGTGAATATGCTAAAGTCTATACTCATATTGTTAAGAAATATAACTTAAATCTTAATAAAGCAGATAAAGATACTTTAGAAAAAGCACTTAATTCTTGCTCAAATTGATGTGTCAGAGTAATATATGAAAGCTATAACAAGAGATGTCGATAATATTCTTTCAATTAAAGAAAAAGAAAAAATCCTTGAAGAAATCCACCAGAAAGATTTAATTGATTTATTCAAGAAAGGTTTTAAACCTCAATATAAACGAGTTGAAAGTAAAAAAACAATATTAGACCAACAAATAAGTATTGCTATTGATACGGACGAAAAAAACATGATTGCTTTAGAATTAAATGAGATTAGAAAAGTGGCAAATAAAACTTCGTTAGCTTCTTTTATTCGTAGTCGCTCTTTAGCAACATTTGACATTGCAGAATGGTATCAGCAAGCTTTAGAAGGTTTGGAAGAATTGAGTTCTGATAGTTGGGACCCTAAATTTTTACAAAACGAAAGAAAGAAATATATTAAATTGCTAGATGATTTAGAAGATTCCGAAGATGATAATAGAGATGAAGATATGCTTTATTACAAGACTCAACTAGATGAAACAGAACAAAAAATAAACTCTTTGAAGAAACAAAACAGAAAAAGAGGATATAGAGTTTCAACTCGTGTTACTTATGAAGAAGCAAATACTATTAGATGGCGTGCAGCTAGATTAAGTATTACAGTTCCCGATTATATGAGATATGTTATTTTCGGATATTTACCATTTACTGATGCAGATTACAATTTATCATTAGAAGCTCGCAAAAGATTCTATGTATCAATTATTGATGTTTATAAAAATGGTTGGGGTGAAATTCCCGAAGTTAATGAATGTCCTAATTGTGCTAGATATAAACATGAAATTGATGTTTTACGAGATAAAGTAGCAAGATATGAAATGCTATTAAGAAGCAACAAGCTTTAATGATATATAAATTATTGAAACTAAACTAAAGAACATAGGAGCTATAATGATTAAACATTTTAAAGTTACATTGTTAACTTCTTTTGCTAGTATATTCTTTGTTCTTTCATTTTTGAGTATGTTTAACGTATCTTTTGCTGGTTTTGAGAATGGTGTTGGATTCTCTATGGAGCCCAATACAGTATCATTACCTGCAAAAGATATGATTAACTCTAATGTGGGGTCTAGAACTTATACGATTGATGAATTATTCTCAAGGTCTGCGGGTTTTGCTATTCCTTACGGTACATTAGAAGAAGATAATACTTGGATTATCGGTCACCCAGCTAATAAAATAGTTGAAGAAAAAAATAAAAATCTTTCAGACGAAGCTAAAGAAAGGCTCAAAAAACAAGGTGGAGGATTCTTTGATGGTTCTATCAGATTATGGGGTATACCATCATCTTTAGCTATTATGGGTTCAGATATTGCAACAAGTGTGGCTTTCCTTTGTGCTAATATAATTTCATGGTTAGTTAAAATGTTGTTTGACCCACCACTTGTAAAAGCCCTTGTAGAACTTATTGGTGGAACTGATACTAAAGCTGGTTTAATCTCGAACCTAGGAAAAAATGTCTTTTATCCATTATCAACACTTGCTTTCTTAACTGTTGCAGTGTATCTGATTTGGGAAGGTTTAATTAAGAGGAAATTCAGAGCAAGTTTCGGTGCATTAGGGTGGTCATTACTTGCTTTTGCTTTAGGAGTATTTACTATTGTTAACGGGCAATTAGTTGCAAAAGCTCCAACAGAAATCAATGCTACAATTGCAAATTGTGTATTGTCAGCTGCTTCAGGTAAATCATGCTTAAACTCAACAGGTACTAATCCTAAAGAAAGCACAAACAGTATGTGTGATGCTGATACTTCGCAATCCGTTTCGGCTGCAGAATCTGCTTCAATCAATGCTGGTAGATTTTCATGTATTGTAAACAAAGCTATTGTTTATGATAGATGGTCTGAACAACAATTCGGATATTCACTTGATGAATTATGGACTGTAAATCCACCAGATGGCTACAAAGTTTGGCCGCAAGATAAATTATCTGGTGCTCCAACTGATTATTGTGTGAATTTCTATACTGCTGACTCACCAAATCAAATGTCAAGTTCAACTGAATTTACTGCTAATTCAAAATGTAATATTGCATTAGCATTTATGGCTTCAAGAACTGACGCTAAGTTTGGCGAAAAGATAGGATTTCCTACTATAACAGGTACAGCTGCTATGGATAGTCAAATGTGGAATGCTTATTCAGGTAATGGTAGAACTTCTGTTCCTATCTTATTATTGATTGCTTCATTTATTATTGTAGCAACATTCGTACCAGTTGTAGTATATGCACTTGTATATAACATAACTGCAACAATATTAACAGTATTCGCTCCAATCTTCTTATTGATTGGTATTCACCCAGGTAGAGGTAGAAAAATCTTCCTTGGTTGGTTAGAGTCAATTATTTCAAATATTTTGAAATATATGGCAAGCTGTTTCATGGTTATTGTTATGATTTTCATTTATGGAGCTGCTTTCTCTAAGATGAACCAAGCACAAGTATTTATTGCTTCAGTAATTCTAGGTGTTACTTTTGTATCATATAGAAAAGAATTAGTAAACTTAATGGGTGCCGTTAATATGGGTGGTGCTAAAGTTTCTAATATTGCTGAAGAAAAACTTAATAAAGCTGGTCAAAAAGCGAAATACATGGGTATGGCTGCAGCTGGTGGTGCAATTGGTGGTACTCTTGCAGGTATCAATGACGCTAGAGAATCTGGTAAACTTATGTCTAAAGACGATAAGATTGCTAAATATGGTAAGTACAAACGTTGGCTTAACCCTGGCAACTATGCTGATACGTTTAATAATGCTGCAAAAGCTATGTCAGAAGGCTCAAAAGGTGCAGTACAAGGTTTACGTGCTGGTACAAGTATGGAACTCAAACGTGGTCGTGGATTTATTGCAAATGCTGCTAGACAGGCAGGTCAAGTTGGTAATGAATTAGCACAAGAACGTAAAGAAGCTGCTAGAGAAATTCGTGAAAACGAAGCAAGAGAACAAATGAATGAAAGCATGCGTAAAGGTTATGAACATATTGCTGAAGCTCAAAGAGAAGCTTCACAAAAACGAGAAGTAACTGATTCTAAACAAACTGCTTCAGAAAACTTGAACGTAACTAAATTAGCACAAGAATTAAATAGTACTGGATTAGCAAGAGCTGCTCAACAAATGACAGCTAAGAACGAAATGCTCAATAGTGCAGAATCTAAAGAAGATATTATTAGAATTGAGGCAGATATTAAAGAACACAAACAAGTTTCTACTGAGTTAATGACTAACATTAAGAATAACGGTGGAGATGTAATTGCTGGTACTGATAAATTTGCTGATAAGAAAGTAAGAGATTATGAAGATAGAGCACTAGCAGAAACACAAAGACTAATGGAAGTATCAAAAGGTAAACCTTATGAAGCAGAAGTTAATCAACTAATCAATGAAAGATTAAACGATATAACCTCTAAGGCAGAAAGCTTTACTGAAGATATGAGAATGATTGCTAGAGAAAATAAAGGTGTAGATATTGAGAAAGTTACTGCTACAGTAAAAGACTTAGATAATCAATTCTCTAAAGATTATCAATCTATGCAACAAGAATTTGAATCTATTGTCAATGCTCATAAAGAGACTATAACTACTAAAGAGATTCATAAGGAAGAAGTTATTATCAATAAAGTAACTCCAAATCCAAAAGAAGATATTTCTAAAGAAATCAACAAAGATGAATAAAGAGAGTTTAAAAACTCTCTTTTATTTTTTTAAAAAATTTTTAAATTTTGTGCTGGTTAAGTTTTTATTTTGGAATAATATAACTATAAAGAAATGCAAATTGCGCAGTCTAAAATAACTATATAGAGAGGTAAAGAAATTATGCAAGCATTCGTAACTTTTGAAGCAGGTTTGGTTCGTAAAGGTGAACTACGCCAAGTAAATACAGCAAACGGTACAACAAGTGTTATCAATCTTACTGTAGCACGTAACTACCAAAAGAAAGATGGTAATGATTGGGTAGATGATGGTACATATTACATTAACTGTACTGCATGGGGCAAAATTGCTGAAGCAATTGCTAACTCAGACATTCCTACTGGATTCCGTCTTATTATTTCAGGCGTTTTAACATCAAGCTTAAAACCAGAATACACTGCAAAAAGTGGAGAAGTTATCCCAGAACATTATGAAGAAGAAGTTAGAGTAGATTCTATTGGTGTTGCTCTTGCGTTTAATCAAACTGTTGTGGCAAGCCGTACAAAATCAGAAAATGGTGGAAATACTACTACTGCTTCAGCAAAACAAACTGCTAAGGCAAGTGCTCCAAAACAAACAACTACAACTACTTCAACAACTGATAATTCATCATTATTCGGGGACGATGATGATAATGATGGTGATGAAGATTTCGACTCACTATTCGGTGATTTGTAAAATCTTAGAAAGAAGCTTTAACCAAGCTTCTTTTTTTATTCTTATTTTTTAATGATATACTATTTATATTGAAAAAATAAGGAGATTATTATATAATGAATTTAGATAATACAGATTATCAAAAATTGAAATCTAATCCCCCTAATCAAGAAGTTCCCGAGCCTACTCCTCAATCAAATGGTATGATTGATAAGGCAATGGAAGCTAATGAAAAGATTAAACAAACTAGAGATAATATAAATAGATTTAGACAACTTGCTCAAAATACAATGAATGCTATTAGAACAGCAGTTCAATTCATTGTTAAGGTTGTAAGTTTTATCTGTTCACCACATGGCTTGATTGCAATTGGTGTAGTATTAGCATTATGGTTGGTTTTCATGGCTTTTGCTGTTACAGGCTCTCAAACATTTGGTTCTGATTGTTACTCTTATCGTTACAGAGATGGTGTAGCTGAAGCTAAGGAAGGTGAATCAGGTACTAAATGTGAGAAGTTAGGTGACGGTTCTAAAGAGGGTCGACTTGGTGGCGGTGGTTCTGCTGGCGGTGGCGGTGGAAGTACTGTACCCGCAGGTGGTAAAATCGAAGCATTAGAGCAAGTTCTATCTCAACCAATTGATGAAGATGGTGCTTATGGAGCTCAATGCTGGGATTTAGCAAACTGGTACTCTAAAAAATTAGGTGGACCCGGGATTGTTGGTGCATCAGGTAGAGCTGGTTATATCGGACATGAATTTCCATGGGATAGCTGGGGCTTTGATGTAATAAAAGACCCAAATGCTGGAGATTTAAAACCTGGTGACATTATTTGTTGGTATCCGGGTGGTTCAGTAGGGCCATTTACTATTGATAGTGAATATGGTCACGTTGGAATCATTGCTGAAGTAAAAGCAGACGGAGTTATTGAAACTTACGAACAAAATGCCGAAAAAGGACAAATTGTTGCTCGTTATACAAGACAATTCGTTAAAGGTAGCGTAAGTAGTGTGATTAGAAAGAAAGGTGCTTAAAATGAATTATAAAATTAAAATTCTTTTAGGAGTAGTTGTTGCTGTATTTGTTTTGGTTGGTGCTGGTATTTATTATCAAATCAAACAAGAAGAAGCAAAACAAGTTTTAAATGGAACTAAGACAGCTGATGCTCAAAAGAAAGATAAAAGTATTGTAGCTGATGATTCACAAAATGAAGAAATTATATTTGTAAAGAAATTTGCTAAAACATATATTGAACGTGAATTTGAAGTTAAATACATTACTGAACAAAAAGAAGAGCTAACTTCTATGATGTCTGAAAATGCTTTAGAAACAAGCAAAATCTTAAACACATTAGATGATTACAAACAAGAAGCAGAACTTTGGGAAAAATCAAAAACTCTTAATACTATGACTTCTGTTGACCGTTCTAATCGTGATGTGGATAAAACAGAAGTTAGAAAAGACGGAAACAAATATTATATTACTATTACTTATCATACAACAAACCCAATTACTAAGATTACTTCAGGTGATGAAATGAAAGTTGAAAATCTTGTAAAAGGTTTAGTAATTACTGTTGATGATGGTAAAGTATCAAGTGTGGTGGAGCAAGGCTAATATGACAGATAAAGTTATTAAATTAAAAACAGATGATGAGTTAGTATTAGAACAATCTAACGATAGCATATTAGAAAAAGCTCTTGATTATGCAATTGTTGAACAGAAAGATGAAAACATTCTAGCATATTCAGTGAATGGACTATATACTAATGAAAAGAATGAAAAATATAACTCACCTAGAAAATTAAATCAAAATCCACCTCAATTAAATATAAAAGATTCAAATGGAAATGAAGTTACTTTTAATTTGACTAAAGAATATATAAATAGTTTAATGAAAACTTTATCAGAAGTAAATCGTGCTTATCATGGTTATAAATATGTTTCAGATAAAGATTTGAAAAAAGTAAGTTTCAAAGAAAGAATTAAAAATATTTTTGGCTATATGAAGAAACACCCTATTAAAAGTGTTATTGGATTACTGTTTATCCTTTTAGTTATCTTTGTTTTAGCGATTGGAACAAAAATTTAAAAAAGTTTTGTCAAAACCGTTGACATATAGCTCAGATATGATATAATGAATTCATAAATAAAAATATTACAGAAAGGCTCACGAAAGTGAGTAAGGTGAATTACCATGGCAACAAGTTCAGCAATTAAGAACTTCGAAAAAACAGAAAAAGGATTGAAAGTTACTTTCCAATCTGGTCACACATATCTATATGAAGGAGTTCCAGCTAACGTTGTTCTAGGTTTGGAACGTGCTGAATCAAAAGGTGGATATTTCATGGCAGAAATTCGACCAAAATATAAAGCAACAAAAATTGCTTAAAAATACGCTATATAATATAACATAGAGTATTATCACAATAAACAGCCTTGATAGGCTGTTTTTGTTTACAACAGTGAAAGAAGAGGTGCGAATGGCGTTAAAAAAAGAGCGTGAATTTGAATTAGGACTAATTATTAAAGATTATAGAGAATCGAGTGAAGAAGAAAAGAAAGAGAAATTCCCTAAAGCTTATGAAGCATTTCTTGAATTGTTTGAACACAATCAAAATTTTGCCTATAATTGGGCTCATAGATTTGTAAAGAAAACAAATTCAATTCATTATAATGTAGAGGATGCTTGTCAAGATGCTTTGTTAGCTTTAATGACTGCAATTTGGAGATACGACCCCTCAAAAGGTGCTCGTGTTACAACATTTTCAAATTTCTATATTTTTAAAGCATTAACCCATGAAGGTAATTTACAGCGACATATTCAGATTAACGATGGCGTAGCAGGTAAATATTTGAAAATGAAAGAAGTCGTTGATGAATACAACAAATTAGAAAATCCAACTATGACTCAAAGGGAATATGTACAAGAGAAAACTGGATTTAAACTAGATATGATTATTGATTTAGAAAATCTATCTTTAGTACCGAGTTCTTTACAACATGAAATAAGAGATGGCGATGGTGGACATAAAGTAAGACTTCAAGATACAATTGAAGATGAAAGATATTCCGGTGCTAGATACTCTTCGGGTTTTACCGTAGAAACAGAGGGTTTACTATCTATGTTGCCATATGAAGAACAATTATTTATACGCTATCAATACGGAGATAATTCTCTAACTCAACCGTTTGAAGAGTTTTTAGCAGAAAGAAACTTAACACAAAGAAAATTCACTAGACAAGCTAATCTCATTGTTAAGAAATTAAGAGATTTAGTTCAGAAAGAGGAGTTAGTATAATGCAACCAAAACAATTACATTTATTTTTGAAGATTGCTGACTTAAAAGATAAAGACAAATTCATTGATTATATGAAAAATAAATGTGCTTTAAACTCAGAACAAATTGCTGAGGAAAAAGAGGACGCTTTATTATTTCTTATTAAGCCAGATTATATTATGACTTCTAATGACGCCTTAAAATATGTTTCAGAATTAGATAAAATCTTTACTGAATTTTCTTATTTGTATCCAAGAATTGAAGTGGTAGGAGAGGAAAATGAAAAAAGATAAAAATATACTAAAATCTGAATGGAAAAAACGACCATTAAAATTCAGAATTGAAGCAGTTATCCATGATGGGCAATGGTATACATTTGACAAATGGAAACGTGTAGCATTAGTAAAAGATGAAAACGATTTGCTTGATTGGATTTATAATAATCAAGACATTTTAATTAAGAAAGATGAGTCTTATCGTGTAGGATATGATGAAGTAATTAGATGGTACAAAGAACATGACTTACCAATAGATGAACCACTCATTCCAAACAACTTTGCTCCACGATTATGGAGTGAACAAACAGAAGCAGAAGCATACTTAAATGCTCCAAGACGATTGATTTCAGCTTTACTTATTGAGGGTGAAGATAGTCAATTAGAAAAGAAATGTATTAGCATTTTAAATAAATACGCTAGAATTGTTTATCATAATAACAAACTATATGCTTATGGATTAAACGCTAATTATTTCAAAGATTTGTTAAAACGACAACTTAGTGCTTCTGAATATGATAGATTGAAATTAAGATTAAGAAGCAGCTTCTATCGTAGAGATTTGTTAGACTTAACAGATGATTTTGTAGCAGAAACATTGCTATTCTATTACTCATTTGCTGTCTTAACATTGAAGCCACATGATAAAACAATCAATATTTATCTTCCAGAGCATGATGAAAAGAGAGCTCAGATTTATGAATGGATTCTTACAGCTATGCAAAAATTTGATGAAACTCAGCCTATTCCATTCTCTGGTTATCTATCAAACGTACTTAGATTATGGCCATATGACTTACCAGACAATGAATTAGGTAAACCTTTATCTAAATTCCAACGTATTAGAGCGAAAGCTGAAGAAGAACTAAGTGTAGATAAAGAAACTAATGAAAAAAGAATTGTACCAATTAGCGAAATTCAACAATATTTAAGTGATACTTATACTGAAGAACAATTCCGATTATTAGAAGAACAACATCAACGTTGGTTAAGTACTAGAAATACAGATACTTTAGTATGGCAAGATACAAATGAAGATAAAGCGGGTATAAATGTCTTTAAAGATACAAACTTTGAAGATACTAAAAGAGCTCATAACATTACAAGAGCAATCTTACGCTCTTCAATCAAAGCAGAATGTCCTCAAGTAGCAATTAACTTGATTGAAGATTTGGGAAGTTTAGACTTTGATTTAGAAAAGATGAAAGATTTACCTGTATTATTCAAAACTACATTAGTTGAGGAATTGCTTAACAATGAAGAACCAGAAGAAGATGAATAAAGAAGATTTTTTAAAAGAATTTAAGAAAGAAAAGCTAGAACAATCAGAAAATCCAAAGAAGCAAAGTCTTAAAATTAACTTTACTAATCCATTTAAAAAAAGTAAAGATAAAAAGATTAAAAAGAAAAGAACTTGGGTAAAAGTTTTAACTAATCTATTTCTATTAGTAATTATGTTGCTGTGTAGTTTTGCGATATTTTCTGTCAATGGATTCAATATGATTGCCGATAAAGAATATTTAGCTAGAGTTGAAGAATTACAAAACTTGTCAGAAAAATCAAATGGATTAGCTAATCTTACTTCTGATTATATGTTTATACAATTCTTTTCAAAGAACTCTAACACGATTATGCTTTTCTCTTTAATTCTTTTAATTGTGGTAACTCTATTAGTATTCATTTTAAATATGACTATATTCAAAAGGAAAAAGGGTGAACAATGACTTTAATTTCTATACTAGTTTATACATTTGTCATTCTATTAGCAAGTGTTACAACTTCAGTTTTAATTAAATCAAAAATAAAAGGGAAAAAAGCTATCTTATCTTACATTACAGTTGGATTAGTAACTCTATTCTCATTATATTTGACTGTATTTAATTTTATGTTGAACAAACCTACTGAAAACAAAATAAATTCAGCTAACACTAAAGTAGAAAATGTTCTACCTAATAGAACAGATGAAACAAAAGAAAACTTTTCAAAAGAAGGTGCTTTAGAAGCTGCTACTAATATGTTGAAATCTTTTAATGCTGACCCATCAAACAAATTGTCTATTGATGATAGAATCAAAGGCATTGATAAAGATAAGAAACTTGATGATTATATTTCAGCTTCAGCAAAATCTTACTTATACTTAAAAGATTTTATGGATAAAGAAGAAGGCTATACAACTTCATCAATGGCTATATTAGCAATCATTAAAAACTTAACGGAGATTGGAAATGAAAATCTTAACCCAGTAAGTACTGATACTCAATATGTTTATTTAGATGAAACAACTAGAATTGCTCAAATTCCACTTGATTATTATACAGGTGTTGGAGGAGCTGTTTCATTAGAAATGGTTTATGTTGATGGCCAATGGAAATTATCTCCATATTCTTTATTACAATCAATTCAATTAGCAAATGCTAAAGCAACTCAAAATTCACAATAAAATAAAAACTGAAAACAAGCCCAAAAGGCTTGTTTTTGTTTCCACTCAGACTGATTTTGATATGTGTTATATCGTCATATAGCGAACGCTAAAACAGTTAAAACTGATTTTCGATAAATGTATCGACTCTTCAGTAAAACAGCTTGGAGTCGCTCAAAATAAAACTTGCTAAAAAGGAATAATATAACTAACTATTAAAAATAAGGAGCAATACTCTTTTGATACTCAAGAAAGTTATTATTGAAAATATTAGGTCTCATAAATATTTAGAATTTGAACCAGCGTCAATTGGTGTTACTGCTATTTCTGGTGAAAACGGAGCAGGTAAATCAACCATTGTAGATGCTTTCTCATGGTCATTATTCGGAACGAGACTACATGGATTAAGAAATAAAAACTACATTAGAGAAGGTGTAGATGCAAAAGAAGAAACAGTACAAGTAACTTCTTATATTAGAGTAGGAAACACTGACTTTATGATTAGAAGAAAGATTACTTCAAATGAGGGAGCTTGTGAATGTAAAGTATTCTCTTACAATGAAGAAATCGGGGATTGGGAATTTGAGTCTGGCCCAGCAGTGACTCATGCTGAATCATTTATTCGTTCTGTATTAAACATTGATGAAAAGGGCTTCTTATCTTCTGTATTTATTCAACAAAAACAAGTAGACCAAATTGTATCTGCTTCCCCAACTGAACGAGGACAAGTTATTGAAAAGTTAATTGGTGTTTCTGCAATTACAGAAAGCACAAAATTAGCTAGAGAAGAATCAAGAGCTTTACAGAGAGCTGCAGATATTATCCAACCTGGTTCTTTAGAAGATGAAAAGGAAAAAGTAGAAGAATTTAAAGTTGCTGTTAAAGATGCCAAAAATAAACTTGAAGAAGTAAAAGAAGCTGCTAAAACTCTTGAACAAGAATTAGTTGTTTTGAGAGAAACAGAAAAAGCAGAGACTGAATTACAAAATCATTTAGATAGTCTAAATACAAGTTTAGAAACTGTCAAAACAGATGATAATTACTTAAAAGACAACTTAAAGAATTATACAAAAATTCTAAAAGAAAATTCTGAAATCTCTATTGATTACAAAATGAAAGAAATCATAGAAGAAGAATTAAAAGACTCATTAGAAAAAGAAAAAGTTCTCCAAACAGAACTCAATAATATTAACATTCAAATCACAAGATTTACTGAATTGTTTGAAGAAGTCTTAAACTATGATGAAATTAAAGAAGCTTATTCTGAAGTATTGGATTGTTACAATGATATGTTAAGTAAAAAATCTGAGCTAGATGAAGCTTTAATGGGATTAAAAGTAAAAGTCAAATCTGTTAAAAAACATTTAGAATTGCTTAAGAGTGGAGCAGCTGAATGTCCAGTATGTGGCCATCCAATTTTAAATCCCGAAGAAGAATTTAAAAAACATACTGAAGAACAAGAACAAAACAAAAATGAATTTAAAAATCTCAAAGAAGAATTAGACGCTTTAGAAAAAGACATTGCTAAAATGAGTCAAGAAAAAGCTCATTATGAAGCTCAATTACAAAAAGCAACTGAACAAGCTAATTCTGAAAAAGACTTCAAAAAAGCTAAAAGAGATAAAAAGACTAAAGAAGCAGAATTAAAATCTATTCAATTAGTAATCTCTAAAAATAGAGACCAATTAGCAGAAATCAATGCTAGTGAAAGACATAGAGATTTAATTACAACTGCAAGAGAACAAGTCACAATTAGCGAGCAAAGACTTAAAGATAACAAAAAGGAAAGAGCTCGTTTAGAAAAAGAAATCTCAACTCTTAATGTTTTACCCAAATCAACTTATAGAATACTTCTTAAAAATCTAAAAGATAAAGAAGAATTATTAGTTAAAACGAATATTCAAAAAGCTTCTCTTGATGGTGAATTAAAACTTATTGTAGAAAAAGCTAGACAAGCTGTTTCTGATTATAAGAGATGTAAAGAAGCGAGCGAAAACTATGAAAAGCTCCATAATCAATTAACAATTATGAATCTTACTAATCAAAGTTTGATTAAATTCAAAGAGCAACGTATTAAAAATTCAATACCTGAATTAACTGACATTGCTTCAGAAATTCTTGCTAGATTTACTGATAATAAATTTACTCAATTGATTCTTACTGATAAATTTGAAACATTCGTCATAACAGAAAATAATGTTAAAAGACCAGTATCACAATTGTCGGGTGGTGAATTATCTGCAGCCGCAATTGCTTTAAGATTAGCAATAGCTTTATTCTTAAATAACGGTCAACAACATTTACTTATCTTAGATGAAGTTCTAACTGCAATGAGTAGCGACCGCTCTCAATTGATTTTAGAAACTATCACTTCATTAACAAATGCACAAATTATTTTAATTGCTCACAATGATGGTATTAACTCATTTGCTGATAAAGTAGTACATTTGTAAAAAATTGCGATATAAAAGGAGTAAGATATGAGAGGTTTATTTAAAACTGAGGAACCAACCACTAAAAAAAGACACCGTAATAATGTGAGAATTTCTTTTAGTAATGCTGATAAAGCAAGATTGCTACACATATTCAAAGAAGTATCAGAATATTACCTTGCTAGAGTTCATACGACTATTGACGGTGAGACTGAACAAGAAATTTTCCAAAATTCAATAGACGCTTTTAATTTTTACTTGTCGGAAATTACTACAAATCCTAAACCATCTGTACAAGATGATAAAGTTTTTGAAGTGATTCTAAAAAATGAGGGTAAAAATAAAGTGAAGATTAAATATAATGCTCTTCACGCTAAAGAAACATTTGATAATAATTCTAATTTAGCAAACAATATTAAGAACATTTTATTTGAAGATTATGCTACTTCTGTAAAGTATGCTACTATTGGATATATTCAAATAAACATTAGGAACAATTAAAGGAGAAATAATGGTTTTAGAAATTAAACAAGTTAAAAAAGACCAAGCTAAAAAGAAACCTGAAATCATTAAAGAAATTTCAGAAGTTACAGGTTATACACAAGTTGAGGTCAAAGATATTTTAAGAGCTTTTGTAGCTATTCAACAAAGAGAGTTAATCCTAACTGGAGCATGGAACTTTCCAGGTATGCCTTATGTTGAAAGACACGTTAAGAAAAGCATGAAAAGAAAGTTGCCAGACTCTGACACAATTGTAGAATATCCAGCAACATGCTATTTAAAAGCTGGTATTCCACCACAAATTAGAAATCTTCATAAGAACGCTTTTAGAGAGATTAACAATCAGTTAAACGGTGTTACTAAAGAAGATTGGTACAAAAATAGAATTGTAGAAGATGATTAAAGAGCAGCCCTAGTGCTGCTTTTTCTGTTGATATAACTATTATTATAACAGTTATAAAGGAGAGTAATTAAATGAAGAGCAAAATAGCTCAATTTAACAAGTATTTACTTGTATTCTTTTCTCTTTTATGCTTCTTGGGCTCAATTTCTTCTATCACCCAAGTTAGTTTTGCTGACTCTTCTAAAGATAAACAAAAAATCGTAGATGAAGCAAATAGCTTTGATGGTGGTAATGAAGATGGCTTTTTTGCTAAAACTAATGGATTAAAAGGAAAATTCACTAGAGAAGAATCCATGAGTAATTTATATAAGTATATGTTTATGAAAGGAAATTATATACAAGAAGTTACAAATGGAGTATTAGGAAGCGAAGATGAGGGAGTAGACCATAGTGTAGTTAAGAAAAGAGGCGATACAAAGACTGTTTGTTATTTTGAGAAACAGCCACAAAACGCTTTAAACCACAATTGTGATATACCCACTTTTGCTTCTCAATTAGGGCAAGTGACTCATGCCATAATGAACTCTCAAGGTGTATTAGGTGCAGAAGTTACTTCTGCTAAATCTGTTTTGGGTGTGCCTGCAGGTTTACCAGGTGATTCTGTGCCTGTATTCGCAAATGAAAGAATATATAAATATACAGGTTTAGAATTATTCGGATATAATTTACATTATACTACGTATGTAGGAGAATGGGATAATGTTGTGCCACAAACACAAGCTAGATTGATGTCTAACTTTGGATTTTGGTCAAAAGCAAAATTAGGTGCCACTTCTGTATTTAACGGTGTTAAAGGTGCTATCAATGCAGCTGTTACTAAGTTTGATTGGAACCCAATTAAATATATTGGTAATATTATTGATGGCGGTGCAAGTAGTGTCTTATGGACTATTGTTGATACTTCTGATTTAAACATTGTTGCTACTCACGCATGGAGTAGACCAGATTACAGTGCAACGGTGTATAACGCTTATTATATGAGCAGTAAAGAAGTTCATCAAAAAGGACAAGCTTGGCTTCTTTCAAAATTTGAAGAAGAATTTGCTAAATTATCTTCGCCAAACCCAGCAGTACAACAAATGCTTGATTTAAGTATTCGCTCATCTAAATTCCCTAAATTCCAATATAAACGAAACGTAGAGAGTGAAGCAAGTAAAGCTGCTCGTAAAGAAGCTGAAAAGGCAAAAACAACTGTTCCCGATAGAGTTTATGAAACGGGAGCAGACCAATTCAAACAATGGAAAGATACTAATTCAGCATTTTTAGAATCTGCAAAAAGTGTTGGTATTGATTGTTCTGATAGAGAACTTTATGGAGATTTTATTACTTGTTATGACGAAGCTTGGAATAAATATGCTAGTAAAGTCGTTCAAGAAAATAAAGATGATGTAGATAAAGCTTTTTCTGCTATTACAGAAAACTATCTTAAAAAAGACCCTCACTTCGACCCATCTCGTTCAATCTCACATTATGTTTGTGCTGATGAAAATGGTGACCCAGTTGGTCAAAGTATGGCTGAATGGAAATATGCTTTCACGGACGAAAATTCAGACGAAGCAGAATTTTTAGGTGGTTGTGGAGAACTCCGTCCATCTATCAAAGGTGCTTTATATGGAAATGGTGAAGGTGATTTTTCTGATACAAGATATAAACACTTTATCACAAAAGGTCAAATTGCAAAATCAAATGGCTCAATTAGTGTATTTGGTGGATTCTTTAACTTTATTGCAGTAACAGCTGCTAAAATCACAAATTCTATGCTAACATTATCATTCTCAAATATTCTAAAAGAATTAGGAATTAGTAGTATGATTGCTAAAACAGTTGAAATTTTCAGAGATAGTATCTTCTATCCTTTATCAACAATTGGTATAGCAATAAGTGCTTTTTGGATTCTTGTTTCATGCTTTAGAATGGGATTCGGTAGACAAGCATTTTCTCTATTATTACTTCTTGTGATTACATTTGGTGTTGGTGTTGCTCTATTATACAAACCAGAACAAACAACTCAATTAGTAGAAGAATTACCAAGTAAGATTGATAACTTCTTAATCAATGTTATTACTCATAAAGAAGATGATAAAGCTACACAATTGTGTAGTGCAACTGGTGGAGATTATACCGGTGTAAGAAAAATGCAATGTCAAGTATGGAAGATGAGTATATTCGACCCTTGGGTTTACGGACAATGGGGAACTTCTTACACAAACTTAGAACCATCTAAATTTAGTAATACAAATCAGAGTTTAGTTGGTGATGCACCAGTTAATATGGGTGGTGGAAGTATTATTCATAACTGGGCATTGTATCAATTAGATATAACAAAATCAGGTACTATCACAAATACAAACCCACAAGAAACTGATAATACTATCAATAGAAATATTTATCGTATTGTTGACTTGCAAGCTGGGCCAAATAATGGTGCTAAATCAGATTCAACTTATTTAACAGCATGGTCTGGTGCTGGATTAAATAGAGATAGTTATCAATTTAGAGGTGCTATTGTTTCTATTTGTCTTACTTTCTTGTTGGGCGGATTAGCAATAGCAAAAATTGAATACACATTATTGATTGCTATTCAAGTATTCATCTTACCAATTCAATTAGCATTAAGCTTATTCCCCGGTGGAAACGTAAGATTTAAAAATTATTTTGAAAATCTATTAAGCTTATTCCTAAAACGCTTCTTAATAGTTCTTGTTATCTCATTAGCATTACTAATGTTAACAGCTATTGACTCTGGCTTAGATAATTATAACACTGTTTTCTTTGGAGTAGTTATTGTAGCTGTTGCTATTAAGATGTATTGGAAAGAAATGGTAAATCTATTTAGTATGACTACTAATAATGCCGGTTCATTTATGAGCGGCGGAATTAGAGAACAACTTAAAATGAGTAATATGCCTAAATTCTTACAACGTAGAATCCCTAGATACACAACTGGAGTTAAAGATAGTATTGCAGGTGGTGTAGGTGGTGCTATTGCTGGAATTGGTGCTAAGATTGCTGATGAATCTAAAGGTGTTTCAAAAGGAAGTCTATTATCTTATGTAACAGAGGGAACTAAGAAAGGTTCTGGTTATGCAAGCCGTAGATTTAATATGATGAATGAAAATCGTCAAAGAAAAATGGGGTACAGTGCTTATGATACATTAGGACAAATTAGAGAGTCTGTTGCTCAAAATCAACGTGACTCATTTAACAGTAAAACTTCAACAGTTGCAAATAACTGGAAGAATATGGAAACTGTTTTAAGGAATGAAATTGTTGAGCATGAAGCTAAGAAAACTCATGAAGATTTCCTAATCAAACAAAAGACTGAAAAACTAGAAAAACTTCAAGCTAAAACATCATTAACTATGAATGAAGAAGCAGAAATTATTCATTTAGAAAAAGAATTAGAACAACATTATGCTAACAAAGAAGATTTATTCTTTAGAGATACTAATATTGTGGCTGCAGCTGAATTATTAGAAAGAGCAAAAGCAAGTAATTATAAATTTGACAACAATAAAGTCAATGGTAACTTCTTAGCTATGCAACCTGGTCAAAGAGAAATTAGAATTGATGAAAATGGTCGCAGACATTCTGAAATTCTAACAACTGAAGAAGCGGTTGAAAGATTTATTGATACAGCTCCTATCAATATGAGAATGATTAAAGCTGATGATGAAAAAGCACTTCAACAATCTTTAATCAAAGAAGCTAAAGATAAAGCTGCAGAAACAATCAATAGTGTTAAAGATAAGTTCTCTACTAATATAGATGAATTTAAAGATAAGACTGGATTGAACTTTAATGATGAAATTATTTATGAAGAAGCATTTTGGACTGCCCCTTATACTGAAACAGAAGATGGTAAAAGAACTTATGGACAAAGTGAGGCTGAGAAATACATTTCAGAATTTGATAAATCAGCGCCAGAATTAGCAACAGCATTGAGAGAGTTAGCTATATTGGCAAAACAATCATCAAATGGTATAATCAAAGAAAAGAAAAAAGATAAAAGTATCTACAAAAAATCAAAACGACAAACTCTAAAAGATAGATTTAAAAAATCAAAAGAGCAGAAAGAAATTTCAAAATTGAAAGATTCAGTAAAAGAATCTACTAATAAGAGTGAAAGCAAAATCAAAAAGGATTCAGATTTTGACGATATGAGCAATAAAGAATTTGAAAATCCTTTTGAAGAGTAAACAAGAGCAAAGGAGAAGTCTTAAATGCAAAAAATAAAATACATTCTATTGACAGCATTGAGCGCTCTTATGCTCTTTGCTTCAACTCAAAACGTAGTTCAAAACTCAAGTGCAGACTTTAATCCAGTTTCATGGATTGTCTGCCGTTTTGACTCTACAAAAATGTTATATAGAGCTGCAACTACTGACTGGGTACCTTATATGATTAGGTCAAAAACCTCATTAGCAAGTACTAGAATAAATGGTGAAGATTCTAATAACATTATAATGAGTATGGCTGGATATAAATTTGGTGGGAAACAAACTAATTCCCCTAATATATTCCAAAAAGTTGGTTTGTCAGGTATTGAATACAGTTCTTATTTGGGCGAATGGAAATATTATGACATTGACCCATGTGAAGAAAATGCAAAATCAAAAGCTTCAGACTATGGAGAATATTACAAAGATAGAAAAGACCCTCAATCAACTTATGGAGAAGTTAATACTTCAAGAGACCCTAGAACCAAACAATTTGCTCAAGGATTCTTTAGTGCTTGGTGGTCTGCTATCAAATTGTCTGTTAATAATTTCTTCTTAGGAATTTCTAAATTTATTTCAGCAATTACTATTACATTATTTGGTCTAGCATTTACAGATGTGAGTGATTTATTAGGATTAACTCAAGATTTTCAAGAGGGTATGTTCCAAAAATTATACTCTAATTTATTCATGCCACTTGTTACACTTGTATTCCTATTGACAGCTATGTATATTCTTTACTATGGAATTATTAAGAGAGAATACAGAACTTCATTAGTTGGTGGATTATTGAAACCAATGCTTGCATTTGCTACTGCTATTATCATTTCTGCTAATATTACTTGGATTACTATTCCAAACAAATTAGCAACACTTGGAACAAGTTTAGTAACCTCTGCATTAGTAAGTAATGTTAAATCATCTACTAGTGATTTATGTGATACTTCAACTGGAGCAGAATTGGATATTACATCAAGCAAATTCTTAGATGAAGCTAATGATAGAATGAAAAGTATTATTGCTTGTAATATGTATGTAGAATTTGTCTTTAAACCTTGGGCAAGAGGACAATTTGGAAGTGAATATGACCAGTTAGATGCTGTTCAATTACAAAATATTAACAAGAGTTGGGTAGGAGAGCCTAATGTAGTATTAGGTGATAAAAAGATTGCAAACTGGGCTTTATTCCAAGTTGATTTACAATCTGGTTATCATGCTCCAATAGACGAAATTGATTCACCGCTTGTTGGTGGTGTTGATAAAGACTGGTACCGAATTGTAGATGCACTATCTAACTATGATGAAATTGTTAGAACATTTGGTTCATCAAGTTCTGGTGGAAGTGGAGGTGCAGATGGTGATTTAGGTGGAAGCTCTGGTGGAGTGGAAATCAAAACAAATCCCGACCACTGGTCAACTGGAGACCCATACACTCACGATTTATTTACAAAACGTGACGGTATTACAGCAGAACAAATTGACGGATATTTAGCAAAAAGTGGTATTCCTTTTGATAAGAGTCGTGTAAACGGTAAAAACTTCCTTGCTTGGCAAAAGGCGTCAGGTGTGGACGTGAGAGCTCTTATTGCGATTGCTTTATGGGAAAGTAGTTATGGTACTGCTGGAGTTGCAGTAAGTGGTAATATGTGGAACTTCGCTGCATTTGACTCTAACCCAGATGCTTCATTGGCATTTAACGATAGTGTAGCTATTGTGAAAATGGCGAATGAAACTCTTATCAATAATAAAAATAGAAATTTCAAACGCCAAGATGATAAAGCTCTAGCTAATGCAAATGGAACACTTAGACCTGAAGATGGTGGGGTATACTTTACTGACACATCAGGCCACGGTAAAAAAAGAGCAGAAACTATGGCTGAAATTGACGCCTATATTGATGCGAACGGTGGGGCTGCAGATAAAGCAACAAATACCGAACCGGGTACTGGACAAATTGCAGATTCAGATATTGCAGGTTCATTAAGTGGTGGAAGCTCAAGCGGTAGCGGTAAAGTTTATGAACAAATCAACTCTAAACCATTAGAAGAATGGAGTTATTGGACTGGAAATAAGAGTGGAGAAAGATTTAACCAAACATTTATTTCAATGTTCTTAACAATTGTTGGTAGTATTCTTCCTTTACTATTTGCTCTATTATGTACTATTTATGGATTAGGAATTACAATCCTTACTATTGTTGCACCTATATTCTTACTTCTTGGTTGTTGGGGTGGTAGAGGCCAATCAATACTTAGACAGTATTTTGGAACTGTATTATCAACAATGCTTAAGAAAGTAATTGCAAGCTTCTTGTTAGTAATAAGCGTAATTATTAACACAAATCTTATAGCTATGATTAACTCAGTTGGATTGATTCAATCACTTGTCTTTACAATGATTATTTCATATGTACTATTTAAAAATAGAGCTGCTATCATTGATAGATTTAGTCAAACAAGTTTAGGACAAATGAACTTATCAGGTTTCAGCAAGGGTATCAATGTATTCAAATCTGCTGGTAAATTAGCTCTAGGACTTGGAGGAGCTGCAGCCGCAGGTGGTATTGAATCTAAGAAAATCGGTGGACAATTCTCAAGTGGTATGTCGTCTGGTGTATCTACTTTCATTAAAAACAAAGCTTATACAACTCAATTTGGACGAAACGCTATGCAAGGTTATGCGGGTATTTCAGAAAAACACACTAAGCATATTTGTGTAAATTGTGGTAGAGAAATTGGATTTGGTGACATTGGTTATAGAGATGATGTTGGTAATTATTACTGTTCAGAATGTGCTTCAGTAGAGGGCTACGAAAACTTCTCTGAAATTATTATTGAAGAAGAAAACAACTCAAATCGTAATTATCAAGAAGAAGTTACAATTGTCAGAACAGAAACTACAAAAGATGGTCAAAAAATGGACTTTACAGAGCAATTCCACCAACCAACATACAAAGATATGAGAACTGTTATGAAAGTTACAACTAATGACTGGGATAGAGAAGAAACTGAACGTGTAATTAAAAATTCTCTTGCAGCTTACAAAGCTCAATTATTCCAAGATACAAATTCACCATCAAACTATATGTTAAGTACTAAGAAAGGTGAGAAACCTAAACAAGTAATTTTCAAAGACATTCCATTACCTGACCCAATTAGAGCCAAGATTTTAGGTTCAAACGCCTCACAATTGATAGCTCAAGGGCGTAATAGAGAGTTCTATGACTTGGTAGAAAATGCTTGGAAAGATTGGTATGTTGATACTAATAATTCAAGAATTAAAACAAATAAAATCAAGAAAGAAGATTTAACAATGTTTGATTATGATAATATTGACATATCTGGCGTTAAATTCAACTTTGACAAAGGAGATACTTCTGACGAACTTGATTTTGAACAATAAAAAGAAAGCAAAATTTGCTTTCTTTTTTTGCTTTTTAAGTAGAAGTTTTGGAATAATATAACTATAAAACAAAATCATAAGTGATTTTAGAAAATTATTTTAGGAAGGTAAAAATGGCAGCTAAAAAAGAAACTAAAACAAATAACATTGTAGAAACTGAAGCAGTTACACAACCACAAAATAATGCAAAAAAAGAGGCTTTCTTAAAAGCTCTTGCTGATGTTTCCTCAATGAAAAATGTTGGTCAAATTGCTTTACTAACTGACATGAGAGAAGAAAATGTTGCTAAAACTTCATCAGGTAGTATTGTATTGGATAGCATCTTAGGTGGTGGTATTCCTAAAGGCCGTATTATTGAAATCTACGGGCCAGAAGGTTCGGGTAAAACTTCTATTGCTCTTACAGCTTTAGGAAATGTTCAAAAAGAAGGTGGTACCGGTGTATTCCTTGATGTTGAACAAGCATTTGACCCTAATTATGCTAAAGCATTAGGTGTTAAAATTGATGAACTAGGATTCTCACAACCATCTGTTGCTGAAGAAGTTCTAACAATGATTCTTAAATTGATTGAAACTGGAACAGTTGACATTATCGTATTGGACTCTGTTGCAGCTATGACTCCTAAAGCAGAATTAGAAGCAGATTTAGAGAAAGCTTCTATGGCAACCCTTGCTCGTGTTATGAGTAAAGCAATGAAACGTATTGCTCAAAAAGCTAATGAATTTAATTGTACTGTAATCTTTATTAACCAAATTCGTGATAACGTTGGTGATATGTGGGGACCTAAAACTTCTACACCTGGTGGTAAAGCTCTTAAATTCACTGCTTCTCAACGTATCGAAGTTAAGAAAGTTCGTTTAGTTACAGAGGGTGATAACACAATCGGTACTGAAGTTAGATTAAAATGTATCAAGAATAAAGTTGCAGCTCCTTATGGAGAAGGTTTGACAGTTCTTACTTTCGCAAAAGGTATTAACCGTGCAGCTGAATGTATGGTAGTTGGAGAAGATTTAGGAGTACTTATCAAGAATGGTCGTACTTACACATTTGAAACTCTTGATGATATTGATGTTTCTGGTTATAACTCTACAGTAGAACAAGAGGGTGACCCAGAAAATGGTGTGCCAACAATCATTAAAATTGCTACTTCAAAAGCTGGATTACTAGAAGAATTAGAACAAAACGAAAAGCTTCTATCAGCAATCAATAAACAAATTGAAGAAGTAATTAAATCTAATATTATTAACGGAAAGAATGCTGAATAATGAAAAATTTAAAAATGATTAAATTTGTTATGGTATCTGCAGTAGCATTGTTATTTGCTACTGCTTGTACTAATAACACAAAAACAGAAAATAATACAAATCCAAGTACTGAGCAAACAACAAAAGAAAATCAATATACTTCTAATGCTTCATTCTATTTAGGAAAAGACGGTAAAGCAATTCAAGAAAAAGACATTGACAAAAATGCTACTGTTGTAAATTGGTATGTTGACCCATATTGTCCAGCTTGTGTACAATTAGAAGAATTAACAAAAGATACAATCAAAGAATACATTAACAATAAGAATGTAGTTATTAAATATAACGTTTTGAGTTTCTTATCTGCAAGAACAGTTGATGATTATTCAAATAGAGCAGCTGGTTGGATTTTAGGAGTAATCAATGAAAGACCAGATTTAGCTTATGATTATTTTACTAATGTATTATCAGTAAACTTCCACCCAAATGGAAAAGCAAAAGAAGATAGTGCTTTTAAAGATTTATTCATCAAATTAGGTGGGAAAGAAGATGAATGGAAAAATATTGAAAGCAAACAAAAAGATTTAATTGAAGAAGTAAAATCTAATACAATTCGAGTTTTCAATGATAATGAATTAGCTAAGAAATCTCCAACTGGCAAATTATTTACTCCATTTATTATAGTTGGTGATTCTGAAAAAGCTATTGATTTTGAACATGGCGACAATCCACTTGAACAACTCAAAAAAGAAATTGACTCAAAATTAAAATAAACTAAAAGATAAGCATTTTTGCTTATCTTTTTCTTTTCTCAAACTGATTTTGAATGTCGTTATATCGTCACTAGTGAAACGCTAAAGCAGTTAAAACTGTTTTTCGATAAATGTATCGACTTTTCAGAAAAACAGCTCAGAAACGCTTATTTTTCGAGTTGTTACCTTGAAAAAATAGAATAATAAAACTAACTAAAAATAAAAGGGGTTTAAATAGTGACTAACAAATTTAACTATGAAGAAATACAAAAATTGTTAATTTCTAGTTTGTTCAATCAACAACATAAAATTACAGAAGCTGGAACAATAATTGACCCTAAATTCTTTAAAAATGAAAATTATAGAGAAATTTATATTGCTCTTCAAGATTTGTATGGGAAATCAGAAGCTGAAGAAATTTCTGAGGTGGAATTATATTCTAATTTAATTGATAAAGGACTTAAACCTGATACACAATTTATTGTATCGTTAAGTAATGCAGATACTTCTCAATCTCCATTAGCTCTTGCTGAATTGCTTAAGAAAAAATATGTGCAATCAGAAACAAAAGAATTACTAGCTAAACAATTAAAAGAATTAGACGAAAACCCAGATGTATTATCAGTAATTTCTGAAAGTGAAGAAAAATTAGCTAATCTTGCTTCAGACATTATACCAAAAACAAAAGTTGATTTTGCTGATACAGTAAATGAAGTAGTAGAAAAAGCTTCATCAGAAAATGAAGTTGATTTAGATGTAGTTCCACTTTTCAATCCACAAATGAATAAAGTACTAAATGGTGGTTGGCAAAAAGGAAGTTTGAATACAATTGGTGCTCGTACAGGTGTGGGTAAAACCGTATTTGCAATCAACGCAGCTGAAGCAGCTTGTGCAGCTGGAAAAACAGTTTTATTCTTTTCTTTAGAAATGACTCGTACAGAACTTGCTGAGCGTATGCTTTCTTCGGTGTCTGGTGTTGCATCTTACAAACTAAAACCAGGTTCTCATAGAACACCATCAGAAAATGAAAGAATTGCTCAAGCAACAGAAACAATGGCAAACTTCTCTCTAGTTGTTGAAGATGATTCGGATATTACAATTGATTATATTAGGTCAAAAGCAAAAGCACAAGCTGCTTCTCCAGAGGGGCTTGATTTAATTATTGTAGATTACTTACAATTGATTAACCCAGGTACAAATAGAAGTCATGCGAATCGTGAACAACAAGTGGCTGCAATGTCCCGTGGATTAAAAGTTCTTGCTAAAGATTTGCAAGTTCCTATTATGATTTTAGTACAGTTAAATCGTGAGTCAAAAGATGAAGATGAAAATAGATTACCATCTAAAGCGGATATTCGTGAATCTGCTGGTATTGCAGCTGACTCAAACGTAGTATTGATTATTCATAGAAAATATAGAGATGAATCACCCGACCCTAAAGCTTTGTTTATCATTGACAAGAATAGAGGTGGACAAGCTGACAAGAAATTCCAAGTAAGATGTGTACTTGAAAAATCTATGTTTGTTGATGTTGAACCAGAGGAAGATGAAGTTGAAGTTACAAGAAATGATTTAACTAATTTAGATGAAGAAGATACTAACATTCTTGATAATTCGTTTATAGACACTGTTGCTGATAATGATGATGAATTTGATTCTTTATTTGAGGAGTTATAAAATGGCTAAAAAATTATTTGATGAACTTAAAATAGAGAAAAAAGAAAAATCAAAAGAATTTATTGGTTACTTAATGAAAAGTGGTTTAATAAATGATGTTGAAGAATATATAAAAGAAGTCTATACAGACCAGTCATTAAAACTCAAACTCAATCCTTTTGAATTTTTCAATCATAAAGTTAAAACACTGCATGAAAAGTATGTAACATTACTTAATTATGATGAAGAAGAATTTGAACAAATTATTATACTACATGCTTATTTTAACTTAAATTTAACAGAAAAATCATTTTTAGAAATTTGGAACAAATACCAACAAGGTGAGTACAATGACTTACTAGAAGAAGATGAAGAAGATTTTGAAGATGAATTAGATTGGGGGGATTAAATGCCAGAATATAATCATAATAAAACCAATTCTGACTCTTATAAAGAATATTTAAAGAATAAGCAATCCTTAAATGCTCAATCAAAAACAGAAGTCAAAATTGCTAGAATTAAAGAAAATATTGAAACTTGGGAAAGAGATTATACTAAAGTTAAAAATATTAAATTAGATAAAGACTTTGTTAAGGAAATACAAAGTGCTTATCCTATTAGAGCTGCTTTATTATATTCCAATCCAAAAGAAAATCTAACTTATGCTTATACTATTGCTAAATCTTGTATTGCTCTAGGATTGAAACCATCATCTGTTTGCATTACTAACTTGAATGAATGTTATTCTACAATTAGAGGATTTGGTGACCAAGCAAAAATCAAAAATAAAATTTTCAATGAAGAAACAAAACTTTTAATTATTGAACAAGTTAGACCAAATAGACCAACTGATGTTCAAGATAATGTTACATCATTTATGAATGAATTGAGCTCTGCTCTTTTAACAAGAGATAATTTAGGTATTATCTTTGTTGGTGAAAGTGTTGATTCAGTAAATTTTGCAAGTAAAAAGACAAATCCTAATTGGAGTGCATTAGAGAATACTAATATTGAGATTTACAAAGATACAAAAGCTCAACAATCAAATACTCAGAAAAAAGTCGTAAAAAGATTAAAATTAAAACCAAAAAAAGAATAATATAACTAACAATAACTTTTTAAAAGAAATGAGGTAGTATAATGCGTACTATTAAAACAGCCGTAATCCTTGCTGGCGGAAGAGGTACTAGATTGAGTGAGCAAACTCATAAAATTCCTAAGCCACTTGTAGAATTACACAATAAACCAATCATTTTGCATATTATGGAAAAACTTGCGAAAGACGGCATTGAAAAGTTTTATATTTTAGGCGGTTATAAAATCGAAGAAATTTATAAATACTTTTTAAGTAACATTAACATTTCAAATAATAAATTGATTTTTTCAAACGCTTTGTCAGGTTTAGAAATGACAAACAACTTGTCTTTCTTGAAAGATATTGAAGTTCAAATCTTAGATACAGGTTTAGACTCAGGCACTGCTCAACGTTTGTATCAATTAAAAGATGAATTGAAAGAACCGTTCTTAATGACTTATGGAGATAGCATTAGTAATGTCGATACTTCAGCTATTGAAAAATTACTTTTAGAGAATGACGAAACTATTATTTCTCTATGTGCTGTACCTAAAAAAGAACGCTTTGGATTGCTTACTATTGAAAATGATTCAGAAGTAACAGCATTCAAAGAAAAAAGTAATGACTCAAAAGAATTTGTAAATGGTGGGTACATTTGTATGAAACCTGAAATTTTCAACTTCTTTACTGAAAAAGATTATGATTTCTCTCATGATGTATTAGAGAAACCAGAATTGATTGGTCATTTAAGAGCTCACATTCATAATGGATTTTGGAAAGCTATTGATTCACAAAGAGATTTAGAAGAAGCAGAAGATTTACTAAAGGAGAATTAAACAAGTGGAATTTACAGTAGATACTATTCAATTTGCTAATGTAGCAAAAGTCGTTATTAAAGGTCTTGACATGAAAGATGAAGTAAGTCAAGCATTACTTAAATTAGATGGGGATAATTTGGTTATCCAATGTACTTCACAAACAACTTTCTTTAAGGGTGAGATTCCAGTATCTCATGTCAATAAGGAAGATAATGAAGTTACAGAATGGGCTGTTGATGGTAAACAATTAACAACAATCTTATCAATTTTACCAAGTTTCCCTATGGACGCTAAATTTACAATGTCCTCAAGCAACCGTCAATTTAATATTACTACTCGAAATGGTAAGTTTAAATTACCAGTTAATGACCATGTAATTGAGTACAATATGGAAGATGTTACAGTTCTTTCTGAAATTGACTCAACAGAATTTATGAAGAACTTTACACGAGCAAGCAAATTCCTTGATTCTGAACCACTGTCAACAGCGTCAGCAACTTCATGTTTACACTTAATCTTTGATGATAAGATTAAAATGGTTGGTACTAATGGATTTTCACTTGTTGAAATCGCAGTTGAACATGATTTGAAAGTTGATTCTGATGATTCACCAATTGTATTGTTACGCTCAAATCAATTAAACCTATTGGCAAATGCTTTTGAAGCTAATACAACACTTACATTGATTGAATCTAACAACTTGTTCGGATATAAAGATAGTAACAATATTATTGCTCTTGTAGCTAAAGCAGATATTAACCCTCTTGCTTATGAAATCCTAAAAACTCGTGTATCAGATGAACAAAAAATTACTTTTGATACAAATTCATTAAGATTTGCTACTAACTCAATGTTTAAACTTTGTCCTACTTCTGATTTAATCCATTATGTAATCAATGATGATACAATGGCAGTAAATGATAATGAAGATGATATGAAACTTACTGTTATTGACAAATCTGCTGATGATATTACATTGACTTTCTCTAAAATTTCATTATTGCCAGTATTTAATGTTTTAGAGGAAAATGTACAATTGACTTGGGCAGAAGATATGCCTGAAATCGTTAAATTCAATGTACTTAAAGAAGATGGCACTGTAGATGAAAACATTTTCATTGGTGTTACTCTTTATGATGAAGAAGAATAATGATTAACCTTATAGAAGTGTGGGGACTTTCGTGCCTTACACTTTTTATAGCTTTTCTGATAAATATTTCAACTGGCAAAAACATATATAAAGAGATTTATTCAGAAAAAAAAGATATTATTAAACATATATTGATTACTTTTATTAGTACTTTGATTATTTCTTGCTTGATTTTAAAGCTATTTCTCCACTTCACTATTGAAGAAAGGATTAACTATATAATCATCTTGAATGCTGGAATATCTGTAAGTTTATATACAGCAATAGAAATACTCTTTACAGATTTAAAAACTTATAAAGCAAATCGTTGGTTACTCAGATACAACACTTTATTATTGTTATTGTTTAATGTGATAATCTATTTTGATAAGGAATTAGTACTTTTGTTTATAACTGGTGTAGCTATTTTTGCTTTATCATTTAAGATTGAAGATATAGGTATGTCTGATTGGAGAGCTATGTATGTTGGATATTTACTATTTTCACTCGTAAATATTTATCATAGCATTCTTTCATTAGCTTTAATATTATTAGTATTAGATTTAATAAGACGAAAGTACAAAATAGAAGCAATAAGTGGATTCATATTATTACCTTCAATATTTACAACTTGCTTGTATTATATAATAACTGGTATTTTGTGAAAATGGAATAATATAACTATATAAAGGTTTAAATCAATATGAAAATAAATGTAAATAAATAGGAGTTTTAAATGGCTTTATCATTAGAAGAACAAATGAGAATTGCAGCTGGTTATTCAGAGCAAGAGGGTTCACCAGAACCAGAACAACATGAAGTTGTTCAACCAGCTCCAGTACAACAAACTACAGTTACTACAGAATATGTAAAACCAGAACCAATTAAAATCGAAGAAGAACCACAAGAAGTAAAAATGGAACAAAAAGTTACTAATGATTTTAATACTAAAAAAATCATTATCAATGCTTTGAAAGTTTATGAAAGATATTCTGAATTAACAGAGCAAGAAAAGAGTGTTGTTATTCAATTTGTAAATGCTGAATCAAGCAATGATGTACCAACTATTATTGAAAAGATTATTAGTGTTGATTCTCACAAACGAGAAAGCCTTATTAACTTTGTTTCAATTTTGAAAAAAGATGAAGTTAAAAGAGCATTCCGTTTAATGAGTTTCAATCGAAATCAATTAGAAAGTTTGGACGAAATTGCTTCACGATTTATTTCAGATTACAAACAAATTCCATATTCAGAAAGTGAAAAAATTGAATATGCTGAGAATTTGAATGACAATCTAAGAAAGTTGCCTGAAAAAGCATTGGCACTTTTAGAAAAATTAGAAGAAGTTTTAAATTACTAGAAAAGGAACAAAATGGCTAATATTATAGTAAGAGCAAATTTAGAAAAAGATACTTTACATTTAAAAAGTAAAAAAGTTTTACCTAATGTCATATTAAAAGAATTAGCCTCAGTAACAGAAACAATAACAGACAAGGGGCATTTTTATGAAATGCCCCTACTTATGTTTAATTGCTATGTTATTTATAGGTTGAGTTTATTAAGTGATAAAATGGTCAAATATTTAGACCAAACTGAAAAGGAATACATAGAAGCATTAGCAAGCAATGTTGATGAACCTGAATTATACTTAAAAGATAAAAGTCATGTAGGAATTAAAGCTCCAGCTCTTATCTCTTATACGAAATTGTTAGGTATAGTAGGTGCTAATCATCATATGCTTACTATCTATTCTATTCCATTCTCTCGTATGTATGAGACTATAAGATTGATTACTTCTTTCTCTCACCCATTTTTGCCAAAATTTAAAATGTCAGAAGAGTTAGAAGCAAAATTAACTGAACCATTAAGTAATAATTCAACGATTGAAGAATTATTCAATATAGAATTATATGATTTAATTTCAATTAAAGATGGTTATCAAATCAAACCAGAGGGCTTTAAAAAACTTAAATATTTCAATGCTGTAGATTTACTTTTATCAAGACCTAGTTATTATATTGATAGAACTGAAATATTTAACTCATATAATGCTCCATTTGGTAAGAGAGTATTTATTTGTGGAAATATTGAATCATTTTCAGCAAATCTAAACAGAAATGCTAGAATGATACTTAATGACGGTCAAAGAAATATTACAATTGATTTTTGGGGTGCTAGCTATTTAACTAAAATCTATCGTCCGGGTGATAAAGTTTATGTTTCTCTAACTAGAGTTGGTAGAGATAAATTTAACGGTACTCAAATATTACCAGAAGAAGAAGTTAAATCCTTACCTATCGTGCCTGTTTATAGACAATCTCCTAGAGCAAAGATTACTACGAAAGTATTAACAAGCGCTGTTCAAGAATTGTTGCTACGTTTTGACGGTACTAATATAGGTCATTATATTAAACATAACAAAGAAAGATTATGGACTTCACTTAAAAAATTACATTTCCCCGAAAACGTTACTGAATATGATGAAACATTGAATAACTTGTCTTATATTGAGCTATTCTATATGCAGTTAATCTTTGAACATAAAAAAAGAAATACTGAGAAAGCTTTAGGAATTGCAAAAATTACTGACAATCCTAAAACTATGAAAGAAGCTATTAAAAATCTACCTTATAAATTAACAAAAGGAGAGGGCTCACAAGAAGAAGCTATTAAAAAGATTATTCAGAAATTAAAAGAACCAACCGCTGAAAATCTCTTAATCAGTGCTGATACAGGTTCAGGTAAATCAACTATCGCTTCAGCATCTTGTCTTTACACTGTCGATTGTGGTTATCAAGCTTGCTTATTAGGGCCAACAGAAATTTTGGCTAAACAATTGTATGACACTTTTGTAAAAATGATTGCTCCGTTAAAAGACAAACCTGTTGTAGCTTATCTATCTGGTGCAACAAAAGCGAAAGAGAAAAGAGAAATACTAAATGCAGTTAAAAACGGCACTGTTGATGTATTGATTGGTACTCATTCAATTTTAAATGTTGAATACAATAACTTAGGATTAGTAGTTATTGACGAACAACAAAAATTTGGAGCAAATCAAAGAGAAGCATTATTAGATAGCAGAAAAGACGGTAGAAAAGTTGATATGCTAAGTCAAACTGCTACTCCTATTCCAAGAACTACTGCTCTTGCATTGTATGGTGATGTAGAGTTAATCACAATTACTCAAAAACCAGCGGGAAGAAAAGAGAATATTACTCAATGGATTAAGAAAAGCTCTGATACATTCTTAAAAGAACTTGTAAGTGCTGAATGGACTCACATCTATAATGAGATAGAAAAAGGTCACCAAGTTTTTATTGTTACTCCTGCTGTACAAGAAAAAGCAAAATCCGCTTCTGTTGAAAGAACAGCAAAAATCTTGACTAGAAAATTCCCTAGTTTAAAAATTGAGTATGTACACGGTGGACTTGACAAGAATCAACAAAATAAAAAAATTGAAGAATTTAGGGATAGAAAGAGTGATGTTTTAATTGCAAGTTCAATTATTGAAGTAGGAATAGATATTCCTAATGCTACAATAATGCTTGTTCTTGATGCAAATAGATTTGGTGCAAGTTCTTTACACCAAATTAGGGGTCGTGTTGGTCGTGGCAAAGACCAAGGATATTGTTACTTGATTTCAGATGCTGATTCAGAAAATGCTACTAGAAGATTACAGTCATTAGTTGATAGTAATGATGGTTTTGAAATAGCTATGGTCGATTTAGGAACTCGGAAAGAGGGCGATATTTTTGGAGTAAAACAATCTGGTGAATCTACTTTTAGATTCTGTGACTTGACTGACATTGAAACATTATCATTGATTGAATTAGCAAAAAGAGAAGCTAAACAAGTTTATGATTCTGAATTTAGAGATGAAGCACTTAGAGATGCTTACATATTCCTAAAACAAAACGAGGAGTAAAAATGAATAATTTTAGAAAGTTTTTGATTTTTTTAAGACAACAAAAAAATACAAATTTAAAAATGTTTACTCTGGCAACATTAGGAGTTCTTACTGCTTTTATTGCAATTGGAGTTTTAACAGATATTTATTTGCCTTGGAATTACTTTATCAATACAGTTAGATGTATTTTCTTACTTGTTATTGGATTAGCAATGTTTTCTCTGATTTATGTGTATATGCCAGAGAATAAAGATTATAAAATCCTAAAATTAAGAGAAGCACTATCCTTTAAACAAAGATTAAACCTAAGCTTGCTTATTTGGTTTATTGTAATTGTATTGGATTTAGTTCTAGTTAAATCAGGTAGTGCAACTTATACAATAAGTGGAAGTATTGTTTGTGCTATCTCATTAGGCTTGATTACATTTATAAGACCAACTTATGATGAAACCAAAAAATTTGAAAACAACGTGACTGACGAAAGGGATTTAATTAAAGAAAGAAATGATAAGGAATAACTCAAAAAGTTATTCCTTTTCGTTTCAAAAAAGGAATAATATAACTATACTATAATCTTTGCGAGAGGAGCTCTAATGGATAACCAAAACAAATTAGACATTACTGCTTTAAAAAGTGAAATTAAATTACCAGATTTTAAGGAAATAGAAGTTGTCAGTTATAGTAATTATTTTGATAACTTTTGGGACTCTTTAAAGATTGAACAATATAACGAAACTTTAATAAGCACAGTCTTACAAATGAATGAAATCAATAATCAAATAAACGAATACACTCAAAAGAAAGTAAAAACAGAACTTGAATATAAACATAAATTACGTTATCATATTCTAACTGTTGAGGCTGCTAATGCTACTGAAAAGAAAATCCTAGCAGAATTAGCTTGTGAAAAATTGGAAGCAAGATTAGCTTATCTTTCTGAAATTATTCGAGAGTTAACACAAAAAGCTAATCAACTTAGATTGGAATTAGATACACTTAAAACAATCGGATTTAATATTAGACAGGAAATGAAACTTTAATGAAAAAACGCTATTATGTAATATTGCTTGCTTTTATATTCTTTGTTTTGTTTAATTTTCTATCTCAATTTAGATTAGTTCTTATTTCTGGGCAATCTATGGAACCGACACTTCATAACAACACTACAATACTCTTACGCAAAGAGAATGAAATACAAAGAGAGCATATTGTTTCATTTACTGCTCCAAAATCTTGGTCTTATTTAGAAGATAAAAGCTTAATTAAACGTGTTATTGCTGTACCAAATGATAAATTAAAAATCAACTCCGACTTTGTATATGTAAACGGCAAAGAAAGAGTAAGAATTAAGGGTAAAGTAAAAATTGAACAAGAATTAGATATAACTTTGAAAGAAGATGAATATTTTGTAATGGGTGACAATGTTGGGCGAAGTAATGATTCGCTATATGAATACTCATTAGGAAATAGAGATTATCTTGTGAAAAGAAATTTGATAACATACAGTACGGGGGATTATCCATTTGAAAAATAATTTAATTTTAATCATTGATAAAAGCTCTACTAATTTACTTAAAAGGCAAGAAGAAATCTTCCAAAAATGGAAAATCAATAAAGAAGATGTAGTAAAATCTACTACATGGAGAAAAGGATTAGTACAAAGTAAGAACTTATTTGGTGGAGTACAAGCAGTTTGGTTGGATTTGTCCGAAGCACAAGCTGCAATGAATTTTAGCAAATTGATTCCAACTAAGAAAAAATTAACTGAAGAAAAACATTTATTTAATGGTAAATGGTGGGGTAATGGAGTTGTTATTACATTTTTATACCCAGACAAAGCTATTAACGGTAAAGAATCTTCTGCCGGATTGGCTGCTATTAAAAATCTTGTTGAATATTCAGACGGAACTATTGAAGATAATTCAACTAAAAGAGTAGACACATTAAAAACTGATGTGCTTAAGAATATTCCACTTAATGCTAATATTAAAACTCAACTTAGAGAATATGTAGGGGAAAATTTTGAAGCACTCGTAATGCTAGAAAAAGCATTGAAGAAAATTCCAAAAGAAGAAATTCAAAAATTCACTATTCAAGACGTAGCTGTTTATTTACCAGCAAAAAGTGGTGTAAAACTTCCGTGGGACGTTACAGGTGCTTTAGATAGACATAATCTAGCATTAGCATTAGATTGTTATAATAGAATGGTAAACAATAAAGTACCAATGTTCGGTCTGATTAGTTGGTTGAATAGACATTATCAATTAGCTTATGAAGTAGCTGCTTTATTAGAATCGGGTGTGCCAAGACGAGATATTACTAAATGTTTACCAAAACAAAATTCTTATGCAATCAATAGCACTATTAGAGATTTAGAAAGTAATGGAACTTATCCAAAATCTGAAACTTTAGAATATATATTAAAACAAACTACTGAATTGAACTTGTATTATAAAGGTGAGCTTAGATGTATTGATAAAGATAACCATTTTAGAAATGTGTTAACTAAAATTACTCAAGCATTAAAATTCAATGCACCGTTACAATACTGAAAGGAGTAAAATGACAAAAGAATTTAAAATAGCACAAATTAGTGATTGCCATTTAGGTTATAGGTCTGGGCAATTTAGAGATGTTGAAACAGGTATAAACTTGAGAGAGCAAGATGGTTATAATGCTTTAGAAAAAGCAATTGATGAAATTATCGAAGCCAAACCCGATGTTGTCATTTGTAGTGGAGATATGTTTCACTCTCCCAAACCAAGTATTTATACAATCATTCAATGTAAGAGAATTTTACAAAAATTAGTAAAAGCGGGTATTCCATTTTATAACATAGCTGGAAATCATGACGCTGAAGACTCTATTAGAGAGATTCCAGCAAATGCTGTAATTGATGAACCACTATTAAATCTATATTCTTATACCGAACCTTATGTTGTTGTTGAAATTGCACCAGGTATTGTTTGTCACTTTGTATCTCACCATGGATTCATTGCTCAACAAGAAACTATGAAACAATTAAAAACAATCAAAGGCAAATTTAATATTCTAGTAACACATGGCTCTGTATATGATACTAATATGAATATGATACTTCATTCAGAAAGTGAACCACGTGAAATTGTAATCCCCGAAGAAATTATGAATATGGATTGGGATTATACTTTAATGGGGCATATTCACGAAAGAGGTTGGGTATCATCAACAGATGGTTTGACCGATACTTCAAACAGAAAACAATTTTATGGTGGTAGCTTAATCCGCCGTGGATTTTCTGACAAAGAATGTAAATTAGGTCGTGGCTGGACTATGTGGACTATCAAAGATAATAAAGAAATGACACCAGAGTTCCATATTATCGAAGAACGACTACAAAAAGATATTATTATCCAATGTAAAGACAAAACTACTCTTCAAATTGAGCAACAAATTGCTAAAGAATTTAAGAAGATTGACTTTACAAAAACACCTATTTTAAGAGTGACGCTTGTAAATATTTCAAAACAAAATAAAACAGCATTAGATATGAGTAAATTTAGAGAAGATATTCAAAAATGCTTGACTTTTGGAATGAAATACAAGATTACTGAAGAAGTAGAAGCTTCTGATTCACAACGTGCTTCATTTAGTTATGATTTACATAGTGCTTATAGAGCATTTTGGGAAATTGATAAGGAAAATTATACAGAAGATGTACAAGACCCAATCAATAAAGAAAGTGTATCATTACTAAATAAAGGACAAGAAAAAATTATTAAGTAAAGGTGACAGAATGTATTATAATATTATTTGTAAATATAAAGATGATGGTTTAACAGAGGAAGTTGCCTCTGACCTATCATATGGTGAAATGTGCCAATATTTGTTAGATTGTTTTGAAAATGAAGAAAATCCACGTTTTGATTTAAAAGTGGTTGAAGAAGAACTTTATAATAAAACTAACAAATTGTTATTTAATTCAATTGTTAAAAACAAATGGATTATCTTTGATGATTATAAATTAAAAGTAAAGGAGTTTAAACATAGCAATGAAAATTAGAGGCTTTGAATTAGTAGAAAAATATAAAAATGAAACAGATTTATTACCAGTTAGAGAAACAGCTCATGCAGCTGGATATGATTTAAAGGCTGCTGAAACAATTACAATTCAACCCGGTGAAATCAAACTTGTTCCAACTGGATTAAAAGCATATATGCAAGATGGCGAAGTTCTTTATCTATATGACCGCTCATCAGGCGCTACGAAATTAGGAATTGTACTCGTTAACTCAGTGGGTGTTATTGACGGAGATTATTATAACAACCCAGGCAATGAAGGTCTTATGTACGGGCAATTCATCAACATTACTGACAAACCAGTAACAATTGAAAAGGGAACTCGTATGGCACAAGCTGTATTTGCTCCATTCCTTGTTGCTGATGGCGATACTGCTAATGGAGAACGTGTTGGAGGATTTGGCTCAACTGGACATTAAGGTGCAAAGAAATGAATTATTTTAAAAGTTTATTAAGCAAATCAACTAAACAATGGGTTACATTTCTTATTGCTTCATTCTTTTTCCTAAGTGTCATTTTTGCTTTACCATTATTTTCTATTCCGTCAATTCTTGCCATGTTAATTTATTCTAATGTGTTAGCATGGTTCTTGGCTGGAACTGTAAGAAAATTCATCTTTAATCTATTTTCTTTTATTGGATTATTGGTAATAGCATCAATAGCTTCCACAATGCTAGAACCTAATTATTTAGGATTGACTGGAGTATTCTTACCATCTGTATTTTTCCTATATTTTGGAATACTTGCTATGGTAGAAATGATTCAAAAAGAATATAAACATAAAGCATTATTAAGTTTTACTATTCCAGCAATAGATGTATCAATTGTTTTTCTATTATTTGCTTATACAAGTAAATTATCTATTTATTTGAGCTTATTTATTGCTATTTTGCTTTTATTTATTACTTCATTAGTATTTTATTTGCTATTCAAAAGTAAAGATAAGCCAAATAACTTAAATACACACTAAACAGCTGTAGTCGCTTGCTAAGACAGTTTACCATAACCTATGGATAAATTATCATGATTTCTCAAAACTGCAGCTACGGACGAACTAAAGCAATATAAAAATATTGCTTTTTTCTAGCATTTTTGGAATAATAAAACTAACTATAAAATTTCAAAAGGAGTCAAAATGGAAAAATCAAAATTTGTTCATCTTCATGTTCACTCAGATAACAGTTTATTGAAAGGATATGGAACAATTACAGAATATGTTACTAGAGCAAAAGAACTTGGAATGGAAGCTCTAGCTTTGACAGATGCTAATACTATGACAGGTATCTATCAATTTATTGCTGAATGTAAGAAAGAAAATATTAAACCAATTGTCGGCATAGAATTTAACATGGCTCCAATTACAAATGAACGTTTCCCTATGCGTGAAGTGGTTTATCAAGAAAATGTTAAACAAATTATCCCTAATAGAGGTGCTAATACTCATTTAACAGTTCTTGCAAAAAATGATACTGGGTTACATAATCTATTTTTATTGCTTAATGAGTCATTTCATCAAGACCATTTCTATATTGTACCAAGAATTGATTTGGACTTATTGATTAAATACAAAGAGGGGCTTATTATTTTATCTGGTGACCCAGATTCAGAATTAAATATTAGATTACGTTATAACCAAATTGACAAAGCAAAAGAATATGCTTCAAGAATGAAAGCTATTTTTGGTGATGATTTCTATATTGAGTTAATGGAATACCAAAGCATTCCCGACTATTCTGCCAAAAAACTTGCTAAATTAGCAAAAGAATTAGACATTGAAACAGTTCTTACTAATGATGTGCATTATTTAGATAGAGAAGATGCTGTGCACCAAGAACATTTTATGGCAGTTGGAGCTAATATGAAATTATCTGAAACACCTACTTATAGAGGTGGGATTAGACCAGCATTAGGTGGAAACAGCAGAAACTTTGCTGATTATGACCAAATGTATAAAACATTGCCATATTTGCCAGCAATCAATAATACAATTAAAATTGCTGATAAGATTGAAACAGTAAATCTTGAGTATGATGTGCATTTAAGACCAAAACCGAAATTGCCAGAGGGTTTTAATTCTGATTTAGAATATTTTGATTACTTAGTTGAAGAAGGTTTTAAGAAAAAACGTGCTCATCAACCAAAAGAAATTCAAGAAGAATCAAGAGCAAAAATTGCTTTTGAACGAGAAGTTATTTTGAGTAATGACTTTATTTCATATTTCTTGGTAGTACAAGAATACTTACAATGGTCTATCAATAATGGTTATCCAATCGGGCCGGGTCGGGGTAGTGTTGGTGGAAGTGAAATTGCTTACCTATTAAACATTTCAAACACTGACCCTATTCGATTTAATTTGCTTTTTGAACGTTTTATCTCTGATGGTCGTGGAGCTATCTTTGAAATTGAGTACGAAGATGGTGAGAAAGAGCAAATCATTGTATCTGAAAAGAAAAAAGTAAATGGCCAAGAAAAATATATTTATCAATTAGAAGTTGGAGATGTAGTAGAAGATGAGTAGAAAGATTAAATCTATTAAAATCATTGACCCAGGTACAAACCCAGACGTAGATAGTGACTTCCATACAGTTGGCCGTGGAAAAACCATCGAACACGTTATGGATTTATATGGAGCAGATAATGTTGCCGGGATTATCACACCGGGCCCATTCAAAGCAAAAAATGCTTTCAAATCTATGGCTACTATTTATGGATTGAATTTTGCTCAAGCACAAGCAATTAGTAATACATTACCAGACGCCATTGAAAAGAAAATGACAATTAAGAGTATGCTTGACCCAAATTCTGAATATTACGAAGCTGGAGCTGATTTGCGTATTCAATTAAATACACCAGAATTAGAGGAAATTGCTCACTCTGCAGCTGTGCTTGACGGCAGAATGAGAGAAACTGGGGTTCACCCTTGTGGTATGCTTATTTCTTCTAAACCAATCAAAGAAGTTGTTCCCGTTCAAATCAGACAAAGTGACGGCTTGTCAGTAACTCAATGGAATTACTATAACTGCGAAGCTCTAGGACTTATCAAAATGGACTTTCTTGGATTAGTAACAGTTGATTTAATTGACGAAGCTATTAAAAACGTTAAAAAGACAAGAGGAATTACTATTGATGTTAATGAGTTAGTTCAAAGTGACTTAGATGATGAATTAACTTACAAACTATTCGCTAATGCAGAAACTTCTGCCATCTTCCAATTCTCAAGCTCTGGGGTTAAAGAAATGTTAAGAGAATTACAACCAACAGAGTTTATGGACTTAGCGGCCGTTACTGCATTGTATCGTCCGGGTCCAATGGGATTGAACAGCCATTTACAATTTGCTCAAAGAAAAAATAACCCAGATGTTCGTGTTCCAGTTCATGAAGCTTTTTACGGCACAAAAGTTGAAGAACTATTGAAAGATACTTATGGGCTTGTTGTCTACCAAGAGGACTGTATGAGAATTGCTAAAGAATGTGCTGGATTCACTCCTAAAGAAGCCGATGATTTGCGTAAAGCGATTGGTAAAAAGAAAATGGCTTTAATGAAATCTCTTGGTGGAAAATTTATTAAAGGTATGATTGATAATGGGTATGATGAAGAAGCAGTAAATCTTCTTTGGGAAGGTATTGTTGCTTTCGGGGAATATGCGTTTAATAAATCTCACTCTGTATCATATGCTTTAAATGCTTATATTGCTGGTTATTTAAAAGCCCATTATCCAGTTGAATTTATGGCAGCTGCATTAAAACTTAATGACACACCCGATAAGATTAGAGAATACATTGCTGAAGTTAAAAGAATGAATTTAAGAATCCAACCAGCATCTGTGAATGAGTCAGACATTCTTATCACACCAAGTATGACTGAAGAAAATACAATTGTTTATGGATTGTCAGGTATTAAGAGATTCCCTAAATCATTAGCAGAAGCAATTATTAAAGAGCGTAATAAGAAAGGTAAATTTACTTCAATCACTGATTTTATTTCTCGTATGATTAAATATAAAGGATTAACAACTGGTGCATTAAAAGCTCTTGCTCTTACAGGTGCTTTTGATTGCTTGGGTGTTACTCGTAAATCAATTGTTGATAATGCAGATAAACTAATCAAAACTGCTGAGAAACAAGAAAAACTCAATAAGAGAAAGAACTTATTCTCAATTGGTGGAGTAGAAGCTTCAGATGAAATTAAATTGAATACTGATGAGTTCTCATATGAAGTACAAGCAAAGTATGAAGCCGATTTAACTGAACTATTCTTATCTCGTCACCCATTAGATAAAATCGAACAAGAAGCAGTACATCTTGATGCTCAAGAAGTTAATGTTACTGGACAATATGTTACATTCCCTAAAGTAGAAGTTAAAACGACTAAACAAAAGAATAAATATATGCAAGTAACAACAGATAATAAATTATCACGTGCTGTACTTCGTATGGATAAGGATTTACTTGCTGGAATAGAAAAATATACTGCAATCCAAAAATTCGGAGATAAAGCACCGGAAAAATTAGGATTAGTAAATGACCCCGAGAAAATGGCACGATATAATCAGATTAAAGCTATTCCAACTCCTATTGAAAACATTGTTTATCAAGTTGATATAGTAACACCTAAATTCAAGCGTAACGGTGTTGAAGTATATGGAAATCCTAAAATTGTTGCTCTTAGGAGAGTTGCATTATCTCATGAGGGTAAATTAGTTCACAAAGTAAAAGTTAAGAATAAAAATCTTAGAGAGCAATATATAGAAAGATTAAACGAAACTAAAGGGAACGATACAATCAGATTGATTTACCCAGATAAAACTTATGACGATATAAGTAATGTGAAATTCATGCCGGGAACAACCCAAAATGATTTAAAAAATATAGAGAGAGGAAGTTAATATGCCATTACCAAAGCGTAAACTCCCGTCCTTAGATAATGATTTTAATTCAGTAAATACTCATGAAGAATTTGAAGAAATTCAAGAACTTACAGATGATGATTTTATAAATGAGGGCTCAGATTTTGAACAAGTAGAACCGAGTGAATCATCATCTTATGTTCAAGATGAAATTGAAGAAATACCTGAACCAGAGCAAATTGAAGAAGTAAAATCAAAACCTAAAAAAGAGAAAAAAGGACGAATAAAACCTAAAAAGAAAAAATTTAATTTCAGTTTTGATTACAAGAAGTTAACTAAAAAACATTACTTTATTATTTCTGGTGTATTTGTAGCATTTTTAATTGTTTTTGTTGCTATTTCACTTTTAATAAAGCCAAAAGATAATACAGATAATAACGCTGAAACAACTACACAAGTTGTACAAACAGAAAATAAAACTGATGTAAAATACAAATTTAAGAAAGAAACTTCTAATGGTATTATTTTCGAAGTTACTTCTGAACATTCTACTAAGATTAACTTGCAAAGAGCATTTTATGATTCTAAAGGAAATATTGTTGTTTGTGAATCTGGCGATATTGAGATTATCAAAGGTAGTCAAGATGTCTTTGCTGAATGCGTAAACGCCAAAGAAGGCACTGATATAAAAGATACCGAAAAAAATCTAATTAAAGATAATTTAATTGAAATTAAAGAATAAGGAGACTAAAATGAATGATACGTTAATTCCAGTAAGTGATGAGTCTGTAGCTCGCTTAAATGAAGTATTATCAACAAATCATTTCCCTAATGTAGAACAATTTATCAATATGTACAATGTGGGGATGCTTAGACCTGATTTTGAAATTGTAAAAGACATTGCTAACTTAATTGACGATACTTATAAAAATGTACGTTTAATTAACAGAAAATTTGTTATTCGCTCAGGCTCTGAAGTTTCATTTGATAATACTATTTTATTACTAGAAAATTGGAAACTTATTTCTACACTTAAAAGAGTATCTATCCAATTACTTGAAGAAAACTATGCTAATCACACAAAACTTATCTTCTTAGAAGAAAAACCAGGGTACCTTATGTTAGAATACCCACAAGAAGATGGTTCAATCGACATCAAAGAATATTGGATTAAAGATAAATTATTCTCTAGTCAAAGAGATTTAATCCGCAATTACTTCTTAAAGAGTTCGTTACATGATTACGAGGGAACTGAAAATCCAAACGATAAATACATCAATATTGAAGCAGTAATTGATGTTGATGACTCATTCATTTCTGAAATTGAAGAATTAGTAATGAGTAATACTTTGAAATAAAGAATAAGCACTCCTTTTTGAGGTAGTGCTTATTCCATTTTAAGCTGTTTTAAGCTGTTTTACTGTAAAATCGATACATTTATCGAAATACAGTTTTTACAGCTTTAGCGTCAGCTTAGTTGCGATATAACACATATGAAAACGAGTAGGAGCATTATATATGAAAACAAATTTTAATTATATGAGTAAAATAGTTCTTTTAACATTTTTTATGCTATTAAGTTCTGTAATATTACAACTAATAGGAATAAATATTATTCCTCAAGGTACACATTTAATTGTGTTTAACATTTTTACTATTTTTATTTCTTATTTTATTGTAGCATTCTTTTATTACAAAACCACAAAAAGAAAAATAGATTATAAAAAGTTATTTGGTAAAGCAAGTTTGAGCAAAGCTATGATTGGAGTAGCTACTGGAATGGGTATATTTTTATTTCAGCAATTAGCTTATCGTATATTTATCCCTACTAACACAACTGTTGGTAGTAACGTGAAAATATTACAAAGTATACCGATTCTGTTTATGGTATTATCTGCTGTTGTGTTAGCACCAATTATAGAAGAATTGTTTTTCAGAGGATTTTTCTATGAAATAACTAACGAGCAAACAAACCCTTATGTTTATTATATTGGTACAGCTGCTTTATTTGCTTTGTTACATTTACAAAATTTAGACTCACCTATCTATGCAATATACAATCTAATTATTGTTTTCATTTCCGGCCTTATTTTTGGACTTGTTTATCGAAAAACAAATTGGATTGGTACTAATATAATCGCTCATGCTACTGCAAATGGTATTGTTATATTTTTATTGATTCTTTTTGGGTAAAAAAAGGAATAATATAACTATACAATAGATTATAAATATAGAGTTAGGAGATAAAATGTTATTCAAAAAAATTAAAGTAACACCAGAAGGTGTCTATATTTTGGACGCTGAACTCCAAAAGAAAATTGATAAAATTAAATTATCACCAAGTATGATTGGTAATTGGCTAAATTCACCTGCTGATTACATTTTAGATAAATTTATTAAACCTGAAGTTGAGATTGCAGATGTTACTCATCTCAAACGAGGGAATTGGTTCCACTCTACTATGGAAGTATTTTTCGCTCTTCCACCAGAAGAAAGAACTAGAGAAAATCTCCTTAAAGTTTCAAAAGAAGTTACTTTGACAGATGATTATAGAGATTTTGCTAAAGATTCAGAAAATCAAGAATGGTACAAACGTGCTCTGAAAGCATATATTGGAGCTTGGTTGCCTGATGCCCAAAAAGAAAAAATTGCTACACTTTATATTATGGGTCAAAGCAAACAAGGACTTGAATTGTTTGTTAATGGAAAATTAGGAAATGCTAAACGACAATGTTTAGGATTTGTTGATAAAATTATCGAAGGTGAGAACGGCTTGAAAGTACAAGACTGGAAAACAGGTAAGAAAATTTCAAATTATAATCCTAATGCTAAGATTAGCACTTCTAACCCATTTGATTACTGGAGACAACAAACATTTTATGCTATGTTGCTAGAACAATTAGGGGCTACAATTGAAGAAACTTCATTACTTTTCCCTTGTGCTGAAACTCCTACTATAGTTTATGTTGACCATCATAATCCACAAGTAAGAGAACAAGTGATTAAAGATGTAGAACAAGTTGACAGCGAATTAACTGAAGCTATCAATAATAAATATTTCTTCCCATTCAAAAAAGGACCTTATAATTCTTGGGCAAGTTATTTAGCTGGAATGGGTAGAGCACAAAAACCAAATATTAGAGAAGATAAATTTGCTATGCTTGCTGATTTATCTGAAGTTGGAGGAAGAGCTTAATGGTATACATTGAATTATACAAGAAATATAGACCAAAAGATTGGAACGGTATTATCGGACAAGACTCGGCTATCAAACAAATCCGAGAAGCAATTAAAAATAATCGTGTACCAACTGCCTATTCATTTTCTGGCCCAGCAGGTACAGGTAAAACAAGTATTGCAAAAGTTATTGCTAAAACTTTAAACTGTCCTAACGTAAATGAAGATTTGCAACCATGTAATGAATGTAAAGTTTGTCAAGCTATTGATTCTGATTCTTTAATGGGAGTGCAATACTTCTCTATGGCCAACAATGGTGAAGTTGATAATGTAAGACGAATTGTGCAAGACGCTCAAACGAAAGTAGCTATTAAAAAGAAAGTTATTATCATTGACGAGTATCACAATTTGAGTCCTAAGGGGTTTGATGCTTTACTTATTCCTTTGGAAAAAGACAATATGAATGCTTTGTTTATTTTCTGTACTACAGAATTGGATAAAATCAGACCAGCCGTATTATCTCGTACTCAAAACATTACACTCAAACCTGTAAAACAAAAAGAACTTGCTAAGAATTTAATTAACATTGCTAAAAAAGAAGGCCTTCCAATTGACAAAGAAGCAATTCTATATTGTGCTAAAAAAGCAAAAGGCTCAGTTCGGACTTCTATTTCCTTATTTGAAAAATACCTCAATTCAGGTGAATTAGAAACAAGTAAAATTGACCAATGTATTGAACATATTATCTTTGGAGAAACTACTGAAGTGATTGCTACTATTAACGAAATGGGCTTAGATGGTGAGAACTTCAATGACGCTATTGCAGCTCTGTATGAATATTTCACTTTTGCTCTACAAGAAGTAAGTGGAGTAACTACAAACAATGAAATTGCTACTAAGATTTCTAAAAACTGGAACGGGTCTATGATTCTAAAGGCTCTTACTATGTTGGGAGATGCTGTATTAACATTTAATCATAGACAAATTGACGCTAAATTATTATTTGAAATCCCCGCTTTGAAATTGTCATTGATAGCAAAACAACAAAAGATTAAGAGAGGTACAAATGGCTAAGAATAAAGAAAAATTTGCATTAGATAAGTTTGCTGGTAAAGTTATCGTTCAACCAATCAAACCATTCTTATTTGAAAACTACCTACCTTATGCTCATTATGTTATCCAATCACGTGCCCTAGTTGGTAAAGACGGATTAAAACCCGTTTTAAAACGTGGTATTTGGACTATGTGGACATTAGGATTAAAAAATAACAAACCAACAATGAAAGCTGCTACAGTTTATAACCACGTAGTTGGACACTATCACCCACACGGACCATCATCTGTTACAGAAGCAATGGTTAAACTTGCTCAAGATTTCCATTCTCGAGTACCTGTTGTTGAAGTACAAGGTGGATTTGGTCTACAAACTGGTGATACTCCGCCATCAGACCGTTACTATGAAGTTAAATTTACTCCTGCTGGCGAGCAACTTGTAGAAGATGTTGACTATCATGCAGTTGAAATGGTACCCAACTTTACTGGAGCTGAAAAACTTCCAAAATCATTACCAGTAAAATGGCCGTTCAGCGTTATCAATGGTGGACAAGGTATTGCCGTAGGTTATGCTACTAACATGATTCCTCATAACCCAAATGAGGTAATGGATGCAGTTATCAAACGTATGCAAGGGAAACTTAATACTGTTGACCAATTGATTCGTGTAATGCCGGGACCAGACTTCCCTACATACGGCCAAATCTTTGGTGTTGACGGTATTAAGGATTATTACGAAACTGGTAAAGGAAGCTTCTTAGTAAGAAGTAAATACGAAATCAATGCTCTTCCTAGAGGAAAACATGAAATTGTCTTTACTGAGTTCCCTTATCAAATTTCCATTGAAAAAATCAAAGAAGAAATTGCTAAGATAAAAGAAACAAAAAATAAATTAACTGAAATCGTTGAAGCTAAAAACCTTTCAGATAAAAAACGTGGTAATGTTCTAAGTATTGATGTAAAAGCTGGAGCAAATCCTTATCTTGTATTAGAAGATTTATTTAAGTTTACTTCATTGGAAACAAACTTCTCTGTCAATATGACTACTTTAGATGAAGGTCGTCCAGTTGTTTCTACTATGTTTGATTTGATTGACACATTCATTGACCAACGTAAAGAAGCATTTATCAATAAACTTGAATATAAATTAGAAAATAACTCTAGAAAGTTAGAGCAACGTTCTGGTGTTGCTTCAGTATTAAGTGATTTAGATAAAACCATTAACATTATTAGAAAATCAGAAAGCTCAGAAGAAGCAAGAGATAACATTATGAAGAATTTTGGTATCAATGAAGCTCAAGCTGATTACATTCTTAAATTATCTCTTTCTGTTTTAACTAAAGCTGATAAAGATAAAATCTTGTTAGAAATTGAAGCACTTCGTAAGGAAACTGAAGATTTAGAAAATCTCTTAAATGATGAAGCTGCAATTGATTCTGCAATTATTGAAGAATTAAAAGCTACTAAGAAAGTCATTTCAGATGACCGTAGAACATTCATTGATAATGTTACTTTAGAAGATTTAAAACTTGCTGACAAAGAAAGTAAAAACAAAATGAAACTCTTAGAAAAGAACGTAGATACTACTATTTACATTCTATCTAACGGAACTATCTTACAATCATTAGAGGAAACATTTAATACTCATGTTCCTATCAAATCTGAATTGAAAGCAACTACTCAAGAATTTATTAACATTCTTAAAAATGACGGTACGATTGAAACAATCAATGCTAAAGCTATTCCTTTAGATATACCATCATCTACAAGTCTTTTGGGTGTAGATGAAGATAAATTTGTTACTATCCTACCTAATAACTTAAATGGCAATTATAAAGGTGTATTGATTGTTACTGACGCTGGTAATGTAAACATTGTTAAGAACAACATTAAATCACCTCTTGCTAAATTGATTCTCAATGAGAAAATTATTTATGCTAAGCCATTAACCGAAGAAGATTATGAGAAATATTTATACATTATTGCCGAAGACGGACAGCTTGCTAAATTCCCAATCTCTACAATTAGAGAAAGCAACCCTGGTTCAGGTACTGTTGCTGGATTCAAATACGATAAGAAATCGGTAGCTGCTGGAGTCGGAGCTAATGATGCTGTTCTATTCTCTAAATCTAAATCATCATACAAATTCACACAAGGTGAAGAAGTACCTTCAACTAATAGAGGAGTTAAAGGAAGTAAATTCCATGAATTAGTAAAAGATGATGAAATTACAGGTTTAGTTGTTTCTGAATTTGTAAAAGTAGTTGACCAAGACGCTGAAGCAATTGCTGAAGAATATTCTGGTCGTGCTAAGAAAGGAATTTCTTATGATGAAGATTTATTCTTCGGATATTAAATCTCGTACTTAAAAGAGCCTATTAAGGCTCTTTTTTGTGATATAAAAAATAAAAAAGGATTGTAGCATGAATACGAAATTACTACTAAAATTAAAAGATGAAAAAGGATTCATGGGTTTAACACATTCCTTGTCAGCTATTGCTTTCTTCTTGTTACTAGTTGCTTTCTTTCCAAACTTTATATTTAACACAATATTAAAATCAAATAATATTATTGTTTTGATTGGAGCAACAATAGTTATAGCTGGAGCTGCTTTACTACCAGACTTTGACAATGTTAAAAGTACTGCCATCTCTACATTAGGGCCATTTGGTAAGTTAATTTCTAAATTAACAAGAGCAAGTGCAGTTGGTGTATATGCACTAACAAAAACAAAGAGAGATAATGATACACCAGATGCTCATAGAGGATTTTGGCACACTATTGTAGCAAGTATTATTGTTGGTATTATTGTGTTCTGTTTGAGTTCTATTAAAACAGAAGTAAAAGATAGTTTTTTAGGTCAAGGAAATGTTACAATCTATCCTTTTGCTATAGCTTGGTTAATTATTTGTTATCAATTAGCTATGGCTTCATTATTCGCAAACTCATTCAAAAAACTAAAAAGAGACTTGTTTGGGTATATTTTTATATTTGGTTCAAGTATAATCTTTGTAATTATCATATTAACTTTTTCACCATCTGATATTGCTTATTCGTGGATAGCTATCCTAACTTCACTTGGATATTTAATTCACATATTAGGTGACACACTAACCGTTTCGGGAACTCCAGCTTTGTGGCCAATCGCCCATAATGGAAAGAGGTGGTGGACTTATAGATTGGGTGGAATCCATGCTGGAAGTAGTTTTGAATACAAAGTTGTTGTTCCAATATTTACAATGCTTATAATTTTTGCTATTGTAAAAATTATTTTGAATTATAATTAGAACGGGGGTTTAAATGCAAAAAGGAGCAAATCATATTAAAGGATATATTTATTTTGTAATAACTGTTGCTATTGTATATGCAATTTGTTTACAATTCAATATGGATATTATTGGAGCAATCGGTTGGGCATTAGAAAAAACATGGAGTTTTATTGTTCAACTTGCAATGAAAATTAAAGAATTAGAAGTCTTTCAAAAGATGTTTCAATAATTGAAAAAGGTGATAAAATATTAAGTTTATCACCTTTTTTAGGCTCAAAAGTGGAATAATATAACTATAAAACAATTTCAAAAAACTGTTTTAGAATGATATAAAAATAAATATTTAATAAAGGAGTTAGAAATGGCTTTAGAATTAAAAGATGGTTGGATTGGAACGATAATTGATACAGGTAGAGATACTTCAAAAGGACAAGCTGGTGAGGTTGCTGTCAATCTTGCAGTAGGTGAAACTACAATTGAAGAATCACCAAATGGAAAAGCTATTAACGTTAAAGTAAAACCGGAAAATGCAAAATATGGATTAAGCGGTTACGTTGGTAAATCCTATGATTTAGCAAAAGTTGCTATGGAAGCAGAAGAAAAAGGTGCTAAATTACTTTATCGTTTTGAACAAAGAAGAAAACCTCATATTGATGTCAATATTCCAATGGCTGAATTAAAACCTGACTTACAAAGTGGTAAAGAAAATACTTTGAAAGTATTAGCAGGTATTTATAACTTCAATACTGGAGAATGGTTGTTATCAAATGACATTACTGCTCACCCAGATAATGATACACCTCAATTAAAAGCATTTATTGAGTCATGTGTTGCAAAAGATACTTCTACATTCTTTGAAGCACCAAAAGAAATCGTTACTGACGATAACTACAAAGCAAAACAGCACTTGCTTGAAATCTTTTCATTCCTACAAGGAAAAGAAAATGAATTAGGATTTGAGCTCTCTCTTAAAGAACGTTTAATCGCTTCTACTCAATTACTTAAATTGATTGCAAAAGTTCAACTAATCAATACACAACAAAATGAAGTTTCTTACGGCTCTAAAACTTTTGAGGATGCTAAGAAAATTATCTTTAACTCATTAAGTGCTTCAGCATTAACTAAAGAAGATTTAACTACAAATCTTAAAGAAACTATGACAAAACAAATTACTTCTCTTTCTGAATTGATGAAACAGTT